>Ga0209017_10000679_pt1 | contig 31810 bp, 18 predicted proteins | sample YNPBryunderm2012_FD_185812 | JGI IMG/M metagenome (GOLD analysis project Ga0209017, IMG submission 185812) | Anoxygenic and chlorotrophic microbial mat microbial communities from Yellowstone National Park, USA - YNP Bryant MS undermat 2012... ...
CGTGCTGTCCTTATGGCACCCGGCCGGTCACCGGCTTCTCACCCTGCTTTCCAACATGCTAACGGATTTGAACTTGACTCACATGGAGACGTGTTTCAAGGCAGTTCGACGACAAATCCTGCAAGGTATCGAAATCGAGGAGGATCGATTTGGGGTCGAGCCGGAACTTACGGCGAAGGTCGCCCGCCTCCAGGGGATTCGAATTTATGAGGTGCCGATTTCCTATCATGGCCGCGGCTACTCGGAAGGGAAGAAAATCTGCCGGCGAGACGGCGGGAGTGCCTTGCGATGCATCTTGCATTACAACCTCATGCCCAAGCCAGCCTGGTCCTCTGTCCGTTGGCTTCGGAAAGCCGCGGGTGGGAAGCTTTGAAGCCTGAGGCTTGTCGGCGACAACAGTCAACACCAGGAGATGACCATGACCATTCGCAACCGTTCGGAAACAAAGCCACTGTGGTGGGCCTTTACCCTGATCGAGCTGCTGGTCACGATTGCCATCATCGGAATTCTGACTGCGCTGCTCCTGCCCAGCCTCAGCCGGGCCAAGGGCGCGGCGCAGGGAACCAAGTGCCGTAGCAACCTGCGCCAGTTGCACCTGGGCTGGCAATTATACGCTGACGATCACGGTGGCCAGTTGCCCTGCAACGCCGATGGCCAGGATGGGATGGGTGTGTTCACGAACTGGGTAGCGGGAACGATGAGTCGTGCCTCCGATGCCACCAACACCGCGTTACTGGTGGATCCGGAGCAATCCGCTCTGGCGCGTTATGTGACGACGCCGGAAGTTTACAAGTGCCCTGGAGACCGCAGCCACTTCGTGCGCAGTGTGGCCATGAACTGCTGGCTCAACCCCACGCGCATCCGCGGTATCCCGGCTTTCACCGGAGGTGGCAACGCCCGCTATATGGACTATCGGCGGCTGACGCAGATCACCCGGCCGGCGCAAATCTTCGTGCTGTTGGATGAGCGGAGCGACAGCATCAACGACGGCTACTTCGGTGTGGACATGAGCAATACCGGAACGCGCGACGGGGAGGGAACGAGCCGCCCATATTGGATCATTGACTACCCGGCCAGTTACCACAACGGTGCGGCGGAGGTGGTGTTTGCCGATGGGCATGCGGAGCGGCATCGCTGGGTGGAACCGACAACGCTGGTGCCTCTGGGCCGAGCCAAGCCCGGCAGTTATACCTCGCCCACCGATCGCGATGTCCGGTGGCTGCAAGAACACTGCACCGAACCCAGATAGAGCGAAGTGTCGAGGGGAAGCGGATTGGGCTAGGGGCGGGGTTTTGAGGGGTTTGCGGTTGCCGCGGAGGATGGTGGGGAAGGACGCAGGCAGGCATAGGGAGCGTCGCGTTGCCCTTGGCAGACCCATCGCCCTTGTGCCCTTGGGCCGCGCGTTGTGGCGTGCTGGCAGCAAAGGGGTGGTCAGGCTAGCATCGCGAACAGGTCTGTCCGTTTGGATGTGTCCAGCACTCACTTGCCGGGCTTGAGCCTGCGTGTGTGGACTGGTTGGTCTGCGGCTTCGCGCGAATGGAGCCGACATCTTGCCGGCACGGCACCCGGACCGTTCATGAGCCCTCGTGCCGTTGCAGTCCCAGCACCCGATCCACGTGGTCATATTCCTGCACCACGCAATCGGCGTCGCGCAATGCTTCGGCCGGATGGGTGTTGGCGATGGCCACCACGCGCATGCCGGCGGCGCGCGCCGCCGCAATGCCGGGCAGGGAATCTTCGATCACCCAGCATCGTTCCGGTTTCACCCCCAGCGCGCGGGCCGCATGCAGAAAAATGTCGGGCGCCGGTTTGCCCCGGGGCACCTCCGAGGCACTGACCGTGACGCCGAAACAGGGACGGAGTTGCCCCAGATCCAGCACAGCCTCGATCACAGGTCGTTCGGAGCCGGAGGCCAGGGCCAGAGGAACCCGCTTGTGCAACCGCCGGATCAGATGAACTGCTCCGGGAAACAGCGGTTGGTGGAAGCGGAGTAATTCGAGCAACCGACGACGTTTGAGGGCCAGGAGCTCTTCGAGCCCCAGCGCCGGCCGGTGTAAGCGCAAAAAATCCTTCCACAGCTCGTCGTCGGATCGCCCGATGTAATCGCGAAAGTTGAGTCCATGGGACTCGCCGTAGCCCAGGGCGACCAGGGTTTCCTGAAAGGCACGCTCGTGCAACGGCTCGCTGTCGACGATGACGCCATCCATGTCGAAAATGACCGCTGCCGTTTCCATGGGGCCTTGGATCAGATGCTGGTTTGGCCCAGCGCCCGCAACGCCTTCCACTGTGCCTCCGTGACGGGCATGACGGAGAGACGTCCCTGCCGTACCAGGGGAAGTTCGCGCAGGACCGGGTCCTTCTTGATCTCGGCCAGCGTCACGGGCCGGGTTAACGTCTTGACTGGTTCCAAATCCACGGCCACCCAGTCACCCTCGCTTGCGGTGGGATCCGGATAGGCCTCGCGGCGCACCCGTGCAATCCCCACCACGGCCCGTTGGCTGCCGCTGTGGTAAAACGCCACGTAATCCCCGGAACGCATGGAGCGTAGATGATTGCGGGCCTGGTAGTTCCGCACCCCAGTCCAAGAAGTGCCACCTTCCGCCACGAAATCGGACCATGAATATTCGGCCGGCTCTTGTTTGACCAACCAATATCGCATGCCCGAAACATTGCCCCAAACCTGGACTGCTGTCAGGTCCGAACCCCGCCTGGCCGACCTTCACGAGGTCGATAGGTAAAGGCATGTGTGACCTGGCCGAGGATCGAGCCGGCGGCAGCGGTTCACAGGTGGGCCCCGCATTAGATATCCGTGGCACAGCCAGTGCCGGCTCCGGACTTTTGCATAGATCTTGCGCCGCCCTTGCCCACCCGCGCGCGGAGCGCGGGACAAGAGCAAGTCGGCGAAGGACGGTGGACCTGGTGGAAGACCTGGCTATGGCGCCGGTGCAGGGTCCCGGGCCCTGCGAAGGGTCTGGGTACGGCCGCGTATGCAGGAAAACCGTCCGGTGACCAAACCGACCGTGGGTAACTTCTCCGGTGTGCCATTCCAACATCGTCGTTGCCGTGAGCTCAGGGGTTGAGCCGCTCCACGATCAGGCGGTTGAACCAGGGGGCCGTGTTTTCCGGGGGACAGGAACGCACGACGACCTGCTCGGTGAGTCCCTGGTCTTCGATCCAGACGGGAGGCTCCGGGGTCCCCGCCGGTGACCAATCGACGAGATTGGTCGAGGTCAACACCCGCACGCGGGCATCGGTCAGGCCCTTGGGTCGGCTATAACGCAGTATCAAGCAGAGGCTACTGGTGCCGGTTCTTTCCACGGTCCACGCCAAGAGGTCGGACAACCGAACCTGCTGTCGGGGCGGGACAGCCAGTGCGTACTTGACGAAGTTAGGTATGCCGTCGCCGGCCGGGGCGGCATCCGGACCACTGACGGTCGGGTCGTTGAGTTCTTCAGGACTGAAATGCTCATGGCGCCAGCGTTCGAACGCGGACCGGGCAGGTGGAAAGACCTCCACTTCGTACCACAAGGTGGCGGCGTTGGTGGGCGTGCTCAGGCGCGTGAAGCCTGTGCCGTCGGGCTGCGGGGTCAGTGCTTGGAGGCGTTGGCCGCGCTCATCGAGGATCCAGGCTTGGACGCGTTCGGACGGGACGGGCAGGCGCAGGGTCCAAGGGATAACCTCGATGCGTGTGGGTGCGGTGCCCCATTGGTTCCCCACCGAGTTCTTGTTGGCGTCCTTCCATTGCATGCCGGTGTTTTCGATCCAGCCGCTGGCGATGACCAGGAATGTACCATTGGTGAAAGACTCACCGCGGACCACGGTCAGCCCCACGGAGGCCCAGGGGAGTTGGACCGGAGCTGCGGTCAGTTCCAACTCGCCCAGCGAGTGGGGGCGCCCCGCGATGTAGCCCACGGCGGCTCGGGTGCGCGGGCTGTTCACCAGCACATATCCGCGGCTCGGGCCGGTGTCGATCCAGCGGACGGACAGCGCGCCACCCGGTGGCGGCGGAACATCGGGCGGATGTGTAAGTCCCGGGGGATTCTCGCCCACCGCCACGCTGAGTCGGGTGTGGAACGCCCAAGCGGCGGGCACGCCAAGCTGGCCGCTGTGGAAGACGGACCATGCGCCGGCGCGGGTGAGCAGCAGGTCCAGCTCGCGCTCCGGGGTCAGCGCCAGGACAACTTCGTTGGTCAGGGGCGTCACGTCCCCGCGCCGGAACAGGTTCGCCGCCAGGAGCAGGTTGGCCATCTTGGTGGGGTGCTGAGCGGTGTCGAAGAAACCACGAAACCGTCCCATCGGCACGCCGTCGTGGCCGGGCCCGTAATCGTACAGCCAGATGCCGTCCCAGTCCTGAAGCGCGGCCTGCGCGGCCAGCAGGATCGGTCCCTCAGCGCCGTAGTAGTTCGGCGATGGGTGCTGGTATTCGGTGACGGTGAAAGGCTTGCCCCGGATGCGCTGGCGGCTGAGGGCGGTGAGGGTGTTGTCGCTGTTGGTGGTGATGACCATCGAAACGTTGGGCACGATCCAGTTCACCGGGTCCCAGGGCCGGCCGGGGAACTGGGGATGTTGCCAGTAGGCATGGCTGTCGACCACATCCAGGCGGCTCTGCACAGTAGCGGGGCTATTGAGCAAGACCGTGCCGAAGATCAGGCCCGGGTAGCCGCACTGGTGCCGCAGGTGCGCGACCATGGCCTCGTAATAGGCAACCTCGCGGTCGCGCAGGAAGGCCAGCCAGTCGCGGCGCGCAGCCGTGGTGCCGGTGAAGCCGTCGCCCGAGCGGAGCACGTTGGGGACGTTGCGCCCGGCCAGGGAGGTGCCGGCTGGCAGGACGCCCACGTTGCCCCCGCGGTGGAAACGCACGTCGGCCAGCCACACGGTGCCCAACCGCGCGCCCAGGCCGCCGAAGTTCACGCGGGTGTTGTTGTCCACCGTGCCACTGGGTAGGACGGCCACGAAGGTGTTGGTGAAGGTTTGCCATTCGGTGGTGAGCCGCACTCTGCGTGAGAAGCCGACCGCCTGCCAGGGCTCGTGCGCCTGCATGACGGATACGTCCAGGTCCGCTGCGGCGTCGGCTCGAGCGGAAAAGATGAGTGTGTAGACCTCGGCGTTCGAGACGGACAAGCCGGGCTGGTTAAGCTGTACGTGCCAGCCGGCCGAACCCATGCGCGTGGTGGTGATTTTGGCCGCCGGCGCGCCGTGGAAGTCGGTGGTCCGGGCGAAGGTGGCGGCGGCACCGGCGTGTTGTTCGAGGACCCAGGCGGTGATGCCGCTGGCGAAATCGCCGTTGCGCAGCAAATTCGGCCCGAGCGGTTGTTGGATGGGTTGCCAGGCGGCCAGCAATGCCGCGTCGTCTGTGTAACGGGCGGCCAACCAGTCGTTCCAGCGCGCCCGCAGGTCGGCGGCATACCGGGTGGGCAGGCGATCCAACCCGCCCTCGTACCAGGCATGAATCAGGCCGTTTTCGTTGATGATTTCGACGAAGGCCACGGCCGGGTCCTGTGCCAGCGGCAGGCCTGTGAAGCGGTTGGTGGGGGTGAGCAGTCGGGTGGCATACTCCTTGTGCAGTTCGAGCGCCGTATCGTTGAAGAACCCGAGGAGATGCTGCTCTTTCCAGTCCATCGTGGTGACCTCGGGGCCCAGGCCGTCGTCGGAACGGTATTCGCGCCCAACCAGCAAGTTGATATTGGCGTAGATCCCGTGGGCCTTAAGACGGGCGATGAGGAAGTGCAAACGTTCAAGCTGGGCCGGATTAATGTTCCGGCTGCTGGTGGGGGTGTAGCTAAGCAGGCCGCCGCCCGTGGCCCAAGGGGCGTCCATGTGGTGGAAACGGACGTTGTTGATGCCGAACTTGGCCAGCCGCGCTGCCACCGCCTCGGCCTTGTTGGTGGGCATGAACGGCGAGTCGGCAGCGAAATTTATGCCGAGGAACCGGATGCGTTCGTCCCCCACGACAAAATGCCCCGCCGCATTCACGCCCACACGGTCCTCGGGGCCGATGGGGCGGTTCATGTGGGAAAAATCAGTGACGCCCGGGGAGGCGTCGTCCCAGGGCAAGACAAACGGGACGATTTCGGCCCGAGGCAGTCCCAGCATTGTCCCAGCAGCAAGGAAAATTAGAAAAAAACGCGGTTTCATGGAACAAAGAGACACTCCCGAATCCACGGCCCGAGGGTCGGCGTGAAATCCCGGCTGGGAAAGACAGCTCCAAGAGGACTTTGGCCCAAAGAGCACGGAGCCACAGCGGCCACCCTGAGAAGGTTCCGGCCAGTGCCACCCCGGCAGTTGCGCGAATTTCGGCCCTGGAATCGCCGATAGGAACCTCGCTGGCCGGGTGTGCGCGCAGCAGATGGTGGGTAGATGCAGCACCTGCCAAAGTCGCAGCCTGAGGTCCGACAACGCTCACGTCCCCGTCCCCAAACATGCAAGACCGCATGGAGAGCAGACCCCGCGAGCGCGCGCCCCGCATAGCCACAGTTCTTCCCTGCGTTTGGATTTGCCGGGGGCCTCCATGCCGGCTGCAGCGGAAAGAATCCGAAGGGCTCGGTTCGCCCGCGGTCGGTTGCCCATGGCCCGAGGTTCAAGTCCACCATCCCGTTCCAAATGTAAAGATGCGCCCATGCTTTCAGCAAGCTTTCGAAGCCAGGCTGAGAGGGGCCGCATGCAACGCAGGATTTTGAAGGGCGGGACTTGCAGGGTCGTCGGCCATTCGACTGAGGTCGTGGCCGCCGATGTTCCTCTCCACGGAAGCCGGTTACAGGGCTCGGTGCCAACGGGTGTTGGGCTCTGGGCCACGCGCGCTAGTTTGAACGCCGCCGAGCTTGTCGGAACTTTTGGCAAGGCCGCCTCCAGACCCAGCACATGGCTCAGAAAGGCACAGTGTGTCGAACGACACGGCGGGCAAACCGTGTGCGATCCAGACCTGGTCGGCGGCGGTCTTGCGAGATGGAAGCGGAGGAAGATCCGGTCAGGCCAAGGTTTCGGTCGGTCGTTCGACCAAGTGAAGCAGATTGCCCTCCGGATCCTGGAAAAACAGCACCCGCCCACCACCGCCGGCGGGTTTGACGGGTTCGGATAATCTCACACCGCGGGCCGCCAGTATTTCGCGCGCGGCCTCGATCGATTCCACGCGCAAGGCCACATGCCGCCAACCGGCGAGGGTATGATCGGCGGTGTCAGCGACTGCGCGATTTGCCTGGTACACTTCCAGCAGTGCGCCGCCGCCCGGCAAGGCCAGCAAATAGGCCGGGGGCGGCTCGGAACGGGCGAACACCACCCGAGCGTCCAACACCCGAACGTACCCATCCTTGACCCCCTCCGGCTCGCGCGCCGGCAGACCGATGTGTTCGATGCGAGCGTTGATCACAAATGCCTCCAAAAGCCGCCACAGGAGCTTGCGCCCCGGGGTTTGCAAGGCCAAGTTCTGGGCCCGGCGAAGTTCCCCAGCGATGGTCGTTGCTGCCCCGCCAGCGTCGGTTCCATTGGTATCCCGGAGACGCGGTCCAGGCAAACCATCCGTCGCCCGGTCAATCCCAAATCGGCCCTGAACCCAACGGGTTTGCAAAGACTTGGCAGGCGACGGACCAGATGCCCGGTCACCCCAAACTCCGGTCGGCCGACGGTTGGTCATATCCGGGCAGCTCGTACAGGCGGCTTGGGCCGGATCAGTGCAGGCAGCTCCGAGTTGCTTGGCGCGTTCCTGAACGGGACGTTGCGCTGCGAGGCCCACAAACCCTTCGGGGTCCGGCTGGGCGGAACCCGTGGCCCAGAGAAGGTGGCGTTCCGGCTTCAGCTCGAGCAGGAAGTGCTTGCTGGGCCCCTGGCTGGATTCCGCACATATGCACGGACCTCAGACTGCCCCAATCGCGCGCGGCTGTCAGGGACAAACCGGGACGCTAACAGAGGGTCTCACAGTTTTAGGTCCTAGGTCACGAGCCGAGCCGGTGGATCGGCAAAACTGCCGGCGGGTCTCGAGCTCCGGGGCGAGCAGCTCAAAAGTTGAACGGAAAGCCTGCCTTTTCGGCTCGGAGGAAGGTGGGCCGTCCTCCGAAAACGGACAGGGCCTGCGTTTTGGCCCCTACGATCACGAGCACGCCGCGATCTGCAGCCCTTCGAAGCAGATCAAGGCATGCTGGAAACGCGGGACGTCGTCGCTGCGCGTCCGTATGGGAAAGTCAAACACGGCAAAGGCGGCCCCCCAAGCCTGTGGGACACCCGTCGCAAACCGCCCCTCCTTCGGTGGGGCGGTGCCAGAAGCTCAGTTCCCCCTCAGGTCATGACGGGTTCCGCAACCGGTCTCACAGCCCTCACAGCCTCTTTGCGGGCATTAAACTGCGTAGCCCAAAATCCGGGAGACGGGAAAAACGAACGGCCACGAGTCCCATCGGTGGGCTCGTGGCCGTCACCCGCTTGGAGCGAGAACGAGGGCCAGAGGGGGAGCCAGGAGCAGTTTTCTCGACGCCTCAATGCACTCGTCGCCGCCACCACAGCAAGGTCAATCCGCCCAAGAGAACCAGACCAGCGGACGAAGGCTCCGGAACCACGTCAATCCACTCGGTACCGATCCGGATTTCGTCCACCTGCACCGAGCTGTAGCCCACGGTGGTATTAAAGTTTCCGCCGAAAAGCCGGATGATGTTGAAAATGTAGTCCCGGTCGTTGGTCGTCTGGAATTGAATCGGGGTCAGCGTCAGGTCTGCCGAATTGATGTCCGGCTCCTGCAACAGGTTCGGTGGATTGATCCACAGGTAGATCCGATCCGCTTCCAGCGCGTTTGTGTGCAGCCCAATGCCTGGGTTGTGATCGATGCGAATCAGCAGGAAGGCCGGCGGCTGGTTGGTAAAGTGGACGGTCGAGGTGACCTGTTGGGCTGCCGAGCCGCGGTTCAGGACCGCCCATGTGTCGACGTTACGGTTGGGATCGATGCCGCTGGTATTCTCCGAGCCACGGCCCACGCTCAACATCTCGTTCCCTTGGGCCGTGCTGCCGGGCGTGGCATTGTAAAAGAACGGAAGCGCCCCCACGCCCCGACCGAAGTACGCCGTCTTCCCGTCCGGAGCCTGGTACAAGTACGGCTGGCCAGTGCGAATGGCGATCAAGCTTGCCCAGGTCGTGGTCGGGGTCGGATCCAAGCCCCGGCTAAAGGCAAGCCTCCGCCAGGGATTGGACGTTGCCGCGGCGCCGCCGGGGAAATTGTCTCCCTCTGCAGTGCCGTGGCCGGTCACCCATGCCCGGTTGCCTGTGACCGGGACACTGAAACCGAAAGCGTCCGTGTACGTGAAACTGCCAGCAACGACGATAGCGTTGGAAGCCATGTTGGGGTTGGCCGCCAGCCAGGCGGTTTCAAATCCAAAACCGTCGTTCTTACCTACAAAAGTCTCTCCAGGCGCGTAATCAAAGCCCTCGTAGGCCAGCAACACAGCCTTTGCTGCGGGGGCTGAAAGGAGGAGGTAGAGTCCGAGTCCGACGCAGGTGAGGTGCTTTTTCATAGTGCCACAGTCCGGTTGCTCTTGGCTGCCATTGGTTAGGGTAACTTGCGCACACTGACAAAAAACTTGATAGCGGTTCGGTGTGGGGATTGGAATCGGATCCCTGCGAAAACCAATACAAAAAATGGCAAGCCTGAAGGGCCTCCCCTGCCAGGCCTTCCGACACGAAGCCTGTCTTTGCAGCGGTCGTCGACGGTAAGTTTGGCAGGCCGGGTACGGTGGGCTTTCGGTGCCCTACCTGCTGCCATCCGATCTGCTCGCAGATCGGCCCGCGGAAAGCTGGGCCGTTCCGAGTGCGGTTTTATTGCCTCTGTTCGGGGTGGGGCCTTTGCCCTACCCTGCGGCCCGGCGGGTTTTGGTGGCCTCTGAATTCCCTGCAATACGCTGGAACCGTTGTCTGGCCGGGGATTTGAATGGCCTCGCTGGAGTTCCCGTCCTAGATTTGAAAGCATGTCCGAGAAGTCCCTCAATGAAGTTTCGCGTGAACTGCGGGAGATGTACGAGCGCGGTTTGGAGGCGCTGCGACGCGAGAACTGGGATTATGCCCAGATGCTGCTCAGCCAGGTGTTGGCCCGGGAACCGGCGCTTCTAGAAGCACGAAAGGCCCTCCGGCAGGCCCAGCAAGCCAAGGTCGCCGGTAAAGGTAGGGGTTTCTTCAAAAAGGTGCTGGGCACGGCGACGGCTTCGCCTGAACTGGCCCGGGCCCGTTTGGCCTTGCGATCCAACCCGCTGGAGGCGATGCAATTGGCGGAGGAAGTGCTGAACAGCGATCCGAACAACATGACCGCCCACAAGCTGTTTGCCGAGGCAGCCATGGCGGCCGGTTTGCCACGCACCGCCCTGTTGTCGTTCGAGGTCCTGTTCGCGCACGATCCGCGAGACCGTGAACTGGCCGTCCAGTACGCGCATGCTTTGGCGGACGCCGGCGAGATTAGCAAGGGAGAGCAGGTCTTGGTCGCCGTGGCCCGCTTGTACCCTGGCGATCCGGAGCTGGCGCAGGAGCTCAAGAACCTCTCGGCCCGCAAGACGCTGGACGAGGCCGGGTACGGTGAGCTGGAAAGCGGCACCGGTTCCTACCGCGACGTCCTCCGAAACGCCGAGCAGGCCAAACTGTTAGAGGAAGAACAGCGGGTGCAGAAGAGCGAGGACGCCACCGAGCGGCTCATTCGGGAATACGAGGCCCGACTGCCCCGCGAGCCCCAGAACCTGCGCTTGCTGCGATCCCTGGCCGAGCTCTACACGCAAAAGCAGCAATTCGACAAGGCCCTTGAGTACTATGAGCGGCTCAAAGCCACCGAAGCCGGCCAGGACCCTAGCTTGGACCGCGCCATCGCCGAGACCATCGTCCGCCGGTTCGATCACCAACTGGCGCAACTGGACCCGGCCGCGCCCGATTACGCTGAGCGGGCCGCTGAAATCCAGGCGGCCAAACAGGCTTTCCGTCTCGAGGAATGCCGCAAGCGGGTGGAGAAATATCCGACCGACCTGACCATTCGTTTCGAGTACGGTCAGTTGCTCTTCGAGGCGGGTCGGATCACTGAAGCCATTGCCGAATTCCAGAAGGCCCAGAACAATCCCCACAAGCGCATTGCTGCGCTCAACTATCTGGCTCGCTGCTTTGCCCAGCGCAAGATGTATGACCTGGCCGCTCGGACCCTCCAGAACGCGCTGAAGGAAAAACTCACCTTCGACGAGGAGAAGAAAGAGCTGCTCTACAACCTCGGCTCGGTGTTGGAGGCCATGGGCAAACGCGACGAAGCCATCGAATACTTCAAGCAGATCTACGAAGTGGACATCGGCTATCGCGACGTGGCCGCCAAGGTGGATGCGTACTACGCAGGCCAGTGACGCGGGCCATCTGCGGTAGCTGCCAGCAGACCCTCTACCGCAGGACCATCCCCACCAACGCCGCCTGTGAGACCGGTCCGTACTCCCGGCTGTCTACGCTCACAGGGCGATTGTCGCCCAGCACGAAATATTGGCCAGGCCCGCAAGTGGTCCGGACCCACTGGGGCCGAACCGGCCACGTCAGGGTGTCCGGTGGCAGGTACGGCTCATGCAACGGCTCTCCGTTCACATAGACACGGCCATCCCGCAGTTCGACCGTGTCTCCGGCCGCGGCAATGACCCGTTTGACCACCAAGGACCCGTCCGTCGGATCCCGCAGCACTACGATGTCGCCCGGTTTCGGTTCCCGCCACCGAAAGACCAGAGGGCTGGCCAGGTACCAGTGCCGTTCCTGCAAGGTCGGCAGCATGCTTGTCCCTTGGACGCAGATGGATTGAACCAGGTAATGGCGGCACAGGCTGTAACTGCCGACCACCAGGCCCAATGCAGCCACGCCCTGCAGCAGCAGGGAGACGAGGACGGCCTCCCCACGCAATCGACGGCGGCATTCGCACCACCACCCGGCCACGCCTGCCCAGAGCGGGCCTCGATCAATCGCGATGTTTTCCCGGATTCGCATGGGTCTGGTCGGGTCCGGATCCCAACACCGAACCTTTTGACTCTGTCCGCACTGCACTCTGAAGGTGGAAGCCGCCGTGCTCAATCCGGGGAAATCCCGGAGTCTGCATGTCCGGTAAACTACGGAGACCTTTGGGTTTTGGCGTCTGTCCTGCGCACTGCTTGACGTGGAGCTGCCTTGGCACCATGGGCTAGAATCCGGATCCGGTGCACGGGCCTGGTCAACTCACCGCGGCGCAAAGGTGGGACCCGGGTTGTCGTGAACGGGCACAGCCGCGGTTGCGCTGCGGGAGCAACATGGCTAAACTGAGCGCCATGACCAAGGTTCATGCCTATGCCGCTTTGGGGCCAGGCCAGCCGCTGGTACCCTGGACCTATGAGGTCGATGCACTCCAGCCGCACGAGGTGCTCATTCGCGTCCGAGCCTGCGGGATTTGCCACAGTGACATCCACATGATCGATAACGATTGGAGGATGAGTCGCTACCCGTTGGTCCCCGGACACGAAGTGGTCGGTGAGGTGATCGAACATGGGGCAGCGGTCAGCGATCTGAAGCCGGGCACCCGGGTGGGCGTGGGTTGGCAACGCTCGTCCTGCGGCCGATGCGATGATTGCATGCGCGGTCAGGATCATCTTTGTAACGAAATCACCGGTGTCATCACGCACGGTTATGGTGGTTTTGCCTCGCACCTGATTGTGGACAGCCGCTACTGTTTTGCCCTACCGGCAGAGCTGCCCACCGAGGCCGCGGGCCCTTTGATGTGCGGAGGTATTACCGTCTACTCGGCGCTGCGGACAGCCGGTATGGGCTCGGGGCTGCGCATCGGCGTTATCGGCGTCGGGGGTCTGGGACACCTGGCCATCCAGTTCGCCAGTCGGTTGGGCAACCACGTGACCGCCTTTACCACCACGGAGGCCAAGGCACAGGAAGCCAGCCAGCTTGGAGCTCACGAAGCAATCCTCGTTCAAGACGGAAAACCCACCCAACGTCCCGCCTATCCGCTGCACATCGTGCTCAACACGGTACCCGCACCTCTGCCCGTGGAAGTCTACCTGGATTTGTTGAGGTCGGACGGCGTGCTGTGTTATGTAGGCGTGACCACCGTTCCCCTGACCGTTCCGCTGTGGCCCTTACTAGTCAAGCGCCGTCGTATCATGGCCAGTCCCATCGGCAGCCGTGCCACGATTCGTGAGATGCTGGAACTGGCTGCGCAATTTGGGATCCGGCCGCGCGTAGAGACCTTCCCTCTGGCCGAGGCCCAGCAGGCCATTGCCAAGGTCCGTCAAAATGCGGTGCGTTACCGGGCGGTCCTTTTGGTGTGACGCCCTATCTGGGCCCGCCCGAACCACGATCCGCCTGGCCGCTAACCCGGCCCTGAGTCGACGACCACGCCCGGCTCAGGCCGATTCCAGAATCATGTTGGCGTACTGGACCGTGTCGGCGGTACGAATCAGCCCCACGGCCTGAGGCACGCGCGACTTCAACTGCACGTGCGGCTCGAAGTGCACTTCCAGTCCTTCCAAGGCCGCAGCAAACCGTGCCCGGGTCTCGGGGCTGTTTTCCCGGTGGAACTCTTCCGCCATCCAGACACGCCCGATCTGGAAGTTGGCGCGAATGGCCCGCAGGACGTCGAGGACCGTCGGGACATCGTCCACCAAAGACAGGTCCACCGTCTCGATCTGAGGCCAGTACGGAAACCCGCGGTCCGCAATCACCAGGGTGTTGATATGCCGGACGCGGGCCAACAGCGATAGCACATGAGGGTTCAGAATCCCTGTCTTGAGCATGAACACCGGGTATCACAGGTTCCACGGCCTTGCACCCCTATTTCCGCAGGGCCGGGCGCAGAGGTTCGAAGCCGGAACGCATCAAGGCCGACCAGCTTCGAGCCTGCGCCTGAGTGTTTGACAACCCTACCGGACGGCGGTTCACGATGCGGTTGAGCCCAAGGTGGGCACCCGATTCTGCCCCGGGCGGGCAAAGGTCCGATCCTGAGCACCCCTTTAGCCCAATGTGTGCCACACAAAACGCCAAGGACCCGCCGCAACGGCACACCGAGCCCGCGCCCCAGCGCAGCGCAGGCCCTTCAGACCCTGCCGGCCTCTGGGGCTGCACTCGACCGACCGAGGGCCGTTGACCACCAAGCCCACAGCCGACGCAAGCCCACTTCCTGCACCTCCGGTAGGCCGTAGACCCGGGCCAATTCCAATTCGTGGCCCCGACAGCGGGCCGGCCACCAGCCCACTGCCCGCTGGCTCCCCTCCCCCAGGGCTATCAGCTCCGGAAACAGCAGCCCACGCCCGATGCCATAAGGCCCCGGCGGCAACGGGACGCTTCGCAGCGGACCCACCAGCCATGGGCGGTACTCGAACTGCATGCCACCATCGGCGGCTCGCCGCAGTGTCCCGTATGTCCGCACCGGCACTTCTTGGACTCGCCGAGCCAGAAACATCGGGTTGCCCTCTTCGGAAACCCGGTAACGTCGGTGGGCCACTGTCAGCCAATCCCACAGCAACAAAGTGCCAAAGTGGGTCAAGCGAAAGGTCCAGCCCGCAATCCACGCGCATACCAAGATGATGGCCAGCGCCCAGACTGCCCCCCACCATGGGTCCCACAAAGCCATCACAGGGACGGAAATGAACAGCGCCAGGCGGCCAAGCTTCAGCGCCGTGTCGACGAACGCAAAGGGACTGAGCACGATCAACACTTGAATGGCCTGGGACACCAAGAACACCACCCCGAAAGCCAACCACGCCAATGGCAACAGCAGCCAGGGAATCCAGGCGCCGGTGCCCACGGCGGCGTACGGCCAGAAAAGCGTAAAACCGGCATGGCTTGGGCCGGCGTCCGAAAAGAGGATCACAAACGGGAGCACGGCCCCGGCCACCAACGACGCGCTGAGCTTGTTTTCCAGCAGCTCCGCCAGATCCAGCGGCTTTTTCAGGAAAGCCGGCGTTGCTGCGCCCAGGACATCTTTCAACCCCACCAGGCCCACCAGCACGAGGGCCAGTCCCCAGAAGGCCGGTCGCGCGTACCACGGCAGGTAGGGTCGCTGCTCCGGGGGCGTGCGCCAATACTTCCAAGCCCCGTACGCCCCCGCTCCCAGCAGTGGAGAAATGGCCAGCCCGGTCACCTCGGAAATGGTATGCGCCAGCGCAACGCCAGGAACTACGCGCGAATCACTGCCCGTTTCGGCGGCCGGGCCGGTCACCGGAGTCCACAGACAGAGATTGACCGCTGCGATCAGGATCCACCTTCGCGCGCGCATACCACCCGACTCTGCGCCGCAAAGTGGGCCTTGTAAAGGGGGACTGGCCCGGGCCAAAGGGGCCTGCACGCTCTGTGGAGGCTGCCCGGTTGCCTTCTGCGCACCGGAGTTGGGTCGTGGTGCGTGCCTCCGGACAACCCGCCAAATCCGCGTCAAGGCGCAGAATCGGAGGGTGGCAACAGCCCCAGTTGGCCGGCTACCGATTGCATGGCTGAGATCACCTCGCAGATGTGTTCGTCCAGGGGCAGCCCCAGCAGAGCCGCACCTTGCTCGATGTCTTCCCGGCTCACTCCTGCGGCGAAAGATTTTTGTTTCAGCTTCTTGCGCACGCTGGTGGGCGTCAGCCCTTCGAGGCGTTCGGGCCGGACGTAGGCCACCGCGGTTAGGAACCCACACAGCTCGTCCACGGCAAACAAGGCGCGTCGGAGGGGTCGGTCCAAGGGGTACTGGTCCCAGTTCCATCGCGCGTGGGAGAGGATGGCCCCCACCAGTTCTTCGTCCAAGCCGTGTTCGCGCAACACTCGTGCGGCCTCCCGGGTATGGGCCGGCGGTTCGGGGAAGCGTTCGTAGTCCAAGTCGTGCAGCAAACCCACCAACCCCCACCGGTCCGGGTCTTCCTGAAAGCGCACTGCATAATGGCGCATGGCAGCTTCCACGGCCAGGGCATGTTTGCGCAGCGACTCGGATTGGATCCACTGTTGCAACAAGGCCCATGCTTCGGGGCGTGTCATAGCCTCAGCTTCTCAGATCAGACGTAAGTTGGCCAGAATTTGGCGCGTGGACCGCACTCGATTGAGCGTGTAGAAGTGGATACCCGGGACGCCGCCCCGCAGCAGATCCTCGCACTGCTGGCAGGCGTATTCGATGCCGAAGGCTATCGAGCCCTCCTCGTCTTCTGCCAGCGTCTCCAACCGCTGCCGCAGCGGTTGCGGTACCTTGGCCCCGCAGAGCTGGGTCAGTCGCTGCACCTGCTGCAGGCCCAGGATGGGCAGAATGCCGGGAATGACGGGCACGCGCACGCCGAGCCGGGTCAGGTACTCGCGGAACTCCCAGAAATCCGCGTTGTCGAAGAACAACTGGGTGATGACCAGGTCTGCCCCAGCATCGATCTTGGCTTTCAGATACTCCCAGTCTGCATATTTGCCCTCGGCACAGGCCGGATGCCCTTCGGGAAAGCCCGCCACGCCGATGCAGAAGTCACCCATTTCCCGTAGCAGGCGTACCAGTTGCCAGGCATGGGTAAAGCCGCCGGGGGGTGGCTTGAATTCGCGGGCGCCGGCGGGCGGATCACCGCGCAGCGCCAGGATGTTGACAATGCCCCGTTGCTGGGCCTGTTGGATAATCTCCCGCAACTGCTCCACCGGCGAGCCTACACAGGTCAGATGCGCCATGCTGGGCAACCGGTAGCGGGTTTGAATCGCTTCCACAATCGCGAGGGTTTTGTCACGGGTGCTGCCTCCAGCCCCGTAGGTCACCGAGCAGAAATCGGGCTTTAAAGCGGCCAACTGGGGCAGGGTGACCTCGAAAAACGTTCGTTCCCCTTCCTCGGTCTTGGGGGGGAAGAACTCAAACGATACCGCGGCGCGGCCCAACGCCTGGCACCGCGCCAAGACATCCCGAATCAGGAGCGGTTCGTGCATGGGGGCGCAAAGTGATCGCGGAAGGTTCGGATTGCAAGCCGGCGCAGCCCCGAGCGGCACGGGTCATTCGGCGAACCGTCCCGTTCTGGCCCCGGAGGTGCCACCCGGGGCAGCGGCCGAGGCCAGGGGGCGAGCGACGGATCGAGTCGGCCCCCACGAAAAACCCCGGCTTGCCGGAGGTGGCCGGAGCCGTGCCTCAGTTGCTGGCGCGGCCCGCAATGCCCTTGACGCCCTTGCGGAGCTTGCGGGCCGGCTCCTTGGGGCGCAGGGCGCGCACCGCCGCGCCGGCCCGCCACATTTCCGAATCCCGCATGGCGTTGAGCTCTTTCTGCAACTGCTCTTGATAATCCGGCCGGCCGCAGGCCTGCAAAACCCGCCGTGCCTCTTTACCGGTTCGGACCCGCTCGTACAACTCCTTGAACACAGGAAGCACGGCCTTCTTGAAACGCGGCTTCCAGTCCAGAGCACCCCGCTGAGCCGTGGCCGAACAGTTGGCGTACATCCAGTCCATGCCCTTCTCGTCCACCAATCGAATCAGGGACTGGGTCAACTCCTCCACCGTTTCGTTGAAGGCCTCGCTGGGGCTGTGCCCGTGGGCCCGCAGCACCTCGTACTGCGCCTCCATGATGCCGGCCAACGCACCCATCAACACCCCGCGTTCTCCGGTCAGATCGCTGAACACCTCATGCTCGAAGGTGGTGGGGAACAGGTACCCGGAACCGATGCCAATGCCCAGTGCCAAACAGCGTTCCCGGGCGCGGCCGGTGTAATCCTGGGCGATGGCGAAGCTCGAATTAATGCCCGCCCCGCTGAGGAAGTTCCGGCGTACGGAAGTACCGGAGCCCTTGGGGGCTACCATGATCACGTCCACAAACGGCGGCGGCACCACCCCTGTCAACCGCTGGTACGCAATGGCAAAGCCGTGGGAAAAATACAGGGCGTCCCCCTCATGAAGCCGGGGCTTGAGCACAGGCCAGATCTCCTTTTGCACCGCATCCGCCACCAACAACTGGATGATAGTGCCCCGCTCGACCGCCTCCGGGATGTCAAACAACGTCTTGCCCGGTTTCCAGCCGTCTTCCCGGGCACGTTTCCAACCCTTGCCGTCCGGGCGTGTGCCCACGATGACACGGAACCCGTTGTCCTTGAGGTTCAAGGCCTGTGCCGGGCCCTGCACCCCATAGCCAATGACGGCAATGGTCTCGTCCTTCAGGACCTTGCGGGCCTTGGTCAATGGAAACTCCTTGCGTGTGACGACCTCTTCGAGGGTCCCACCAAAATCAATTTTCGCCATAAACTCTTCCTTTCCTGCCGGGATTCTGCTGATTTTCCGAAAACCACATCCGAAAGCGGGGGCCGAGCCAAGCGCAGGCCGAACCTGTCAATTGCGCGGCATGGCCACACGGCCGGTCCGCGTCAGGTCGAGAATGCCGAATGCTTTCATCAGTTCGATGAATTTCTCGACCTTGCTTTCGTCGCCGGTCACCTCGATGACCAAGCTTTGGGGTTGCACGTCCACGATTTTGGCCCGGAAAATATCGGTGATCTGCATGACTTCGGCTCGAGAAGTGGCATTGACCTGCACCTTGACCAGGACCAGCTCGCGGTCCACGAACTCGCCCTCGCGGAAGTCCCGGACCTCGATGACGTCCGGCAGCTTCTGCAACTGTTTCACAATTTGTTCCAACGTGGCGTCATCGCCCCGCGTGACGATGGTCATGCGCGACGCGGTCGCATCCTGTGTAGGGGCCACATTGAGGCTGTCGATGTTGTAACCGCGCCCGCTGAACAACCCGGCCACGCGCGTCAGCACACCAAACCGGTTCTCCACCAAAACCGAAATCGTATGTCGCATACTGTCGGTCGGCCTTTCCTGACCGGGCCCCCACCTTAACCCCGGCCTGTACCACGGGTCAAATGATGTTTGGCCCCGGTGCGCAGGGTGCATCGTGGGGAAAACACCGTGGGCTGCTGGCACTGGAGGTGAGCACCCGTTTTCACGAGGCGGTATCGTTTGTCGTCGGCGCGGCTCCTGCAGCAGGCAGGGGCCCTCTTCCCTCAACAGGGCTACGAGGGACGGAGGTGGAGCGGACTGAGAGACCTGTGACGCTGTCGCTGCAACGCACGCGTTACGATGGCCCGGCAAGATGCAGCCCGTACAGCCAGTGCTCCCAATGCTTCCGATCGAGCGCCTTCCATCCAACGCGCCGTGTCGCCGTGGATTCTCGGCCGAGACCGAACCCACCGAAAGGTCGATCTGCCGCAAAGCGGCCTGAACGCCGTACCCACCGTGTTTCGTCGACTTCGTTGGCCGGGCGCCTGCTCTGTCATTGCAACGCCGTCTGTGTCGCTCCCGGACCCATCCACTTGAACCTGAAGAAGCCGCTGGGTCGATCCACATTGGATCTTTGTGCGGCCCGCCGGCCGACGGGGACTCCTGACAAACCGCCCCGGTTCGTTCATGGAACGCGCCGCCTCTGCCCGGCGAAATTCGAACGGCTGGACAGCGGAAGCGCCTCGGGAACGCCCGGGCAGCGCCAGCCTGGCTGCGGGGCGCACCTTGAGGGAACCACCGTGGCGCAGACTGCAGTGTACCGCATCGCGGATTGGCGATCCGCAGCCGGCCCAAGAGCTCCGCTGTCCGCCGGTTGCCAGTCGGCGCCACGGCAGGTTGCCCACCTGTGCCACCAGCGCACCGGCGCCCGCGCTGAAGGGGTGCGGGCAAGATGCACCCGGCGAATGTGCGCTCGCGGCCTTTTCTTTGCGCGGCCGCCGTCGCATGCTCATGGAGCCATGATGCGCGCCATGGTGCTGGAAAAGCCGGGTCAACCGCTTCAGATGCGGCCGCTGCCACGCCCGCAACCCGGTCCGGACGAGGTCTGCGTGCGGGTGTTGGCCTGTGCCGTCTGTCGCACCGACCTGCACGTGGTGGACGGGGAGCTCCCGGATCCCAAACTTCCCCTCATCCCGGGCCACGAAATTGTGGGCGAGATAGAGCAGGTGGGTGCAAACGTGACCCATCTTGCACCGGGCCAGCGTGTGGGGATTCCGTGGTTGGCTTGGACCTGTGGTCACTGCCGCTACTGCCGGGCTGGCCTGGAAAATCTTTGTGACCAGGCCCGTTTTACCGGTTACACCGTTGACGGCGGCTATGCCGAGTATACCAAAGCCGATGCTCGGTACTGCTTCGCCCTCCCCGAGAATTTGGAGCCGGTCAAGACCGCCCCGCTATTGTGTGCAGGGCTCATCGGCTACCGCTGCCTTCGCAAAGCGGGAGACGCGGTCACACTCGGCCTCTACGGATTCGGAGCCGCGGCCCATCTGGTCGCACAGGTCGCTCGGCACGAAGGCCGGCGGGTGTTCGCCTTTACCCGTCCCGGGGATACCGCGGCTCAGGCACTGGCCTTGCGACTTGGCGCCGTGTGGGTCGGAGGGTCAGACCAGCTGCCGCCCGAGAAGCTGGATGCAGCCATCATTTTCGCACCCGTGGGTGCGTTGGTTCCCCTGGCCTTGCGCGCCGTGCGCAAGGGGGGCACGGTTGTTTGTGGCGGCATTCACATGTCGGACATCCCCTCTTTTCCCTATCGAGATCTTTGGGAGGAACGCGTCCTCTGCTCGGTGGCTAACCTCACCCGCCGGGACGCCGAAGAGTTTCTGCAGTGGGCAGGACGTTTTCCCCTCCAGGTGGAGACTACTACTCTGCCGCTCAGCGCGGCCAACGAGGCGCTCGACCGACTCCGCTCCGGACGCCTGGTGGGGGCCGCCGTCCTTGTGCCATGACCGGCCACGGTCCGAGCTCCGGCGGCCCGTCTCAGCCCGCCCAGGCAAAGCAAGTAACGCAGGGTGGCCTCGGCCCAAAGCCTTCGTTGCGGCTCCATCTCAAACCGGCCGCCGAGGAGGCAGTACGGAGCGGACATCCTTGGGTCTTCGATCAGAGCATTCAGAAACAAAACCGGCCCGGCCAATCGGGGGAACTCGCCATCCTGTACGACCGCAAAGACCGTTTCTTGGGCCTGGGGTTATTTGACCCCGACTCCCCTCTCCGTGTGCGCGTGCTGCACGTCGGCTCCCCCGTACCCGTGCAAACCGACTGGTGGCGACAACGCCTGCACCAGGCGCTCCAACGCCGACAAGGCCGCTTCGGCCCCGATACCACCGGCTATCGCTGCATCCACGGCGAAAGCGACGGTTGGCCCGGTCTGGTCCTCGACCGTTACGACGACGTACTGGTCCTCAAACTCTACACGCTCGCCTGGCTGCCGTGGCTGGCCACGGTCTCCTCCCTGATTCAGGAGACCTTGCACCCCCGCAGTCTGGTGCTGCGGCTTAGCCGGAACATTCAGGAGCTCGCCCGCCAACGCCAGCGGTTAACCGATGGCATGGTCCTGTGCGGCGAGCCCGTCCAAGAGCCGGTCCCTTTCCTGGAACATGGACTCCTCTTTGAAGCCGACGTCTGCCGCGGCCAAAAAACAGGCTTCTTCCTCGACCAACGAGAGAACCGACAACGTGTGCGGTCCCTGGCTGCCGGGCGCAGGATGCTCAACCTGTTCAGCTTTTCCGGGGGATTTTCACTGGCGGCTGCCTCGGGCGGAGCCCGGTGCGCCACCGATTTAGACATCAGTGCCCACGCCCTGGCTGCTGCACGTCGGCATTTCCAGCTTAATGCCTCCCATCCCAAGGTGCAACAGTGCCGCCACCAGACTCTTCAAGCCGACGCTTTCGACTGGCTGCCCACCGCTCCCAGGGGCTCCTACGACCTAGTGGTGGTCGATCCGCCCGCCCTGGCCCGGCAGGCAGCGGACCGCGACTCCGCCCTGCGAGCGTACCGACAGTTGATCACCGCTTCATTGCGTTTGCTGGCCCCGCGCGGCATCCTGGTCGCCGCTTCCTGTACCGCTTACGTGCGGCCGGCCGAGTTCTTTGCCCTCGCGCGGGAAGTCGCTGCACGGTCGGGTCGTCCCTGGCAGGAACTGGGCACCACCGGCCAGCCTTTCGACCATCCCGCAAGTTTCCCCGAGGCCGAGTACCTAAAGTGCATCTACCTCCAGCTCGGCGGACCGTGCCCAGCCAAGCCACGCCGCAAAGCCGGGTGAGCTCCGCACCCTGCAACCGCAACCGGCTTGGGCCTCCATTGTAAAACCAGGGCCGGGGCGGAAAATCCGACAGGCACCTCGGTCAAAACCACCATCAAGGGATCACCAGCCGATAGAATCGCGGCTCGGCAGACCGTGGCTCCACACATCGGACCAGTTCGCCTGGCGCCACCAGGTCCACCACCGTCCGCCAACGCGGCGGGCTCAGGGATTCCGTCACTTCTAGTTGGTAACGGACTCCGGGCACGGCGGGCCAGGCAAACTCTACCGTGGCACCGTCCGGCGCCAAGCGTGCCTGCAACGCCGGCGGCGCAAATACGGAATTGGGCATGCCGGGCGAGGGTTCGGTCAACACGAAACGGTGGATTGGCTGCCCGTCGGGCAGCGAACCATACGACCGGTCCGCCTCCAGCATCGGCAGTCGAACGTAATCCACCACCGCCGGCCCGCCGGGTTGCTCTCGGACCAGGCACACCACACTGGACTGGCTGAGTCGGAAACTAGTGTGCAGGACTTCGGCGGTGCTTTCCTGCGGCTCGCCATCGGCCCAAAGGACCGGGAATCCGTAGGCCGGAACGACAGTCCCCGGCGGGAACGGCCACCGCGTCCAGTTGGTGAGCGAATCAGTCAGATACCACCCTTCCAGACTCAAAGGCCAAGGTGCGGCATGATGCAGCTCGATCCACGGCTCCCGCTCGCCCGCGTTGTCCACCGGACCCTGCGTGTTCAGCACGGACACCTCATTGAGGACCAAAGGCGGGAACTCCGGCAACGCCCGGGCCACGGAATTCGGCCGCCCCGGCGTGGTCGGCTCGGCCACCACCCGCAGCTCCAGTTGCATCCCCCAGACAATGTCACTGCTCCCGGCATTGACCTGATGCACCTGGGCAGCCACCACGTTGCGGCCGCGGCGCAGCAGGCTCGAATCCAGTTCGAAAGTCTCGATGGTCGCGTCGTTGACGAGACGTTCCGCCAGCATGCCGTGCGTGACCACGGTGTCCGGGCTGAAGCCCACCCGCAGCAACTCTTGTCCGTTCAAATACACCACGGCAGCGTCATCCACGATCACCCGCGCGATCAGTCGCGTGCCCAAGACCGGGCCCGGATGGTCAAAGGTGGTCCGGAAATAGTAAGTGAGCGGGCCGAGCGTCAACGGCGTGCTCTTGGGAGCTGGGAGATCGGCGTTTTCCACGTACAGCAGACCGGGACCGCTGGGCCAACTGCTGTCGTCATAATCGGGTCTGTGCCAGGTCTCGCCCGGATCCACGCCGGTCTGATTGTAGCGCCAAGGCTGCGTGTAGGTGAACAGCAGCCAGGGCTGAGTTGGAGCGGGTGGGACGGCCTCCCAATTGGCCACGGGCCAGTTGTCCTGGCTGGCATCGATCAACTGCAGAGAGGCCCCACCACCGTTGGCCGCCTGCGGCCAAGGCATCGCGGCCTCATAGCGCACCTGGTTCAATATTTCGATGGTGCCGCCGGGCGGACGGCGCACCAGTTGCAAGTGATCGCCGCTGACGCCCAGCATGCCAGTCCAAACACCGGCAATCGGTAACCCAGAACCGTACAGGGACTCGAAGGCCGGCCGGTTTCGGACCACCAAGGTCCTTTGGCCCGGGCCCAATCGCACGCCCTGTGGGAATTGGAAGACCAGGTTGCTGCCCACCAGCATCACATTGTCCAACGACTCCCAGGTACGTGCCGAATTGTTCAGCACCTCCACGAACTCCGTGCCAGGCTGTGCCGGCCGGTAATGGATCTCACTGATGACCAGATGCGGCTGGGTCTGCACCTGCAACCGCAGCTGCTGCGTGGCCGTCAGGCGCCCGGGGCCGTCGTCCTGCACACGAAGCCACAAGGTAAGATTCGTGGCGCCGAAGTCCGGCGGAACCTTCCAGGTCAGCCAGCCGGAGACCGGATCCAGGGCCATTCCCGGCGGTGGCGGCGAAAGCAACTCGAACCAGAAACTCTGCGCTGGCAGGTCATCGTCCTCGGCAATCGCCCGCACAGCCAGGGACCGTCCCTCTTGAACCGTCAACGGAGGCAATGGCAACAACCGCGGCGGCTGGTTCACTTCGCGAACCCACACGGCGAAAGTGGCCGCGGAGCTATGATAGGGTGGCTCGGTCTCGGTCACGCGGACGATGAACACGTGATTGGCGGGGCCATCGGCCTCCGTGGTGAGCCACCGGATCCGGCCGGTTTGTGGATCGATCGTGGCCCCCGGCGGGGCCAAGTCCAGACTGAACCGCAACGGGCTTGGCGGTTGGTCCGGGTCATAGGCCACCACGGTGAAATCAAAGACCTCCCCCTCATTCACTTCCTGAGCCGGGATCCACGGAATGACCGGCGGATTGGGCACGTCCACGACCCGAACCGTGAAACGGTTGGTGGCCGTGAGCACCGGGCTACCGTCGTCTTGGACACCCACCGTCACCGGGATGAGTTGGCCGCCCAGGTCCAACCCGGCCTCCCAGGTCAATCGGCCTTCAGGCGTTACGATCATCCCTGCCGGACCTTCCACCAGGAAGAAGGTTAAGCGTTGAGGAGGTAAATCGGGATCGTGCGCGTTCAAGGTCAACTCCAAGAGCGCCCCTTCGTCCACCGTCACCTCCGGCACGGGTTCCAACACCGGTGGCTGGTTGACCTCCCGAACGGTAATGCGCACGGTCAAGGAGGCAGTTCGTGGCGGGGTACCGTTGTCAATGGCCAGAATGGTAAATGTATGGACCGCCGGCCCATCCGCCTCTTCCGGTGTCCACCGGAACTCTCCCGTGACAGGGTCGAGGAGGGCCGTGACCGGGGCGTCGCCGCCCAATTGATAGGTCAAGGTCTGGCCCGGATCGGGATCCCGAGCCACAACAGTGAAACGTACTTGGGTCCCCTCATCCACGGTAAGTTCCGGCAGAGCATCGAACACGGGCGGGCGATTCCCACCGGCCAATTCGTTGGGCCCGCCCGGAGTGGGTCGGGTCAAGTCGTACAACGGCAGGTCCGCACCATCGGGGAACCGTCCTTGACTAACGTCGTCCTGCTGCGGTCCGAAGTGGAAGCCGTCCACCAGGGTTCCATCCGGAGCAAATAGACCCAGAGCCTCGCCCGCCTTGCTGAGTTTGAAGTTCACGTGCAAGGGGCCACCGGGTTGGGTCTGATGGGTCTCCTCATCGGCCCAGACCAGTAAGAACCCGCCCGGAGGGATCCGCGTGCCCGCCGGGATCCGGTACTTGGTCGGATTTTCCAAATCATCCGTGAGATAGTAGCCGGACAGGTCCACCTCATTGGTACCGGCGTTGTAGAGTTCAAACCAGTCGTCATAATCCCCGTCAGCCGGATCGGGCACGGCCCGGACGTTACTGGCCATGAACTCGTTGATCCGCACAGGGATGAGAGGCATCTCCGGATTGTTGGTCTGGCCGGGCGTGGCGTAAACGAAAGGACGCCGCTGCCGCGGCTCGCCATCCGGGTAACTGCCGTAGCTGCGGCCCCGGGTGAGCTGTTCATATTCGACATAGTCCACCACAGCAGGTGTCTGCGCCGCACCCTGTCGGCGCGTCAGGGCTACCACACCGGAACCGGGGCTGAGCCGGAAATTGGTGTGCCACTCGTTGGAACGGCTCTGGTGCGGTTGATCATCGCACCAAACCAGCAAAAACTCGCGCGGCCTGATCACAGCCCCGGTCGGAAATGCCCACAAGGTCAGATTCGTGTAAGTGTGCGTGAGGAAGTAGCCGGTCAGGTCCACCGGTTGGTCGCTCGCATTGTATAGTTCCACCCATGGATCCCGTTCCCCGGCGGAATCGGCCGGGCCGTTCACGTTCTCCGGCATGACCTCGTTGATCCAGACCGGCGGGAAGGGAGCCAGGGTCTCGGCCACGGCGTTGGGACGGCCGGGCGTAGTTCGATTCGGATGATTGGTGGGCGTGGCGGCCCAGTTACCGACCCGCCAACTCCCTTGGGACGGATCAATCAATTGCAGGGACGAACCCAGGCCGGCAGCATTGGTCGGCCACGGCAGTCGCGGCCAATATCGCACGTCTGTCACCAGCTCTTCCGTCCCCGGAGCATCGCCGGGTCGAACCAGCGCAATGCGCTCTCCTTCATTCGCCAAGCCGCCCGGGTAGACATCGAAAATGGGCACACCCCCCCCATACACGGCCTCGAACCCCTGTCGATTGGCCACCAAGACCCAGTAGGCACCCGGCGGCATGACCGACCCGGCCGGGAAGATGTAATTGAGACCCCGCAAACGATACCCGCTGAGGTCGAAACTGGCCGTGGTCGAACGGTTGAACAACTCGATGAAACTGGAACGGGGTTCGGCCGGAGCCGGCCAATAATGCAACTCATTGATGACCACGAAATCCTCTACCCGCGGCAGGGCGCCCAGATAGTAAACCGTCAGGTTGGTTTGGGCACCGGGAACGATCCTGCCCAGGCGGTCCCGGCCCACGAACTGCAGCAGGTTGGTGACGCCGGTCAACGGCACCAAAACCCGGAAAGTCCGAACGCCAGTCCAAGTCACCGGATAGGGGACGCCATTGATTTCGATGGTGGCCACGGCAATCGGCGCCATGCCATCCAGCGTCACCGCCGGCACGGTGGAGGTGAAATTATTGCCCCCGGATGTGGTGATTGCAAACGTGGGCGTGTCCGCCGCGTTGAGCTGACTCTGGATGTAACTGCGCCGTGCATTGATCCAACTGGTGATTACGGACGGATGGGACAAGCCGGTTACGCCGTTTTTGAGGAGGATCGAGCGGCGCGCGTCGATCTGCGGCTGGAATCGTTCCGGGCGGAACGGACCATTGATCGTGTCCTGATAAGCACGCCAGTTCATGCGCAGGAAGGTCGGGTTGGCGTAGGCACGGTTCATGGTGTTGTCCTGTCCCCCGCGCAACGCCGCGGTGGTGCCGTCACCCAGGCCGAAGGTGAAGTCAATGTCCCAGGGGATGAGCACCCACTTCTGACCGGCCGGCCGATATAGGTACATGTTCTGGCCCACCCGGTAGGTCCAAGCATCCCAGTTGCCCATGGCAAAGTTGTAGCAGAACACCCGCATCCACTGCTCCATGTCCGCCAGATTTAACACGCCCGACACATAATTGGCCGAGGTGTCGTTCATCGCTGTCACCAGATCGAAGAACTGGCGGTAATTATTGGCGTCGCCATCCCGGGTGCGCCGCTGCCAGTTCCAGCGGTACCGGGCCAGCTTGTATTCGTTGCCTACGGTCAGAAAACGTTCGATAGTGGCACTGGTGGCGCTGAAGTCGGTGTTGTTGTCCTGGAATTCGAACCACACGGCGATTTTGTACAGGTCGCCGGTGGCATCGTTCGGGAACCACAGCTTGGCATAGTCGTGATTGGGCTCTTCCAGATCTTCCATGATGTCGGGCCGGAACAGGCTGCCATTGAAGTACAGTCGCATGTAATGGGCGTGGAGGTAGGGGATGCCGAGCTGCTGCGCGTACCAAGCGGCTAACTGGCTGCGAATGCCGGTGGCTTCCGAACCGCCGTTGCCGGTGGAAGCAAACACGCGCCGTTGCGTGCCCAGCAGGGGCTCATCCGCCGGGGTCACGGCCGTGATGTCTCCTCGGCCACCGTGGTAGGGACTGCCTTTGTCCCGGAAGCCGGTGTTGTAAATGATGCGGTGATTGCCATAGACCAGCGTGCAGTCCCGCCAAGTATTGTCGAGTCCCTGCGTCCGCGCCGCCGCCGTCGCCGCGGTAAACCAGAGGTGGTAGTGGGCGAAGGTGCCGAAGGGGATGGGGTCCCCCCACCGAATCAGGCATTCTTCCTGCGGCGCACGGGCCGGGAAGGTTGACGATGCACCTGCACGGTCGGTGGCCACAATCCGGAAGGCCAGTAGGGTCCCAGCGTTGCGCCCGGCCAGTTGGGCGGTGTAAATTCCGTCGCCGGCGAGCTCATCGCCCTGCGTGCCGTCGTCGACCATGGTGACCGTGGTCAAAGTCGAAGAGGGATCAATGCGATAGCGCAACAGCACTCGTTGGATTCCGTCCGGGTCCGAGACCCGGCAGGTCACCTTGACGATCTCATTGGCGGCCGGCAGAGGCGGGTCGTGCCGTACGTCATAGATGGCCGGTCCGGCATTGGACACGCGCCGACTGTTGGGCAGTCCCGGCGTGCCTAGGTTGCGCGGAACCATCAGATTACCGGCCAGCTCCAAGCCGTTGCCGTGAATGCGGAAGAGAATTTGCGGGCACCCGGCCAGCCACCGGGCCTTCGCGCGGATCACGTTCGTGGTATTCAAGGTCAAGGGCGCGGTCAGTGCCGTGCGAATCGAGTTGGGGCCGGTATCCACGTCTCCGCTGGCCCGCACATAGAGACAGTAAGAACCGCTGGCCGCGCCGGTGGACACTACCAGCGAGGTGCTGTGATTGCCGCTGAACGTCCAGCCCGTGCCGCCGCTCTCGAATCCCCCGTTGGCCACTACGTTGCTCTGCCCCAGGCGCAACACTTCCACGTCGTCGACCAGGCATTCGCCGTATTCGAGTAACCCGATGCGTAGCCGGTTAGCGGCGACGTTGGCATTGGCATGGTCAAGCCGGCCTGTCACCGATAAGGTGGTCCAAGGCGCCTTGGCTGTCTCGTCGCTGTCGGCCCAGTTGGACGGGAACATGGGGTCTGCCCGCGGATCGATCAGTTCCAAGCTGGAACCACCGCCGTCCGAATAGAGGCCCCAACGGCCGCCGTCCAGGTAGGCAACCTCGGTCACTGTGATCCAGATGCGGTTACTGCTGACCTGCCCGGCCTGGTTGGTGGTGACGATCCAGTCCGGCTTGGCCAGGGCGATGCGCTCGCCGGCGTTGCTCAGGCGGCCGGAGTAATTGCCCACGGTGTTGGCCGCGTTCAACTGAGGATAGTGGCTCAACAGTCGTGCCAGGTTCCGGGCCACTACCAGATAGCCACCGGGAGCGAGCACCGTTCCGGCAGGGATTGTAAAATCGATGCCATCCACGAACCGCCAGCCGCTGAGGTCCACCGGTTCGGTCCCGTGATTGTGCAGCTCCACATACTCATCGTCATCGTCCTTGCTGATCGGATGGTACATGATCTCGTTGATCACGACGGGCTCGATCCGGCGCGGCGCGTTCGCCGTGCCTGGCGTCGGCCAGCTCAAACGCCGAAAATAGGGCGAGCCATCGGGAGAACGCCCCGTCGAAACTCCATTTTCCTGCCCGCCAAATCGCACCGCGTCCAACACGCGGGACCCATCCGGGCTGATGAGATAGATGGTTTCGCCGGCTGCGTTGAGGGCAAAGCCCAATTGGTTCTGGTCCCAACTGCGATAACCGCCAGCTTCAATGAACGTGCCGTCGGGGATTCGGAACTTATTGGTCCATGGATCATCGGTCAGGATGCAGCCGGAGAGGTCGACCCTCTGATTGGACCGATTGTAGAGTTCGATGAAGTCCAGTTGCGGATCGTCCGTGTGAGCCAGGAACTCGTTGATCACCACGCTCTTTTGCGGGATGGGCACGACGGGATCGATTTCGCCGGGGGATCCCCCGCGCAGTTCGCTGGCGGCCCAAGCCCGCACATCGTTTTCCCCGTAGCTGGGCCGCGCCAGCACCAGGGAATGACCGGCTCCATCCGCCGCGGCGGGCCAGGGCGGCTGATCCGAGTACTCCACCGCCAATCGGATGGCCCCCGCGTTGTTGAACAACACCACCCGCCCGCGGTCGTTCGGCAGGCTGCCCGAGTAGGGCCCCAAAACGTTGGTGATCCCGTACACAGCCCGGATGTCGTCCGGGTTGGCCGCAACGACCACCGTCTCCCCTGCCTGCAGGGTGAACCCGTCCGGGAACCGATACTCGATGTCCCCGCCGATCCGCCAGCCGGTCAGATCCTCGAAAATCGAGCGGGCGTTGTGGAGTTCGATGAACTCGAGGTTCCGTCCGTCCTGACGCGGGGGCGGATGGTACATGATCTCGCTGAAGATCATCCCTGTGGTGCGGCTGGAGGGCCCCACTGGTTCGCGGTCGGTTCGGTACGTGCCGGTTTGCTGACTGCGGGTCGGCCCGAAATCCCGGAACCGGGCCAGGGCCACGGCGTTGGTATTGTCGCTGCATACCGCAAATCCCACGTACAGCCGGTTCGACAGTCCGGCCAGCGTGGCCGTACCCAATTGCGTCCAGTTCAGGCCATCGACTGAGGCAAAGCCGGTCAGGGTATTGCCGGAACGCCGCAACCGCAGCCAGGTGTAAGGATAATTGACTGGGAACCCGTTCCGGGGTGCACTGACCGTGGCGGCGGCTGCGTTGGTCAGCCGCGCCTGAAAGAAACAGCCCAATTGCACCGAAGCGGCAAAGGCCGCCCCGAACCGGGCCGTCGCATCCAGACTCTCCCGGGCCATCAAACCGGCACGCACGAACGGATCGGTCACTGTCAGGCCCGCCACACGCACCTCCAGATCGAAATTTCCCGTGCGCTCTTGCCAGCCGAAGTGAAACTGGTCGGAGGCCCCGCCTATGGTGCTGCCGCTGCCGCTGACGTCTACGCCCCCCGGCACGCTCACGGTGTTTCCGGGTAGCGCCGGATTGCCCACGTTTTGCGGCACAAACTCGTAGGCGGTGAATGAGATCTGGGATCCGGGAGGCAGGGGATTGGGCGTGGCGGCCTGATCGAACAGGTTGCTCACCGTCAGGGTGTAGGTCTGCCCGTAGGTCAGCTCCGTGGTTGTCAGCAGAACCTGGCTCTGATCAGCACCGTATTGAGCGGCCAACACCGAACGACCACGGTCCAGCCGGTAGTTGGCCGGATTGGTGGCCCCGGGGGCCGCCATCGGTTCGCTGAACCAGACCCGCACCTGCGTCTGGCCCTCGTTGCGTGCTGCCAACAGTTGCGGCGGAATGGTATCCGGCGTGACGGTCAGGACCGCCACCGCACTGGTCACACTGCCCTGGCTGTTGGTGGCAATGACCCGAAATTGCGCCCCATGATCGCTGAGCCGCACCGGACCGTACTCCAGTACCGGACCGGTGGCTCCCGGCAAATCCACGAAATTTCGCTGCCACCGGTACGTGACCATCTCTGGATTGACCAGCTCCACCACGAAGAGCGCCCTTTGCCCCTCCATGGCCGTGGTGTTGGTGGGCTGCTGCCGGATGACCGGAGGGCTCAGCGCAATACCGTACGGTACAAAATACCGCGCCGGGATCGGCCCCTCATCCACGCCGTCGGGCCGCAACCAGCGTACCGCCAGATTGTCCCCGCCGCCCCCTTCTTTCTGCAGCGCGGCAATGTAGTAATACTGCCCCGCCACCAGCCGCACGGGCGCCGACTGCTGATTGGGCTCCTTGTTCCACTGCCGCGAGTCCGTCCAACTGGATACCCAGGCAATCAACCGCCGATTCGCCGGGGAGGTATCCGTACTCAACCACAACTCGCCCTGGTCATCACTGGCAATCCAGAAAATATAGTCCCCCGTCACCGGAGGGGAGACGTAGCCGTGCATGCGCTGGCCGTAGTTATCCAGCACGTTGACGGGTGCCTCGAAAAAGTCAGTGACGTAATTGGTGGAAGTCGGATTGTTGGGGAAGGCTGGTGCATTGGTCAGGTCCGGAATCGTGGAACCGGGTATTCCCTCCCAGACCTCTCGCAAAAGCCCTTGAGCAGCTCCATTCCCCGCAAGTCCCAACCACAACCACAGCAAACCTTCGATGCCTACGAGCCCTCGCCAAAACGGCCGTACCTTCATACCTGCGGTTCCTTCCTTGCGGGCACTATTGCACCCCTTGGCTCTGGCCTCCCGGGCAGCCCGGAGACCTGTGTTCGTCCCCAGCCGACCGTCCAACCCTGTTCGCTGGGTGGCCGACCGGTCCGGCCCGGGCCGGAAAGCC
>Ga0209017_10000684_pt1 | contig 31667 bp, 22 predicted proteins | sample YNPBryunderm2012_FD_185812 | JGI IMG/M metagenome (GOLD analysis project Ga0209017, IMG submission 185812) | Anoxygenic and chlorotrophic microbial mat microbial communities from Yellowstone National Park, USA - YNP Bryant MS undermat 2012... ...
TCTTTGCACTATCCCCTGCTCCGACTTCACCAGGCGCCCATCCACACTGGTCCACGGTCCTTTTCCACTGCACCACCCTTCGCCAATCCAACAACACAATCCCCATATCCACCAACCCGCCTTTTGGGCGTCGTAGTAATCCGGGTCGCCCATGAGGCGCTCGATGTCGGGCGGGTTCTGCACCAGCCAGATGTGTCTTGCCATCACGTCTATCTCGTTGGCCGGCCAATCCACATATTCCGCCACTGCATCCGGGTCCCTCTGGATGGCCCGCCAGGCATTGGTCAAATAACCATCAATGTCGTTGACAATTTCCATCCCGTGGGGGTCGGGACGGTTCAAGAGCACCGCTCCTCCGCCAAAGAAGGGCTCGATGTAGAGGTCGACGTCTCCCAGACGCGACCAGACTAAATCAGCCACCTGAGACTTGCTACCAAACCACGGGAAAGGAGGTTTCAGCATACGCTATCCGCAATGGGGTGTCTTCTTCCTACACTTGGTACAGACCCAGTCATTTCCACGGCGTTCGCGCTTGGTGACCTTTTTACATTCCTTGCAATACCTGTGTTGTTCTGTCGGATGTCTGAGGCCCATCGCTCATCTCCTTGACATCGGTAATGGGCGTCTTTTCCAATGTGCCCGTCAGCAACTGTTGCAATACCCGAGTCGTCGCACTGGGTGTCCGCAGCATGGCGATGACGTCTCTGTCCATCGCCCGGTGCATCGCGACCAGGGCCTTTACAATCGTCTCACTGTCCTGGGCCTCCTGAATGGCCTGCCGTGCCTGCACCGCCACTGCCTCCACAGCAGACATCAATTCCCTGGTCTCGGCATGTTTCTGCAGCACCTGTGCCATGAGGCTTTTGGTGTCCATCCCCCGTGCGGCTGCCTCAGCGATGAAAGCCGTTTCATCACCCTGCTGCGCTGCAACCGCCTTGTACAGGTGCACCTCCGCCCGTGGGTCCACACGGCGCAGTCCCTCTAAATGCTCCAGCGCCCAGGCGCGGAAATCCTCCAGACGAAGTTCATGTCTCTGGGGATTTCCATCCGTATCGGAGATGATGGAGGTGAAGACCGATTGCACAGCCTGATAGAGCGTTATCGCATCATCCGCCTGAATAGTCATTGCCCCGACTTGTGCCTTCATATCACACCTCAAATGTTGGTCAGGAACCAGTCCACATAGGCATATTGCCCTGAGCCATAGAAACCCATCCCCCAGAAACTATTTAAAATCGTGGGGACTGCCACCGATGTCCGTGCCAGGTTTTGCGTCCAGCCCGCTTCGTTGACCACATACGAGTAGACGTAGTTGTCCGTATGATGGAGTAGCCGGATTATCACCGGTTGCGTGGTATCCCAGAAGTAATTGGTCGCGATGGGGACATCACTGCCTCCCAGGTTGTGCTGGAGATGATAGATGATGGTATAGTCACTGGCACGGTATACCTTGCATGTCACATAACGCCAGGTGCCCGAGCAGTTGTAGAGGATGGTCACCCCAGCGGACACATCTCCCGGCAGCACGCGTACCACAAAGTGCTTCCCCTGACACGCCGACAGGCTGGTCGGCCCATATTTGCCGAGAAGGTAGTTGGTGTTGGCGGCCCCTCCAACCGCCATGTAATCGTTAGCAACACCATAATTGACATATGGAGGCGTGCCACCGTGGTCCATCAAAGTGGTCCAGGAGTACCCTGAGGGAATGTAGCCACTGCGGAAGTGGTCGGTGGGGGTGCCATAAGGCTCATACACCCGCGCTGCGAGACCGCGGTTGTCACCTCTGGCGTAGATTTCACCGACTGCTACTCCCGTTATCGGGAGGACGTACACATTACCAAAAATAAGTTCTCTTTCTGCATACATTTTTAAATAGGCTTCGTCGTAATATGCATATGCATCAAAGGATGCAGAACGCGAGCCGTACCTCGCCATGAGTGAGGCTGCACCATAATCGGGGTCAATGTGGAGCAAAACCCCACTCGTACGCGGCGAGCTTGATAATGTAAGACCGATAAACACACTGTTAAACTGTGAAAACCGGTAACCGAACAGACCACCATATTCTGTGCCGCCGTAGCGCAGCGAGATGTGATTCGTCTGTGTGTCCGCAGGCATGTTGATGCGTATCACACTGTTCGACAGGGTGATGTTCCCAGCCACAATCTCGCCTGTGGTTGCATCGAACTTCACCCTCTGTGTGTTGTTCTGCAGGCCATATATCCCTGTGCGGTCTATCCAGATGCCCGTCCCGGAGGAAGGACCTGTCGGTGGTGTGGCACCGATGGCAATCGCGCTGGAGGTTCCGGGGAGGGTAATCCTGCGCGTCAGCTCGGCTGCCCCGGACGTGTTGAAGGTGAACACCGCATTGCCTGCGGTGTCGTTCAAGGTCAACACCCCGCTGGCATCCAAGGTAATGCGGTTCACGGTGTTGTTGCGGATATACACCCCACCAGGGGTGATGTAGACGTTGTTCCTCCCCGGCGCCACTTCCCCGATGGTGATGTTGCCAGAGGTGTCCCAACGCGCTTTTCGCGTGCTCCCCTGCATGATGCGGAATCCGTTAGTGGCGTCAACTCCAATCCATATCCCAGTCTCGGAACCAGCAGCCATTCCGTAAGCTGATGATGTGTACCCATAACTGCCCTGCAGCTCGCCTATGCGCACACGTAGGGCATAGTCATTGATTCCACTTCCATACTGGTCAATGACACTGATGTGAGGTGTATGCGCCCCGTCACTCGCGTCCAGGACAATGCGATCCATCCAACGCACCACTGCTGTGCCTTTCGTCCAGGCGTACGCCGTTCCGGAAACAGCACGTGTCACAGTTACGGTGTTTCCAGAGATCGCGGTGATCCGCATGGTCTCGCTTCTCACAGCACCATCTATATAGTCCTGTAACCGGATGAAGTCATTGACGGAGAACGGAACCTCAGTCAGGTCAAATGAGGTCTGCGTGGCGCTTATGTCACTGGCAAGCGCTGCTGACGGCGCCACGGCCAACACTCCGCCAGCGGCTTGTATCGTACCGAGGCGGAACACTGCCGCGCGCAGCTCCCCCCGAATGATGGCGCTGTTGAACTCAGCATCACCATCTCCAGTTATACGCCATCCACGCAGTCCAAACGAGTAATTACTGCTCTTTGACTCGCCGGTTACGGTCAAGCTCTGGACATAGGCGCTTCCGTCCTTGCCCACACGGAACGGGGCGGATGACGCTGTGGCGTTCCCGGCCCATAGTCGGTAGGTAGCATCAGTGGCATCAATGACGCACACATTGTTTCCGCTCCCTAGTATCAACTTTCCTGCGCTGTTCAGCTCAGCGTCACCGCCAACCAACTTGGTTGAACCGATCGTCCATCCACCAATCCTACCAGACGATGCATATATCGTCCCACGCACAACCACGTCATTGAACTCAGCGTTGCCACTCCTATCCAGCCTCCATCCAGAGGTTCCCTCAACATAGTTGGCGCTGCGTAGCGTCTGTGCAATGTTTGCGCTGGTGATGCGCAGTTCTGGCCCACCGCGCCCAGAGAATATAGCCTCCTCAATACGGCTGAGACGCTCGTCGGCGTTTATATCACTAATCAACTTTTCCAGGTTCTGAACGCGTTGGAGGAGTTGGAAGTACTCATTCATAGTGCCTCCAAATAACATCTGTGTAAACGGCGCCTCACTAGAACCGCTTGCAAGTGGGTACGACGACGTTCCCCACAAATGCAATAAGTTGTTATCAATCCATCGTTCAAGCGCAGCTTCATCGCGAATCACACCTTCCCACAAGAACATCACTGTGTAGCCGAGCATCTCCAATAGCGCCTGCTGTGTGACATCGCGCGCTTCGACCTCCGGAGTGCTGTGCCAGTATTGGCTCATCACCTGGACAACCAGGCGTGGTACAGGAAACACAAAGTCCGCTAACAAACCACCCAGCTCGGCGCGCCCACCGAACTCGCTCGACTGGAATACGAAGTCCACGCCAGGGATGAACCCATGATCCACCAACGCCTTGTAAAAGATGCGCTCTTCCAACGAGCCTTCCACGTCTTGGGCTGCGCGTGCCTCCAGGTAGCTGTCCGGGTCGTATCCCGTCCCGCGTCGCTTCGCATGCCTGCGTGGGCGTGGCTGTCGCAGCAGCTGTCGTACCACACCGCCCCACTTCAGCCTGCGGATCATTTTGCGTGGGCGGCGCGGATATGGACGGATGTAGCGTGGATAACGCATACTCGGGCGTTCTTCGCGGCGTTCCCATGGATTGTACACTGGCGTTGGCATACACTATCTCACACATAAACAACTGTGCACCGCGCTACCTCTCCAGTGTGCACGACCTCCCCTTGTTCGTTGACGTAATCATGGAGCATGAAGCGCAGTGAGGAAAGGTATGCAGCGTGTGACTCTCCATATATATCGGTGAACGTGATCGGCGCAACACTGTCGCGCGCCGCCATCAACGCCCGACGGATTTGCTTGGCACTCAGCTCGCTCGCTCCCTGATCCGGGGTAAACATGTTATCCTCGACTATGACGTCGAACGTAGCACCGTACTTGACGTCTGGACGTGCCATCACCTTAAGCACAACAGCACGGATCAGTGGTGTGTTTGTCGAGCTGGTTGTCTTCAAGTTCAGACGTAACTGAATGCGTTTGCCTGTCGTGTTTGGTGGGAAGTCAAGATACTGTCCGGCGGACGTTATAGTTCCAAGCGTGGTGAACGACGTGCTGTCATCGACACGATAACCCACAACGACGCTCGCCCCGCTTGGGAAGTCACCATCCAACGTTACACGCGCGAACGATTTTGGTATCGGGATCATGTTGAGATCATAGAATGATGTGTAAAGATTATGATCGCCTGACGTCGGGAATGACCGGTGTGGAAGATCGCTCATAGGATCGAACTTCACACGGTAGATGTACAACCGGTTCGCATGCGCACTCGTGCGCACACCGTAGTACAGGTAATCATCCGCAGAGTCGTAGAACGCCAATGGGATGTCCTTCACATCGTACCCGCTCTGGTAAATATCTGCGATCTTATGCCACGACGCTGCGTCGTCAGTCCGGATAATCACTCCAAACTTGTTCTGTTCAGTAGATTCAAGCGTTGTTGTGTCGTTCGCGCGCCCAAACACGTGTAGGAACTTTCCGCGCGGCACAAGTGCGGAGAAATCTCCAAACGCCTTGAACGGCCAGCGTGTGTCCCAGTACGGCGGTGTTGCGTCCTGCAGACCAGATTTATAGCGGTACAGCTTGTTGCGCACGGTGAAGTATAGGAAACCGTTCCACACACATGCCGCACGGAAGTTATTGACATGTGCCTCATCAGCGAAGTTCAGTAGGTGATATGCAACGTTATCGTCCCCAATGGCCCATATACCGTCCTCACGCATGACAAGTAGCTGATTGTTGAATGCGATCATGTTATTGATCAGATACTCACCGGGGCCAACTCTTACAGCATTGACGTCTAAATTGCCATTCCCCTCCGCAGAGAATCCTTCGGTGTCTGACCAAAAATGTAAATAGGGGCTGTACGACTCCGCCCCCCATACATACCCACCGAACAATGCCAGCTTGCAGAAGTCATAAGGCGGATTCGCGGCCACACCGGCATCATTGAACACAATGAACCGGTCCCCTCCGGCAGGGTTTGTGTTCCACGCTGGTGATATCGTCAGCGAGTTGCTTGTATTGGCAGTGACGTTACGTATTTGCCCAATCCCAACGCCGTCATAGATGTATACCCTTCCATTAGCAAACACCTGTGGCGTTGTAGACCAATACGGTTCAACAAGTGCATATAGGTGCGTGCTGTCGGAGTGGCTTACTATACCAGCGTCAGCAACGAACATGCGCTTCGACGGTGATCCTGCCACGCCACGCCGCGCAATGAACATGCGTGACCCATTACTAACGATACTTGTTATGGAATCGATCGCTGTTATTAGTTGCAGGTTACCATTCGAGCGTAGCCCGTATAGATACGACCCGGTGCCGATGAACAACAGATCACGATGCACACACCAGCTGGGTGGATAGTCCGGTATGTCATCAAGGTAGCCTAAGTAAGATGGCTCCGTGAACAGACACGCAAACCCGGCGGATGTGTCTACCAGGTGCCCTGTCCAGGCATATCCGCCAAGCTGTGTAAAGCGTTCGTACCCATACCCATGCTGGAATGACTCCTGTCCCACGTCCAGGTACAGCCCTAGCTCGGAGCGCGTCGGCATCCCTGTGACGGCACGTGGTGAGAAGTCGACAATGTCTACAACCGCCCATGACTCTGGTCGGATGATGAAACGGTACTTTGTGCCGTTTACCGTCATCGTGACGTGCGATGTAGACATGACTAGCCCTCACGGAACGGCTCCGGCAGCAGTCTGCTGGTGCCCCACATCGCGATCACACCAGCATTGTGCCGGTATGCGTATGTCTGTGCATAAGCACGTGCCGCCTCACTGTACGCGCGCTGCAGCCCAATCCATGTGTCCATCTCGCTACGCGGCGCAGAGGCAAGTCTGATCAGGTAAAGGCGCGCGATAGCTGCCAGCTCGATATACTCAGACGGACAGTCCGTCGTATCGGTGTCAGAGGAAAGCGGTTGGAACTCTGCCTCGTAGTCCACGCGCGCTATCAAGCCGTAGTGGTACTCTAGCGATGTCAGGAACTCCACAGCATTAGAATTGCTCGCGCCCTGAACGTCCCACACAAACACAATGTCGTAGTCGGAGTCCTCCGCCGCGTTTGGCGCTATCGCGTATTCGCTGGTGGTGTCCAGCCTGCTGGTGAATGCGGACGCCACCTTCACCGTGCTTGAGTTGATCACTTCAGTGATCACACGGCGATCCCCAGCAGACGTCCCCTTATGAATACGTACCTCTTTACCGATATATGAGGAGTCAAATGATTTCGATGAGTCCACCAGGTAGTCCTGCTGTGATGGAGTGCTGGTGACCGTTCCATGCTCCAGTGCGACATTCTCCACAGCAACGCGATAGATGAACCTAGCAGTCTTGCTGAGTGACAGCCTGCTGTTGGTCCCGTATTTTATCACAATGTATTCGCGCACACTGTCGAAGAAGAAAGGCCACGAGTCCAGTATTGCCTGGTTTATCGCGGCGTTGACATCGTGCGCACTGAACTGCCCCCATATCTCATAACGCTTGTCTGTGATGTTCCCAGATATTGGCTCGCGGAATCTTAGCGTCCCGGTACTGCTTACAAAGCCGGATATCACACGGCTTATGTCATACCCTGGAAGGTACAAATACTGACCGTTCCAGAAATCGTCTTCCTGCTTCAGATTACCTTGATCCACCAGTGATGTAGGACCGACGGAGGATGCTGTGAGGTATCCGCTGTTATAACGCTCGAAGAACGGCTGCCGCGTGCGCACACCAATGGAACGGCGCAGTTGTGCACGTGTCACACTCATTCTTCACTCCACAACGTGTCAGGTCTCTGACCTCCGCTGCGCCATGCCTCCAGCGTTCCATATGGGAGCATGACATTGCGTATGCGTGAGTCACGCTGCTCGGCAAAGCGCTCTTCCTCTATATGTGCCTCCCATGCGGGAAGGAAAGCCTCTGGCAATTCCGACTCGCCCGGAGGCACGATCCAGCTCACCCCGTTGAGTGTCACCATGACCGGCTCCTTGGAAGGATTGACCACAGGAACGCGCTTTCCATTTCTAACCAGGTCGACCATTTTCTCCCGCTTCATCTTTACATTTTCAAGCGCCCGAACTGCAGCAACCCTTTCAACAATCGCTACGTTGTTCGCGTCTGGCAAAGGCTCCTTGCGCACCTGTTCGAGCTTTTCCAACGCAGCACGCAGCGCTTCCTCGGCTTGCTGCTTCTCACGCAATGCCTGTTCATGCTGTCTACGCAGATTAGCAGATTCGTCGCGCAGAGCTTGCATCTCGATTGCTTGAAGCTTCTGTTGCGATTCTAACTGCTTAAGGCGTTTCAGCAGCACTTCCAGGCTCAGCGCGTTCGGGTCATTTTCCTCTATCCGTGCAGAACCACGGACGGATTGTCTCTGAGCACTCCGTGTGGCCAATCCCTTCCTCCTATTTTGTATGTTAGGGAGGGAGTTCGATCACTCCCTCCCTATGCGGCTGCTTAGGACTTTATAGGTGCCCCAGTGATGGTGATGGTCAGATTTGTGGATGCGGTGCCAGGGACGGCAATGACGTTCAACGACAGTGTACCTCCGCGCTCGATGAAAGTGACGTTCATGTTGTCGCGGGTGAAGTCCAAGTACTTGTTTGCGGCGTTGTAGGCAATCCGGCCCACACCAGTCCCAACCGTCCACAGATTGCCACTGCTGGTTGAGCCGCCGGACGGCGCGGTGTAGTAGACGTTAACGTCTGTGTTGCCGCTGGTGCCGCCGGTCGTTCCCAGCTTCATGTGCACTGAGTAAATTTCCATGTCGCAAGGAACAGTGATTACATCCTTGCCGTTCCCGGCGCTCAGTGTAGTCAGCTCAGAGAGCGTGAGTTGAATAACCTCACGAGGTTCAAGGTATGGCATATTAACCTCCTAATGTCGTGGTATGCTCAATGCGAACCATCGCCCATTCCAGCAGCCGCGCCGTGGTGAACGTGGTGTACCACGCGATCGTAGCACGCTGGTTCAGTGGGTCCGACGTGCCCGCGCTACCGAAGTCCTTCTGGATCAGGCGCAACGGCCGCACCTTGGCACCAGTGTTTGCGGACTCAGCGGAGTTGGTGGTCAGCTCACGCACGGCAGAAGGCATGTATCCAGCCAGACCACCGATTCCAAACGCGCCCTTACCGATGACCATGGTAGCATAAACGCTCTTACCACCGGCACCAGCACCCGCCCAGTACTTCGCATTGGGTGACACGAAGAAGCGACATCCAAGCGCATCACCGACGTAACCAGTCACGAGCGGATTCTCATCGCCGCGCTCCTTGACATAGTAGAACAGCTGTTTGAAGGTGTCGTCGCTCATGATGTCGTACTCAGTGTACGGATGGATGATCACGTAGTACTTACCGTCGGCCACGGGCAGTGCCTTATTGGCCTTGAGCGTCGCTACGGCCTCCAGAACCTCCGCTGCGGTCAACTTGTCCGAAACAGCAGAGCGCTGTGTTGCGGTGCCCGCGTACTGGACAGTTGTGCCAGCGACAATGACGTCGCGCACCAGCTGATCCAAACTGTCACCGGCCTGCTCGCCCAGCGCATCCGCAGCCTCCGCGGCCACACGGTCGATCCCCATCAGTGCCAGCTTGCGTGTGTAGAACACATAGGCGCCGTACTCCTGGACGGTAGCCGTCACCGAGGTGATGCTGATGTCGTGCGGCTCAGGAGTGATTCCTTCCGTCAGAGGCGTGGTCACAGCGGCGAGCGAGGACATCCTCCGCCAGTTGATGGTGTCACCACTATTTTCGGGAACCTGTGATGCCGGAGCAATGCCCGTCTGCGCCATTGACAGGTGCGTGAAGGCACCCACAGCGCGCATGAGCATTTCCATCTCATAGAAAGTACGTTGTTCTGCAGTAAGTGTTGAGTATCTGGCAGCGTCAGCCATTTCTCATTTACCTCCCTATTCTAATGGTGGATAATCTTCTGGTGTGGTAAGCCCAGCACGCGCGCGCTCCAACAGCCGCTGTCGTTCCTCAGGAGTCATCTGCCAGATGGTCTTGCGCGACGCTGACTTCCCCGACTCAACTGAACCGACACGCGGCGCCCCTTGACCAGGCGCCGCAGACCTGCGCAGCGCCTCATTTTCACGCCGCAACTTGGTAATCTCGCTGGTCAGGTGCGTCAACACCGAATGTTGCCATTCCGCAGGAGACTGCCCTCTGATCACGTTGGCAGGCACAAATCGGCTGTAGTAGCTGTACAGCTGTTGTGCATACTGCATCTCTGCTAGCTGTTGCTGTTGCTCTTCCAACTCGCGACGGCGTTTGTCCAGCTCCCACCGTGCACGCTCCTCATCATCCATCGCCGCGGTCTCATACTCCTCAAGACGCGACTGTAGTTCACGGATGTGCTCAGTGGCTTGGGCGAGTTGTGTGCGCAACCACTCTATCTCTGCGGACGACGTCTGGGCCACCCCAACTTCTTGTACAGGTTGAGGTTCCACAACGCTCGATTCCACCACAGGCTGTGCAGGAGGCGCTTCCTCTACCGCATCAGGTGTGGTTACCTCTTGTGCGTTGGCAAACTCCATATCCATTGTCTCCTCCGTTTACCGAATAACTTCTCCTAATGCCTTCTGTGTTATCGTTTCCTCAATGGGATACATACTTATGTCCATTTTACCACTTCCTGCCTCTTCGCGCAAGTCCTTCAGTCGTGATTTTACTAACTCCAATGCCTCCTTACGCCACTTCCAGTATCGCGATAACTGGGGATTTTGTTTCAACAGGTCCATCGCCCGCTTCCTGTTCTGACTATGTAAGTTCCAATAAGCCTCGTTCAGCGCATGGATTCCAGGCCAATAGGACTCAGCTGCAGTCTCCACAATAGACCATGCCACGCGGTCAACATCCTCCGGATCGGCGTAGTAGCGCAGCAGTATTGGATCGTTTACAATCTTATTGCGCAACCAGTCCCAATACTTGAACAGCCCGACCTGCGCTGCATATGCGTTAGCAGCCTCCTTACCATCCCGCGCAGCGATCCGGAAGTATTCGGCTTGTTTATCCTGAATTCCAGGGAAGAGCCCCTCCGCCTCTCGGTACAAGGCTGAGCGGCGCTTGCGTGCTTCCTCAAATTCTAACACCTTTTCACGCTCCGGTGACTTCAGCTTCAGCGCAAGGTCTATGACAGCACGCTGCAACGCCTCCACGTCGCGTGGATGCCATCTCGACAAATCACCCTTGTCCTCATAGAACTTATTCAGCATCACGTCGGTCAGTCCAGCGGTGTTGAATATCTTCCTCCTAAGATCTCCAGGCGGTACGCGCCGCAGCACATCCCACGTCAGCGAGCTGAGCCTGGTAAGGTCGTTGTCGTATGCCATCCATGCCACACCGACCCACGGAGCGTCATTTAACACACGGCGCGCCGCCTCGGAGCTGCCAACCTGCTTTGACAGCTCTACATAGCGCTGTGTGTGCCGTGCCAGTTCGTCCTCCCAAGTACCACGCGGTGTGACACGCAACCCAGTGAGCACAGCGAACAGCGCTGGAATGCGCTGTATCTTCAACACCTCCCACAACGCGTGCTCGAACGACGGCCCACTGCGCGTCGCTGCAGCGTACACTGCAGCATCTGGTGATACGATTCCACGACGCTGGAGTTCGGACAGGTAACGCGTGGCGCGCGCCAGATTCCATTTCGTGCCACCCACGCCGGCACGCAGCTCACCAGTGTATGGATCACGTATCCATAGCCACGGCTCAAGGACTGTACCTGTCAACGACGCGAACGCACGCGTCACTGGCGCCAGGTACCCAATCGCCCTGAGTGCGTCACGATCCTCCTTCAGAAGTGCACGCTCCGCAGCATATGCCCACCACAACAGCGGGTGTGGTGACGGTCCAAACGATCCGAGCTGTGTCAGCGCCCTCCCAAGCACATCACGCGTCCTGTCTTCATCATCGAAGACTTCAAACAACGTGCTGACCGGGAAGAATGTCCGTTCGATGTTCCAGTAGATGTGTCCATCGAATCCGGGAGGACGCAACACCAACGAACCACGAGCCCAATCTGGAAGGTCAAGGTTTCCTACGTTGGAGTTGCGGATCGCCTGTTTCAATTTAAAGTAAAACGCCCACAGCGCTGGCGACGTGGCAATTGACGATGCCCACTTCGGGATCATACGCGTGTACCAGTAGCCCCATGGGAAGATCAGCTGCAGGATGAAGTCGATGGTGCGGCGATCAGGATAATCCAGTAGCGCCTCGTTGCGCACGAATGTAGCGTACCATGTAGCCGCAGCGTATATATCCGATTGATAGCTCTCAATCTTTCTAATCCACTGCGCCAGCGAATCATCCAGCGGGCCGATGGCACGGCGTATTACTTCATCTGTCTGCGGAGCGCTAACCGACTGCGCATGTCGTATAGCTGCGTCAATGAACTCAAGCGCCTTCTCCGTGTTGAATGTCACTTGATCCAACGCGCCAGGCCCGGGAAGCGGCTTCGGGTTATTGATTGCGTTGCGCATCGAGTCCACCAATACCTTGGCATGGGGGTTATGTGCAACGCGTGCCTCAATGTCGTTCAAGTAATTTATGTAATCTTCCTTCGTAATTTCGTTGCCCAACCATTCCGGGCGACCTGGTGTTAACACATGGTGAATCCTCCCGGACTCATCCTTGAAGTACGCAAATGGCGTCTTAGGTATTGGTGATGTGTCTCCTGGACGCGGCATCTCCTCTGCTGCCTCACGTGTCATCTTTGTAACCTCGTCCTCAGGGACAGCCTCAGAGCGCACAGCGAAGCGGCTGAGCAGCTCATCCACTACATGCTCGCCGCCTGGTTCAAGCCTGTCATACCGTATCAGATCATCATAGATGCTATCCATCGTGTACAGCCGCTGTAGTGATGACGCATCCTTGCTGTACAATGCCTTGGCGTTCTCAATAACCCTGCGCAGCGCTGCAGCTTTAGCACGCATGTGTTCCTGCGCACGCGGAGATGCCTCCAACACACCGAGCACACGGTCGTACACTGCCATGACCTCTGGAGGAATGGTGTGTGCTGGTTGCTTCGTCAGCCAACGCATCGCGTGTCTTATCATGTTGCGGATGAAATCGAACACGCGCTCGAACACACCGAGGAGGTTTTCTGGCAGGTCTTTATGTCGTGTCAGGTAGGACACTCCTAACTCCGCAAACGCCTCCACAGCGTCACGATCCCATGCATACGGCGAGATTCCGAAGTATTCGGACAGGACAAGCCGATCGTCAAACGGTAACCATTGCTCCGCGAAGTGCAGCAGCTCATGGATAAGGGTCTCCGGGTTCGTGCCGTATAGCGGATCAAGCTTCACCAACCCACGCAGGAACGGCATGTTCTCCGTGACGCTCTTGAAGTCAGCAACAAACTCCCCGGCGGCGCCGTTGCGCAACTCCTTGACCTTAATATTGAACAACTGATACCAATAAATGCTTGGCTGCTGATACGTGTCACCCCATGCCCTTGCCATGGAGTCCAGCATGCCCATCACGTATTCCTTGCTCAGGCGTTCACTGGCAATGAAGTCCGCTACAATCCTCTCGACTTCCTTGCGCGCGGCAACCGCCTCCTCCATGTTGAGCATTGCAATGGTCTTCTTCTTCCAACCTTCCAGCTCAACATTGCGGGCGAGATACCATGTCTGCGGATTGTTGAGATCAAGGTTCAACAAGTTGTTCTCGATCTGTGCTATAGCCTTCTCAAAATCGGATATCGTCCCTCGCTCAGGATATAACACACCGACGTCCGGAACCTCAAGGATGACGCCGAAGCGCGGGAAACCGATATCCTTAAGCACCTCGATCGCGCGCTCGACCGGTACCTTGGAAGGTATCAAACGCATGTGGTTCTGCCCGACCATCTCCAACATGATCAGGTTGTCCACGTCAGTATTCATCGCGTAGGATATCTCCCACCACGGCATTGTGTAAGGGGCGGGTACTTCAATCCCACGATCCTGCCACCTCCAGTACATTGGAAACACACCGACGACGTGCTTTTCCTTTTCCTTTGGAAGTATTGCGATGCGTGAGTATACCGGTATGTGTTCCAAGTTACCGGTGAACCATTTCCATTCCTCATCGGTAAGCGTCGACGGGACGCGCATCGTAAATGACATGCCGAGCGGAGTGCTCCCATAAGTTGACGCCCTGGGTGCATCCACCGGAGCCATTTTGATGGATACTTCCTTATTCCCTCCCAATCCGAGGTTCAACAGATCAATAGGAAGCGGCTGCTTGTCAACAAACATAACATTCACTCCATCGCTGATCGGTCCGCGTTCCACGGTTATGACTGCGCGTGGAGTGCCATAAGCTTTCCCATGCATCACCAGGTCTCTGGCCTCGATTGGATTCTCACTAAACACCACAAGCAGGCGCTTATTCGGATGAAATACGTTCTCGTCCATGAGAACCGCCGCCCACTGCATCATTCGGTTGTCTTTGGAGCGGACGTACTGCGGTATCCATCTGAGTGAACTAAAGAAACCGTCTATCCGCCGCGGCTCCGGCCCAGCGAGCGTGGTTTCCATGACGCGCCGCAGCTCTGCTGTGTCCTCCTTCATCTCTCTGATACCACGAGCCATTCCAGGGCTGAGGGGTTCCTTGTCCACGTTCATGCTGCGCAGGAGCAGCTCACTGACCTCAACACAGTTCCCATCGAGAGTGACGATATAATCATCCAGTATGGCTGGATTCTCATTTGCTGCCAACGCGATCGCCTCTACAACGTTTCTATCCAGCGGATGGTCCCGCACCGTCACCCAATTTATCCGCTTCGTGAGCGTCGAATACCTTCCAATCAAAACGGCACGAGGATGTAAGATGTGTTCGGCACCAGTTAAGTCACGTACATAATCACTATACGGAACATTTCCAACGTAAAACCATACCTTCCCATTATCGACCACCAGTGACACGACACCATCACCCGCCATCGTGCCACCGCTGTACTGACGCTCCCCTACAATCTCAAGCACATCGTCGTACGAGAATGCAATAGGATTGTTGTTCTCGTCTACGACCAGCCTTGGCTCCACAACGCGAGAACCGAACGACACCTTCTTCGGTGGGCCTCCGATGATATCGTCAAGGTACCGCAGTGCCTCCTCGCGTGACATGTCCCACATGTCATCAATCGATCTATTATGGGTAATTGCCATGGCATAGTCGACGACGCGGAAACGATATGGAATATCATCAGGAATGCGTTCAAGCACGCGTCGGATGTCGGCAGCGTTCCCAACCAAAGTGATGCGTGCTGCGACGTTGTCCACGTGGGCCGACACCATGCCAGGGTACACGATGTGATCTTCAAACATGAACGCACCATAGCGGTCCAGTCGGAACATATGCTGGCTGCGCTTCGCCGCCTGACCCAGCATCATGTCAGAATCGATCATGACGTAGCTGTTCGCAGTGCGCCCGAGGAGATCGTCCATTATGTCACGCATCTCGGCGACGTTGAAGTAGCGTGGCATGTCCTCGACGCGTGTGATCCTCAACTTGTCAACTGTATTGTAGTAAAATTTTCCCTCAACGATTGGGAAGTTCTCCGGAATGTATATCTCCGGACCGACCGACCCAGGCATGATTGGGATGCGCAAGACCTTCCTTGACAAATCAGGCACAGGCCTCAGATGGCGCACCGCGAAGTCATTGTTTAGATCAGCGAGGTAGACGTCACTGCGCATTGTGAGGTGTGTTGTGAGGCGCTCTCCATGTATCTCAAACACACCCCATCCCCATGATCCCCTGGCCCGTGAGTGATATGGGGCAGACCTGCTGATGGACTCAACGCTCAGGTCAGCATGGGTCATCGGAGGGAACTTGATGTCATCCGCGATGGTACGAAGGCCGCCGTGACGTTCCCTAACCAACACACGCCACTTGCTGGCGTTCGGGATCAGGTCTGGGTTGGCCCCGATGATGTCGTACACATCCTCCAGTTCAACATCACCACCAACCAACGTAACAGTAACCGCCCTGTCGGACGTGCGGTAGAAGTACGCTTGAATCCCTAACTCGGGGACGTTCATGCGATCCACCATGCCCAACCACAACGGCACGCTTGGATCGTCAGCGAGCTTTCTATCCAACAATTCCTTGAGGCCAATACGCACACCGTATTCGGGGATTTCCACAACTGTGTCTTCCGGGAACGGGACCCCCCTCAGACTCTCGATCCAACCTGCGAGCGTGTCAGCGCTGATGGTGCGCCTCTCACCGGACATGACCCGCAACGTCTTACTCCTGACGTTATAGGAGTAGAACATCTCAACAGGCACACCCAAATTCGCTTTGAAGAGTTCACGGAGTGTGTCTATGTCACGCACGCCGGTCACCACGGAGTGGAAATACGAGTCGAACTCCCCATACGGGTTGAACACAACACCGGAGAAGTCAATCGTGACGTCACGAGGCACGCCGCGGTACACCGTGCTTGGGCGGGAAATTCCAACATTCATAATGGTGTTGTAGTACAGGCTTATCGTCCCATCCCCCTGCGGGCCAAACCACACGAACGGAACGTCCTCCCCAACACCAGCCTTTAGGAGTGCATGTATGGCTTCCCGACGTTTATCCCATGAGGATGTGATCAATATTCCGTCCGGTGTGCTCCAGGCGATGTAGATATCCTGCATGTCCATGAGCGGAACGTCCAACACACCAGAGATATACGCGTCCCCGGTCTTGCCGTTTATGATCAACATCTTCACGTTGGGATCGTCAAACTGCCCGGCAAGCGCACTTTTCACGATGCGTGCCGCACGCTCCATATCCATCGGGGTGTCGCGTTGCGCGTAGGTGAACCCTGTCCAGTTAGGAATCTCCGCGGCTACCAAATCCGCTACCTTAGCGCCCTCGGAGAAATTAGATGACAAACGCATACCAGGTAGATTTAGTATTGGGAGGTCACCAAAATGTTCTTTCAGGTAGTGCCTGATCGGTGGAACCAAAACTTTATCGGAGGGATACCATTCACTGCCTAGAAGAACAACACCGTTCTTGTGGATTACCCCCCACACGACCTTACCTGGTCTAGCGCCAAACTTCTTGCGCATTGCGTCAACGATTTTGCTGAAATCACCTGCGGCATCACCTATTCCAAAGAAGTGGTATCCTTCGACGTCGGTCGATGCGAACGGGATGACATGCCCACTCTCGAATGCGTGTATGAGAGCAGGCGGCGGCTTGGCACCTTTCCGTGCGCTTACGACTATAACATCAGGAAACTCGATCGGTTGTTGAAGTGGGGGAGGACCTTCTTCAGTCAGATGAATGACCTTCTCCTTAGGCGCCTTACCTATCGCCGGAGCGCTCTTGAACTCTTGCATCTTCCCATGGAGCAGATCGCGCACACTCCCAGTCCGAATCACGTATGTGTCATCAATGGCTGGAGCGCAGGCATACCATGTTATCTCTGCGTTCGCAGGTAGGTCTAGTTTGCTGATCACACTCAAGACCGCTTGTGAATGCGTCCCATCAAGACCAGGCATCGGACTGATAATCACGTAGCGATCATCATCAATCTTGTATACCGCGAAGCTCCATACCCTGGTCTTCTGCGCGTAACTGTCGCGTAGCTTGTCCGCCACCTGCGCCGGATAGCTGTTCTCCAACTTGAAGGACGAAAACTTCGAAGCTTTTCCGTTGGGACGCGCCGACCACACACCCAACAACTCGCCCTTGCCCATGTTCAACTCAGAAAGTGCAGACGAGGCGGTCGAAATCTGTCCTGGTGGAATGTGTTTAGGAGGTGCAGTGGTGACGGCAGGAACCCCCACTGCCTCCCACTTACCCAACGCCGAGTTGAATTGTGGCATCTCCGCATGGATGCGCAGGTCGTGTGGGACGCTCCTGACAAGCCGTTTGAAGTCACGACCAAGCAACCTCAAAGAGCGCCGCACATCCTTCGCATTCATGAACGAAGGCGCATTCGGTGTTGTCGCGCGGTGCATAATATTGAGGAGTTTTACCTTCTCATCCAGACCTAACTGACCATACGGCTTACCCACCGCATCAACCACAAACTTATGGAATTGGGCAAGCACATCCTCTGGGAGCGGTTTCCCGTACTTGGGAACAGCGCCAGTGATCAAGTTCATCTGGTAGGCATGCTCCATGACGACATAATCGACGATGTACTCATCACTGGCAGCCACCAACATGTCATATGGGAGGTCAAATCCAGTTATATCCGCGGCCTCGTTGAAAAGGCGGCTGGCATATGCCTTATCCATGTGGTCAACAACGTCGTCGTAGATTTTCTTAATGTCCTGCATGAAGTCATGCAGTTTCGCCGCGGCCTCCTCAGGGCTGTCCGGAACCGGGCTGGCCAGATACCTCGCCAACAGCTCACGCTGTGCCGCTGTCGCTTGATTGATCACATTGCGCTGGTCGTTGGCCAGCTCCTCGATGATGTGGTTAGCACGCAACTGATCCTTGGGAGCCGCCGTCAACGCCTTCATCTGTGCACGCGCATACAGCTCGCGCAGCTTGTTGTCTTGATCACTGACGTAGACAGCCAACTCCTCAATTGCCTTCGCGATCGCGGGCTCATCAAGCTTGGGCACTTCCCTCGCGGTGTGATCCGCTGCAGACGCCACAATATCTACCGCCTCCGCGGAGAGTGATCCTGGAACAGGGCCAGGAGATGGCGGTTGCATATCAGCAATGCGTTTCAAATGATCCCGCAGATGTGCGCTCAACGCGTTGAGCTGGTTGATGTACTCGTCTGGAGACGAACTGGTCAGCGCCGCCAACTCAAGCGCCTGTGACAGGTCAGTCATTCCCAGGTCGTGCATCGCCTGCTCAATCTCCGGCGGAAGCTGCCTCCACGGCGCCCACGAGACTGATACGCTTGAGGGAGTGACCGACGCACCCTTCTTGGATAGGTAGTCCATGATCTCCTTCTGCAAGTGCTGTGGCCACTCACTCCCCATCCGTAACACACGCGCAACGCGCCCTTGTAACCACTTCATCGCCTGCGGGTCGCTCTTGAACACCGACGCCAGATCATCCGGCATCTGTGCAAATATGATCGCTGTGGCATCCTTAGACAACTGATTGACAGCGCGCTCAAACGCCTGCCCAACAACAATCTCGGACGCCAACTGCTCACCGCGCTGTCCTAACACAAGTCCGATGGTGGTTATACCCGGCTTCGCCATCTCCTCTGCAGCACCAATCCCACGCGAGGCTGCAAATATGCGTGCACCAACACGTTGCGCGATTTCCTTAGCACGCAGCGACGCGAACGGGCTGTACCCTACCATTGCGATAGACATAAGATTGCTCGCCATGTTGTTCACAGCGTAGCCTATATTCATTCCCATGAACAGGCGGGAGAATATCCTGTCCAACGCTGCACGCTTGCGCAGGACCCCACGCACCGGGGATAACGACTTCTCCCACGACGGCGTTGGAATCAGTTCCTCCAACACACGGTGCATTTTCTTTGTCCATAGTCTTGACACATCATCCGGGGACACGATCTTGCCAAGCCGCAACGCCTTGCTGATATCGCCGATATTACCTTCATTGTCTGTGACCATGCGACGCAGTATCAGCCCAAGCGTGCGTCCAGATCGTGAGGTAGGAACACGCCCTAATCCAAGCTGCTCAAGCACAACCGCAGCGGCGCGGACCTCCTCAATGTTGTCAGACGCCAGCTTGACCATGTTCTCAGCCACCAACGACATCACCGCCTGGAAGCGCGATGCGTACTCCTTGGCAAACTCCTCAGTGCCCTCCTTGATACCACGCGCCACGACGTCAGGGTCTGCCAACATGCGCGCCCTGACGCGCTTGGAGATCACACCAGAAATAAACTCTGCCATCTGCGAGGCGTCAGAGACCGTCTTGTACACCTGTGTGTCCTTGACGCGTGGAGCGACGAGCGCCATGAACTTCTCCACAGGTCCGGACGCAGCGCGCGTCTGTCCTTTCACAGTTGCAAGGTCACGCAACCATTGCTCCACCTGGCTCGTCGGCGCAAGGTTCTTGAGGATGAACTCGGAGAGGGCAGCCTCATCAAGCCCCTTCGGTATCCTCACACCCTCAGCAAGCAACGGGCTCATGAGCTCACGGTGCCGTGCAATGGCAGAGGAGTGTCGAATGGCTCCAATACCAGACTCTAAGACGTTGATCGGGTCGAAAACCACCCTCCCGATGAATTCCTTGAGCGAGTCCTCATATAGTGCACGCAGCTCTTCAATGCGCGCCGATGAGACGTTCGGCCCCTCACGCAGGATGGCGTTGTAGAGAGCACGCATGCGAATTTCGCCGCTGTACGTTGATCCCAGTGCCGCACTGAACGCACGGCGCTTCTCCGGCGTGTCCACTCCCCACTCCGCGGCTTTGTTCCCGTAGAGGATCGAGCCAAACCCCGTCTCCGCTACGCGCGCAGAGGCATCGTACACTTTTAGCACCGCGTCCACGACCGTTGGAATGACCCAATCCAGATTCAGCCCAGACGCGCCTTGATTCATCCATTGTTTTTGGAATTCCTCACTGCTCTTAATACGTTCTTCAGGCGCGGCTGCGCCAAGCCGTACTTGCGGAGGCGGTGTGGTCTGTGGCGTCGTAGCTGTGATATTGGAAATCCCTTCAGCCACGCGACGCTTTATGTCATTCCATGCGTCGACCGCCCATTCCTTGAGGTAGTTGAGCGGTGAAGAATCCGTACTCCATCCATGCTCGGCGATCGGATTCTCAGGCTCACGGGTCTCTTCTTCCTTAGGCTTGGGTACCTCTGGCTCCTCTTCCAACGGTGTGGGCGTCGTCAGATAACGGAATGCCTTGGATATACCACCGTTGAACAGGAGCTCCCACACCGCCTTCCCGACAACACCTGGGAACGTAGGGACGACGTCCTTCACCGCTGAGGCCCACCCAAATGCCTCAACACCGCTTCCCGGCGTTTCCTCCAATGGCTTGGCAAGCACAGACTCCGACTGCACCGTAGGAGATGGAGCGCCAGACTGAACAGGCGCGGCAGAGGTCACCTCACTGACGGTTGGAGCACGCGTTGTAATGTTCTTCTCCAACGTATCACCAGCAGGGAGTTCTATGTATGTCCGTGGCTTCCCCTCTGGATAGATGTCATAACGGTTCGCCATCCAGCGCCGCATCTGGTACTCATTACCGATGTAGCGTGGATGTGGCCTCCAATGGCCCGGTGCGACGTTACTTCCCCAACGGTAATCCAGCCACGGTGATCTTGCAGGAAGCCCACGTATGATCGTGCGCATCGGCGTGCCACCACCACTAATCTCCCTAGCACCGGTTCGGAAAGGCGGTGGTGGTGGAGGAGGAGTAGGTGGTGATGGAGAGGGTGTTTTACCTCCACCGTCGGTTCCGGTAAACTTCATCCTGTAGCCTCACCAAATAATCACGCAGAATGAATTTTGGAACGCGCGGAGGTACACTGCGCGGGCGTTCAGGCTCAGAGCGCCGCTGCGTTTCCAACGAGGCGCGCAGAATATTGTACCATACCTCAAGTGCGCTGCGATAACCACGCTTCACATCGTTTATCATGTCAGTGCTACGTTACGCAACATCCCACCACGCCTTGGAGTGTCCCGACCAGGCTGCAACACAGCGCGTGCGCCTCCGACACCACCCCACTCAGGAGGACGGTTCATTGCAGGATTGACCAGCATGCGCGCGACACTTATCATAGCCGCCATCGGACGATTGCCTGCGGCAGCCGCAGCCTCTGCCTGCCGTTCGAGCGTGTACAGCGCATCCAATGCACCAAGGCGTTCGGCAGCAGTAGGCAGTGTCATCCTGCCGCCAACCATTCGCGGCGCGCCTCCAGCCGCGACCTGCAGGTAAGAACGTAACCAATCCATCGCCTGCGCAAACTGCTGTAGGTTTTGATTTCTCTGGATAAGCCCGGGAACCTTGTCAGCAGGTCTGTTAAACGCCCTTGCAATTACCGCTGTGGGGTCGAACAGGTTTGCCATTGCAAGGAAGCGATCCTGAGTGATGTAGGCGATCCCAGGGATGCGTTGGTTTGCTATCGACGGCGTGTTCCCTGACCGACTGGATGCGACACTTGGCGGAGCAGGCGGACGCAGGTTCATATAACCACCATACGTCTGATGTTCCTGCTGCCCAAGCCACTGTGCCATGCGCACCTGTGTGTAATCATCCAAATACGGGATAGCCCTGTTTATGACATTGCGCAGCGCCGCGCTTGGATCACGCTCCAACGTCTCCCGTGTCAATTCTGGCCGCTGCAGCCAGTTCGGCGCCGTAGGCCCCGGCGGGTAGGAGCTTGTTCCCGGCGCATTGGGAAGCCAATCCCGCATTGTAGGACGCAGTCCACGATGTCGTCTGGTGCCCACCGGTTCCACTACAGGCATCTCACACTCCTATTCCAGGTCCAGAGATCGGAAGCGTTATCGCCTCATAACCACCGCCGCCCTGCTGCGGCGATCCACGTCTCCTACCACCGCGCCCACGCCGGTTCCACGGTTCACCCCAACCGCGCGGACCCCATCGCCTCGCCCAGAAGCGTCCCCAACCAGCCCCAAGCGGCGCGCCAAAGAACGCAGGGTTGTCGTAATCGTACGGACCAAGGCCGAAACGGTTGGCATACCACTCCGACTTATACTCCTCCTCAGTCGGCGGGCGCCCATGCCGCATCATGAAACGCATACCCCAATCGCGTGCTGCCACATTCTCACGCAAAACCTCAGTAGGATGAAACGACCCAGACCACGGAGGATAACCATGCTCACGCGTAAACGCATCAACCCATGCATCGAACTCCTCAAACGTTCCAGGCCACATCGAGTCAACCTCACGCCAATTAACAAACTCCGCGCCGGTTCCAGGGAGTTTGCGTGCATAGTAGTCAGTTAATTCATCAACGGACCGTGGCGTCCCGGCTGGAGGCGCCGCCACACCAGCAGTAGTCCTAGGTGGCGCCACCGCCGTTGTGCCTGGGACCGCAGTCTGTGGTGCGGCAGTACCTGTCGCAGCGGTCGCACCAGCTTCAGTTCCAGTAGTTGCCACCGGGGACGTAGGATTGACCACTACACTCACCGTCGGAGACGCCAGACCGGCAGCCGGGTAAGGAGGCGTAGGTGGTTTTGGTACTACACCACCACCAAAGTCCGGCTCCACGGCAGGCATGGGAGCTGGTGTGAGCGTGACACCATACCGCGCCGTCGCAGGTGGTACAAGGGTAGGAACAGGCCCACCAGCAGTCACATCCGCCTGCGCATGGGGCGATCTGGGCTTCCCCCCACCACCCTGCGTACCAACGCCAGCAGGCGCAGCACCAGGCGTAGGAGTGATCTGTGGAGTAGGGGAAGGCCTCGCACCAGGCGCAGGAGGGCTCTGCGGAGCAGGGGAAGGCCCCGCACCAGGCATCGGACGGTAAGGTGCCGCCCTTCCTCTTCCGGATTCACCCCCACCCTGGCTCCGGGACTCCCGCGGATTGTATTCACGTGTGCTAGGAGTTGGTTGCGTTACCCTCGATCCACCACCGGTAAACAGCATGTCAACTTACTCCTTTACTTCTTACCCGTGCGACCGCGTTTGCGCTTGCGCTTCTTTGACGCACCGGCGACGCGCAATGCGATCGCCACAGCCTGATCGAACGGACGCCCCTCATCAATGAGCATACGGATGTTGTCATGAATGTCCTTGTGCGATCTACCCTTCTTAAGCGGCATAGTCAACTCCATTTGTAACGCGTCAAGAAATAATAAGCCAGAAACATACCTTTAATCAGAAGGTACCACTTAAGCCATTTCATCGATCGGCCCTCCCTCACGCATGTTGAACGGCAATCCCATGCCCTGCTCCTCCACAGGATTGCCCATCACTGCCTGTGGCATGCCCATGCCAATCTGACCCAACTCCTCTGGCTCTGGGGCACGCCCGCCCCCGGACGCTTCTCCACCAACCTTTTGTTGTACCATCGACATAATACGCTCGAGCACGACGGGCGCATACGGTGAACCCTGCTCCTGCAATACATTCGCCATGGCGATGAGCCGCACCAACGGATCACGCATGATCTCATCCGCCATGACACGCTGTTTTTCATCCTCTGGCTGCGCAATACCGAAGTAGTGCTCAAGAATGTAGTCCATCGACACCGGCGGCTTGGGCAGCGACGCCAGCTGCGCACCGATGATAGCAAGGCGTTGCTCATCACTGGCCTGACGCTGCTTCAGATAAGCATCGACAACCATGCCCTCCGTCTCACGCCCGGCAAGCATGGATTCCAACGTACGGCCGCGCACCTGCACAGTCGTGGCGATGTGTTGATGATATGAGAACGCACGCAACAAACGGAACAACATCTCACCAACATTTCCATATAACAACTCAAGATTCGAGCGCGGTGTGTCCATGCGCAGCGTGTCTGCACCAATCAGCTGGGACAATCCATAACCGCTGATGCGCGATGAAACCTGCCCATACATCGCACTGCTGAACGTCCCCTGTGATTCCTGGACGTCGATGTCCTCCAACACGCGCCACACGTCTGGGGGGTTCCCTGGCCACTGTGGAAATTCAATACGCTCGCGCTCATCCGTGAGGTTAATGATCTCACCCCATGTTCCTGTTATGGAAAGCGGCGTCGCACCACGGTGCACAGGTGGAAGGTTGGCAAGCATGTCCACGATGCGGAACACACGCGAACGCATGTATTCCTCACGTTCCACCGCCCATAGGATTGGATAGACAAACGGTAGATACGCTAGCGACGACGTGTCGTGATCGACCTCCTTGAACGCGCCGATCACAAACGGGATGCACGGATACCCGATGGCACGCCGGGGAAGGACTTCCTGACCGTCATACACCACCATATAGTGCACATCGCCGTTGTCATCATATCCCCACCACTCCAGGTACAATGCCTCCCGTTCCATTGCAGGCACAGAAGGCCCACGCTCTTTGGTAGGACGCGTCGGCGCAGGAGGCATGGTGGCTCCCTCTACGTCTGCCCACTCTCGGTAAACGGCGGAATAGGGGCGCATGGCGGCATAAACAACCTCAGAGAACGGCGTGTCCTCCACCGGCGCGCCGATCGGATAGACACGATCCCAATGAAGCACATCCAGACGTAAGGGAATGCGCCCATCAGGATACGTCGCCACAACCCACGCATCTCCATCCGGCGCCTCGACCGTACGCACCTGCGGCTCTGGCGCATTGACGTCCCACGTCACCCGCACCACCACAGCCCCGTCTAGGATGCATCGGAAGCAGATGCGCCGGAACAGATCAGCGCTGCAGCGCCGCGAGTTGGCACGCCACACACCGAGCAGGAACTTCTCCGCACGCGACGGCAGGATGTCGTCCGTACTGCCAGGAATGGTAACCCGGTACTGCGGAGGATACCCGCTCAGGATCGCAGTGGCAATGTCCACCGCGTTCTGCACACGATTGCTAGAGCACCAATACTCCGGAGCGACCGCGCGCCGCCATGCCGTCACACGCTCCCCCAGGAACGTGCTGGTGCGATCACGCTTCATCGCGTACATCTCGCGGCATAGCTTTACTAGCTCATTGCGCTCACGGAATATCGTCTGCGCGTAGTTGAAGCGCTCCAGTATCTCGGCAGGTGTCTTAGGAAGAAGATTCATTTTACACTACTCAAAACATCCATACCACGGACGACGCTCGCACTCACCCCATTAAAGGCGGTGGTGGAAGCGTCCCCGGCGACGGTGTTGTGGTGGTCCGTCGACGTAGCGGGCCAATCGGAGCGGCACCACCCGCCATCGTCATGCCCATCGCAGCGGCTGTAGGCACAGATGGCGGCGCGATGGGCAACGGCTCTACTTCCTCATTCACAACATCAATGCCAAGCAGGCGCTCGATCACACGCAGGCGCCGATCGAGGTCCTCAATCGTAACGGGAACGTCATGGTCTCCTTCCACTAATTAACCCTCCACACAAGGCGATCTCGCACAGTCTCGACTGCTTGCTCTAACTCATCAAACACCCAGAAGCGCCGCCGCGGACGTTCAGGCATGTTCTCGGAAACATTATACCCCTTCGATAACAAACTGTCAAGTAGTGGTTGGAGGTAGTTCACCGCCTGGGTGAGCGCGTCCACACGGTCGTCGTGTGCCGCGAACGGGAACGCACTCAACTCCTCGATAAATCCGTCTGCCCACGGCGGTGGGGTGTTGGGGGAGGGGTAGAGCAAGCACAGCGCCTTCAATCCGACCCAGCGCATGGTGTACTGCGCACGGGATACCTTATCCTTATCCGGTGTGATGGGGATGATGTGATGCATTGCCAGCCTTGGGTCGCGCCGCAGCGACTTGAATGCGACGTTCTGCGACGCCACCGCCTCCACCAGGATCACAACCTCCCTTCCGTCCTGTTGTGCCATCGCAAGGATTTTCTCTGCGGACTCATTCCACTCGGCACGCCAGCGGGCACAGTCCTCAACGACCAGCAGCGTATGCCCCTCCTTGTGATACACCGTAAGGAGCAACCCGACCGTGGCATCGGCGTGCTCGTCCGCGCTAAACGCCAGGTCATAAGAACGCACACGCGCAGCCACCTTGTACCCTTCCTCGACCAGCTGCGCCTGCGTCACCGCACGGATGTTGGCGCGCTCGAACATATTCCCCCGCGGCGCGACCGGGGAGCATTGGTACAGCCCTTGGTATTGGTAGCCCAACAACTCCTTAGCACGCCGCAGGAACTCACGGTCATAACCCATCTCCGGCCACAACGGCGTCCCGCGCGGCCGCCCCAACGCGTCAGGGAAGATATACTTCCGCGAGAACGGATCAAGCGCATTCACATACGCTTCATCACACGTCGGATCGGTCCACGTCCCCAAACTCTCCGCGGGCAGCGCCAACACACGGAAATCCTTCCCCTCCGGGGAGTCCAATATCCGCCCTGCCAGGTCGCCCTCCGCCCAGTGCGTCATCACCACCAACACCTTCCCCTCACCGACGAGGCGTGTGCGCGCGGTGGTGGTATACCACATCCAGTTGCGCTCCTGCACGCTGGGCGAAACCGCCTCCTCGAAGTTCTTCACCGGGTCATCGATGATGAGCAAATGCGCCCCGTACCCGGTGATGCCGCCGCCCACACCTGCGGCGATCACGGTGTCACGGTACCCATGCAACGCCCACCGGAACGCCGCACGTTGATTTGCGGACACGCGCACACCGGCGAACACCTCCCGGAACGCCGGACGCCCGTCGATGATGTCGCGCACTGCGATGCTGAACGACTCCGCCAGCGTCGCGGTGTGCGCGGTGATGATAACACGATGTGCTGGATTCCTTCCCAAGTACCACGCTGGGAAGAGCTGCGTGCACGTCCAGCTCTTCCCACTGCGCGGCGGCATCAGGATGATCAACCGCCTTATCTCCCCCTCGGCGAGCTGCTGTAGGTGCTCCGCGATGAGCCGGATGTGCGGCGGCGCAGCATACGTCGGCTCCACCAGCTGCGCGAAGGTGATAAAATCCCGCCGCGCCAATGCCAGCCTGGCAGCCCGCCGCAGCTCCTCGGGGTCGATCATTCTGACGCCTCCGTCTGCACAATGCGCCGCAGGTCGTCGGTGTTCAAGCGCTCATCGAGCATGTCGACCAGCGCCGTCATGTCGACGGGCGCCATCGTCTGGCTGCGCGCATCCACAAAGACGTTGTTGTAGGACAGCTGCACATGATACATCCCACGCTGGTGTTCGAGGAGGATTTTCAACAAGAGCAGGGTCGAGCGCTCGGAGAGCCTGTCATCCTTAAGCATCTGCTGAACCTTGCGCACCGTCTGCGTCGTAAGTGTGTTCAGGCGACGCTCCAACACAGGTCGGGGCTGTTGGGGACTGTAGAGCTCCCGGCGCAGCTTGCGCACATAGGCTGGAGAGACTTGAAAGCGCGCAGCAATCGCTACGACGTCTTCCTCACCGGATTTGAGCGCTTGAATGATCTGATCCTTCATAGCTTTACAATAACACAACACAGGAAAAATGTCAAGGACAGGTTAGTTGCGGATTCGGGTAGACTTTGTCTGGATAAATGTCGATTAGTTGCGGATTTGGGGAGGGGGTCTAGCGCGCCAATACCCCGTCCCGTGCCAACCAGTCCCGTGGCAAATCTGCTGGCGCAGATTTGCCGAGGTTTGCGTAGGTTGGCGCAGGTTTCTGGCGGATGGCGGTTGGCATTGGCGTTATGTCAAGTCGGCACGCGCGGCTCGCGTTGGGCCAGCGCCACACGCACGTTGACATAACGCGGCTAGCCCCACACGCACGTTGACATAACGCACCTAGCGTTGGGTTAGGGCCACATACGGTTGCGTTGGGTTAGCGCCACACGGGGTCGCAGTGGAGTTGCGGCACACCCGCCTGGACGTGTGGCACTACCGCCGCCGGCACGGCCATTGAACGCCACCGTTTCATCCCCAGCGGCGACCGCTGCCTAGGTAGCAGTGCGGCTACCTGGCCACCGCACCCCCACCCCAACACCCGACTTGACATAATCACCCCCCACCCCCGCACCCCCACCCCCCTTTTATGACGCACAGTGCCGCAAACCGCAGCCCCGCGAAAGGTCTGTAGGGTAAATGTTATAACATTTCAACCCAAAATTTGTATCACAATGTGTATTGTGAAGAATTTCACTAACATTTCGTCCAGAGCGCATACCGAAATGTAGGTTTACACAGGTTTTTTATTTGTGCGACAACCGCCCACATTGTGCTACGCCTGTGGCGCATTGCCGTAGAATGTAGGTTTACTTAGAATAAACGCGTCACACGACGCAGATTGTGAAGAATTTCACTAACATTTCGTCTAGAAAACCTACTAAAATCTATAGCACAGTGCCAATAGTGTAGGTTAAATGTCATGACATTTCGCGCGTGTGACAATCACCCACATTGTGCTCCATATGTAACACAGCCAAATTCTAACAAAAACTACATCGTTATGTAAAGTAAAATCTACGAAAATCTACATTCATCTAACTAAAAGGGTGAAAAACCGCACGCGAAAGGGTACTACATTGTAGTTTACACATTAAATGTTATAACATTTGCGCGACGAGTTTTTCACCCTTTTAGTGAGATTTTCTAACGTTGTGGTACACACCTGTAACACACCCACCTGTTCGACCTGGGAAAGAAACCCTTCTGCCCCCTTGACAGACGCACAATTTTGTGGTACAATGTAATCAGAGAGAGGGTAAAGAATTGGCAGACCTATACGACAAAAAGGTCTATCGAGTTATAAACCTGGGCCGCCAGGACACCAGGCTGCCTGGCGGCAGCACGGTAACAGGTTGGTGGACTTCAGAGGTGAAGTCCACCTTGAACCTGATCAGGGATATCGTCGAGGCGACGTTCGCCTTCGACGGCGGGTTCCCCTGGGAAGACGAGCTAATTGTGCTCGTCGCATCCCAAGGGGACTGCGAAATATCCCAGGATGGCCCCCGCACGGGGCCGTACAATCCCCGGTATGACACCGGGGAACTATTTGTGACGGCGGTCAGCCGTTACGAGAGGTTCAGCTGGCGTAAGTTCGCCCAGGCTATGGGCGAAGACCCTGACAAGTGGGTCTAGCCCATAGCCCGGGCGTAAGAAAAATTTGACAGGAGGCAGTCAAAAATGAAACCCATTGACAGAGAATTAATACGCGCCCATTTAGTCATTCTGAACTGTCCCCACTGCGGGGAAAAGTGGCAGTACCTAGGGAAAGACCCTAGGGACTGCGAAACCCCTGTCGAGTGCCCTAACTGCAGTGAAGGGACACCAGAGTATGGGGACTGGATCGAGTCAGAGATTGCTCTACTGGGGAACGACTTCATGGTCTTCCTCCAGGAAGGCAGGTGGGATGTGTTTCGTTTGACGCGGGTCTAGTACAGCCTGCCAAAAGGAGGTAAGAAATGAACGTACAACAGCGCCTGGCTGGGGCGCGATAAATGCCAGCTGGGGGTTTCCCAGGCACGTCAGTCGTGCCTGCAATAGCCCCCACTTGCTTTACGTTCAGACACGAAAAGACAGCAGGGGGTGGCGTCAATCCTCTGCTGTCTTTTTGTGCGTGCACTCTACCCCTGTTACTGGCAAAGAACTCTGACGCGTGTGCGCTCCACCCTCTTGACAAACGCCAAATTTTGTGATACAATGTAGTCAAAAAGTTGGAGGAGGGAAATGATAGACAAGGAACTACTGAAGCAAGCGGACAGCGCACCGCTGCCCACAGCGGTGGATATAATGAGAAGCGCATTGACACTGGCCCGCATTGACGCGGGCTATGTGCCTTTCAAGGGGAGAAGCGGCAGGCGCACGCTGCGTTTTGCGCGTGCGCTGCTGGACGCGATGGAGCGTCCGCCAATTAGAATAGGAGAGGAGGAGCGGCGCGCGCTGGAGGCCCTCGAGGCCTTTCGGCGCGCGCCGTACGTCATTATCGGCGAACGCAAGTTCGCCGTGATAGAAGTAAGACGCAGGAGATGGTAATGTTTAAGACATTCAGAGAAAGTGCTTTAGAAGCGCTCGAAGAGGCCTCCTTGGCCCTCAAGAAAGGGTCAAAAGTGGAGGCAGAGGCAAAAGTGCGGTACGCCCTAGACATAGTGGGCGTGCCCACGCCGTTCCGTGAGGGCACGCCTGATATTGCGGCGGCCCGCCAGTTGCTGGAGGTGTTCTGTCCGCACGACAGAACCGTGTACCCCACCGTCGAGGTGGGAAAAGCGGTTGTCCTAGAGGCGGACAGCCCCACGGCACAAATTATAATCCGTATGGCCAAGAAAGGCGTGTGTGCCGTCGCTGAAGACGGCACCACGTTCTACGCAGTAGAGCTATAACACACCCGTCCAACCCACGGTAGCGTGGGTTGGACGGGTTTCATTCACTGGAGGAGGGAAACATGAATAAGAGTGCAACAGAACAGGTCGCAATTACTTTACAGACGGGCGTCCCTGTGCTGCTGCACGGGGACCCCGGCGTAGGGAAGACGCAGGGGCTGCGCGCAATCGCGCGCGCCCTAGGGCGCACGCTCCACGTGCTGGAGTTGGCGCTCCTGTTACCTGAAGACCTTGGAGGTATCCCCTACGTCCAGGACGGGGTAGTGCGTGTGGCGCCACCCCACTGGCTTACAGGCGTAGGGGAAGGCGATGTGCTGTTCCTGGACGACCTTGGCGCGGCGCGTCCAGCGACACTGAATGCCGCGCTGGGTCTCATCCTGGAGCGGCGCGCGGGCGTGCACGCGCTGCCCGCAGATGTCGCTATTGTGGCGGCGACGAACGCCGCCACCCAGTACGGGAACGCGGATATACCGCTGCCCGTACTGACTAGGATGGCACACGTGGAGGTCGGCCTCGACGTCGAGGCCTGGGCAGAGGGGGTGATTGCGGACTTTCCCACCCCCAAAGTGCCCATAGTGCCACCAGATTGGCGGGGATACTTGCCTATCTGGCGCGCGCGCGTCGCCGCGTTCGCGCGCGCCCTGGGGCATGCCCACCCATCCCCACTCCATGGGGACGAGATTGCCGAAGGCGACTATACCGTGCCTACCCCACGAGGGTGGCACGGCATCGCGCTGCCGCTGCTGGCGGCCTGTCACGCGGTGTTCGGAGAGGCTGCTATGTGGGCGACGGCGTTCCCACTGCTGTGCGGGGCAGTGGGGCGTGGTGCAGCAGCACAGTTTCGGGGATGGGTTGAGACCGTTCGGTTGCCGTCCCCACAGGAGCTGCTCTCAGGGGCGCCGCTCCCCACGCGGCCAGAAGAGATGTGGGCCGCGCTGTCCCAGCTGGCTGCGTGGGCGGCCAATTCGGCCGACCTGCCCCAGTTGTGGGAGGCGTGTTGGGATGTTGTATTGAGGGCGTTTGAGTCGTCCGAGGATGCCGCCGTGCCTGCCATGCGCGTCCTGGCACAGGCAGGGGTGCGCAATCGCCTGCGCATCCCCGCGGACGCGTTGAGGCACGCGGCGGCGCTGCTACGGGACGTTGGACTGATGTAGGAGGAGGGAAAGATGCGCAGGTCAGACATAAAGGG
>Ga0209017_10000685_pt1 | contig 31655 bp, 26 predicted proteins | sample YNPBryunderm2012_FD_185812 | JGI IMG/M metagenome (GOLD analysis project Ga0209017, IMG submission 185812) | Anoxygenic and chlorotrophic microbial mat microbial communities from Yellowstone National Park, USA - YNP Bryant MS undermat 2012... ...
GCCGCCAATCGCCTGCTGGGCCGACCACATCGCATCCGCGGCAGGGTGGTTCGCGGTGCCGGTCGGGGCAACAAGTTGGGCTTTCCGACCGCCAACCTGGATTCCGTCGATACACTGCTTCCGGCGCCCGGAATCTACGCCGGTCGCGCCGAAGCGGACGGCTGTTGGTGGCCTGCGGCTATCAGCTTGGGACCGAATCCCACTTTCGACGAATCCGTCGCGAAAATCGAGGCTTATCTGCTGGACTACCAGGGATGTTTGTACGATCGACCGCTGACGGTTGACTTCCTTGCGCGCTTGAGGGAGATTAAGCGGTTCGATTCGGTCGATAATCTTATTGCCGAGATGACCGCCGACGTGGCGCAGGTGCGCAGAATCGTATCCGAATGTTGCGGAGCCGGCGGGTGCTCGCAGCACGACCGCTCGCACAGTTGATGCCCGCGCGAGTGCCAACGACGGGGCAAGAAATGGGTGCTTGCTCCGCCCGGGGAAGGTTGCGGCCGTTCTGTGTCCGGCAGAGCGGACAGATTATACTCCGTGCGGTGTACGCCGTGCCGACAGTGGCGGATGTTTTCGGAGCAAGAACGTATCAGTTCAGCCCCCGCAAGACATAGCTGGGCAATTGCAGGCCGGCTGGGCGGCATAGAACATCGCCCGGCCGAGCACGGATGGTCTTTGCCGAAAGAAGTGTTTTCCCGGCCTTGTAGCCAGTTGTGGATCGGCCCGGTGGGGCCAATCTAGTTCAAACCAGAAGCCGAAGAGCCAAGACGTACTATGATCGATTGGTCCAGGTTCGCCGAGATCGTTGCCAAGCATAGCCGCTTCGTGCTTACCACACACGTCCGGCCCGATTGCGACGGTTTGGGCAGCCAGTTGGTAATGGCCGGTTTGTTGGAGAGACTGGGCAAGACCGTACTATTGTGCAATCCTTTCGCCGTGCCCCGGCACTTGAAGTTCCTGGACCCACTCGGCCGGATGAAACAGCTTGGCAAAGACATAGCGCCGCTAGAGCTGGAGCAGTACGAGGTGCTGATAGTGCTCGACACTAGCGCGTTTGCACAATTGGGCGCGATGGCCGAAGTGCTTCGAAGCACCGGAATGCGCAAAGTTGTCATTGACCATCACATTAGTGAGGATGAGCTGGATGCCGAACTCTTCAAAGACGTTGGTGCCGATGCCACCGGAAGGCTAGTGGTCGAGGCGGCTGACGCTTTGGGGGTGTCCTTGACGCCCGAAATGGCCCAGGCGGCGCTGGCTGCCGTGGCCACCGATACCGGTTGGTTCCGCTTCGCGTCCACCAAGGCCGAGACTTTCGCTTTGGCCGCCCGACTGGTTTCCGCAGGTGCCGATCCGGCCGCTTTATATCACCAACTTTACGAAAGGGACACTTTGGCGCGGCTCCAGTTGATCGGGCGTACTTTGGGCCGTGCGCAAGTGGCGCTTGGCGGAAGAGTCATTTACACGTGGATCGAGCTGAGCGATTTTCAGGCCGTCGGCGCACTGCCCTCGGATAGCGAAGACATCATCAACATGACCCTTTCGGTCGACGGCATCGAAGTAGCAATGTTGCTGGTGGAACAGCAAAGCGGCGGCTTCAAGGTGAGCTTGCGCAGCCGGAACCAGTTGGATTGTTCGCGCGTGGCCGAGCAGTTCGGCGGCGGCGGGCACAAACAGGCCGCCGGCCTGACGCTCCGTGAAAGTTTGGAATCGGCGCGAACGAAAGTGCTGGAGGCCATTCGCCAAGCGATGCCCTGAGACATGTGCATCTTGATCGCAGGTGGAAGATTTGGTTGGCCGAGCTTCGGGCAGTAGGCTAACCGGTTTTCCCGCCCGAAAGTACAGTAGTCGGCTGCCACTGCTGGGTTACCGGGAGTGCTATCTGTTTCGGCCAGACGACCGCCCGGGATGCCTTTTCCAATCGCGCAGGAAGCCACAACGCCGGGCTGTTGTCCTTTCGGCCCGAGGGCTTCCGGGACCGGGTCTTCTGGTGCCGGCTTTTCCGGCGCACAGTATTCCACTGCTGGCTCTTCCGGCACACTGGCGGCGTCTTGGTGGTTGCAAATACCCTTTGCCGCCCAGGATGTGGGCTACTTGACCAGGATATTGGCCACTGTCGGCTGGGTCGAAGGTGGCGGCGAGGGCACCATTGCCCGCGCCGAACCGCTCAGCGAAACCAAGCCCAGCGTCCCTTTGGCCTTGAGCGTGTATGTGCCCAGCGGCACGTTCTGAAATGCGAAACGGCCAGAAGCATCGGCGGTCGTTTGACGATTGGTCCCCTCTAAGGTTACGGTAGCCCCGGGAATAGGTACGCTGACCAGCAGCACTCTGGCGTACACGCATCCTTCGATTGCTCCAGTGGTCGATGGAGTGTCGGTCGGCAGGGTTATCCCCTGACGCGCCGCACGCAGTATGATAGCCTGCTTAAAGTATTTCGCCCGCTTGGGATACGGCTTCTGCCTGGCCCACAGATAAGTGCTCTGCACCAATGCCATGGGTATTTGCCCTTGATCGGCCAGTGCGGCGATGTACGTCAGGTAAGCGTCGTCGTCGGGATCGACGGTGCGCAGACCGGCCTTCAGCGTCTCGGCCGTCAGCGGCGTTTCGTCGCTGGCCGCCATTGCCGGGACCGCAACTACCGACCCCACAACTGCGGCAAACAACCACACGCAAGCCCACGCTGTTATTGTGTAGGCCCATGCATGGCCAGCACCTCTGGCCCTGGGGCGGTTGCCACTACCTGCACGAAGCACGGCTTTGCACTCCTTGTCGAATGACACTTGTCAGATGCGAATTGCTGGTTTTCGACGCCTCCGGCCGGGGTTGCAGACGCATGCTTGTACCCAAACGCCTCCTGTGAAGCAATAGCAATACGTGACCGAAAAGCCGAGAAGCCCATGAAAGTTATGGTCGGCCGGTCTTATAATATGCTTCGCGCGGGGCAAAACGATATGTATTTGCACGGAAAACGCTGCATTGCTGCACGCGGAGTGTAAACTGTGCGCAATCGACGCTCGGCAAACAGCGCTGGCGCTTTCGAACAGCCATGTTTGCTGCGTGCCTTTGCAAGCTGACTGGCTTGCCCAAAACGCGCTTGATTGGAAGTCAAAGCATCCACAGTGTGGGAATGATCGTGAAGATGAGGGCGTGAGTATGAAGCTGGCACTCTCGACTGCGGCGATGCAAGTACTCGGCGCCGGTCCGTTTCGCTTTCTGTCGCGCTGCGGCGGAATGCGCTGTGGCCTCGGGCGACGTTCGGGCCAAATGGGCCTTTGGTGGCCTGCGGCAACAACGGCATTGCAGGCAACTATGGCCGCGGTCGCTTTGCTGTTGGCCGCGGCTTCCGGCAGTGTTCTAGCTGCCGAGACGCCTGCGGGCGACGTGTGGGAGAAGATCGCTCCGTTTTTCAAACCGCCTGCCGAATATGCCAATGATTTCGGCACGTATCGCTCGCCACTGGTACTGGCCGACGGCCGCCCGGTGAAGACCGCCGAAGACTGGCAGCGGCGCCGGGAGGAAATCCGCAAGTTCTGGTTCGACAGCATCGGGCATTGGCCGCCGCTGATCGACAAACCGGCCATGGAAACATTGGAGACCGCTCGCCGGGAGAACTTTACACAGAAGAAGGTGCGCTTGCCCGTCGCGCCGGAAAAGACCATCGACGGCTATCTACTGATTCCCGACGGCAAAGGGCCGTTCCCGGCAGTGATAGTGGTTTACTACGATGCGGAGACTGGGGCTGGTTTGAATCCCAAATCGGCGCTGCGGGATTTCGGGTATCAGTTGACCAAACGAAGATTCGTCACGCTTTCGATCGGCTGGCCGCGAGATTTCACCGACGCCGAAAATCCCAAGCGGCAGACCCTCTCCACGCTGGCCTACATCGCCGCCAACTGTTACAACGCCCTGGCCGCCTTGCCGGACGTGGACCCGCAACGCGTGGGTATTTGCGGGCATTCTTTCGGCGGCAAGTGGGCGATGTTCGCCTCTTGCTTGTACGATCGCTTCGCTTGTGCGGCGTGGTCCGACCCCGGGATAGTCTTCGACGAGAAACGTCCCAACGTCAACTACTGGGAACCGTGGTATCTGGGTTGGGAACCCGAGCGTCGGCGGAAGCCCGGCGTTCCCAGTGACGCCAACCCGCGGACCGGCCCGTATAAGAAACTGTACGAACAGGGCCACGATTTGCACGAACTGCACGTGCTGATGGCGCCGCGGCCGTTTTTGGTATCCGGCGGTTCCGAAGACCCGCCCGAAAGATGGAAGGCACTCAACCACTCCATCGCCGTCAATCGCCTGTTGGGATACGAGAACCGCGTGGCGATGACCAACCGGCCCGGCCACTCGCCGACCGAGCAGTCGAACGAGCAGATGTACCTGTTCTTCGAGCACTTCTTGCAGGGGCCGACTCGTTGACGGGCCGCTCGTGCGGGTTGCCGTCTGATCGCCTCATCGCCTTTGCCACCGGCAGCCGGTGGGCTTTTCTGCACGCTGTCGTTGATTCTGGGAATCGCGTATCGCGGCGACTGATGTTCTCGGTCGCCAATGTTGCATCGGGGCAACACGGGCACGTCGGCCGGCGTGCGTCTGCGGCCTTTCGACCTGGGTGGTAACCGGCAGGCGGTGGTTGCAAAGCGCTGCCCCTACCACCGGTGGCTGCACTGTTTGACTGGCACTGTGCACGTCGTATAGTTCACTTGCACCGGCGTCTTCGGGGAGGGACGTCGGCGCGTTGGCGCAGCAGGTGAGCTGGGAGCCGGAGGGGAGCCTGCTGCGCCTTTTTTTGTGTTGGCCGGCAGAAGTTGGCAACGGCATCGCGGTTATGCGCATCGGCCAGCGCACCGCTGCTTGCCCGCATGCGCCGAAAAGCTACATACCGTAAGGCAACCGTTTTGACTGGTTTCCGCGGCGGTTTCACACTGATAGAAGTGCTGATCGTGGTGGTCGTCATGGGGATCATCGCGGCGGTAGTTCTGCCGCGCATCAAGTCCACCAGCGACGATGCCAAGCACAGTACGTTGGAGCACAACATGGCTGTGCTGCGCAGCCAGATCGAACTGTACTACTTCGCGCACAATAACCAGTATCCGCAGATAATCGACAACGACTTGCCGCAACTTACCAATCCGACCAACGTTCGCGGCCAGATCGGCCCAGGCGGGCCAGAATTCCCCCTCGGACCGTACCTGGTCGGCGGATTGCCCCAAACCCGTTCGACAACAGCCGCAAAGTGTCGCCCGTAGCGCAGCCGGGCATGAAGCCTGTAGCGCCGGCAGGAACCCTTGGCGGCTGGCAATACGATTCCACCACCGGCAACATCTGGCCCAATCACGCCGACTACTACCGATGAGCGGAATTTTTGATCTTTACGAAACTTGATGACCGCCTGACAAAAGGTTGCTCCGCGTGTTTCGCGCTACCAGGTATTCCGATAGAGTCACCAGTTTCTTCGGTGCGTGGGCTGCGGCGTGCAGTCGTGGGCTGAAATTGCGCAGAGGCTTCAGTCTGGCCGAAGCCCTGATCGCCATTGCGATAGCAGCAATTGCCGCTGGAGCGCTGCTGTTGGGCACGCACGCCTCGGTGCAAAACGCCGAGGAGGCGTGGAAACGCACCGTGGCAGCCGGCATGGCCCAGCAGCTTATGGACGAAATCGTCGGCAACAAGTACTGCGCCTATCCGGATAATCCATACGAGACCCAATTGGGGCGGTCGTGGTGGGAGGCCGCGGGCAAGGGCCGGGAACGGTACAACGACATAGACGATTACAATGGTCTGCGCATCCAGCCGCCGACCGACTTGTGGGGAGTACGCCTGGGGGTCGACGACGGGCTGGGCGGCGTACGCCATCCGGCCTTTCAGGCGCCCACTGGTCTGCTTGATAGATGGCGCCAAGAAGTGGACGTGTACTACGTCAATGAAGCCAATCCAAGCCAAAGGCTTGCTTCGGGTCAGGTGAGCAACGCGCGGGCCGTGGAAGTGCGGATCATGGAAAACGCCCCCCAACGCGGCTGGCGCCAATTGGCCCGGCTCAGGAGAATCGTAGCCTATGTTCCTCCGCCGCCGTAGACCGAGCATGACCTTGCTGGAACTGCTCGTGGCGATGTCGGTGCTGGTGCTGATCGCCGGCGTGCTAGGCGGACTGGCCATCGGCGTTCAGCAAGGGTACCAGTACGCCGAACAATATGGCGTGGCCACGCAACATGCCCGCGTCGCACTGGAGCGAATCACCAGGACCGTGTCGCAGGCCACTGCCAGCGAGCACTTTCCCGGCATCCTGGTGATTGCGGAAACTCATGGTCAGTGGCGATTTCCAGAAACGCTGGTAGTCTGGCGTCCCACCGGCACGGCGGCCGACCCCGGCGGGCTGCCGAGATTCAACGAACTGGTGATCTACTGTCCCGATGTGCAAGCCCCCAACCGGCTAGTGGAGATAACCGTACCGGGCGACGCCCGGGTGACGCCACCGACCGCTGACAGCGCCGCGTGGAGGGCGGAAATCGCGGCCATCCGCAACAGCTCCACTGCTCAAAAGGTGGTACTTACCGAACTGTTGCGGAGCTGCACGCTGACCGAAACTTCGCCGCCGCAGGTGCGCGGCGCAGTACGATTCGAGTCGCGCCTGCGGCCTTCTGAAAGCGAATGGGCCAGCTACAAAGCAGGCAGTTTACAGTGGAAAGACCTTTCCTGGGTGCAATACATCTACGGCAGCCGGGCCGGTTTGCGCCAGGCGTGGATGCGCGTCGAAATGCAAATCGCGATAGGGGACAGTGGCGCCGGCAACCAGCCGGGTACCGCTGTGGTAATTCCATTCTTCGGCTCGGCGGCCGTGTATTATCGACTGCCACGCTGAGAGGCGCTCGGTTGTAGTATTGAAGCATTTTTATCAACCATACGTGCATCTGACGGTGGCGAATTAACAAGCCACCTACGAACAATGCCAGCTTGATCGTTCTCTGAACGAGTGTTCTGAATGGGCCAGCGATGATGGTCATTACAAGAGTCAGAGCAAGCCGCGTACCGGCAGGCTACACGGCATACCCGGAGACGCCAACCGGCCGCTGCCGTCGCCGCAAAGTTTCCCGTCGCGGCGTAGCCGTGCTTCTGGTAGTGTTGCTGCTGGCGATCACGCTGGGCCTTTCATACGCGGCCGTCCGCAGCCAGCACACCGCAGTACAGATACAGTCGAACGCCGAGCGGCTCGGTCTGGCTCGTCAGGCAGCAGTCAGCGGCCTGGCGATCGCCTTCCGCAGGGTTCACACTAGCGCTTGGGGTGGCGTGGGAACAGCCATCTCCGGCGTTCTGGGAGATTACGAAAGCTACGAGGTGCAGTTTATTGCCGGCGACCCGCGACTGGGGCCGGGGCATCCAGAGTACGATGACTATCCCTATCGAATCACGCTGCTGGCGACCGGTCGGGCAGTCGATCCGTTCAACCAGCATTGCGTATCCACACACAAGATACGAGCGGTGCTGCGGCTGAATCCGCGGGCGCTGTCGACCGTACCGACCGACTGGTCGGTAATGCAACAGTACACGGTGTATCAAACCAACAGGGATGATATAAGGCTGGAGATTCCCAGCCGCTTGGAAGGCCGTCTGCGGTTTCAAAAGAAACTGAAACTGGCCGATCAGTACCCCGATGACGAAAATGCCTGGATTCGGTATCTCAGCGATTTGAACGCCATGCGTAAAGCGGGCTTGCCTGATTACCGCCCGCTGACCGGCCCGGTTCATCTCCGCCTGGGCGACCAGGACGCGAAAATCCTCAGCGGTTTGCTCTTCGCACTGGTAGTTTCGGTTATAGACACGCCGCCGTCCTCCACAGCAGCCGACTGGATCCAACCAACCGCACTGAGCACTTACCGCATCTACAGCGGAGGCCCGCTGTACGCCATACCCGCCTTGAGCGATACGCTCGAAGGCACACAGCTCGTCGCCGATCCGATCAACAACCCGCTGGGAATCTACTACCGCGACGGCACGCTCACCGCCCGCGACAATGTTACAGTCCGCGGGTCGGTTTATTGCCGCGACGACTTGCGGGTCGAGGGTGCCGGGATGCGTCTGGAGCCGGTTTCCCTGCCGCCGCTTCATGGTTCGACGGCCCCGGTCCGCCTGCCTACCGCCGTGTGCCGGAACCTTCTGTTGCGGCCCAAATCCAGCGGGACGGTTACTGGGCTGGTGGCTGCCTTCGGCGACTTGAATGTGGAGAAGGCTTGGGAGACGCAAAGCTGGGCGTTCGTGGGCCGGGCGATCTGCCAGAGACTGAACCTGCTCGAGCGGCAGCCCTGGGATACGATCAACTGGAAAGCGGCCTACGATCAGTTCATGAAGCAGGTCGGTTCTCCTACCGGAATCAAGTACTTTCCACAGTGGCTGGCCGCCCAAGGCCGGGACCCGCAGCCCCGCATTACTATCAAGCCCGACCAGACCACCTTCCGATACCACTGGCATAATCCGGGCAGTCCGATCTTTGTGCCGCATCCTGACGATCCCGGACTGCGCTGGGACTTGATCGATTGGACTGAAGGGAGCCATTGATTTTCGCAAAAGAGGATGACCGGCCCATATGAGGTTTTTCTAGCACTCGGTGTCGCCCCGTATTGCGAAGGTCAACAGAAACCGGCAGTCGGATCGCACAGGCCAGCCGGTGTGGCAGCAAAGCAACGCTGTTGACCGCCATCTGCGGCGGGCGTTGCGCATTTGCAGCCTGCCCCGGCAAGAGCAGACTGGTGCGAATCGGCTTTGCGGGCGACGAGCTTCGCAGCATAACACTTTTCTGGAAATGTACAGCGCACATTCCGGATGTTTCTGCTGAGTCACTGCCAAACTGGTAAGGGAGGAAAAGCCATGAAAAGCCGCACTGCATGGGCATTGCTCATTGTCGTCAACGCCCTCTGCTACGGCGTGCTAAGCTTTCAAGGGACATCTGAAGCCCAGCAACGTACCGCAGGCGAACTGCCATTCGCCAATTCGGTCGAGCAGCGGGCGGAGATGGTCCAGCAACTTCGGGAAATCAAAGAGTTGCTCAGAGAGCAGAACGCTTTGCTTCGGTCGGGCAACCTGCGGGTGGTGGTGACGCTGCCGGAAAAACGGTAGCGAGCCGTTCGGCCCGCTCGGGCTGGGCAAGGCGTGCGGGTCGAAATATGCTCCAGTTCACGCTACACATCCTGCGATGTCGCGGCGGCACTGCGGCTGCGCATTTCGGCCGGACTCGCGCCGCTCTGCCCGCGACTAGTTGCAACAGACACTTGCAATACCAATACACAAATCCAGTTCAGCGCCAAAATCCGTTTCAACACGCAATTCCAGTTCGATTTTCAAGGCAAACGGCGGGGCTGACGCTGCTGGAGTTGCTGCTGGTTATCGCCATTCTGGGATTGCTGGCAGGGCTAGCCATTCCCAGCGGTTCACCAAGCATTCACGACCAGTTGCGCTCAGCGGCAAGGATTTTGACCAGCGACCTGGATTACGCCCGCGCACTGGCGGTCGCCAACAGCAGTTCTTACAGAGTTACGTTCGACATAGCGAACAACCGCTATAGCCTCATCCATACGGGCAGCAATTCCAGCCTGGACAAGCTGCCGCGCTCACCGTTCTCCACCGTCGATGCCACCAGCGATGCTTACGTGGTGGACCTGAACCAGTTGCCGCTGCTGGGCGCCAGCGTGCGGCTGGTTGCCGTGCTAAGCGGCGGCAGTGCTTATCGGTCAGTGGATTACGTCGAGTTCGGTCCGCTAGGAGAAACCACCAACGGCAAACCTGTCACTATATGGCTGGCTGCCGGTGCGGGCAGCGAAACCAGGTACATTTGGCTGTCGATCAATCCGACCACAGGACTTGTGGCCGTTGGCCAATACACCGGTACAGGACCCTCCGTCGAGGTGCAGCCAGTCGGGAAATTAAAGGCCGTTGGGTTATAGTTCGCACAGGCAAACGTGGAACTGTTTCGCGGAAAAACGTAGCACTTCGATGCGAGCAAAGCATTACGGGCACTACCGATCCGACTGAAACACGCTGCAAGCTGGACCAGAAGACGATGTTCGCATTATTAGGCAAGACTCGTTGCAGCCCGATTGCCGTTGACATAGGCAGCCAGTCGGTGAAGCTGCTGCAACTAAGCGCCGATAGGACTTCGGTTCACGAGGCGGTGCGCTGGGAGATCGCCGCCGCCCAGTCGCCCGATGCAGCCTTGCGCGACCGGCAGGTTGCCGAATCCATCCGCGCAGCGATGGCCGGCCGTCGATTTCGCGGGCGCGATGCGGTGTTTTGCATCGGGCCGGAACAACTGTTCGTGCAGAACATCCGCGTCCCGGTTGCCGCCGGTGCAGACCTGGACCGGCTGGTGCGCACGGAGGCAGCGGGCCGGTTGCCCTTCAGCAGCGACGAGGCAGAACTTCGCTTCTTGCCGGCAGCCGAGGTACGGCAGGGCGACTCTTTGCGGCGCGAGGTGATTGTGCTGGCCTGCCACCGTCCGGTGCTCCAGCGGATGCTGGACGTGGCCGAGCAGGCCAATCTGCGCCCGATTGCGATAGACGTCGAACCAACGGCCCTGTTGCGCTGTTACGCCAGGCAGTTTCGTCGGGACGAGGATCGGCAGCGGCGGCTGATGTTCGTCAGCATCGGCGCCAGCACTACCCGCGTCGTCATCGCCCGCGGCGCTGAAGTGCTCTTCATAAAGTACGTCGATTTCGGCGGTCGCCAGCTCGACGAGGCGGTGGCGCATCATCTGGAAATGTCCCTGGGCGAAGCCGCTGCGCTGCGGCGTCACAACGGGGACCGCCGCGCCGATCAGCGCGACCCGGAGGTCGCTCGCAGCATTCACGAAGCGTGCCGACCGGCCTTGGACCGCCTGGCCAGTGAGCTTGCCCTGTGCGTGCGCTACTACAGCGTGACGTTCCGCGGCCAACCGCTGGCGCAGATCGTGCTTGGAGGGGGCGAAGCGCAGCAGTCGATCGCCGACTGGTTGTCGTCCCATCTCGGGCTGCCCTGCGAGCTGGGCAATCCGCTGCGTTGCTGCCGGCAGGCCGCCTTGCCCGGACGTGTTGGACAGTGGGACGTCGCCGTCGGACTGGCACTGAAAGAGCTGAACTGAACATGCAAGACATCGACTTTTTGCCCGCGGAGTACTTCCAGCGCCGCGTACGCCGGCAAGCACGCCCCTGGCGCATAGCCGTGGTAACGCTGTTTGCCGTACTGGCTGCGGGCGCCGCAGCAGGCCAGTACCTCCAGCGGCAACGTCTGCAAGCCGAACTGGACGCACTGTTGCCAGCCTACCAATTAGCTACTGGGCAGCAGCAGCGGCTTGCTCAACTGCAAGCGAAGTTGCAGACCGAACAGCACACCGCCGAGTTGCTGGCATACTTGCAGCATCCTTGGCCCAGGACCCAAATTCTGCGGGCGCTTGTCGACAGTTTGCCCGAGCAGGTCGTCTTCGAGCAACTCCGCATCGGGCGCCAGAAGAGGTCGGTGCAGCCGCCAGCGGAGGTCCGTCCGCCGTCGGCAGAGCAAAAAGAAGACCTGAGCAAGCTTCCTCCCGCCCAGCGCGACCTGCGGGCACTGCGGGAAGAATGCGACAACACCGAGGTGTATGTGAGGATTGTCGGGGCTACTAGTGACAGCAGCGCGCTGTACGCCTGGCTGGCCACACTGGGCAAGCATCGGCTGTTTGCCAGGACGGAGCTGGTTTCCATCGAAATCGCCGGGCAGACAGATAACAAGCTGATGCGATTTGAGGCAGTTGTGGTAGTCGTGCCCGGTTACAGCCAGCCCGGCGGCCCGATGCCGGCCGAAACCAGTCAATTGGCGGGTCGGACACTGTCGCCAGTTGCACCGGAGCAACAGAATTAAAACACCCTGATCGTGGCAGTAGCAATGCAATTGACCAAAGGAAGTTGGTTGATAACGATTCCCATGGCCGCCGCAGCGGTGGGACTGATAGTCTTTGTGATTCTGCCAGGCCACCGGGATAGCGCGAGTCTGAAAAAAGAGATTTCCGAAAAGCAGCAATTCCTGGCCGGGGCGGGTCACCTGGCCACGACGGCCGCGGCAACGCAGGAGTCGCTGGACAAAGTCGATGCGTTTGTGCAGGCGTTTGCCAAGAACAGCTCTGCCCAACAAGACCGCTCGGCACTTTACGCCAAGATTACTGAGGCAGCCCGTAGTGCTGGGCTGACTACTACCCGGTTCGATCCCCGACCTGCCCAACCGGGCGCAGTTATAACCCGCCTTCCCATGCATCTTGCCTGCACAGGCTCATTTGCCCAAATTGCCCAATTTTTGTACATGCTTGAGAGTATGCCGATGTCAATCTGGGTAGAAAGCATCGAAATAAGGCGGATGGCGGAATCTGCGGAATCAGTGCAGTTCGAGGCAAGCTTAGTGGTTTTTGTCGTTAATTCCGAAAAATCCGGTTAGGGTGACTGTTTCGACAAGCCGATATAGGGAGGGGGCCGGCCGCAGCGCCACAAGCTGCGCAACGGCCGGCCAGTACAGTTGTGAATCTGCAAAGATTGTTGCGACGATTCAGGCGTGAACTTGCTGCCAATCCCAAGAAGGCGGCAGTGCTGGGCATTGTAACCCTGGTGGCCATTTACTTTTGGGCGCCGCTGATATGGAAATGGCTCCCCGGCCAGAGCAAACCGCCCGCGGTTGCCGCAGACGGCATCGCACCGCAGCCAAGCGCAACTTTGGCGGTGCAAACCGTCGGGAAGCCACAGTCGGCAGCCGGTACGCCACAAGTGCGAATCGACTGGCAGCAACTTGTTCAATGGAGATCAAAAGACCCCAACACCGTGCCAGTAGTGCCGTCTGATGGGCAGCGGGACCCGTTCGGACAACACAAACCACAGCAACAACCAGCGGCCGAAGCCGAGCAGCTCAAGGCCGCGCCGCAGGTTACACCGCAGGAGCTGGGCTTGACGCTTACCGGAACGTTGATCGGCCCAGGATGCAAAGTGGCGAGAATCAATGGACGCAATTTTCAGGAGGGTCAGACAATCCGGGCGGTTAAAGGAGCCCAGACTTTCGATTTCACGCTGGTCGAAGTCCATGCCCGGCGGGTAGTGCTCCAACGCGACTCGGAGCGTTTCGAGCTGGCAATCAAGGACCCAAGGCAATCGCATTCGATAGAGTTGAGCCTGCAACAATGAGTTTTTTGGCGCAGCGTTGACGTGCGTAAACCACTCGACACCCAGTGCAAGACTATCGCAACAAACCGGAAGATTTGCAGCAGTCGAGACAGGGAGCTAAACACAGCGTTTTTACCACTGCACCGGCAGTGCCTGAATCCCGAATAAGTCCCTTATGGCGTAACTTGTGAGCCTTTTGCGCATGTTTTCAAGTGATCTGGAGGGCCACGCTCCGTCGTGGCCGTCTCCCTAGCCATAGCGGACGCGACCGCAGCGCGTCCCTCCAACACCGCCATTTGGTTGCGGCCATAGGCGGCTTTGGGTAAGTGCCAGGTCTTCAAGCGCCTGGATTTACCAGTGACGTTCGCGCGAATACGAATTGACCACGGATCACGGCCCGACCACGCATCACTTCCCATAACACAACGGCTGAGTCACGGAAGACGATGAGCAGTTTGCTGCGTGTGATAACGCTGGGAGGTTTTGCCTCGGCAGGCATTGCGCTGGCGGTGTGTCTGGCCACCAGTGGTGTGCCGCAGCCGGACCAGCCCACGACTTCCCAGCAGCCGCAGCTTGCCGTCCGCGTGCTCACCGAGCCGCCGCTGGTGCAGGACAACCAGCAACCGGGAAGCGCAGGCGCGCAGGCCACCCGGCCCGGCGGCGTTATGGCGGAACAGTTGCACCCGGAACGCTCGGGCGCGCAGCGAATGTCGTCGGGCAGCGTTGCCCAACATCCAACGGGCGCATCATCTACAACGGGGGCCGAACACGCAACGTCCTCTCAATATGACAGGGGCGGCGGTCACAGCGGCGTGGTGAAATCCCGCAGCGACTCTGCCTTCTCGGCCGGCTCGCCCGTACCGCCCGAAGCATCGTTCTTGTCCGGCCGGCTGCTGCCGCAGCCGGTAGCACCGTTCCCCCCAGTGGCCCAGCAGGCCCAACCGCCGGCGGCAGAATCGGAGAGGCTCCAGGAAGCCTACGAGTTATTGCGGCGTCATCTGGGCGGAACCGGCGGGTCCGCTTCGGCGCAGGCCGACAGCGCCAGCGATTCGCGGGCAGCAGAGTCGGCCCCGCTGCCGCCCCCGCTGGGCGGAGCCGGCCAGCCAAGCGCCACGGTGCAGCCGCTGGGCAAGCCTAACAGACAGACGCCGCGGGCCGTCATCGACTCCGAGGGCAACGGCAAGTTCTCGCTGCGCATCCAGAACGCCGACATCCGGGAAGTTCTCGATATGCTCAGCGAGCAGGGCAACATGAACATACTGGCCAGCAACTCGGTGCAGGGCAAGGTGAGCTGTACCCTTACCGACGTGGACATCGAAAGCGCCCTGAAAGCCATACTGCGATCCACCGGTTACGTCGCGCGGCGCGACGGCAAGTTCGTCTTCGTGGGCACGGCCGAAGACGTCGCCAGCATGGAGCATTCGCTGGACCGGATTTCGACTCGCGTGTATCGGCCGAACTACGTCACGGCTGCCGAGCTGCAAAAACTGATCCAACCATTGCTTACCGAAAGAGTCGGCATAGTGACCGTCTCCACGCCTGCGCAGGTAGGCATACAGACTGGCTCCGACCAGGCCGGGGGCAATTCGTACTCTGGCGGCGACGTGGTGGTAGTGCGCGACTACGAAGCCGTGCTGGTGCAGATCGACCAGATGCTCCGCGAGGTGGACGTCCGCCCTCCGCAGGTGCACATCGAGGCCATGATCCTCAGCGTCAAACTGGCCGACAAAGACAAGTTCGGCGTCAACTTCGAGCTGCTGCGCGACAAGGCCAACGTACGTCTGGCGGTGGGAAAACCGGAAACTCCGCTGGCGGCCATGACGCTGGAGAAAGGCGCGCTGAAGTTCGGCTTTCTCGACGGCAGCCTGGCGGCCTTTCTGGAGGCCCTGGAGACCATCGGCGATACCAACGTAATTGCCACGCCGCGGCTGATGGTACTGAACAAACAGCGGGCGGAAATCCAGATCGGCGAAAAGAAGGGTTACGTCAGCACCACTGTCACCGAGACCAGTTCCACTCAAAGCGTGGAGTTTCTCGACGTCGGCGCCCTGTTACGCATTCGGCCTTTCATTTCTAGCGACGGTCTGATTCGCATGGAGGTCCATCCGGAACTATCGGATGGTGCGGTGGAGATCGCCGGCGGGTTCACACTGCCGAACAAGGAGGTAACGCAGGTCACGACCAACATCATGGTCCGCGACGGCTGCACGGTGATCATCGGTGGCCTGATGCGCGAGAACTTGATTTCCAGCGTCAACCAATTGCCGCTGTTGGGAAACCTGCCGCTGGTCGGGTGGTTGTTCCGCCACACCACCGAAACAGTGGAGCGACGCGAAGTGCTGGTGCTGATCACCCCGCACATCGTTTACGAGCCGGACACGTGCCGGGAGGGCGAGCAGGCCGCCTGCGAGTTCCACCGCAGGCAAGCACTGTACGCCGACAAGATGAGCATCTTCGGCAAGCGGTCGATCGGCCGACGCTACTTCCGCCTGGCCCAGAGCGCCTATGCCGCGGGCGACCGCGATACCGCCCTGCGATTTGCAGAAATGGCCGTGCACTTCGATCCGCTCAACCGAGCAGCGATCGATCTGCGAAGCGATATATGGTTGGGCAAGCCGTATGGAAGCCACACGCTCCAGCAGCCCGAACCGCCCAGTGTTCCTCCGAGCGGCCCAGACGCACCACCCACGTCCCCGTTGGACCAACCGAAGCTGCCCGACTGGCTGCTGGATCAGTTGCAGCGCCAGCCCGGCAAGCCCACCGGGCAATTGCACCCGTTGGACCCCGGCCAGCCAGGTGCAATTCGGAGTTTGCCAAATACTGGGAGGATGAATTGAAATACCGCTGGTGGCGCACAATTGGATTTGTTATGCGGCTATGCACTGGTCTTAGGCGCCAGACGGCCAACGAGCCAGTAGTATGGGCGAGCGGATTGCTGCTAGTTGCTAGCTGCCTGGGCTGCGCCTCGATGAACGGGGCGGGGCAAAGCGGCTTTCTGCCCGATCGGCAAGCCCAGCGCAAGCAACAAGTCGCACGGCAGTTCGACGAGAAGCGTGACCGGGCGGAGTTCGAGGCTGCCTGTGCGGCCTGGCAGCGGGGCGACCTTGCCGGCGCCCAGCAGTCGCTAGAGGCCTTGTTGCAGCGCAACGCCCGACATCGCGACGCACTACTGCTGATGATCGATGTGTGCCTGGCTGCCAATCGGATCGAAGAAGCCCTCCGGTACGCCCAGGCCGCACGCAGCAGCTTTCCCGACGACGCCCAGGTGCACTACGCTGCGGCAACCGTGTTGGACTATGCCAGCCGGCAGCAGGAGGCACTGGCTTGTTACGAACAAGCGGCAAGGCTGGATCCTGCCAACGAGGTCTATGCCGTGTCGTATCATGCTGCCCGAGAAGCGCTGCTCGGCCGCTCGGCGTCACCCATTCTGACCGGAGCGACCCGCGCCGTTGGCGCCTCCAACCAAACCGCTACAGTCGGTTCCGCCGGCAGAAGCAGTGCCTGTAATTGCGAGGGTTTTGCCGAGGGCGACGAAGTTGCCGGTCTTATGGATCGGGCGGACGATGCGCTGCGGACCGCCCAGCCCGAGCTTGCACTGGCCCTGATGCGCGAGGCCGCTGCGCGCAGGCCCGACGATCCGCAAATCGTCATCCGCGGCGCAACAGCCGCCTTGCGGTACGATCATCCCGACTTGGCCATCGAGCTACTGGAACCTGCCGCCGCCCGGTTCGCCCACGTTGCAGCCGTGCATTGCACGCTGGCGGTGGCGCGGTATCGGGTGGGTGATTACCGGGCATCCCAAGTTGCACTCCGCCAAGCACTTTCGTTGGACAAGTCCTCTGCGCTGACCTACTTTTTAATGGGGTGCACGCTGAGGAAGCTTGGCCAACTCGAGCAGGCCGAAGTCCATTTTCGGCAGGCCGCCATGCTCGACCCGCGCTACGCCCAATACCAGTAGCTGCCGGCTTTCTTGGCTGTCATCCCCAACGCCCAGCAGCGCGCCGCTGGCAGTGCGGCTGCGGACGGGGCTCCGCGTCCGTGCACGCCAGTTTATGTGCCGACAACTGCACGTGTGCCGCGCCGACGATTGCGCATGTGCAGCGAAGACAACTGTGCCTGTGCAGCGCCCACAAGCGTCTGCCGATGCGCTGCCAGCAAGTGGCAACCAATCCACAGCCGGTGAGAACTGGTCAGCGCATAGAGCACGTCTGTCGGCAACTAAACGGCCAGAGCGTCGAGGCGCGAACGAACAGACAGAAGTATGGCACCAGATTTGGGAAAGTACGTTGGGACAGCACTTGCCTTGGCTGGTTCAGGGCTGGGATTGATTGCAATCTGGGCAGGCAATGCCCTCGCGCCGGCCGGCTGGGGTAATGTGCAGCTCGGTGTGCTTGCCCTAGTTGTCTTTCTGGCTGGTTGCGCGCTGGTCTTAATGTCTTGGTGTTTTCACCGAGAGCGAAGCCAGGCCAACCGTCACTTGGAAGCCCTCGCCCGAGTCAGTCCGCAGGACCTCTTCGGCGACACTCCTGCCGTGTCACTGCCTCCGCTGCCGCCAACTCACCCACAAGCGCCGCTGATCGCCAGTGTAAAAGAGGCACTCAGCGCTCATTTGCGGCGCATCCAGGAGTTGGAGCATGCGCGGGCAGCGCTGGAAGTCCGCTGTCGCCGCGCAGTGGCCCAGTGCGAACAGATCAAAGCCATCTTCTCGTACCTGGCCGAGCCAATTCTGGCCGTGGACGATTACAACGAACTGCTGCTGGCCAACCGCAGCGCGGAAGAGTTGTTCGGATTTGAATCGGCCAAAGTGGAGGATCGCGCTTTGGCCCGGGTAGTGCAGTGCCAGCGATTGGTCGATTTGCTGGCCGGCACAGCCAGCCGCAAGACCCCTGGCAGCCGCACCGAAGAACTCGAAATAACCGACGCCCAGGGGCGAAAGCGATGGTATCGGGCCACCGCGGTGAAGCTTGCAGCCGGCGACGGGGGCGAGCAACGCGGCATGGGAACTGCCCAGGGAGCCGTCGCCGTGCTCCGCGATATCGGCGATCACAAAGCCCTTCAGAAGCGGAACGCGGAGTTCGTCTCGGCCGTCAGCCACGAGATGAAAACGCCTTTGGCCGGCATCAAGGCATATGTGGAGCTTCTGGCCGATGGCGAGGCGGAAGATCGGGCCACGCAAGAGGAGTTCCTGCAACTGATCAGCGGCCAGGCCGATCGTCTGCAACGGCTGGTGGAAAACCTGTTGAACATCGCTCGGATCGAAGCCGGCGTGGTCAACGTCAATAAACAGCCCCGTTCGCTCAACGAGATTCTCGAGGAAGCACTCCGCCTGGTGCGCCCCAGCGCCGAGACCAAGAACATCCAGCTCGTTTCGGAGCTAAGCCCGATGTATCTGGGCGTGCTGGCCGACCGCGACATGCTGCTTCAGGCGGCGCTGAACCTGTTGTCCAACGCCGTCAAATACACTCCCGAGGGTGGCAAAGTGATACTTCGCAGCCAGACCGACGGAGAGCATGTCCGCTTCGAAGTGCAGGACACGGGAGTCGGACTGAGCGAAGAAGACTGCCAGCGAGTATTCGAGAAGTTCTACCGCGTCAAGAAAGACCGCGATATGGCCCCAGGCACGGGTTTGGGCTTGCCGCTAGCCAAGCACATCGTCGAAGACGTACACGGCGGCACCATCACCGTCGAAAGCAAGTTGGGCGAGGGGAGCACTTTTGCAGTTATCCTGCCCCGGGCCGGGCAGTCGCTCTGAGGAGCACCTCGGCCGTGGGCAGTCGTGGCGATTACCCGCTGCCGCATTGGCGCCGGACCGATATGGCCGGAGACCCGCGAGCCAAATCTCTGCCAACGACAACCTAACGCGGCCTTCGGCCACAACCAAATGGAGGGACGCGCTCCGTCGCGTCCGTTACTACCGCGAAGACGGCCACGACAGAGCGTGGCCCTCCAGATCATCCGACAACATGTGCGCAAAAAGCGCACAAGTTACGCCGTAAGGAAGTACTACAGCGAAAACGATTTGACCGGAGACGAGAACATGGCAAAACGAGTACTACTTTGCGACGACGAAGTCCACATCCTTCGTGCCGCGGAGTTCAAACTGAAGAAAGCCGGGTACGACGTTCAAACCGCCGCCGATGGCCTGGAAGCCTGGGAGGCAATCCAACAACAAAGGCCCGACGTGCTTATCACCGATTGCCAGATGCCGCGGATGGACGGACTGGAGCTGGTGCGCCGGTTGCGCAGCACGCCGGCCACGGCCGATCTGCCAGTGATTATGCTAACCGCCAAAGGATTCGAGCTGAGCACCGAGCAACTGGCCGACCAGTGGGCAGTCAAGGTCGTGATGGCCAAGCCCTTCAGCCCCAGAGAGCTGTTGCAGCAGGTGGAGCATCTGGTGGGCCGGCCGATCGGTTCCGAGCAGCCTCAAACCGCCCCCGTTTGATTGCGTGGCAACCGGCCAGAGAACCAGATTGGAGTTGATTACATGAACCTGGCTACCGAAGTGTTCAACGATGTGATCGTGGTTCACGCCCCGGGAGAATTGGGCTTCGAGCAGTCGGAGGCATTCGAGAAGTTCATCGACAGCCTGGAGCGCAAGTGTCTGGTGCTGGACCTGGACACCACGGAGGCTATCGATAGCAAGGGCCTTGCCTCCCTGCTGGACCTGCACGACAGGCTCCGCGCCGCCGGCGGCGACATACGGATATCCACCACTAACCCGGTCAACCGGAAAATCCTGGAGATCACCCGCTTGGACCAGCAACTGGAAGTCTTCGATAGCGTGGTCGAGGCGGTGAAGAGTTTTCGGGTGCAGTAAGCCTTCGCACAAGTTTATGACAGCCACTAACTTAGCGCCGCGACGACTGGGATCGCTGCTGGTGGAAAAGGGCTATCTGACGCCCGAAGCCCTGGAGGCTGCGCTGGAAACCCAGCGGCAAGCGGGCCGCGCCAAGCTGCTGGGCGAAATCCTGGTCGAAGAGGGGCTGTGCACCGAAGAACAGGTCGTCGAGTGCCTGGCCGAAGTGTACGGCGTGCCCTACGCCAGACTCGATCAGCGGATGTTCGATCTGAAGGCCGTTGACCTTCTGCCCCGCGAGTACATCGAGCAGAACCTGGTGCTGCCGCTGTTTGCGGTGCGCGGCGTGCTTACGGTGGCCGTTTCGGAACCGGCTAATTTGTTCTTGATCGACGAGATCCGCAATCTCAGCGGGATGCAGGTGCAGATCGTCGCCGCCACGGCCAAAGACATCCGGCGGATGATCACCACTCTGCCGAACTCCAAGGTGTTCGTCATCGACGACATCATCGAGGATTCCGGCACCGCCGATGTGACACTAATCGAGGAGTCGATCGAAGATATCGGCGACGTGGCAGAGATTGCCGGGCAGTCGCCGGTCATCCGCCTGGTGAATTACATCGTCTTCAATGCCGTGAAGGAAGGGGCCAGCGACATCCACATCGAACCGGCCGAACGCTGCATGCGCGTCCGCTACCGTGTGGACGGCAAGCTGCACAAAGCCCTGGAAGTACCGCTGCACTTGCTTGGGGCGGTGACCAGCCGGATCAAGATCATGGCTTCTTTGGACATCAGCGAGCGGCGGCTGCCTCAGGACGGCCGCGTCAACGTGCTCATGGAAGGGCGCCGCATCGACCTGCGCGTAAGCATCTTTCCCACCACCCACGGCGAGAAGACCGTCATCCGCGTACTCGATACGCGCAGCATCTCGCTCAACCTGGAAGACCTGGGTTTCGCCGAAGACGTCCTGGAAAAGTTCCGCCGGCACATTTTCGCCCCAAATGGGATAATCTTGGTGACCGGGCCGACCGGCAGCGGAAAATCCACCACTTTGTATGCGGCTCTCAGCGCCGTCAGCAGCATGGAGAACAACGTCTGTACGGTCGAAGACCCGATCGAATACCACCTGCCGCTGATAAACCAGTTCCAGGTGCAGGCCAAAATCGGCCTTACCTTTGCCAAGGCCCTGCGCACGCTGCTTCGGCAAGACCCGGACGTGATAATGGTGGGCGAAATCCGCGACGAAGAAACCGCCCGCACTGCCATCCAAGCCGCGCTGACCGGTCATCTGGTCTTCAGCACCCTGCACACCAACGACGCCTGCTCGGCCATCACCCGGCTGATCAACATGGGCATCGAGCCGTATCTGATCGGGGCGTCGCTGAACCTGGTGCTGGCCCAGCGGCTGGTGCGTCGCATTTGCACTAATTGCAAACAAAGTTACGAACCGAACCGTACCATCCGCAAGGCGCTGGAACGGATGGGTTATGATTTCGCCGAGTATTACCGGGGTGCCGGCTGCCGCGCTTGCCGCAACACCGGCTTCAAGGGCCGGATCGGGGTGCATGAGCTGCTGGTCGTCAGCGACGAGCTGCGCGACGCAATCGTTTCCAACCCTACCATCGGCAACATCCGCCAGATCGCGCTGCGCGATGGCATGATTACCTTGGCCCATGACGGTTTTCGCAAAGTCCGCGAAGGAATTACCACCGTCGAAGAAGTCATCCAGATCGTCGGCGACATAACTGCGCGGTAAAGGTCGGTTCGAACCCGAGTGCCCGAACGCAAAACCCCGACTGCGCAATCGCTACAGTGCGCGTCGGCCGCCCTCGGCCCGGCGGTGCCGACAACCACCAGAAAAAGCGGAAGGCCCCGGTGCTTCGGAGTGCGGTCGTCGTGTGCCGGGAGGGTACCAACCGACGATCGGCCCGCGCAAGCTATCATTGTGATAGACGAACTGGGCAATTGCTGACAAAACGCATGTCGGCCTTGGTGTTTTGCGGCGCACCATATCTTGCGTTGTGCGCGATTGTTGTAGCGCGATCTGGAGCGCCACGCTCCGTCGTGGCCCCGTTTCCAGTGGTGACGGACGCGACGGAGCGCGTCCCTCCAACTTCCGTGGCCTCGGCGATGAGCAGTCCCAGAGTGATGACGGACGCGACGGAGCGCATCCCTCCAACACATCCGTTTGGTTGTGGGCACAGGCTGCGTTAGGTATATGAGCTTAACAGTCGAAACATACCGCTATCGTGCGCGCGACCCGCTAGGAAAGCCGCTCGAAGGGACCATCGAGGCCACAAGCCTGGAGGATGCCCGTCAGCAACTTCGCCAGGACGGCTTCCATGTGCTTCATATCAGTCCGGAGGACGAGGTCGGGGTGCCGCTGCTGGGCGGCCGGGTGAGCAAGACCGACGTGATCTATCTGACCGCCCAACTGGCAATCATGGTAGATACCGGCATTACGCTATCGGCGGCACTGGCAGGAATCATCGAGCAGGAGCCCAATCCGGCCCTGCGCCGCATGTTGACCGAGTTGCAGGAAGCCTTGGAAGCCGGCGAAGATTTTTCCGCGGCGCTGGCACGCTATCCTCACGTGTTCGATCAAACCTACCGCTCTTTGATAAGAACCGCCGAGGCCACCGGCACGCTCGGCCCGATGCTCGATCGAATCGCCGTCTATCTGCGAAAGCAGTTGGACACGCGGGCCAAAGTCCGCGCAGCTCTGGCATATCCGGCCGTGATGATGGTGCTAGCCTGCGGCGTGACCATATTCCTGCTGACTTACGTGATGCCCAAGTTCACTCCGCTGTTTCGCTCACGTGGCACCGAACTGCCCGCGCCTACCAAAGTGATGATGGCCGTATCCGATGCGATGCTCAATCACTGGCAGTGGTGGATTGCCGGCGCCGTGCTATTGGCCGGATCGCTGGGCTACCTGCGACGCACCCAGGCAGGCCGTCGTTTGCTGGACTGGCTGCGAATCAACAGCCCCATTATCGGCCCCATGTACCGCAAGGTGATCATCAGCCGCAGTATTCGCACGCTGGGAACCATGCTGGCCAACGGCGTGCCCATCATGGACGCCATTAAGATGGCCGGCGATGTGGCGGGAAACTGGTACTACCAGCGCGTGTGGGAGGACGTGCTCGAACAGGTCGCCGCCGGCAAACGCATTTGCGAGGTGCTGCGCGGCAACCCCCTGTTTCCGCATGTGCTGGTGCAGATGATCGCCTCCGGCGAGGAATCGGGCCGGCTGGACCACGTGCTGGAACGAGTAAGTGCCTACTACGACAGCGAAGTGGAAGTGGCCGTCAAAGCCTCCACCAGTCTGATAGAACCATTGATGATCGCCGCCATGGGCGTGATAGTTGGCACGATCGGCCTGGCCCTGCTGCTGCCCATTTTCAGTCTCAGTCGCCAGCCGTGACGGTGGCGTGAGCTTCAAGCTCCCGAGCCGCTGCCGCAATGTTGCGACTTCTTACACTGACACTTACAGCCAGCATCCGCCCGAAGATGCCCCCTGCGCGCCGCCAGCGCGCGCAATATTTCCGCAGAAGCTCCCGAAAAGGGCGCGAAAAGCAACTGGCGATCGAGCCGGCTACATGCCGGTGATCAGGCGATTACGGCGGGCACGGCGCTCCGCGCGCAAGCGGGCGCGCCGTCGGACTTCGCTGGGCTTTTCGTAATACTCTCGGCGACGCATCTCTTTCTTGATCCCGCTGCGCTCCACCAGCTTGCGGAAACGACGCACCGCCTCTTGAATAGACTCTCGTTCACGCAACGTCAGTTTTACCACTCACACCTCCTTTTCCTTTAACCGACCTGTTGGAAGCACTACAACCGTGGGCGGTCGACTCGTAATCAGAGAACCGGCGCAACCGCCCCACATCACATATCACCAGTCCCGTGTCCGCTCTGCCGCCCGGGCGGTTCGAATCAAACCCAGGCGGCATCCAACCAGCAGGGCAGCACACCGGGGCAATCATTTAGTTTATACTGCCTTGCGGCGGCTGTCTATGCGTGCTAGCACACAACCAAATGCCCAAAGGCGTTTGCTCAATTATGGCCGACCAGCATGGTACGGCTCTTCCGAGCGGCCGGCGCTTGTGACCCTTTATCGTCTACGCAGGCTGGGCAACTTTTGCTCGGTTTTGCGGACTGGCTGGTCATGATGTGGCGAGGTAATTTCACCAACCCAGCGCCCACCCGGCGGTGGCCCGCCGGTGCATCCTTCCGACCGGGCAATGTTTCGCTATCTTTCGCACGCTAACTTTAATGCTTCTTGGCTTTAGCGCCTATGACGCACCGGGCCGATGCCGTTAAAAGCCGCCCCGCACGTTGCCAACGTGTGTCTGTTGGTCCCTATTGCCGGGGGAATCTTGCCGGGCTGATAAGTTGGACGCCTGTGGAGACTGCAACATGGACGAACAATCGGCGACCCTGGAAGTGATCCTCGATCTGGACGCCCGGCAAGAAGAGTTGCTCCGCCAACTGGAGGAATTGGACAGGCGCGTCCAGCAGGTGTTAAGGCAATTGGCTGAAGCCAGTCGCACCGAGCAGCCCGAATCTTAACGCCGAGCGCCCTGACAGGTTCAATGCGTGCGGGCCCCTGCCGTCGCAAGGTGCTGTCCGGGTTATGCTTTCTATTCCTGAGGCGGGCGGTCCAGCTTGCCCGACTTGCTAATCGCACGCCACAGCCGCAACCCCAAGGCAATGGCAACCACACATCCGACGGCACCGGGAGCTGAGATGTGCTCCAGCAACAGCGGCGGCACATTTCGGCTGAGCATCAAGGCCGAACCCAGGAAAAGCGCGCTGGCCAGCATCCCCAGCACCAGCCGGTTCACCGAGGGTTCCAGCCCGCGGTGGTCCAGATGGATGTCGAACCGGCCCGCCTGCACTTGTTGCAGTATTTCCACGATGCCGCGGGGCAACAGTTCGGCCAGATACTCCAAATCGCTGTACAGGCGGCGAAACTTGCGCCACTGTCGTCGCGGCGACAGCCGGCGCATCAGCAACCGCTTGCGGTACGGTTGCATGACTTCCAGCAGGTTGAACTTCGGGGCCAGGCTGCGGGCGGTTCCCTCCAAGGTGATCAGCGTCTTCAGCAACATGGCGATGCGCGCAGGCAATAGGATATGGTAACGACGGATGATCTCGGTCATCTCTGTCAGTGCGCCGCTGAGATCGAATCGCTCCAGCGACTGAGTGCCGTAGTGGGCAATGAAGTCGCTGATGTCCAGCGCCAGACCCGCCCGGTCCAGGTTAGCCGGGGGCGCGCCGACGCGCACGATTATCGACGTGAGCTGCTCGGCATCCTGATTGGCCACGGCCAGCAAAGCCTCGCCCATGTATTCGTGCAGTCGTTCGTCGATGCGCCCCACCATGCCGAAATCCAGCAGGCCGATTACGTTGCCGGGCATCACCAGGATGTTCCCCGGATGCGGATCGCAATGATACAGGCCGTGCACGAAGATCATCTCCAGGCAGACCTGTGCGCCGCGTCGGGCGACTTCGTCCAGGTCGATGCCGGCGGCCAGCAGTTTCTCGGTTTCGGTCAGTTTGGTACCCTCGAGCAACTGCATGGTCAACACGCGGCTGCTGGAGTATTCCGGATATGGGGTGGGAATGACCACGAACGGGTTGCCGGAAAAGTTGGCCCCGAATTGCTGCAAGTGCCGCAGCTCGCGGGAAAAGTCCAGCTCGCGCAGCATGGTGCGGCGGAACTCGGCAGCCACTGCCCGCGGCCGGTAATTGCGAAACTCCGGTATCCGCTCTGCCAGTTCTGCCAGGCCGGCCAGTATCTCCAGGTCGACGGCCACACGGCGTTCGATGTCGGCGTGCTGCACCTTCACCACCACCCGCTGGCCGGAAAACAACCGCGCCTGGTGCACCTGGCCGATCGATGCCGAAGCCATTGGCCGCTCGTCCAGCTCGGCGAACACGGCCTCAATGGGACGCCCTAGCTCGTCTTCGATAGTTTTTCTGACGACTTCGGGCGGATCGGCCGGTACGTTCTCCTGCAAGTTTTGCAGCTCGGCGGCCAGCGCCACGCCCACTACGTCGGGCCGCGTACTGAGCACCTGACCGAGTTTGATGAACGTCGACCCCAACTCGGCCAGAGCCATGCGCACCCTGGTTTCCCAAGACAACCGGGCGATGGCCTCGCCGCCCGATGATTTCAGCAGGTCTTTGGCGAACTCGGGGCCGACACGGCTCAGCCACGTGGCCAACTCGTAACGGCCCAAGACCCCCAGTATTTCCCGCCATCGGTTGAGATTTCGGTACAACTGGGGAATGGAGGTGATTCGCATCAGTAGTACACCCTTGCTACGGGTTTCTCGGGCAGCTCAGCGTCATGCTGGATTGGCAGTAAAAACCGACGGCGACACGCTTCTATTGCGATCGACCGCTTGGATCGCAAGTCGGCCCGCTTAAGCTACGGCGAAGCGCGGCCCCTTTTGCCAATATACTTCCTCCGTACGAGCGTGGTGCGTTTTGGTAGCGAGAACGTCCTGCTTTCGGGCCGCGCAAAACATAAACAGTAGCTTATCGCCCGTGCGAAAAGACGTGCCGCCATGCTGCTGTGGCACAACGGCGCTACACTCCCCGGCGGGCGCCGAACCACTCGATGTGCTTTCGGGGGCAAAAGCCCAGGTTGTGCTGGCGGCAATACTCCTGGAGCCAGCGGCCTCTTGCGGCTAGTTCCTCCGGATCCGTCCCCTCCGGCATGAGCATTACGCGGTTGCGATGGATCTGGGGAAACTGGGCCAGGAACGCCTCCGCTTCCAGGCAATCGTCGATCGTCTGCACGACGAACTTCACCTGGTAGTCGTAGCGGCGCACCAGTTCGCCGATTACCTGTGCGGCCTGGCGAGTCGCCCGGTGCCGTTGCGCCCAGCGCGGATGCGCCGCCGGATCGGGATCGGAGTTGGATAGCTTGGGACTGATCGACATCAGGTCGCACTCGACCGGCAAATACAGCGTCCCGGCAGTTTCGATCGTGACGTGACGCCCCATCGCCTTTAAGCGCTGCGTCAGCGGCACGACCTCGGCGAACAGCATCGGCTCCCCGCCAGTAATTACCACATAGGGGGCCTCGAGGCGCTTTACGCAAGCTACGATTTCGTCGATCGAAAGGTCTTCGCCCTCGGGATACCAGGATGCGTATGGGGTATCGCAGTAACGGCAACGCAGATTACAGCCGCTAGTGCGGATGAACACACTGTCGGCCCCGGTCAGCCGCCCTTCTCCTTGCAAAGATCGAAATACCTCGGCAATTCGCATCCGCAGAAAAGCCTGTTCTTTAAACAAACCCGCCCTGGGCGATGTACATCACTGTCGCTATGCAGCCCACCGATAGCTGCAAGCTGCGCAACCGCCAGTTGGCCCTACTGCGAAAACTTGGCTGCCTGCGGCGCGACTAGCGGCTAACTACTGCGGCCGGGGCTGCCCTTCGAGGGGCCTTGGTTTCCATGGGCCGGCGGTCACACCCAACACCAATCTGCCTTTATCGAACGATATGGTCTGCTTACCGACTAAGATCTTCTCGCCCTCGACACGAACGGCAGGCTCTGCTCGATCAGTCAGAAACTTCAACCAGTACGTGCGGCCGCCGGCTGTGACCGACTGGCCGCCAGTGGCCCCGGCGCCGGTCAAGACGATCATCCCATCGGCGCCCGAGGCACCCGAGAAATCGATGGCCACCCAATGTTCGCCGGCGCCGACGATCGCCGATCCGTCGGCCATTGGTTCCCAGTGGGTGGGGTTGGCAGGGAGCGTTCCCCATTGTTCCCGCTTGCCATGATGCCAGATGGTCATCGTTTTCTCGGGCCCATGAGCAAACCTGGCTGGCGAGCGTTTGACTAGTTGGCTGATGACGATATCGTTCTCGTCTTGCCAGCGGTTGCGGAAGGCATAGAAGCCATGCTTGCTGTCGCGCACGCAGCGCGGCACGACTTCAGACATGGGAATAGGTTTCTCGCCGAATGGGGTATTGATGAATGCCAGTATGCTGTGATGCGGATACACCGACACCGTATCCCACGGAGTGCCGTTTTTCTCATCCCATTGATTGATCTTGTAATGATGATACCACCACCAGATTCCCAGCCGCTCCTCGGGCAGCACGGCGCCGTAACCGATGCAGAAATAGCCGCCGCCGCTCAGCCCGTCGCGCGCCCAAATGTTATGCGGATACCCACCCCGCTGCGGAAAGCAGTTGCGAAGGTTTCCCAAATCGCCCTTGGGGACAGTTAGCAGGAACCACTTCAGCGCGGTCCAGCGGACGTTCGGGCGCGGGGAAATGAAGTCCTTGCCCGCGGCCGTTTTCCACGCCTGCAAAGCGGTCAGGTAAACGATGTGGCTGGCCATGCTGCCGGTGCCGTCGCCTTCGGCGAAGTAGCCGCCGTCGCCGAAACCTTCCGTCACGTTGCGGATCATCGCCTTGCGGCTTTCCTCCAGCAGGGGAACGATCTTCTGCTGGTCCACGCCGGGATCGCCCATAATGGCCAGCAGTGCCAGTGCCCCACCGCCTACCTGCATTCCCCAATGATTGCTGGCAGGGAAGTGGCGCGAGCCGCGAACCAGTTCCGCAAGGCTACAGTTGGGACCTTCGTTGTACTCCTGAATTTCTCGAGCGACTTTGCGGCGGTAGTCTTCATCCCAACCGCTGTAGCACAGGTCGTACCCTACGGCGGCCCAACCCAGCGACGGTCCCGCGCGCAGCGCCCCGTAAGGCTGTCGGAAGGAGTACCGCGCATCCCGCCCGCGGTAGCCAGCCAGCGCAGCGTCCATTGCCTTACGACCCAGATCGGCGTACTTTTTATCACCGGTGATCTGGTAGAGGAAACCGTAACCGGCAACGTGCGAGATGGTGAACACGTGTCCGGCAGGCCGCTCGGCCAGTGGTCCGGCGCCGTCGGCGGCCGGTTTGGTGTTCATTCCCAACTCGGATGGCAATGACTCGCCATCGGTGCCGTTGAGGGTAACGCGAAGACGCTTGAGGATCGCCTGCCCTTCAGGAGTCTCGGCGCGCTTCCTCAATGCCGGTAAATCGGTGTTTCGGAACAGCAGGCGGGGATGCTCGCCTGGCTGCACCGGGACGAATCCAGGAACATCGGCGGGCCATGGTGGCTGTTCGCTCCCAGCAGCGCACCATCGGCACGCGATAACGAATGTCGCTACCACCAAACCCACGATCAACATTGGTGAGGTTCGCATGAGTGCTCTCCTGCGAAAATCCAATTGGTTAGCCAGTTCTGACATTGATGCATGTGGTCAATCGACTGTGGCCCCCCGGGGAATCACTTCCGGGGAACCGACAGAGAGCACAACGTTAGCAAACGCGGTGGCAGGCTCGCTCAACGTAGTATTATACCACCGGGATGGTCGGCGTAATACTTAGACGGCCGGATGGCGGCCACCCCAGTTGATCCCAAGCATAATAGTGCTGATTCCCGAGCCGATTCCCATCAAGGCGACATTGTCGCCCGGTTGCACGTGTCCGTTCTCTATCCCTATAGCGGCGGTAATCGGCAGTGCGACCGAGCCGGTATTTCCAAGCCAGGGGTAAGTCGAGTAATCGACAGTTGGATCGAGGTTCAATCGTTCCAGCAACAACTTCTGATGTGCACGGCCGACCTGATGGCAGAATGTCTTATGCACGTCCGACAGTCGCCAACCCAACTCGTCCAAGAAATCAGCAAAAGTAAGCTCGGCCAGTGCCACGCCCTCATGAAGCAAGGTTTCCGAATCGGTGTACATCAAGGGGCGGAAAGGGCCTTGAGCGTGGTCTTCGTGACCTCCCTCGCACAAATGGCAAGCTGCGCTATTGCAGCGCACCACGCCTCCCAGCAGCCGATTGCCTGTGCGGCTCAGCGAGCTGTGAACCAGTAGTATCGCTGCACTGCCCGAGCCGATCGTCAGCGAAGCCATGGCCAACTTGATCTGGCCGCGCGACAATGTGCTGTGGGTGTTGAGCTGTTCTACGGTGGCCTCGACCAGCCCACGACTGCTTTCGGTTCCCACGACCAGGCCGGCCGCGATCTGTTCCAGCTCGATCATATTGGCTATCTGAAGCATTGCGTTGAGCAAGCCCAGACAGGCATTGGAAACATCGTACACGATGCAGCGATCCGACAGGCCAAGCTGCTTGTGTACTCTACAGGCCGTAGCCGGCTCCAGCAGGTCGCGGCACACCGAACCGTGCACAAGCGCTCCGATATGCTTTCTGTCCAGTCCCGAGGCAATTATCGCCTTTTCGGCCGTTGCGGCGCTTTGCTGGCTGGGCAGGGTGCCGGCCGGCCAGAAACGGCGCTGGGCGATGCCGGTCATCAGTTCCAATCTACCTTCGGGCAGGCGAAGCCGCTGGTACAGCGGCTGCAACCACTGCTCGATTTCGGCAGAGGTGACGATTTGCTCCGGCAGGGTATATGCAAAGCTTTCTACGCAAACGTTCTGATAGCGCATGGCTGCGGGCAGCAGACGAACATTTCGAGCGGCAAAGAATTTCCAGGGTAACCGCTAGAGGGCAAGTTGACCAGCCACTCATCCCGGTGAGAATACCCTGCCGAAGCCCAACCGTCGGCAGCCGGGATTTCGGTGCGTGCCGCTGGACGAAGCTGTAAGAAAAGACGATCCGCTATGAAGCAGCAAACCGCCCGAGAAGGTTCTGGCAGACGGAAGCCTTAACCGCGGGAGTGTACGCGTGCGTAGCCATCGCTGCGCTTGCCGTGCTAGCGCGCTATGGACGGATTCTTTCCGAGGACGGTTTGCACGCGTGCGGATTAGCCGACGCCGGAAGAGTGGTAATCGGTATTGCCCAGGAATTCCCAGACATGCTGGGCGTCTTCCCAGAGTTGGTGCATGAACATTTCCTTGATCGCCGAACGCACGGCTGCTTTCTGATCTTTGTTCAAACAGCCAGGCTCGACGATCTTGCTCATGATCTGGTCGTCGCCTTTGTCCAGTGTGGTGAGTGCCCAGCGCTGCGAGAGCTTGTAGCAACTCAAGCCGACCAGCTTGCGCAACTGTCCAGCCTCGGAGAACTTAAGTTCCACCAGCACGAAATCGCCTTGGGTAGGCAGTTGATCGCGGTTGCGGATGGCGCTGATCCAATTGGACCCGCTCTTTAGCATCCAGCCTTCGCCGTTGTTTTGCCAGGCGGCGACGATCTTGTGCCGTCCGCAGATCAAATAGCAATTATTGCGGTTCAGACGTTGGGGCCAGTCGGCAAGCGGCAGGCGTTTCTTGGCCGTCTGATCGGCTGCGTGCGGTTCTGCCGTTTCGGCGGGGCGCTGGGCGGCCAGCGGCGAGGCCGCTACACCCTCGGCCGCCTGCGGCTCCGCGCCAACGGCCGATGTGGCTGCTGCCGGCCCTCGCTGCACGGCTGCATAATCCTGTTCGAGTGTACCAGCCTCGCCAGCGCCGGAACCGATTGAGGGTGACTGGGCAGAAGGCGATACGCTGGGCGGTTGTCCGGCCGTTTCGGGCGACGGTACCACCAAAGCCGTGTTGCATTTGGGGCATTGCCGCGTTTGCCCGATTATGTCTTCCTTGGCGCTCAGTCGGGCGCCGCACTTCGGACACGCGAAGCGAATCATGGCCGTAACTCCTGCTAGGGACTGATCGGGGCGCCCTGCCGCCTCGATGGCCACACGCACGCTTCTGCTACGCCTATGATTCACCGTATGTGTATTGCCGGAAGATGTCAAGGTTTTTTGGGGCAA
>Ga0209017_10000690_pt1 | contig 31530 bp, 27 predicted proteins | sample YNPBryunderm2012_FD_185812 | JGI IMG/M metagenome (GOLD analysis project Ga0209017, IMG submission 185812) | Anoxygenic and chlorotrophic microbial mat microbial communities from Yellowstone National Park, USA - YNP Bryant MS undermat 2012... ...
GTCGGGCGGCGGCCCGCACCGTTGCCAACCCTTCCGATTGGCCAAAGTGCCCGTTGGCCAAAGTGCCCGTTTTATGGGGTTTTGGCAGTCTGGGGGGCGCCGGTGGGTAATACATCTGGCTAAAAACGGAATTTCGGCACAGCCTCTAAGGGGACAGGACAGCCCGGAAGTGATTACCGCCCTCTGTGGGGTTCGAGCGGATTCTTACCCCTACCAGGTGGGGGGGTGGATGGAGGGTTTCTAAGCCCCTACCCCAAGTGGATCACCCCATGACTCCATTCGGGAGAAAACTTCCGCGGAATAGCTGCTTTAGCGTTCCTGGACCGGCTCCTGATCCAGGACTTCCAGGGCATCTTGATAGAAGCGGATGGTTTCGGATGGGCTGAGGTTGAGGACGGCTCGGCCATCGGTGTCCCATCGGTTCCGGGCAAACCGGAATATGGCGGTGCCCACGCGCCAACCTGCGGAAGGTGGCGGTCCTTCCCAGGGATTCCGCTTTCGGAGCAAAATCCCCACCAACGCACACAACTGCCCGGTACGGCGGTTCCGTACGTAGGCCACCTCATCCTCAAATTCGCAGTCCATCCACGGGGCGTCCGGAGCCAAAGAACCCTGGCTGGCCAAGCAAAGAAACTTCATTTCCAAGCGTTCTCGCTGCTGGTGGAAACGGCGTCGGATTTCTCGGAACCGATGCAGGCGCATCGTCCGCCGCAGTCGGGGTCCCCAGAGCACGACCCCCGCTGCTGCTCCCAATCCCAGAGGGAGAAGGATCCACCAGAACTCGGCCATAAAACCCCCTATACTCTTGGAGCACCTATTGTATGCATTATAAAAACCTGCCCACCCGGCCTGCAACTATCCCCACCCCTTTTTTCCCACTACGGAAGTCCTACGGACTGCTTGCCACGGGCCGAAAATCCCAGTGGGGCAAATCCCACCGGTCCAGCAAGACGGAAAATCTCGGCAGACTGCGTGGGTTGGCACCTTCCGAAAGGGGGCAACCGAACGATGCCCGCTCGACAGCGGAAAGGCCGTCCCGAAATGCCGGTTCGCTCAGGATGGCCCCAAAGGCCGCCGCGGAACCTTCCCCGTACCAATTTACCCGAACGAAAAGGCGAGGTTTCCCCTCTCCCCTGGCCCTCCAGAGACCGGCGGTTAACCGAGGGCTTCCAAAGGCCGAAGTCGGGTAGCACGCCAGGCAGGCAGCAGGCCGCCCAGCGCGCCCATAGCCAAGGCCAATGTCATTCCGGCAGCCAAGGTGCCCGCATCGACCACCAGACGGAGCACCACGAATTTGCCGGCCCCTTGACCGCTGGAAACAATGCTGGTGGCGGACCAGCCGTGCGAAAGGCTCCCCACGGCACACCCCAACAACCCCCCCACCAGAGCAATCAAGAGCGATTCCAAAAGGAAAGAACCGAGAATCTGCCAGCGGGAAAAACCCAAAATCCGTAAAACCCCGATATCGGCAGTGCGCTGACCGACGGCGGCAAACATCGTGTTCATCACCCCGAAGACCCCGCCGACGGCCAGGACGACGGTTACGAAACTGATGGCCACCAGGAGTTGTCGGTTGGTTTCCTGCAAGCTGGAGAAATATTCTTTTTCGGGGCGGGCGCGGATGGCGGCTTTTTTGTATTGGGTATTAACAAATTCACATAACTGCCGAGCCTTCTGGGCATCGGGCGTCCGGACTACCACGGTGGTATAGGTGTTTTTGCCGAAAATGCTGGCCACCAGGCTTCGTTTGGCCCACACCTCGGAGTCGAATGTCGTGCCGGTCGATTGTAACAGGCCGCAAACATACCAGACGCGATCGCCCAGGAAAAAGATGTCGCCGGGCAGGAGGGTATCGGGGGATTTGGCCTGGGCCAGTTCTTCGGGAGAGCGGTCCTGGGCCATTTCCCGGGCGATTCCTTCCCCCAGGACCGCCTCGATAGCAGTGATCTTTTGTCCCTTGGGACCGAGGATCTCTCGCACCCCGGCGGACGAAAACCAACTGCCCCCCGGATGGAGCCGAAGATCGTGCACCTGGGCTGCCATCTGGACGTCTTCTACGCCTCGCATCTGGAGAAAGCGACGTTGAGGTCGGCCCAACCGAGCATGGGGCAACAGTTGATTGACCACCAGGTAGGTTTCCATGCTCACCCAAGGCCGACCGCCTTGGCGGAACAAACCGGGCAGATTGACCAGATCGCCTACGTCGCTGGCCGGGATATTGCTGAACGCTTCATCATTGGCACTTTCGTCCAGGATGAGCACGTTGCCCGGATGGCCGGTCATCTGCGTCAGACGCACCATCCCGCTGACAAACGCCAGCATCACCGTCAGCAGGGCGATCACCGCGGTAAACGCCAGGGCCGTCAGCGCCGTAGGAATCCACCGGACCCGCAAATTGCGGATGTTGTACCGAAGGGGAATCCGAGCCCCCAGCAAAAGCCCTGCGGTGAGCAGAACCAGAACCCCAGTGATCCATCCCAGATTGTGGAGAAACACTTCGGTCATACGGTTACCCCACGCGGGCGAATATTTCCGCCACTCGGACCCGGCAGGCGATCCATGCGGGGACCAGACTGCCGATCAAGGCCGTGGCCGCTCCAACGGCCAGCCCCCAGCCCATCGCCTGCTTCGGAATATAAAACGTGCTGAAAAATCCGATAGGAAATTTCAAGCCACCAAACACATGATTGATGACGACATAGACTCCCACGGCACTGGCCAGGCCAGAAACCACCCCCAACAATAAGGCCTCCCCCAGAACCAGGCTCAAGATATGGACAGGATGGAATCCCAGCACTTTCAGCACGGCAAACTCTTTGCGCCGCTCCCGGACACTCAAGCTGATGGCATTGGCGATGACCAAGCAAACAGTCACCACCGCGGCAGGCATGAGAAAATAGCGCATTCCCCAGATCAAGTCCCGGAACGCCTCCAGAAACGCCGCCGTGCCGGAGGCCAACGTCTCGGTCTTTACCTGGGGGTTGGCGAAACTGGGCGAGTTGGCAATCTGATTGGCCACGGCGGTAAAGGACCGCATATCCGGCACTTTGAGCCAGACGATGCTCAGACTCCGTTCGGTCATCGGATGGGGCCGAACTCCAGGACGGCGGTTATACGCATCCACCGCCCCGTTGAGATATTCCCAATCCATGACCGCCAGGTTATTCCATCGGCCTTCGGGGAATGTGCCCACAATGTCAAACTCCAGGTCGATGCCTTTGTAACTCAGACCATAGACTTTCACTCGTTCGCCGACCCGTTTGTTGATGGCTTCCAGGCGTTCCCGGCCCACGATCAGAGCTTGGCGATTGGTTTTCATGGCCTGGATGGCTTTTTCCAATGGGCGGCGGTCGGGCGAATCGGGCGGTAGGGTATCCAACTCGTCGAACATGGTAAGGACTTTTTCAGGCTGGGTGGCAACGATGAACAAAGCGGTCTCCCGGCGTAGTCGGCCTGGTTCGGTGGAACCGACGTAAAACTGCCAGGTCATGCTGTCCTGAGGCCGTATGTCTCCCGGCCGACGGGCCGCCCCCGCACGAAGCTCCGGGGCATAGGAAAGTGGCATTCGGCTGGGCATCTGCCAACGCTCGGTAACAATCGCCTTCATGTTGGTGGTCTTTTCCTTGGTTTGTTCGTCCAAATACCAAAGGATCGACCAGACCAGGATGACCACGACCACCAACACCATCGTGCCCAGCCCGGTCAGCACCGACCGGAGTAGATTCCGCCGGATATTCTTCACCACGAGAACCAACAGCTTCATCGACATCCGGTTTCTCCCCAGAGGTCCTCTCGGAAAGTGCCTCCGTCTTTGCAGGGATCCCCCTCGTTGATGGGGCTGAGGGTTATTCGGTGCCGGCCCTCCTCGGCGAACCACGCACCGGGATCGGCGGCTCCACGGGCAGGTGATCGACCAAGCGCCCTTTATCCAGATGGAGGATTCGCTCGGCCCGAGCAGCCGCCCGAGGATCATGGGTGACCAAGATAATCGTCTTGTGCAGGGATCGTTGCAGTTCGACCAGAAGGTCCAGGATTTCTTCGGCGCTGCGGGCGTCCAGGTCGCCGGTGGGTTCGTCGGCCAGGATCAGGGCCGGATCGGTTACCAACGCCCGGGCGATGCCGACCCGCTGCTGCTGGCCGCCGGAAAGCTGGCCAGGACGATGATGCATCCGGTCCTTCAACCCCACCAGCTCCAGGACCATCTCCACCTGTTGACGCCGCTGAGAGGCCGAGAGCGGCAGGAGCAAAAGCGGCAACTCCACATTCTCATATGCCGTCAGCACCGGCAGCAAATGATAAAACTGGAACACGAAGCCGATGTTTCGGGTTCGCCAGCGGGCCAGTTGGGCTTCGCTCATCGCAGAGATACATTTGTCCCGCACCCACACCTCCCCCTCGCACGGTTTGTCCAGGCCGGCGATCAGATTCAGGAGCGTGGTTTTGCCCGATCCGCTCGGTCCCATGAGGGCCAGGAATTGCCCTTCCGGCACCTGCAGGTTTAATCCATTCAATATGTCCAAACGTTCCCCACCGCGGACGAAATACTTGTGTATCCCTCGCAGTTGGACACACAAACCATCAGGCATCAGGGAAACATCTTCTGCACTGGCCATAGCCTACCTGAGTGATTCATGCCGGGATGGGTACCGCCCCATTGGCCCGGTAGGGAAACCTCTTTCTTTTTCTCCCAAGCCACTCCTTCGGGAAATCCTCCCGGTCGGAATTACCGTCCGGAGACTCCGGAGGCAGAAGCAGCAGACCGTCCGGGGGACTCGGCCTTGGCGGCAGGCGGGGACTGCCTTAGAAGGTTGGGCAAAGAGATCTGTTTCCAGAAAATCGGTAGTTCTTTCGGAGCCGAGGCATGGTAAAAGGTCACCATAGCCCCCATTTCCGGCTTCAGGTATTTGCCTTGTTCTTCCGGAGGGACCCGAAATTCGACGCGAACGGGGACGGCGCCTTTGGCCCGATCGGCAATCGGCATCAGTCGGGACACCCGCCCCGCATAGACCCGATCCGGGAACGTATCTTCCGGATACGCCTCGGCATAGACCTTACACAACTGGCCTTCAAAAATGTTGCCGATATCCCGTTCGGGCACAGTCACTTCGACTTCCAGTTGGGAGAGGTCGGCCATTTCGCAGATACTATAGGAACCTTGCATGGCCAGAGGATTTACTAGGTTCCACTGTTCGGCGTTCTTTTTGAGGATGGTACCGGTGATGGGGGCATAGATTTTGCAGTTATCCAGGCGCCATTGGGCGCGTGCGAGTTCGGCTTGGGCGGCTTGGAGTTCGGCCAGAGCCGCCTGCCGACGCTCTTCCCGCGGCCCTTTTTCCATCAACTCCAAACCCGCTTGAAGCCGGTTGACCCGCTGCCGAAGCATCTCCGCCTGCCGTCGGGAACTATCGTACTCTTGTTGGGTAATGATCCCTCGGGCAAACAGATCCTGGGCCCGACGGTAATCATCCTCGGCTTGGGCGAGTTGATGTTGTGCCTCGGCTAATTCGGCCCGGGCTTGGCGAATCTCCTCCTCTCGGTATTTCTGGAGTTCCTGATATCGTTGTTTGGCGGCTTCCACGTTGGCCAACGCCCGTCGGTATTCCGCTTCGTATTCCGTGGACTCGATCTCCACCAATAATTCCCCCTGTTCCACTCGCCGACCTTCATCGCAGTTCAGCCGGACAATCCGGCCACTGACCAAAGGGCTAATCAAAATCTGATGTTTGGGCACAATGTACCCTTTGGCCTGCAAAACAATTTCCCCCTCCTTCAGCACAGGCAGCCCCCCCGGCGACACCACCGGCGGATTTTCCGAATCGGTCGGCGGAGCAGTCTCTTGAGGCTGCTGCCTGGCCCTCCAAGCTAGATACCCTAACCCCACTGTTGCCCCAATCACCAGCAACGCAAATACCCATCGCAAAGGCCGCCCCAAACCGGACGATGGCTCTTCCGGAACCGGTAATCGAAGCGCTCGAACCCGCTCGCTCAATGCCTCCACCGGGAGTTCCGACGGAACCTTCCCGCTGGGGCGATTTGTCGAAACGGCTTCCGACCGAACCGAAACCGACGCTACCTGTACCTGATTCTCCGGACCGTCCATAGAACACCTTCAAAACTCGTAACATTTTGATCGAATGGACAGACACGCCCGTCGTGCCCGTGAAGCGGTACTTCAAGCCACGTAAGAGGCTGTCCCGAAATTCCGTTTACTCGCAGGAGGAAGGCCCTGCTTTTAGCTGCAACCTTCCGAAAAACCCCACAAAACGGCACTTCTGGTAAGTGGGGATGTTTTGGAAGGATCGGCCGATGGCCTCCGGAAGACAATTTCGGAACAGCCTCTAAAGGGTATCGGACCTCCGAAGCAGGTCCCTCCCGTGCCTGTCGAGTGGCTTCATTCGGCGAAAATGTTACCCAAACGCCATTGGAAAAGGCCAACTGGTATCTTCTTATTATTTATATTATCCCTTCTTGGAGACGATGTTGCTAGTCTGTACTTTCGATATGGCATAGGAAAAGCCTTCTAGGAAAAGCCTTCTTGAAATCTTATCGGGGGTATTGCCCTAAGGCTGAAAAAGAGTATGTTAATCCCAACGCCTGGCAACGTCGTCTTTTGGGGGAAACGGTCCCCCCCGTCGCTTTTTGGGTCAGCGCCATTCCTAGAGGGAATCCTTCAGGAAAGGAGGAGACGTATGAAACCCTTTATCTCCTGGATATTGACCGTAACGTTTATGCTGTTGGCGGGGTCCGGAATCATTTTATATCTGGCCCCGGTAGGACGGATTGCCTAATGGAGCGGCTGGCATGTACTCGGCGTCAACAAAGAGGCCTGGCAGGCAGTACACACGAACCTGGCGGTGCTGTTTACAGTGGCTGCTGTCTGGCATCTGCTGCTGAACTGGTCGATGCTGGTCGGATATGTGAGACAATGGGGCCTGAAGGGATTGCTCTTCGGGCCGGTCGGTGCGGCGGTGGTGGTGGCAGCGGTGTTCGTCGTAGCCACTCTGCAGCAATGGATCCCTTGGCGGTGGATCCAACAGGGCAACGACCAGATCAAAGCGCATTGGGAAGAGCGATTACCCCGACCGCCCTCGCCTCATGCGGAGGAGTGGACCGTGGCGGAATTGGCCTAACGTCTGGCGGTCTCTCCCGAACAGCTCATCCAGGCCCTCCAAGCCGAAGGGTTCGCTCAGCCCACGGCCGAGGACAGTTTGGCTCAGATTGCCGTTGGGGCCGGCCAAGCGCCCTATCAAGTGTTTGAGGCCATCCGCCGCCGCTTCCCCCAGGCCGAGCAGGCCCTTCAACCCGGCATGGGAAAAGGCCGCCAGCAGGGCAAAAAAGGGCAAGGGAAAAAATCAGTAAGGTTGGCTGTATCCACCGGGGAACACTTTCGCCGAATAAAGCAACTCGCCTCTCCCCGGCTGTCCAGACGCCGTCGAAGCGAAGCCAGGCGAAGGACACCCTGTATTGTCCTTCCCGCAGAAGCGGCAGTCCAGAACCTGTCATCCCTGCATAAGGAGGAATCCAGAAAGGAGTAAAACTCTATGTTCCCTGGGTTCCCGCTTGCGCGGGAATAAACCTGGACTGCTGCTTACGCAGAAATGACCCATCGCCCCCTTTCATTCAGCTAAAGTGAGGGTATCCGGGAATTTGCTTTCTCTCACTCTCCCGCAGCATAAATAGATATATCAAACTCCCACGTTCGAAGTGGGTTTCCGGACAGGTGGGAGTCGGTTCTAGAGCGGAACTGCTCGGAATGGGGCAAGCAGTCCCCTTGGAATTTCCGGACACCCTCAGCTAAAGTGATACCCTTTTTCCTGTCGCCTCTCTTGCTCTGGACCTCCGGGTAGGATATGGTAAAAAGCAACCCCCCGTTCCTTTCAAAGGAAGGCCATGGGAGGGGAATCGATAGTTATGGCTAGCCTTTGCCGGTACGTTTTTAATTTGACTGTATCCGCCCGGCCTGGTCCCTCAAGTTGGAGGGGGTAAAAATTGGCCCGAACCCCACCGATTGTGGTAATTCCTTCCGGTGGATACACTCCACTTAATCTCTTGCCTTCCAAACCAACCCGGTGTGTGTCTCGGTTTTCTCCACAGAGAAGGGAAATGCGATGCATCTTCGGAGAAAGAGCTTACTTGGTGGGAGTCCATGGACTCGTCGGGATGTGCTGCGGGGTTTAGCCGGTGGCGTGGCCGTGCCGTATCTGGTGCCTTCGGGTGTGCTCGGTTGGGGAGGTCAACCGGCCCCCAGCAGCCGGATTACCACCGCCCTGATCGGTGCCGGCAGCCGAGGTCGGCAGATCATTGCCGGCGGGGATCGGGTGGTGGCCGTCTGCGATGTTGATGCCAAGCGCCGCAGCCAGGCCAAACAGCAGATCGATACGGCTGCCGGCGACCAAAGTTGCCGAGAGTACGGCGATTTCCGGGAAGTGCTGGACCAGCCGGACATCGACGCCGTCGTGATTGCCACGCCGGACCACTGGCATGTGCCGATCGCCATGGCAGCCATTCGGGCGGGCAAAGCCGTCTATGTGGAAAAGCCGCTCTCGCTCACCGTGGAAGAAGGCCGACGGTTGGCCGACTTGGTCCGTCGGTACGGCGGCATCTTGCAGGTGGGCAGTCAGCAACGGTCGGACGAAAAGTTCATCCGGGCCTGCGAACTGGTGCGGAACGGTCGGCTCGGCCGGGTGCATACCATCCGGGTAACCATTGTGGGACGTCCTGGACCTGCTTCGGGTCCGTGGACCCCGCAGCCGGTTCCGCCGGAACTGGACTACCAGATGTGGCTTGGTCCGGCGCCCTGGGCCCCGTATCATAAAGACCGGTGCCATTATAATTTCCGGTTCGTCAGCGATTATTCCGGCGGCGACATGACCAACTGGGGCGCCCATCATATGGATATCGTCCAGTGGGCCCTGAACGCCGACGGAAGCGGTCCGGTGCAGGTTACCGCCCGCGGCAAACGGCATCCCACCGGCCTGCACGATACCTTCTTCGACGTAGAAGCCGAATATCTCTACCCCGGCGAGGTGCGGGTGCTGCTCCGCTCTCAAGCCACCAATATCCGTACCGGCGGCATCCGGTTTGAGGGGACCGAAGGCTGGGTCTATGTGAGCCGTGAAAAAATCGAGGCCGAACCCAAGTCCCTGCTCACCACCCAAATCGGCCCAGACGAAATCCACCTGGCGCCCGAAGGCGGGCCTAGCACCCACATGGGAATCTGGTTAGACTGTATTCGGCGGCGAAATCCCAAAGGGCTCAACGCCCCGGCAGAAGTCGGCCATCGGTCCGCCACCGTCTGCCACCTGGCCAATATCGCCATGGAACTGGGCCGACCGCTCCGCTGGGCCCCTGCCGCCGAACAATTCCCCAACGACCCCGAGGCCAACCGCCTGCTGCATCGAACCCCCAGACAACCCTGGGCAATATAAATAAGGCAACATAAACAAATCCCTCCCAAATAAACAAATCTTCTCCTGGTCGGGTTCAGCGGCCCTGGCAAGGCCAGGTTCGCTATCCATCGGCCAATTCCGAAGGAGAAAGAAGACCCGCCATGAACCCTAGGAGCGGCAAAGCCGTTGGGAAACCGGTCCTCCGGAGCGGGCAGTCAGCCCTGGTTGGGCAAACCCTCCGCTTTAGACGGCCGACAATCTGGAGTCAGACGAAGCCCTTCGGGCAGCCGACCATCACTGTTGGGCAGCCGACCAGCCGACGCTGGTTTTTGGGCTCCGGCCTGGCAGCGATGCTGGCTGTAGGCAGGGCGCCGTACATATTGACTTCCACGGCACTAGGCGGCCAGGGGAAACCGGCAGCCAGTGAGCGGATCACGATCGGCATGATCGGGCTGGGCGGCCACGGCATCGGGCATAACCTCCAGGGCTTCCTCCGCCAGCCGGACGCCCAAATCGTCGCCCTCTGCGATCCGGATCGACGCCGGATCGAAGAGGCGATGAAAGTGTGCCGAGGCCGATTGGGCGAACAGTTCTCCTGCTTGTGCACCCAGGATTGGCGGGAGGTGATCGCCCGGCCCGATGTCGATGCCGTGATGATCTCTACCCCAGACCATTGGCATGTGGTGATGTCGGTAGCGGCCATCCGGGCCGGGAAAGATGTCATCTGCGAAAAACCCACCCTGACCATTGCCGAAGGCCGGCTGTTGGCCGATACCGTGCGCCGGTACGGGGCGGTCTTCCAGACTTCCACCGAAGACCGCTCCATTCCGGTCTATATCCGGATGGCGGAGCTGGTGCGAAACGGGCGGATCGGGCGATTGCAGCGGATTCGGGTGCAACTGCCCGCCGGTCCCGCCCAGCCAGGAAATCCCGAGCCAAAACCCGTGCCCGAAGGGCTGGATTGGGAGATGTGGCTTGGCCCAGCGCCCTGGGCGCCGTATCGGGAAGGGCTACATATGTTCCATTGGCGTGGCAAACGGGATTACTCCGGCGGAACGCTCACCGATTGGGGCGCCCATCAACTGGATACCGTCCAATTGGCCAACGACACCGAACGCACCGGCCCAGTGGAAGTCGAAGGTACCGGCCGACGTCATGAAACCGGCCTCTACGACGTGTTCTACGAATTCCACCTGGTCTATCGGTACGCCAACGGCGTGGAACTCTACGTGGATAGCGGCGGCACAGGCCTTCGGTTTGAAGGAACCGACGGATGGGTCGGCAATAAAGGCTGGTGCCAGCCGCTGGAAGCCAGCGATCCGAAAATCCTGCAAACGCCGATCGGGCCCAACGAACTGCACCTGGAAGTCGGCCCTGGCGAACACCGAAACTTCCTCGACTGCGTGAAAACCCGTCGGGACCCCTACTTCCCGGCCGAGGTGGGCCATCGTTGCTCCACCATCGCCCACATCGGCAATATCGCCATGGAACTGGGCCGTCGGCTCCGCTGGGACCCGGTCAAAGAAGAGTTCCTCGACGACCCCATGGCCAACCAGATGCGCAGCCGAGCCCACCGAGAACCGTGGACATTGTGAAAAACACCCAGATTGTTGGTAAGTTAACTCCGGAGGGAACAGTTTAGCCAAAAGAAGTAATTCGCCTCTCCCCCGGCGGGAGAGGCCGGCTGAAAGGTGTCATTCCCGCGAAAGCGGGAATCCAGAAAGTAGCAGCAGTCCATGTTACCTGGTCCCGCTTGCTACACAGGAACACCGGAGCAGGCACAAAGCAGCCTGGATTCCTGCTTGCGCAGGAATGACACATCGCCGTCCTTCATTCGGCTAAAACTTTACTATAAAATGAAGTATCTATGGATATTCCATCGGGGTTGATGGTGTGAGACGCTAAGTAAGCATGTCCGATTAAGAGACCGCTGGCTAGAAACAGTGCGTTCGTATCTTGGGTTTTGTGAGTCTTTACATTCACTAACGCTGGTTGAGATTTAATAGACCATTTTTGTTCATTATAAGAGCCTTCCCACCGAGGAGACAGATATGGCCACCACGGAGAAGGCGATCGAAACAACGGGGGCAGTAGCAGACGACCGTCGGCTTCTGCTAGACGAACCTGTGCCTATCCGCGTTGGGACAAAAGTCCGAGTACTTATTCTAGTGCCAGAAAAAAAAGTTGAATCCGCGCTAGATCAACTCGATGAAGAGGAGAAAGAATGGCTTCGGACAGCAGCCGCCAACCCAGCGTTCGATTTTCTTAAAGATCCCGAAGAAGATATCTATACCCTGGAAGATGGACGGCCATTCCATGACGCGGGGTAAAGTTGTGTTGGTTCCTTTCCTGTTTGACGACCTAAAGACTACGAAAGTCCGGCCGGCCGTTTGCCTGACGAATCCGATCGGGCCCTACCGGCATGTGATCGTGGCGTTTATTACAAGTCGAATACCGTCGGACCTGCTAGAGTCCGATATGGTGTTGACGCCTGACCACCCGGATTTTATGACCGCTGGTTTACAAGTGCCATCCACACTTCGCCTGCATCGTCTTATGACACTGCCCACAGCATTGATTCAGCGGGAATTAGGAGTTTTATCCCCCAGAATGCAGTCGGAAGTGAACGAGAAATTGCGCAAGATGTTTTCTCTTTAAGGGAAACCAAATACCCTGCCAAGACTTTTCTGGCGAAAAATCAAAATACCTTTCCAGATATGCATCAGCCCATGAGAATACAAACTACACTATCCTGTTCCCGGAAATGCCTAAGAAGGAAAAGTTCCTCTCGAGACTTGAGAAAAATGTTGAGATGGTTTTCTTTTTCCTTGGAGTCTGTGGTATGCACACGAAGCGGGTAACACGAAGGGTTTTTTGTGGGCAGGTGCTGGGGGCCATTGCGGCGCCGGCCTTGGTGCCGGCAACGGCCCTGGGGCTAGGAGGCCGCCCAGCGCCCAGTGAACGGATTGTCATGGGCACAATCGGCTGCGGCAGCCGGGGCATGGACGATATGCAAAACTTCCTGGGCAATGCAGATGTCCAAATGGTGGCCGTCTGCGACGTGCAGGCCGCCAAACGGAAACTGGCCAAGGCTGCCGTCGATAAATACTACGGCCACCAGGACTGCGCCACGTATCGGGACCTTCGGGAGCTATTGGCCAGGCCGGATATCGATGCCGTACTGATTGCCACCGGTGATAATTGGCACACGATGGCCACGATCCTGGCGGCCAAAGCGGGCAAAGACATCTATTGCGAAAAACCGATGTCCGTGGTGGTGGCCGAAGGACGTGCCTTGTGCACGGCGGTTGAGCGGTACGGCCGGATTTTCCAGTGCGGCACGCAGCGGCGCACGGTGGATCGGTTTGCCTGGGCGGTGGAGTTAGCCCGCAGCGGCAAACTCGGCCAACTGAAGACGCTCTATGCCGAGATGGCCCCCGCCGAGTGGTTCCCGCAGGGCCATCATGAGATCACGCTTCCTCCAGAACCGGAGCCGCCGAAAGACGAGTTGGATTGGGACCTGTGGCTTGGTCCTGCGCCATGGCGGCCGTTTAACCGTAAATATGTCCAGCGCGGCTTCTGGATGGCCCATCGGGATTTCGCCGGCGGCATGCTTACGGAATGGGGCAGTCATACCGCCGACTTGTGCCAGTGGGCCAACGACGCTGACGGGACCGGCCCGGTGGAGTTTGAATTGGCCGACGGTACGGTGATCGGCCATTATGCCAACGGCGTCCGGCTGTTCTTTGAGCCGGGCAAATGGCCCTTGCACGTCCGATTTGTCGGCACAGAAGGGGAAGTCTATGTGGATGATGACGGCAACGTGGAAGCCAAACCGGCCTCCCTTTTGGCCGACCGGCGGTTCGGCAAAGGCTATCCGCAGGCCAACCATGTACGGAATTTCCTGGACTGTGTGAAAAGTCGCCAAAAGCCGGCCGCCCCTGCCGAAGGCGCCCACCGGGCCAATTCCGCCTGTCAGGTGGCCAATATCTGCCTGCAACTGGGCCGAAGCCTCCGATGGGACCCTGCCAAGGAGCGGTTCGTCAACGATCCGGAGGCCGATCGCCTGCTCAGCCGGGCCTATCGGCCGCCTTGGAGTTTGATTTAGGCTGCCCTCTGAGCCGGTCCAAACTCCGCCTCTTAGGTTGCTAGGAATGGTTTTTTGAGGTTAAATAGAAAATAATCGCTAAGAGTTTTCGATAGGAGAAAAGGTCCTACTAGTGAAACCCTGTAAGAGAAAGGAGCCGGGTATGTTTCACAGCGAGGTAAAAAAGAGCACGGGACTTTTGCTGGCTGGCTTGATGGTCGCTTTGGGGAGCCTGACCGGCCCGATCGCTACCGCCGGAGAGGAAAAATTGGATAAGGCCTTCGAGGCTCTGAAAACCTACGATTGGGGCACCGACCGCAGTGTGCTCAAACCGATCGACGAGGCCATCGTGGCTTCCCATAAGGATACGGCCGCCCAAAAGAGCCTGGAAATGCGCCTGGTGGCGGCCCTGAAAGGGAATGTGTCGCAAGCGGCCAAAGACTATATTTGTCGGCAGTTAAGTCTGATCGGATCGGCCGGCTGCGTACCGGCGGTGGCCGAGCTGCTCACCGATGAGAAACTTTCCCACATGGCCCGATACGCCCTGGAACGGATTCCGGACGAAGAGGCAGTGGCCGCCCTGCGCGATGCCTTGCCGAAAACCAGCGGCCAAGTCAAGGTGGGCGTGATCAATTCGCTGGGCGTTCGGCGGGACGCCAAAAGTGTGGAAGCTCTCACGGCCCTGCTGAAGGATCAGGATGGGGAAATTGCTTCGGCGGCGGCAGCGGCCTTGGGGGCCATCGGCACGCCGGAAGCGGCTAAAGCCTTAACCGAATTCCAGGCCAAGGCGCCGGAAAAACTTCAATTGGCCGCTGCGGATGCCTGCCTGGTTTGTGCCGAGCGATTGGCCGCCGCCGGCAATAAGGCCGAGGCGTTGGCCCTGTATAAACTGCTGGCCAAATCGGAGATCAAACACGTCAAGTTGGCCGCCACCCGTGGTATGTTGGCGCTGGCGGGCAAAAAGGAAAAGCCCGCCGAAAAGCAGTAATTCCGCACACCTTGCCGCCTGACACACTATCCAGCCGACCCGGCAGATGCCGCCGTCTGCGCACGGCCCATGATCTGCCTCTGGCCAGACGGCAAGCAACCCAGACGGTAAAGCACCACGGTCTGACCGTGGTCTCAGGAGTGTAGCCGAAGTCGGCTACTGGCCAGACGGCAAGCAACCCAGACGGTAAAGCACCACGGTCTGACCGGCGGGATTCCTTAAGAGGCTGTCCCGAAATTCCGTTTTTACCCGGATGTTACCACCAACCGGGCGGTGCCCACACTGCCAAAACCCTCCATCCAATGGGCATTTGGGTAAACTTGGAAGGGTTGGGCAACGGTCTGGGGCTGCCGCCCAGATACCCATTTCGGGACAGGCTCTAAGAGGCTGTCCTGAAATTCCGTTTTTCGCCAGGAGGAAGGCCCTCTTCCTACCTGCACCTTCCCGACCCCTCCACCCAAACGGCAGTTTTGGTAAGTGGAGATGGTTTGGAAAGATGGGCTGATGACCTCCCAGAGGCCATTTCGGGGCAGCCTCGAAGGGGTCGTTGGGGTTTTACCGGCGGCTGGGGCGTGGGGGGTCCGGCCAAGGGTTGATTTGTTCCGGTTGCCCGATGTCTTACCGATTTCCCTTAGCAGAAAAGGAGCGTGCTATGGAACAAAAAAACACTGGGTGCGAATATGGCCGACGTGGTTTCCTGAAAGCATTGGGCGGGGCTGGTTTGGCCGGGGCAGCAGGGGTTTGTGGACCTGGGATGTTCGGGTGGGTGGCCCAGTCGGCGCCGGCGGCCGAAAGCACTTCCGCGTCCAAAGGCCCTGGCAAAGTGAAGTTCCATCTGGGCATGGCCTCTTACACCCTCCGAAAATTCCCTACCGATCAGGCCATTGCCATGACCAAACGCCTGGGCCTGGAGTGGATCTGTTTCAAATCGTTCCATTTGCCGCTGGAGGCCAAACCGGAGGAAATTGCCGCCACCGTGGAGAAGGTCAAAAAGGCGGGTCTTCGGCTTTATAGCGGCGGTGTGATCAGCATGGGCAAACCCGAACAGGTGCAACAAGCCTTTGCCTACGCCAAAGCCGCCGGGATGCAAATGATCATCGGTTCGCCCCATCCCGATCTGCTTCCCTTGGTGGAGGAGCAGGTCAAGAAGACCGGTATCGGCCTGGCCATCCACAACCATGGCCCGGGGGATAAATGGTGGCCCCTGCCCCAAACCGCCTACGAAAAGATCAAAAATCTCGACCGGCGGATCGGCCTGTGCATCGACATCGGCCATACCGTGCGCTATGGAGCCGATCTGATTAAAAGCGTGGAGGAAACCGCTGACCGAATTTTGGATATGCACGTAAAAGACATTACGGAGGCTTCGCCCAAAGGTTCCACCTGTCCGGCGGGCCGGGGCGTGCTCGATCTGCCCGCCTTGTTCCGGAAACTGATCGAGATCGGCTATAGCGGCGTGTGCTCCTTGGAATACGAATCTGAAGCGGATGATCCGCTGCCCGGTTCCGCGGAGTCGATCGGATATTTCCGCGGCATCTTGGCCGTCCTCGGCCGATGAACCATTGCCCTCTCTTGGGCAAGCCAAATCACCTCCACCAGGATCGGCTTTGCCCCAAAGTGGCAGGCCGGGAACCGAGCATATTTTTCTGCATGATCTTTTATGCACGAGGAAGATTATCGGCCGGTTGTCACCGGGCTTCCGGCCACGGAGTTTTTGCCTGGCACAAGCATTGAGATCGTGCGTCCGGTTCGGCTTCCCGAACCGCCGCAGTATGTGCTTTTTGATTTCGACGGCACGCTGAGCCTCATCCGGGAAGGATGGGTCGAGGTCATGGTGCCGATGATGGTCGAAGTGCTCCAAGCCACCGGCACCCAGGAAACTCCAGAGCAGTTGGAGCGGCTTTGCCGGGAGTTCGTTACCTATTTGACAGGCAAACAGACGATCTATCAGATGATTCGGCTTGCCGAGGAGGTGCAGCGTCGGGGCGGCCAACCGGAAGACCCGGTGGTGTATAAACATCGGTATTTGGAGCGGCTCCATCAGCGGATTGCTGACCGACGGGAAGGTTTGCGCACGGGCCGACTCCGGCCGGTAGAGATGTTGGTGCCTGGATCCTTGGAGCTTTTGGAGGCATTGCAGGCCCTAGGAGTACAAATGTATCTTGCCAGCGGCACCGACCTCCCCTGTGTCCTCGAAGAAGCCCAGCTTCTGGGCCTGGACCGCTACTTCGGCCAGCATATCTACGGCGCCCTGGACAATTACACCGCCTTCTCCAAGGCCATGGTGATCCAGCAAATTCTAAAAGAAAACCAAGTCCCGGGCGATCGGCTCCTGGGATTCGGCGACGGCTATGTGGAAATCCTCAACGTCAAGTCCGTAGGTGGCACCGCCGTGGCCGTCGCCAGCGACGAAGCCGGTCGATCCGGCAAGCCCGACCCCTGGAAACGCTCTCGCCTGATCGGCGCCGGCGCAGACCTGGTGATCCCCGACTACCGAGATTGGAAACCGCTGTTAGAGTACCTTTGGGGCAAGTAAACCCATGGTAATATTTTAGCCGAATGGAGGAGCGCACTTGCCTTCCCCTCCCCCTGGCGGGACAGTGTAAGATGAGGGGGCATGTGTCATTCCTGCGCAAGCAGGAACCCAGGCTCCCCTGTGCCTGCCCCCCGTGTCATTCCTGCGCAAGCAGCAGTCCAGGAAAGAAACCACTGGATTCCTGCTTGCGCAGGAATGACACGGTGCCCCCCTCACCCGGCTAACCTGTCGGTGGCCCGGCCTCTTGATGGCCAGGAAAAAGGCACGCATCGAACCTGACGAGCAGGGTCCTCCAGAAATTTTTAACGGGGGAAAACCAAGATGCGCATTCTTCAGGAGTTCTCTTCGGATCGGTTGGCGGAGTTGATCGCACGGTTTCCGAAAATCCGGATTGCCGTGTTGGGGGATTTTTTCCTGGATAAATATCTGGAGGTTGATCCCCGGCTGGCGGAGAGGAGCTTGGAGACCGGCAAAATCGCCCACCAGGTGGTGCGTGTCCGACACAGTCCGGGCGCCGCAGGGACGATCGTCTCCAATTTGTCTGCCCTGGGCACTGGCACGCTGTATGCCATCGGACTGACCGGCGACGACGGCGAGGGCTATGAACTGCGTCAAGGATTGGCTGCCCTTCGCTGTTCCACAGAATATCTGATCTGCGCTCCGGACCGAAAAACGCCGACCTATCTGAAACCCCGGGACATTACCGATCCGAGCCTGGCCGGGGAGCATAACCGCTATGATACGAAGAACCGTACGCCCACGCCGGAGCGGATTCAGGCAGCGATTCTGGCCGCCTTGGATGCCTTGTTGCCCCAGGTGGATGCGCTGGTCATCCAGGATCAGGTGGAAGAAGAGGACTGCGGGGTGGTAACCGGTCGGGTGGGGGAGGCCTTGGCCGTCCAGGCCCGGCGCTGGCCCCATGTCATCTTCTGGGCCGATAGCCGACGCCGCATCCGCCGGTTCCGCTCGGTGATCATCAAGCCGAACCAGTTTGAAGCGGTCGGTTGGGAGGCGGCACCGCCGGAGGCCCAAGTGCCGATGGAACAACTGGCCGATGCGGTAGCCCAACTTCGCCGTCACATAGGCGCTCCGATCTGTGCTACCTGTGGGAGTCGGGGAATGCTGGTCAGCGACCCGGAGCTGACCTGGGTGCCGGCTGTCCGGGTAGAAGGGCCGATCGATCCGACCGGTGCCGGCGACAGTGCCACGGCGGGGGCGGTGTTGGCCCTGGCGGCCGGAGCCCGGTTGCCCGAAGCCGCCCTGGTGGGCAACCTGGTGGCGTCGATCACCATTGAACAATTAGCCACCACCGGCGTCGCCCGGCCCGAACAGCTCCCGCCCCGCCTTGCCCTCTGGCAAAGCCAACAAGGAAAATAGCAAATGCGTAACGCTTTTGCAGTGTTATAAAGTTTACATATTCACCACATTGCGCGGTTGGCCGGCCAGGAAGGCCCGGATATTGTCCGCAGCGGCCTGGAGGAGGCGTTGGCGGGCCGCCTTGGTCGCCCAGGCTTGATGCGGCGTGATGTAACAATTTCGCGCCGATAGCAACGGATGGTCAGCAGGCGGCGGTTCCACGGAAAGCACATCCAGCCCCGCCCCGGCAATTTGTCCCCGATTCAGTGCTTCGGCCAAGGCCGCCTCGTCGATCAGTCCGCCCCGGGAGGTATTGATCAGCAGAGCCGTCGGCTTCATCAGGGCAAGCCGCCGCGCATTGACCAAACGCTCGTTTTGCGGCGTGAGGGGACAATGCAGGCTGACCACATCGCTGCGGCCAAACAGCTCGTCGAGCTCCGCCCACTGCACCCCTGTCGGTAGGCTGTTTTTCACGTCGGGATTGCTGTCATACGTCAGCACCTGCATTTGGAAGGCCTGGGCGATGCGGGCCACGGCCTGGCCGATCCGGCCAAAACCAATAATCCCTATCGTCCAACCGGCTAAATCCACCAGAGGCCAATCCCAGTAGCAAAAATCCGGGCAGGCACTCCATCGGCCCGCCCGTACCCCCTGGGCATGTTCGGCCGTATGATGGGTAAGGTTCAATAGATGGGCAAACACGGCCTGGGCCACGCTCTGGGTCGCATAGGTAGGAACATTTGTTACCGGAATCCCCCGTTCCCGCGCCGCCTCCGTATCGACAATATTATACCCCGTGGCCAATACGCCAATGTACCGGAGCCGAGGTAACTGCTGGATGGCCGACTGGGAAACAAGGGCCTTATTGGTAAGCAGGATTTCGGCGTCGGCGGCCCGCTGGACCACTTGCTCCGGCGGCGTGCGATCATAGACGGTCAGTTCGCCCAACTGCTGGATCGGCTCCCAGCTTAAATCGCCCGGATTCAGGGTATATCCGTCCAGGATAACAATTTTCATCTTTCGGCTCCTTGGCCCCTCGGATAGTCAGAAAAGCCGGTGATCGTACCATGGTCGCCGAATAAAGCAGTGGTAATTTTTACTAGAACCTCCCTCCAATGCCACTGCCGCGAAAGCGGCTGTCCAGAAAGTATTTCCCGAGTTCCCCGTTGCCTAACCAGCAACATCGTACCAGGCACAAAACAGACTGGCTTCCTGCTTGCGCAGGAATGACACCTAGCCACCTCCATTCGGCTAAAATGTTACGAGCGGGGAAGGGCACCTCATCGGCCCAAAGAGGCTGTCCCGAAATGGGCAGCCGGGCGGCTCCACACCGTTTCCCAAGCATTCAGGTTTACCAAAATGCCCGTTTTATGGGGGTTTTGGTAGTCTGGAGGCTGCCGGTTGGGTTCCATCCGGGCAACAACGGAATTTCGGGAGAGCTTCTCAGGAGGCTTTTATTAGGGTCCTTGAAGATGTTAACCACCCAGCCAGGAGGGCATTTGGTCGGCGGGCGGCAATTTGACGATCCAGGCCCGGGAGATGGTGTCCAGGGTGAGCAGTTCGGCCATGGCTTCGGCGGGCGGGGCGCTATCCAGGGCAAGAATGCCGATAGCCCAGCCGCCCGGTTTCTTCGTACTCCGGCCTACGGACATTTGGGCAATATTGACCTGGTGGCGTCCGAAGATGGTGCCCACCCGGCCGATGACCCCCGGGATATCCCGATGCTCGAAGAACATCAGGATACCTTCCAGGACGGCTTCGACGCGGCAAGCCCCTTTTTGGACCAGGCGGGGTTGATCCGCCCCAAACAGGATGCCGGCAGCCACGGAAGTCTTGGCTTCGCTCTGGACCTCGGCGGTAATCAGGGAACTGAACTCGCCCGGTTCCGTGGTCCGTTCTTCGCTGAGCTGAATGCCCCGTTCCCGCAAAAACACAGGAGCGTTGACCAAGTTGACATCTTCCACGTAGCAACTGAGCAGCCCGGCGGCAAAGGCAGCCGACAGAAGCCGGGTGTCCTTCTTGGCCACCTCCCCTCGATATTTAATGATACATTGATTCGGCGGACATCGATCCACTTGGGCCAACAGCAGGCCCAACCGATAGGCCAGGTTTAGGAATCCCCGCAAACTCTGGAGTGTTTTAGGATCCAGGGGGGCCATATTCACCGACTGTCGGATCGCCCCGGTGGTAAAAAAGTCGATCACCAGTTGCACGGCCTCCACGGCCACATTGGCCTGGGCTTCTTCCGTGCTGGCCCCGAGATGTGGGGTGCAAACCACGTTGGGCATTTCAAACAAGGGGCTGGACGTGCAAGGTTCGGTTGTATAGACGTCCAGGGCAACGCCGCCGATATGGCCGCTGCGCAGGCCTTCCACCAAAGCCTCTTCGTTATAAATCCCACCCCGAGCACAGTTGATCAGTTTCACACCCTTTTTCATCATTTTGATTTCGTTCGGGCCGATCAGGTTCCGTGTTTCGTCCGTCAGCGGCGTATGGACGGTGAGAAAATCCACTTGGGGGAGGAGTTCTTTAATCGAAGAACAACTGATAACCCCCAGTTCGGCGGCCCGCTGGGGCGAAACAAACGGATCGTAGGCCAGGATGCGCATTTCGAAGGCCTTGGCCCGCTGGGCCACCGCCTGGCCCACCCGCCCCAAGCCGATAATGCCCAGCGTTTTCCCAGCCAACTGAGTGCCGATGAACGATTTCCGATCCCATTTGCCCTGCTTGAGGCTTTCAAAAGCGGGCACAATCTTCCGCGCCAAGGCCAACATTAGGGCAATGGTATGCTCGGCCGTGGAGATCGTATTCCCGCCGGGCGTGTTCATCACCACAATCCCTTGCCGGGTGGCCGCTTCGGTGTCGATGTTATCGGTGCCGACGCCGGCCCGGGCAATGGCCTTCAGGCGGCGATTGCCTTCCAGGACGTCGGCGGTGATTTTTACCCCACTTCGGCAAATGGCGCCGTCGAACTGCATGAGGGCTTCCCGCAGTGCCGCCCCTTTCAGTCCGGTACGGACTTCATACTCGATATTGCCGGCCGACTCCAAAAGGGCCAGCCCTTCCGGCGAAAGATCATCCAGGACAATAATGCGTGGCATAGCGTCCGAACTCCCAAAAGGTCGTCCACAATGGGGGGTTCCCCGAAATCATCTGGAACACTGGCGTGTGCCTACAAGAGCATACCCTCGGCCTCCCAATGGAAAACCCCTCTTGGAGGGGCGTTGGCTCCGCATTTTCTTGGTCTGGCCAAAAAAGTCTATTATATCTCCCGGCCTTTCCAGGACCAGATATCTCCCGGGCTTTCCAGGGCCAGGTGGAATCCAAAAGTTGGGGGATTTCCCATCCCCTGTTTCCGGGACTGTATCCACCGGGAACAACGACCACAATTTGCGGTATTCGATCTGATTTTTAGCCCCTCCATCTGGTAGAAGGCCGGGCAGGTAGATACAGTCAAACTAAAACGCCTCCTTCTACAAGCCCTTCCCTTTTGACGCTCGCCGATAATTGCGGTGCACGCCAAGGCCTTCTTTCCTCACCTTTATCCACTCTTGTGAGGTAGTTATTTACCCCTATATAATGGGATCGTCTTTGAAATTTTCTCCCATCGGTCCCGAAGTTCTTCGGGTTTTTCGAAAATTTTCCACACGGAAGAGTCGATCTGGGCGAAAGCTTTTTGGTATCTGGGGCTAGGGGCAGGTTCGGCGGTGATATTGCGAATCCAGATGCCCACCACCTGTTGGGGGTATCGACGGGCCAGTTCTCCGTAGATTTCTGGGTCCTGCTGGCCGGAATCCCCCACTAGGATGAACCGCCGATGGGGGAAATGTTTGAGAATCTGGGTAATTTGGGTAATTTTGAAATCTTTGGGGCCGGAAAATATCTGGGCCAATCCCCCAGGATCAAATCGCACATGGTGCAGATGGAACGACCCGGCCGGGAACCCCGCCTTTTGGCGGAACTCCTCCAGCGGGACAAACAATTGCCAGGGACTGGCCGACACATAATGCACCACTGCACCCGCTTTGGCCGCCTGCCGGTACACCTCCCCCATGCCTTCGACGGCCCGGAATGGTCGAACCAGGCTGTTGAGCAGCATCTGGCGGCTGTCCAACATGTGCGTATGTTTGATCGTATCGTCGATGTCGGAGATGATCGAAAGGCCTTCGGGGCGGATCAGTTGCACGCGGCCTTCGAAAGTTCGGTTGTCGCCCGGCCCCAGCAGAGCGGTGTATCGGATCCATCCTTCCGGCCCGGCCAATCGGGCTGCCTCACCGGCCGAAATCCGAACAACCGACCGAAAATATCCATCCGGACCAGAAACACCGACCGATACCGCCCGATCCCCCAGGCGAATCCGGACCTCTTTGCCCCGTTCGGAATCGACCAGAAAGTACCGCAGACGCTGCTCCAGAATCTGCGCCTCTGGACTGCCCGATGGGATGTGCAAGGCCGACCGGACCCCAGCAATCACCCCAGCCCGCCACAAGGAGTTTTGTTCCGGTTCATAGATTACCCCATGTACATATCCTTCCCAATCGCCTGTGGCAGGGTCCTGCCAGGCATAACCGGGATAAAACACCACCGTTTCATCCGCCCGAATCTGAGCCACTAGACAGACAAGTTCCAGTAGCCACATGAGATTTTCCCTTTGGGAGCAGAGTGGCCTGCTGTTTTTCCAACACGCTAGCCTTCGTCCAAGCAGATGCAGGAACCAGCAGGCGGGACTATCGGGAAAAATCGCCTCCTTGTCTGGCTTGGCATCCAGTACCAGTTCAGCCGAACGAAAAAACCCTTGGAGAAAGCTGTTTCGGAGGTCCGGCCGCTTGGAGGTGTCTGCCTTGGATCGGCGCTTTTGCGGGCCTGCCCTGCACGCCCTCCCGTCGGCTAAAATGTTCCCGCATCGAGCCCAGCGATACAGTCCAGATAAAGGAGAGTATAATCGATTCCAGGCGTTTTTTCCTGAGGAAGCTTTTGGAGCATAGGGGTGCGTTTCGGAAGGCGAAGTGCAATGGGAATCGATTCAGATCGTGTGCCCCGATTGAATATCATCGGTTGTGGACGGGTGGGGCGGGCGTTGGCGCGGATTTGGCTTCGGCACAGGCTGGTGGAGGTGGGGGGGATTTTGAACCGTTCGTTGGCAAGCAGTCGGGCTGCCGCTCACTTTCTCGGCGCCGGCGTGCCGGTGGAGGATTACCGCCACCTGCCCCCGGCCGAGCTGGTCATGATCTCCACGGCGGACGAAGCCATTGCCGTCTGTGCGGCGGCATGGGCGGCTGTCCATCCCCAAGCAACCGGGGTACTGGTCTTCCATTGTAGCGGGGCTTTGGGCCTGGAGGTGCTCGAACCGGCCCGGCAAGCCGGGGCCTGGATTGCCACGCTCCATCCGGTCAAAAGTTTTGCCGACCCGGCTGCAGCCGCCGACTCCTTCCCCGGCACCTGGTGTGGCTTGCAAGGGGAACCGGAGGCGACCGCTCGGCTTCAGGCGATGCTGGAGGCGTGCGGAGCAAAAGTGTTCTTTATTCCACCTGCCCAAAAACCCCTCTATCATGCCGGAGCCGTGTTCGCCTGCAATTATCTGGTCGCCCTGATGAAAGTGGCTTTCGACTGCCTGGCACAAGCCGGTCTATCGGCGCAAGATGCCCCAGCATTACTCCGGCCGATCGTCGAGGAGACGGTCCAAAATGTGTTCCGTTTGGGGCCGGTCCGGGCGCTGACCGGGCCGATTGCCCGGGGGGAACCTTCGGTGGTTCAACGGGAACTGGACGCCCTGGAGGCCTGGCAACCAGCCTACAGCCAACTCTACCGGGCTTTGGGCCAGGTGGCATTACAATTGGCCCGCTCGGCTGGCCAAGCCGCTCCCGAAGCCCTCCAACAGATTGCCTCCCTGCTGGGGACTAAATAGCTCCGGCGAAAATGGTCCACCGGTGCCAAATACCTTCGTTTTCCAAGGCGTCAGCACTCCAACTACTTCCGGTATTTTGTGGACTTATTTAGCCCCTGCAGGCAGGCCGCAGAGAAGGGTCTTTTGTCGGAACCGGGAGCAATACCGGGGATTTGTCCTCCTTCATGCCAGCCCCAGCAGGAGGAGCAGTTCCAACGGATGGCTGATGAGTTGCTGGGCGCCATGGGCCAGCAGTTCCTCGCCGGTCCGGAAACCCCACAAAGCGCCTACAGCAAACATGCCTGCCGACCGGGCCGTCTGCATGTCTGTCTTGGTATCTCCCAGGTAAAGAATGCGTTCCGGCGGGGTTTGCAGAGCCTGGGCAATCTGGAGGGCGCCGGTAGGATCGGGTTTTCGGGGCAACCCCGGCCGATCACCCAAAACTTGCCGAAACCGCCACCGCCCCAAAAACCGCTCCACACATTGCTGGGTGAATTCGTCCGGTTTATTGGAAAGGACGGCCATCGGCACCTGATGGACGGAAAGAACATCCAAGAGTTCTGGAATGCCGGGGTACGGCCGGGTGGAGTGAGTCCATCGGCGTCCGTATTCCTCCCGAAACAGTTGGCCGAACTGCTGGACAATCTCCGGCCGATGGTGCTCGGCCGGGATGATCCGCCGGGCCAGGTTCTCCACCCCGTCGCCAATGAAATTGCGATACGCCTCCATCGACCAACCTGGAAGCCCAAGCTGGCCTAAAGCGGCATTGGCCGACTCAGCTATGTCGCCCAGCGTGTCCAACAAGGTACCGTCCAGATCAAAAAGCACTGCATCAAACCGTCGGCTCATAGCTCAGGCATTTTTAAAGCGGGAACCCTGGAGCCGGACCACCAACACAACTTGCCCCTGCCACAGGCAGTAGTCCACGGATTTTTTGCCACCGGAAATCCCCCTTGACTCCCAACACAGTATCTCAGCCGGCGGTGCCTTCGACCAGGCCGTCCTCTCGACGGCCAAGGAAGATGCGATCGGCCTCATTCGGCTATAAAGTGTTACCAATCGGCTCCAACCCCACCGATTTAGGTTAATTACTTCCAAGGGATACCATCCACTTAGAGGCGATTCGGAGGGGTTCTTCGGGATATTGCCGACTGAGGCGGGCTTCTCCGCCACAAGGGACCGGGGGCGGTTTCATGGAGGATCAACCAGACGGCAAACCCGGCTACCCCCAACGGCAGTAAAGCCCGTCCCCCCGGCGTCAGCCTAAGTACCAGACGTTCAAACGCCCCATACTGAACAAAGTGATCAATATCCATGCGCTCACTGCCCAGGCCCGGTACCGGCCAGACCGCCAACTGGCCAACACCGCCCAGGCCGACATCGGAGCAATCAGAATATAGGTTAATCGTTCGCTGCCCGGGCCGAAAAGCAATTGCCAGGCCGCCCAAGCTCCCAGCAGGGCCATGGCCATCCGCCCAAACCGGCCGCCAGAATCTCCCGGTACGCCGCCGTGGGTTCCAGGGGAAAGTGCCGATGGCCTGCCCGAAATAGCGCCGGAAATATCAGAGTCTGCTGATCCTGCTGCTAATCCCGCCGTCGCCGGACCGCCTCCAGTCCCGGGAGCTTCTGGAACCCGTTCCGAAGAAAACTCCCCTGGCCCAACGGATAGGTTCCGGCCCTTCAGGTCGGGCCAAAGCTGCTGCCGTTGCCATAGGCACCAGGCCAGCACCGCCAACGCCGTCTCGCATTGCACCAGTTCATAAGTCTCTCTGGGTACAGGAAACTGTATCAATTCCCAGATGGTCCAGGCATCTCGATAGCCGCCCCACCGATAAATATGGGCGCTATAAAGCATCTGCAACCACTCTTGGTATTGCCACAGCACGGTCTCCGGCGGACGGGTCAAAAAAGGAATTGCCCCCCACAAAAGCACCGACACCCCTAGCCGAAACAGCAGGTGGCTGGGCCAACAGGCAGCAGCCAACAGGGCCAAAGCCCAAGGCCATACCTTGATGAACCCCCCACCGGCCAGTAACATCGCTGCCAGCCACCACCGTCGCCGTCCAATGGCCCACATGGCGGCAATGGCGATGACCAGAACCAAACTGTTACTTTGTCCAGCCCACAAACTCCTGGCCGACCCGGCCAACGTCAACAAAAGCCAAAGGGCCTTCCGCTCCGGAGTGTCTATGCCCGGAAAAATCTCCTCCGCCGAGCGATCCAAAACCACCAGCAACAACAAAACATTCGCCACTTGCCACAACAACCCGCCCAACCAATGGGGCCACACGGCAAACGGCGTCATCAGCACGGCAAAGGTGGGACTATAACGGTACAGGTCCCTATCGGGCGAGGGGGCGTACAAGCAACGATCCTGCCACCAATTCCTGGCCGCCTCGGCAACAACCGGATACACCGTATGGACGGTAGGTTGCACCAGAACCTTGATCCCGGCGGCAATGGTAAAACCGATCCATACGCCCAGCACCCATCGTATCCAAACAGAGCGTTGCCGGTCCTGCCAGAACAAGTCCATAGAGACTCTTCTCTTTAGCGCCCCCAGCCGCCGGACACCCTGGGCACGGAGAACACTATTTTAGAGGACCGGCCCCTTCAAAGCAAAGCAAAGAAAAGCTCTCGGTGGGCAGAGATTTTTTTCCTGCCGCTTACGTTACCACCTGAGGCCGGAAGAAATGATAATAGGCCCGAACCGAATCCCCATGCACCACCAGCATATACAGATAGCCGTTCTCTTGCCAAGCAGCCGCACAATACCCCCCGGTTCGGGCCGTCTGCTCATACCGAGGCGGCTCTGCAGAAAGGCCCTCTTGGATAGGAACGGCACCTGGTTGGCGGATGGGCACGACATACAAGGTGGCACAGATTCCTTCCGCACTGCGCAGATCATAGGCCAAGCCGTCCCGGCCTAGCAGACCGGCCACCTCCCGGAACCGGATAACGGCCCCACCCCGGGGGTAGCCGGGAACCCAAACAGCCCGGCTAAAAGGCAGCGGAGCCTGCCCCGCTTGGCCTACCCAGACCTGACCGGAACCGAAAACCTCTCCCGGTTCGGCCATGGCAAACTGAAGGGCCTCTGCTTGAATTTGAGCTAGGGAAACCGGCCTGGGGGCTTCGGTAGGCCAGAAGAAGAGCAACAGCCCGGCAGCGGCGGCTGCGGCCAACCCCCCCACCAAAACCCATCGCCGATTGGCCCACCTTCTCGAATACGACTTTTTAGAATCAGCGGGATGGGGGATGGAAGTTTCTTTCGATTCTCCAGAGCTTGCAATTTGTGTATATTCTCTAGATTGCCCAGTTTCCTGCCCTTCGGTTTCTCCAGCCCCGGTAGGCAGGCTAACCCCCCCTTCCACCCCCCCCTCTTCTGAGGAGGGCACCCCCTGAGACTGGATACCCCCTTCTGCCCCCAGGCCCGTTTTTAACCAGGGGTACTCGGCCTCCAAACTCTCTTCCCCACCGGTAGCCGGACCATTTTGAGGCCGTGGGGAACCGGCCAAAGCGGTTTGGAGATGTTGCAAAATTCGGGCCTCTAAACCTTCCGGGACCACGACATCGGCAAATGCGGCCGCCACCTGCCGATCCATCGCCTGTACCCAGCGATACCGGGCTGCCAATGCCGCATCCTCCGCCAGAGCCTGAGCCAAAAAACCTAGCCCCGGATCGCTCAGATCCTGGCTCTCCGGCCGACAGGCCTCCATCGCTTCGTAAATCGCTTGTTTGTCAGGCTCGGCGGCCATGGAAAAACCTTCTGCACGTTAGACCAAGGGGGTATTCTTCGCCTTGTTCGGGCCGGATGGAAAAGTCTCTCTAGACCGAGAAAACCCCTCTTGCGGGTTTTCCTAGTTTTCCAATCCTACCAAGACGTAACGTTTTCCCTCCAGATCGATTTCGAACATCTGCGAGTCTGTTTTATCTCTTTTATCTATTTTATTTATTTTGCTTGTTTTATGTGGAACAGAGAAACCCTATAGCCGGAATAGATTGCCAAAAAATCCGCCGCTTTATCGTCCCATCTCGCTGCTTAAAAGGCACTCCTTTGCCCGAAGTGGAATGGGTTACCCGGGTACGGGAAGTTTCTTTTCCGGCCCAGGAGGTTGCCGGGCAATTGGTGCCGTTTCCGCCGGCCCGGTGGATTCCCGAGCCAGCAGTGGGAATAACAGTCCGCGCAGACGGCCCTTGGCCCGGGCTAACCGACTCATCACCGTCCCGATGGGGATTTCCAACCGCTCAGCAATCTCCCGATAGGAAAGGTTTTCAAAGTAAAACATACCCAGGATCACCCGATCCTGGGGGGATAATCGGCCTAGCGCCTGCTGGAGGTGTTCCGGATCGATAGACGGAGGGGGATTTTCCGGTTCCGGAATGGTCTCCAGGGAAAGTTCTAACCCCCCCACCGGAGTGGGGACAGGTTTGGCTCGGCTTTTCAAAAAACAATTTCGCAAAATCGTAAACAGCCAAGATCGGACCGACTCGGCCTGTCGCAATTGGTCCCCCTTCCGACAGGCAATCAAAAAGACCTCTTGGGTCAGGTCTTCGGCATCGGTCTGAGACCCGCTCAGCCGGTAGGCATACCGATAGACCGCCTCGTGATGCTCGGCCACCAGCCGGGCTATGTCCAATGGATTACCTTCGGCGGCCATGGCGGCCTCCTACCTTCCTAGACTCTCCAAGAGGAGAAAATATTCCCGAAAATTGGCAGCACCCGGGAGCAACCCCCAGGTCCCGGACAAGCTGCTTCCTCCCGGGGACGCTTCCGTGATCGAGGGGGTCACCCTGGGACCCGTTCCTTTAAAATGGCTACCCCCCCGGATGGGGCAACCTGTTTGGAGGAGCAGCCTTACAAAACCTTTTCCTTCGGGAGATTTTCTGTCCGGTTGGCCGTGGCGGCCTTGGGAAATCCGCGTGGGCTACCTCCCCCAACCCATATAGTAAGCTAAAATTTAGCAAATCCTGGAATAAAAGCCCAGGATCCAGGATCAATTTTTTGTAGTAAAGGCGGGAAGGGTTCCTGCCGGGTTCGTAACAGGTTTTCCTTGTTTGAGGAGGTTTTGGTATGTTAAAGAGGATTGGTTTGTTGCTGTGCGTGTTGGCGTTGGGGATGTTTCTGATCGGCTGCGGCGGGGAAGCGAAAAAGCCTGCTCCCAAGGCGCCGGAGAAGCCCGCTGCGGGCGCTACGGAAAAACCCGCTGAACCTACTCCACCCGCTGAACAACCCGCCGAAAACCCCGCCGAACAACCGGCCGAAAACCCCGCGGAAAAACCCTAATCTAGCGGTACGCCTATCGGGTAACTCGGATCTTTGGGAATTTCCCAGGGGACGCCCATCCCGCACGGATGAGCGTCCTTTTTTATTTATTTGAGGGTGTCCGGGAATTCCCAGGGTACTGCTTGCCCCATTCCGGGCAGTTCCGCCCTAGACCCGACTCCCCCCGTCCGACACCCACTTTGAACATGGGAGTTTGATATATCTATTTATGCTGCCAAGAGTTAGATAAAGTGAATTCCCGGACACCCTTATTTATTTATTTATTTGCTTTTTCTCTTCGGAACGATCCCAGCCGGGGAGCAGTTGCGAGGTGGGCTTTTTCTTTTTTGTAACATTTTAGCCGAATGAAACAACACGCCGTCCGGCGGCCTAAAACCCCAGTGTGTTATTCCCGCGAAAGCGGCAGTCCAGAAAGTATTTCTAGAGTTCCCCCCTACCCAACAGGAACACCGTAGTAGGCACACAGCAGCCTGGACTGCTGCTTAGGCAGGAATGACACATCGTGCCCCTTCATTCGGCTAAACTGTTACTCTTTTTCAAGTGTTTTCTTCTCTGGTGGAGATGGTCTTTCCAGAACCCCGATGTGTAATCAAAAAGATTTGTTTTAATCATTTTGATAACACTTCAGCCGGCTTTCATAAAAGGCGACATTTACGAAGACGCCCTAACTGCCTAAAATACAAAAGGTTAAGAAAAAACAATTCTCCCCGAGTTTTTGGCCCCCGCTGTGCACTATTTCTCCCTCCGAAAAATGAAAAGCGTTTTCTTTTAACCCGTCTCCGGAGGGCCGCTACCATGAAAGGATATTTTCCTCGTTCCCAGCAAGTCTTCCCCCAAGCCGTTGTTCGGCAAAAGGCGGAGTGCTTGCCGCCTCAGTGGATGCGATCCCCCGCCGGGCCCCTTCAGCCTCTTTGCCAAAACTCGCCAGTGGCCAAATGGGATTGCCCCGGCTGGACCTGGTCCCAGGGATTTTTCCGGAGGGCCCATCGGGTTTCCCAGCGGCTCAAGGTCGCCCAGCTGGCCTTGGGATTAGCCGCATTCACTTTCATAACATTCCTTACCGTCCTCAGTTGGGCTGAGGAAACCCCGGCGAGAAAAGCGGCGCCGCAAGATTCCGTCCGGCCCACGGTACCGGGTCATGCCGACTTCATCAAAACCAGTCCGCCCAAGTCTCCCTCCCAAGAGTCCTCCCAGGCCGGGGAGAAAAGCGATTCTTCGAGTTCCCGGGCATATCGGCCCCCTCGGTATTACTACTATTACTATGGGCCGTATTGGCCGGGTTATCCATGGCCATATCCGCCGCCTCCCCCGCCGGTGTATATCCCGTATGGGCCGATTTTTGTAGATCCCGATGTCGCCGGGTATGGTCCCCGGTCGGTACTTCGGCTGATGGGGGTGGAACATTGGTTTTCGGCTCCCCCCTCCGGTCAGCAAGGCAATGGGTCTCGGACTCCGGCAGGTGCCCGGCCGGGAAATCTAGGCGGAGGTCCCCCTGCCGATCAGCCGCCGGCACCCAAGGCCCCGAACCAGCCGAATCTTAATCCCCCCTTGATCCTAGAAGGACCTGCCAAGGCGGCTCCTGAGAACGCGGCCGGAGCCGGAAACCAAAATCCTCCCGAGGCCGCAGGTCGAAATCCCGAACGAGCCATGCTCCTGGTGGATCTGGGCGACGCTCATTTTGCCAACAAAAAATATGCGGAGGCCGTGCAGCGGTATCGGGAAGCCCTTCGACTGGATGCCCACCTGCCGGAAGCCCATCTGCACATGGGGTTTGCTTTGGTGGGCCTGGGCAAGTATGCCGAGGCCGCCCAGGCGTTTAAGCAAGGCCTGCGGTTGGACCCGAATTGGCCGGCCAGCGGATTTCGGCTTTCGGTGCTTTATGGGCCGCAGGAAGCGGAACGGCTGGCCCATCGGAACGCTTTGGCCGGTGCGGTAGCGGCCAAACCGAACGATCCCGACCTGCTGTTTCTCCTGGGGCTTTTGTTTTACTTTGACGATTTGCGGGA
>Ga0209017_10000692_pt1 | contig 31524 bp, 18 predicted proteins | sample YNPBryunderm2012_FD_185812 | JGI IMG/M metagenome (GOLD analysis project Ga0209017, IMG submission 185812) | Anoxygenic and chlorotrophic microbial mat microbial communities from Yellowstone National Park, USA - YNP Bryant MS undermat 2012... ...
CGACCCTTGCAGGAACGGGCAGGCCGCTGGAACGTTCGGTGAAGGCAGGCAAGTCGTCGGTGCGGTAACCAACGAGCGCGACTCCCAGGGTCTCGAGGGCTTCGAGGGTGGCTGGCAGATCCAAGATGGACTTGAATCCAGAACACACCACCACGCATCCATGAGCGTCGGCGAGTTCAAGCAGGTCGCCGGAGAGGTCGGGACGCTCGGTCCAACCCCGGTGGACTCCGCCCAGGCCGCCGGTGGCCATGACGCGGATGCCCGCGCGTCGGGCCAGGAACAGCGTGGCTGAAACCGTGGTGGCAGCGTCCCACCCCAACGCCAACGCGGCGGCAAGGTCGCGGCGGGCCGCCTTGCGGAAGCGGCTGGAACCCATCCGCGCCATCCCTTCAAGTTCCTCAACACTCAGACCCAAGCGAAGTTTTCCTTCCAGGATCGCCAACGTGCGTCCTTCCGCCCCCGACTCGGCAACCGCGCATTGCGCCTCCAAGGCGGTGGCCAGGTTGTCAGGCCAGGGAAGCCCCTGGGCGATCAGGGTGGACTCCAGCGCCACCAGGGGCGATCCGGTCCAACCCGGTACGTCCGTTGGTGCGTCGAGGTCGGACACCGCGTCGGGTTCATCCATCGGGGTCGGGGTCGGCGGGCGGGTTGGAGACGGCTTCACGAGACGAGACTCCCGCCACGGAGGAGAATCGTCGAAGATGACGACTCGATCCGGGACCATGCCCAGCGTACCATGTTTTCGAGGAGCCGACGACGGCGAAGCGGCACCGCCCACGCAGGTTGGCCACGGCGGCGCGGGTTGAAAAGTCGGGCGTCCGCCTCACTCCGACCCGCTCCGACCTAAGAAGGTTCCATCGAGCGGTCAAGGTTCATACGTTAAAGGGAATCGGTTTATGAAGGCGCGCCTCGAAATCACCGAGGGTCCACGACGAGGGCGCGTCTTTATGATCAACCCCGGCGAACTGTTCGTGGTGGGACGATCCCGCTTCGCCCAGTGCCCGATTCCCGAAGACCAGGTGCTGTCGCGCGACCATTTTCTGCTTGAGGTCCGCGATCAATGCTGTGTGCTGCGTGACTTGGGCAGCACCAACGGCACGTTTGTCAACGCCGCGCGGGTGACAGAAGTTCAGTTGGAGGCAGGGGATGTGATCGCCGCCGGAGCCAGCCGGTTCACTTTGGATTGGGTTTGCGGCGATCCACCCGATGACGCGACCTCGACCGCGACTCTGCCCTCCCCCGCTCGGGCGGAGTTGCTTTCCTCCCGAACGACCGCCGAGTGGTCCACCACGCGGGCACCAATCGGCGAGAGTCCGTCGTCGCAAACGGGAGAACTCGTCGAGTCGGGGGTGCGTTGCCTTGGCTGTGGACGTCGTGCCCCAGCGGGTCTGAACGTCGCTGGTGGATCTCCAAGCCAACCGGGCCCCGGTGGGAATGAGTCGATCACTTGGCTTTGTGAAGCGTGCCGCGGCAAAGCGGCCGAGTCTCCCCAACCGATTCCCGGCTACACGCTCCTTCGTCAACTGGGGCGCGGCGGCATGGGGGTGGTGCATCTGGCCCGCCATGAACCGACCGGTCGGGCCGTGGCGCTGAAACTGATCGTGCCGGAGGTAGCCGCAACCCGCTCGGCGGTCGATCGGTTCAACCGCGAGGTTAGCGTTCTGCGCAAGCTCAAGCACCCCCACATTGTCGAACTGTTCGATCACGGCGTGAGCCGGGGCCAGATTTGGTTCGCCATGGAATACGTCGCCGGCCCTAACCTCGACGAACTCGTCCGCCGCCACCCCGGCCCCTATCCCGTGGGACGCGCCTGCCGCGTGGCGCTTCAGGTCCTCAAAGCGTTGGACCACGCCCACGCCCTGGGAATCGTTCACCGCGACGTAAAGCCGGAGAATATCCTGATCGGTCCTGGTCCCGAAGGCGTGGATCGTCCCCGCGCGCCACGTGTGGCCAAGCTGACCGACTTTGGTCTGGCCAAGAGTTATCGCGGCTTGGGTCTTTCGGGCGGCCTGACCTTCTCGGGGGAATTGCGGGGCACCCTACCGTTTCTGCCACCCGAACAGGTTACCGACTTCCGTTCGGTGTTGCCCTCGGGCGATTTGTATGCCCTAGCCGCCACGCTCTATCATCTTCTGGCGGGCCGTCCCCCCCGCGACCTTCCCGAGGACGGCGGCGAGCTGATGCGCGCGCTTCTGGAGGAGCCGACCATCCCGTTGCGTCGCTTCCGACCCGACGCTCCCCCAGGTTTGGAAGAGGTTCTGCGCGTTAGTCTCGCCCCAAACCCCGCGGATCGTTTTCCCACCGCGCGAGCCTTCCGACACGCCCTCAAACCCTTCGCCCACGATTCGTAAGTAGTTAGACAGGGGAGGTCCTCGCGTCTCTTCCAATACCCCCACTCCTCTTATCTTATCTTTTGTCTTGCTCTTGTCCAACTTCTCCCCACCTCATCACCTTTCCAACCCCTCCCAACTACGTTTTTGGCCGCCATCACACACCGACGGAGCGACGAACTTGAACCACCCCGATCAGGCCAACAAAACCTCCCCTCCTCCCATCGACCACGACCTGGACGGCTTCGCCACCGGAACCCACTCCGACCCCGCCTCGAAGCTCCCCTCCTCGCCACGGAAGACGAACCAGCGGGGTTGGGCAGGATGCATTGCCTTGGGATGCGTGAGCCTGGTCGTCGTCGGCGTCGTCGGTATGATCGCCGCCGGCGTTCTGCTCCGTGTGCTCTACCGCGAGGTCCTCGCTTACAGCGAGGACCAACCTCAACCCCTTCCCCGAGTGGAACCCCTTCCCGAACCGCTTGTCCGCAGCTTGAAGTCGGATTATGAAACCTTCAAGCGCCGACTCGAATCCTCCCTTCCTCCCCCTTCTTCTGGTCCTTCCCAACGCCCTGAATCCAAGCCACCCACTCCGATCCCCAATCCTCCCTCTTCTCCACCGATCGCCCAAGCTTCACCCGCAGCCGATCCCCCGATCGAACCCGCTCCCGCCGACTTACAATCCCAGCCGCCCGCGAGGTGGGAGCCAGACCTCTTGGAGCTGCGGCTCAACGCCGATCAGATCAATACGCTCATCCAGGACCATCCCGATTTCCGGGAATTGCGCGACCGGATTGTGGTCTTCATCGAGCAAGACCATCTCCATTGTCAGTTCAGCGTGCCGATCAGTTGGATCGGCATCCGCCTGGAAGAAGAACGCTACCTCAACGGCGAGGCGAGGATCGCCGTCGCTCTCAAGGATGGTCGGCTCAAACTGGATGTCCACGACGTGCGAATCAAAGGGCGGACGCTCCCGACCAACTTGCTCAATCGCCTTCGACGCCTTGACTTCAACGCTCAGATCGAAACCCAGTCCGACGGAAAACGACTGTTGCGGTCCTTAGAGTCAATCGAAATTCGGGATGGATTCTTGATTCTGCGTCTCGCCGCTCCCGCCGAACCTTGATAAACAACCCAGCGCGATCCCCCCCAACCCTCAACCTCACTCCTCCCTCAGATGCGGAGACTCAGGGGCTCCGGAACAAAATTCTCTCCCGGCTTCGACAAAATTTGGACTAATCCTTCGACAAAATCGTATAGGAAGAAGGAGGGAAGCTCGTTGCAGCACGATCTTGCAAGGTGGGGGGCTATGTGGTGTTGAAAGCGAGGTCACGCCCCTGAGGTGTCCCGTGAGATTACACTCATCCCCTCCCGCTGCAAAGTGCTTCCCCCCCAATAGTCACGTCGGCCTTTGAAAAGCCAACTCGCCGTGTCGCCCTTGCTCAATTGACGCCACGAGGATTGGCTTTTCAAGCTTGCCTGATTTTTCTTTTCATCTAGCAAGATTGGGGAGGGGATGACCAAAGCAAGATTGGGGAGGGGATGACCAAAGGCGAAGGGATTCGGCAAGCACGAAAAGATTTCTTTCTCTTTCTCTTTCTGGGAGCGACATGGCAAAGGTCAACTCCTCCACCTTGCAACCTAGATTGAGGGGTCGTTCACAGAAGCCCTGAACGACATGTCGGGAACGGTTTGAGCCATCGAGTCAACCAGAGGGGTTTGAATGCGGAAGAGGGGATTGCTTGAGTCTCAACTCCTCCGCGGGATCGGTCAAGACGGTCCGTTCCCGGCGCACCTTGTCAACTTAGCGTGAGGAACAAGACAAGGAACTCCATGACGGGTTCCGACGTCTAAGTCGAGCGGGGAACGAACACGCGCATCAGTGTCTCTCGACTCGACTTTCAGCCAATCTTCTCTTCGGAAGAAAGATCAGCCCACCCGCAGCGAATCACTTGGGTGAGCCAACGCGGCGAGTCGATGGAAAGAGAATCGGCTCGGTTTGGCGGTCCGTCGAGGTGATTCAATCGTCGTTCGTCACCAACAACCGCGCTACTCCGTCTGTATCGTCGGAGCAGTAGCGCTCGTTGGAGGGGTGAAGCGGGAAGGATTCACCAACCGCCACTCTGTTGATGATCGGGATCAGTGATCTCGACGCCTTCGCCCACCCGGTTTCGATCTGGGAATGGTGGACGGAAGGAATGAGGCGAGGCGAGGCGAGGCGAGCAGGAGGGGGTCATCGCCCTTGATTCGCTTCGCTGCAGCATCCTTGTCCTTGTCATTGGCCCGGCTGACGGGCCCGGGAACGATTTACCGGAAGAGGGTTGTTGGATGGAAACGCGGTGGCGGCGGCAATCGGGGAGGCCTGCCAACGGGGCGGACTGGTTGAACCGCGGCGTGGTTGGTTTGGAGAACGCGGAGGGGAGGTCATGGCCGGTTTATTTCGCCACTCGGCGATGAAACTCTTGAGGGATCAGCAGCTCCGCGTCGCCACCCCCGAGCGCCGCCTGGAGCAGGTAAACCGCATCGAAGCGCTGCTGGAGGAGTTGGAAGCCGATCGGTACTATCCGTTTGAATACCTTTGTTATCGCGTCACCGGGTTTCGGTCCGAACCTTCGCAAGCCGAACCGGGTCTGATGTTGGATGGAGCCGAGGCGCGGCACGACCTGACCCGGTTGCTGCACGACCTGGCCGCCTCGGTGGCCCAGCCGATCGAAACGGTTGGTGAACCGATTTGGACGGTTGAATCGTTGAGCCGGAAGTTCAACGTCTCGGTTCGGACGGTGTCGCGGTGGCGTCGTCAGGGTTTGGTGGCCCGCCGGTTTTTGATCAACGGCAAGCCACGCGTTGGATTTCTAGACTCCAGTGTCGCCCGGTTCGTCGCCGCTCATCAAGCCCAGGTCGAACGTGGTTCTCGATTTCGCCACGTTACTCCCGAAGAGCGGGAGGATATCATCCGTCGGGCCCGTCGCTTGGCGGAAGAGGATCGAGTTGGGTTGGGATTGATCGAAATTGCTCGGAGGATCGCTGTCGCCATGGAACGCTCCACGGAAACCATTCGAACCACCTTGCGCGATTACGACCGCGATCATCCGGATCGTCCGATTTTCCCGGAGTGGTCGGCTCCGTTAGAGGACGAGACCAAGCAGATGATCTTTAATCAGCATCGCCTGGGGGTTGCCGTCGAAGTGCTGGCCAAGCAGCACCGCCGCACTCGTTCGAGTATCTATCGGATCATCAACGAGGTGCGGGCGCAGCGGCTGTTGGCCACCAAACTTGAGTTCATCGACAACGAGGAATTCCCAGCGATCGCCGCCGACCCCGTGCGCAAGGCCGAGGTGTTGGGCCCGATGCCGATGCCAGAGGATGGCAAGACTCCCCGCAAGGCCAAGGCTCCCAAGGGATTGCCACCGTATCTCGCGTCGCTCTACGAAGTGCCGCTGTTGTCCCGCGAGCAGGAGACCCACCTGTTCCGCAAGATGAACTTCCTGAAGTATTTGGCCCAGAAGTTGCGCGATCAGGTCGATCCCGCCCGCGCCCGTGCTGGCGACCTCGATCAGATCGAAGCGCTTCAGGAAGAGGCCCTAGCGGTCAAGAACCAGATCATCTCGGCTAACCTGCGGCTGGTGGTCTCGATCGCCAAGCGTCACGTTGGCCCCTCCAACAATTTCTTCGACTTGGTCTCCGACGGCAACATGTCGCTGATCCGGGCGGTGGAGAAGTTCGACTTCGCCCGCGGCAACAAGTTCTCCACCTACGCCTCCTGGGCGATTATGAAGAACTTCGCCCGCACCATCCCCGAGGAGAACTACCGTCGGGATCGGTTCGTCACCGGACACGAGGAGATGTTCGAGGCCGCCGCCGACAACCGCTCTGACGAACACGAGCAGGAGTCCAACCAGCGGCGGATGCGCGAAGGGGTCAACGGCATGCTCTCCAAACTGGAACCCCGCGAGCAGAAGATCATTGTCTCCCGCTTCGGCATCAACGGAGCCAAGGAGATGACCCTGGAGCAACTGGGCAAGGAATTGGGTATCACGAAAGAGCGGGTCCGTCAGATCGAAGCCCGCGCCCAGCAGAAGCTCCGCAAGATCGCCCAGGAAGAGAAGATCGACCTGCCGATCTAACTCAGCCCATGTCGCCGCCAACCTGCTCTCGACTCCCGAACCCGCCCCGGACCATCAAGCGACGGTCCAGGGCGGATTTGCTATGCGCTGACGGAATCCTCCGCGTTTCGTTCGGTTTACGCCATTCGCGCCGCGTTTGGATTCGACGGCGATCGGTCGAGTGGGTCCGGTTCCCGATGGGAAGAACGGCTCCCGCGTGATATCATCGAACCCATCGTGGGCAAGTCCACCGAGCCTTTTCTTTTTGGTCTCCGCTCGGTTCCAACTGGCGCGCCCTCGCCTCCTTCATCGTGCGATGTGACCTATCGCCGCGCGATCGGTCTGGTCCCACCGGGTGGGATGCCGTTCGACACGGCCTCTTGGTTGTGATGCGGCCACTCCTTCCTCGGCGTTCCAAACCATCCCCCCACCGCCCGACCCACACGCCCCGCGTGCCCGATCCCACCGCCCCGCGCGCCGGTGTCCCACTGGGCCGATTTGTTCCCGGAGCGACCCCCTATGTTTGCGACATCCCATTTTGATTTCGAGCGGTTCCGCTCCCACGCTCGCCGCTCTTCCAGCCATCCCGCCGCGTCGTGGCGGGTCGCCGCCGCGTTGATTGGGGTCATGACGACCCTGTCGTGGGGTGTGGCAACATCGGGCCAGGACGAGCCGGTGCCGCACAACCAGGATCGCCCCCCCAACCCCGCCCGTGACCCCGAAACGGCCCGCGCGGCGATGACCGTGCCCGACGGGTTTCACGTCGAACTTGTGGCCGCCGAACCCGACCTGGTCAACCCGGTCGCCATGACGATCGACGAGAAGGGCCGGTTCTGGATTACCGAGAGCCTCGAATATCCCCGACGCTCCGCCGGCCCGGGCCGCGACCGTCTCAAAGTTCTCGAAGACACCGACGGCGATGGCAAGGCCGACAAGGTGACCGTCTTCGCCGACGGCCTGAACATCCCCTCGGGAGTCGCGGTGGGCGGCGGCGGGGTCTGGCTGGCCAATGCCCCCGACCTGCTCTTCCTCAAAGACACCAACGGCGACGGCCAAGCCGACCACCGCGAAGTCGTCCTCACTGGGTTTGGACGCGACGACACCCACGAACTGCCCAACTCGCTGACCTGGGGACCCGACGGCTGGCTCTACGGCCTCAACGGCGTCTTCAACCCCTCGACCATCGCCTACCGGGGACGCATTCACAAGTTCACTTGCGCCTTGTTCCGCATCCATCCAGTCACGCGCGAGTTTGAGGTCTTCGCCGAAGGAACCAGCAACCCCTGGGGCGTGGCGTTCAACCATGAAGGAGACGCCTTCCTGTCGGCCTGCGTGATCGACCACCTCTGGCATCTGGTCGAAACCGGCTACTACCACCGTCAGGGCGGCCCCTACCCTCCCCACACCTGGAAGGCCGAATCGATCGTGGATTACGGCCACCAGAAGGCGGCCTACTGCGGCATCCACTTCTTCGACTCCGACGCCTACCCGCCCGCCTACCGCGGCAAACTCTACATGGGCAACATCCACGGCGGTTGCATCAACGTCGATGAGGTCAACCCTGTCGGAGCCACCTACAAAGGCACCAAGCACCCCGACTTCCTCACCGCCAATGACGCCTGGTTCATGCCGGTCGTCCAAAAAACCGGTCCCGATGGCTGCCTCTATGTTCTGGATTGGTACGACCGCTACCACTGTTATCAAGACGCCAACCGCGACCCCGAAGGCATCGACCGCTTGCGGGGTCGTCTCTATCGCATCCGCTACGGCGACACTCCGCGCGTTGTTGGTCTGAACTTGGCCGCCGAAACCGACGCCCAACTCCTCGAACGTCTGGGCGCGGGCAACGATTATCTTCGCGACCAGGCCCGCCGCTTGCTCTGGGAGCGCGGCACCCCGGCAATCGCCCAGCGTCTGCAACAGATGATTCTGGACGACTCGCTGCCCCGCGTCACCCGGCTCAACGCCTTATTCACCCGCGTGGCCATTGGCAACCTACCAGTCGAAGACCATTTGACTCTGCTGAGCCACCCCGACCCGACCGTGCGGGCCTGGGCGGTGCGCGCTGTGGGCAACGCCCCCGCCGGTCCCCCTGCCCGACGCGAGGCGGTGGCAGTTCGAGACGAGGCCGGACGGACTCCGGTCCCCTCGCGTCAAGTCGATCGCCGGGTCTGGCACCGCATCGTCGAACTCGCCCTCGACCCCGACCCCAAGGTCGCCCTGCAAGTGGCCGTTGCCGCCCGCAAGATGCCCGACGGCATCATCGACCCGGTGGAACTGCTGGCGACCCTGGCGCGCCACCCCTCCCAGGACGACCTGTTAGCTCGCGTGGTCTGGCAAAATCTCCACCCCCTGCTGCCCGGTGACCCGGAAGGCGGCGACGACGCCCCCGCCACAACCCGCAAACCGGACGGCTCCCGTGGCGCGACGGTCTTCCTCAACGCCCTCGCCAACGCCTCCGCCGACCAACCGGCCCCCAACCTCGAACCCATGCTGGCCCGCCTCGCTGGGATCGTCGAACCAGCCGACGAGGCCCGGCTGCTCGACCTAACCCAACAACGCTTCGCCCAACGTCTGGACGAGGTCTTGAGCGTGTTGGTCGCCCGCGTCGGCGACGGCGGCAGCTCCCCACGCGCCGCTTGGATCGAGGCGCTGGGTTCCAAGATCGGTCGCCTGGCCCGCCGCGACACCGCCCCCTTCGCCGCTCGGCAACTCGCTGCCCTGCTGGGCGACAATGCCAGCCGAACCGCCTTGCTGAACCTTTTGGCCGGCGATCAGGTCGATCCCGGTCAACGCCTAGCCGTCCTGGAAACCCTGCTGCGGGCCATCCCGCCCGACAGCGACGAGGCCCAACGCATCGCCCTGACCATGATCGACCGCCTGGGCGACGACGCCACGCCGCTTGAAGACCGCGCCCGCTGGCTCTCGGCGCTGGGACGCTGCGAATCGCCTGCTCTGGCCGCGCCCTTGCTGGAATCGTTCGACCGCCTGCCGGCGCCGCTTCAACCCCGCGTGGTCGAATTGCTCACCCAACGCGCCTCCTGGAGCGAAGCGCTGCTGGAAGCAATCGCCCAAGGGGCGCTGGACCGTTCGGCGGTCAACCTCACCCAGGCTCGCAAGCTCCAAGCGTCGGGCCATCCCAAGGTGGCCAAGCGGGCCGTCGAATTGCTAGGCAAGGTCCGCGAAGGCCGCAACCCCGAACGTGAACAGGTCGTCGCTCGCATGCGCGAGCTGCTGTTCCGAACCCCTGGCGATCCTCAGCGGGGCAAACTCGTTTTCGCCAAGGTCTGCGCCCAATGCCACGTCCTGCACGGCGAGGGCTACGACGTCGGCCCCGAACTTACCAACAACGGCCGCAACTCCTATGATCAACTCATCTCCAACACCTTCGATCCCAGCTTGGTGATCGGGCAAGCATATCAAGCGGTGCTGGTCGTGGTGGACGACGGCCGGGTGCTCTCAGGACTCAAGGTCGAGGATGGCCCCGAACGGGTCGTCCTCAAACTCCAGGGCGGCCAACTCGAAACTCTCCCCCGCGCTACGATCGAAGAGATCCACGTCTCTGAAAGCTCCCTGATGCCCGAAAAACTGGAAGAACAACTGACAACCCAGGAAATCGCGGATTTGTTCGAATACCTTTCCTGGGATAAACCTCCTGGCGCTCCCGGCGCGCGTCGTCTGCCCGATGCCCCTAACTTCAACGCCCGCTGACCCGTCTCCTCCCCTCGGCGTGGAACGATCGGGCGGAACCAAAGCTTGGACCGCCAAGGTTTGGTTGATCTTTCGCTAGGATTCCGCCCGGCTCGGCGAGTCGCGTGTTGTTCAAGACCCTTCGTCCCGCCGCGTTCCATCGCCTGCTACAAGATGGTCCCACCCCGCCGTTGGATCGTCACCCCTCCACGAGATTCGTGCCATGAGTTCCCCGACCCCGCTCCGCGATACCACCTCGGCGGTCGATACCGAACCAATCGCTGAAGCCGTCGAAACCGACTCGGAACCCCCCTCTCCAACCAACGCCAACACCAAAGCCGGAGCCGCCAAACCTAAGCGGATGTTCTCCTGGGCACTTCTCAACTTCACCCTCGACGCTGTGTTGCTGGCCGCCTTGCTAGGCCTGCTTTGGGTCTCGGCCGTATTGGTCCTGGTCTTCCCCCGCGCCACCGAGGCCGACGGCTGGCTCCTCTGGGGACTCAGCTTCGACCAATGGCGCAACCTCCAAACCGCCTTCCTGGTCATCATCGCCTTACTGGCCCTGGAACACCTGGTCCTCCACTGGACCTGGGTGTGCGGCGTCGTTAACACCAAAATCCTCAAGCTCAAGAACAAACCCTCCGACGCCGTCAACTACATGTACGGGATCGGCTTCTTCTATGGTATGGTCATCCTCATGGCCATCGGTGTCATCATCGCCATGCTCACCGTCTCCGCGCCGCCGCCACCCGAATTCTGACCTCTTCCAAAACGTGACACCTGAGTTTCAACTCCGATTCTCATTTGAGTGACTCGGTCCTCGATGTGGAATCGGGGTTGGGAACCGGTTGTGTTTCAGGCGCGAGGCCGACGATCTCCAGAGCGTACTCGATTGCGATGACTTCCCTCGTGTTGACGTTGGCGATGACGGGGTTGACAGACGCGCTGAGCAGGGGTCGGGGTCGATTGAGACATGGTGGAATCTTCTGGAGGTTACGAGTCCCATAATGATGAGTCACCTGTCAAGCCGACCATGACCACTCAGCGGCTTTCTGGTGGTTCAAACGCGCGACGACGTTCGGCCAGCGTCTGTTTGAGCCGCTCGAAGACCAGGACGACCTCCTTATCCTGACTCTCTTTTTGTTCAAGTATGTTTATCTGTTCACCCTGATCTCGGTCGATTCGATACAGCTCGAACCGCTCCGCCCGCGTGTCGGCCAGCAACTTCCAGGGGCCGTCGATCACCGCGCCGGTGAAGGGACGCGACAGCGCGCGTTCATACTCGAAAACCAGCGGGACATCCCGCCGCAACGGTTGGCCTTGGAGCAAGGGAACCAAACTGGTTCCATCGAATTCCACCCCTTCGGGTAGGGGAATGTCAATAAGTTCGGCCATCGTGGGCAACAGATCGATCAATCCGACCGGCTCGTCGAGAACGCCGCCGGGGACGATCCGTTGCGGCCAGCGGATCAGGGCCGGCACTCGGTGGCCAGCCTCGTAGATGTGCAGTTTCCTTCCTCTGAGCGGTCCCGGCGAGCCATACGAGTTGACCGCTCCGCGATAACGCCGAAGCGTCTCGGGTCCATTGTCGGAGGTGAAGACCACCAAAGTCCGCGCTGCGTCGCCCCGCGCGTCGATCGCGTCGAGCAAGCGTCCCACTTCGTGGTCGATCAACGCCACCGAACCATAATAAACCGACCGATTCGGTTCGGATTCTTCGTCGAATCGACGATATGGCGCGCGGAACTCCTCCGGGGTGGCGACCGGCTCGTGAGGCGCGTGAAACCAGATATTGAGGAAATACGGCTCCTCGTCCGATCGCTGTTTCAACCAATCGAGCGCCTCGTCCATCACCAGAGTGGTCGCGTGTCCCTCCAAAGGTCCGGTCGGTTGACCATTTTTGACGAAGTTGTTTGGGTTCATGTGACTGGGCGCGGCGTTGTTCTGGGTGGCCAGCCAGTGTTCGAAGCCATGATCGCCCGGAGTCGGCTCGGTGCCGTCGAGTCTGCTGTTGAGGTGCCACTTGCCCACATGCGCGGTTCGATAACCGGCGGCCCTCAGCAGCTTGGCCAGTCCAGGCGCGTCGGCGCGGAGGAAAATCCCTGAATCGGCGGGAATCCAATCGCGGATGCCTTCGCGGTGGGGGTGACGGCCTGTGAGCAAACCGGCCCGCGACGGCGAACAAACCGGCGCGGCCGCGTGGCAACGGGTCAAACGAATTCCCTCCTTGGCCATGCGGTCGAGCCGGGGAGTCCGAATCGCGGGGTGTCCATAGCAACCGAGATCACCATATCCCAGATCGTCGCAAAGCACGATCACCAGGTTGGGCCGGGGGTGGGCGTTGTCCCGTCCCGCCTCGCGGGCCTCGACCCGGAGGCTCGGCCCCAGCACGATCGGAACCGTCAATGCCCACGCCCATGCCTCCCAACGGGGTCTCGTCCCACCACCAACCCAAGATCGGCTCATTGGCAAATCACCTTTTCTTGAAGTCAAAGTCGGGAACGGTTTGCACCCGTCTTCAAACGTCGCTCCTCAAACCATGCGAGGACCATCACGGCGTTGCAGGATTTCGGCCGCACGACGGATCAAACGGCTCTGCTTGGTTGTACTCACCTCACGCTCCCCTTGCCAGCGACTTGTAGAGTGGGAAAGGCCGCATCGAGCTTGTGGGATCGCCCTCTGTGGGAATCCCGGCCATGTCGCGTTTTGGGAGACGATCGTCGCCATGCCCAACCTGCCTTCAACCCCTTCGTCAACCGGAAGGCGATCGTTGCCAACGCTGCCCCTCCTTCCCTCCGCCGAATCCTCAACGCCCGCGGCGACTCCCTCCACCCCATCCCCTCAGCCAATCCGAGGCATCCCCAGCGACTGGGTAGTGCGCGGGATGCACTGCGCGAGTTGCGTGACCCGAGTGGAACGGTTGCTCAACGAGGTTCCGGGAGTCGTCGCCGCCCAGGTCAACCTTGCCACCCATCAGGCGCGGGTTTGGCGCGAGGCGGACGATCCCCGCGCCTCCGACGCCCGCCTGATCGCCGCGTTGAAACGGGGGGGTTACGAAATGGAACCAATCGCCCGCGGCGACGACAACCCGGCAGCGACGTTGAGGGCGGAATGGGACCGGGCGGCCCGTCAGTGGCGACGTCGTTGGGTCCTCGGCGCGTTGCTGAGCGTGCCGACGCTGATTCTGGCGTTAGTTGGAGAAGCCTCGTTCTGGGGATCGGCGCTCGCCTCGTTACTGGCGTTGGTCACCTGGTCGTGGGTGGGATGGCCGTTCCATCAAGGAGCGTGGCGCGCGTTGGGCCGGGGACGGGCCAACATGGAGGTTCTGGTATCGCTGGGAACCACCGCCGCCCTGGTCGCCGGGACTGTCGCTTGGTGGAGCGGGATCGGCTCGGAGACGAAGCACGCTTCTCATGGCGCGGGGGCGGTTCACCATCTGGCCGACGTGGGGATCATCCTCACCGTGGTTGCCTTCGGCAAATGGCTGGAGACGCGGTCGCGACGCGGAGCCGGCGCGGCGCTGGAGCGTCTGCTCGATCAGACGCCCCGGTTTGCCTCACGCCTGGAACCGAACGCCGGAGAGGAGTCCGACGCCTCCGCCGGGATCCGCACAGTTCCGGTCCAGGAGCTCCGCAAGGGCGATCGCGTGCGGGTGCGGGCTGGAGAACGGGTGCCGGTCGATGGAATCATTCGTTCGGGACGCTCGGCGATCGACGAATCGTTGTTCACCGGGGAATCGCTGCCGGTGCCGCGGGGTCCGGGCGATTGGGTACTGAGCGGCACGATCAACGGCGGCGGCCTCCTGGTGGTCGAGGCGCTGCGCCTGGGCGAGGAGACCGCGTTGGCCGGCATTGGAGCGATGGTGCGCTCAGCCTTGGCCTCGAAGACCGACGCCCAACGTCTGGCCGATCGGGTCGCGGCGGTCTTCGCGCCGATCGTGCTGGGACTCGCCGCAGTCACTCTGCTAGGCTGGCTCGTTTGGGACGACGACGCAACCCGCGCGGTTTGGAACGCCGTGGCGGTGCTGATCCTCGCCTGCCCGTGCGCCCTGGGGTTGGCCACGCCGATGGCCGTGGCCGTCGCGGTAGGCCGCGCCGCCCGCGAGGGTCTGATCGTGCGCGACGCGGCCGCGCTGGAACGTCTGGCCCGTGTCCGCCTGGTCCTGTTCGACAAGACCGGTACCCTGACCTTGGGAAAGCCCCAGGTCGTCGCCGTCCAGACCACCCCGGCCCTCGATGCCCTGGACGCCCCGCGCGTCTGGCGCGCTATCGCCCAGGCCGAAGCGGTCAGCACGCATCCCCTGGCCAGCGCGATCGAGCATTACGCTCGGGAAGCCGCCCAATCCAGCGTCCCGTCAGCGAATGGAAACGTCCCGGAGCCGAATAAGCGTTCCCTTGACGGCCCCCACCTCCACGGCGACGAAATCACAGGACGGGGGGTCGAGGCGGTCGTCGAGGGCCGAACGGTGCGGGTGGGCGCACCGGAGTGGCTGGAGGAAACCAGTGTCGATCTGACTGAATTGCGGGACTGGATTAACCAACAGCGGGACGAGGCGCGTGCGGTGGTGGCCGCGGCGGTTGAAGGGCGAGCGGTCGCCGCGTTGGCCCTGAGCGATCCTATCCGCCCCGCGGCCGCGGAGTTGGTGGCCGCTCTCAAGGCGCGGGGGCTGACGGTCGAGATGATCACGGGGGATGGTCCCCGCGCCGCTTCGGTGGTCGCCCAGGCGTTGGGCATCCCCGCCAAGGCGGTTCATTCCCAGGTCCGTCCCGAGCAAAAGCGGCATTGGGTCGAATCCACCCGTGCCCAACTGGTTCGGGACGAACCTGGAGCAGGGGTGGCGATGGTGGGAGACGGTCTCAACGACGCCCCGGCGCTCGCCGCGGCCGACGTGGGGCTAGCGATGGCCTCGGGAGTCGATTTGGCGCGGGCGGCGGCTGACTTGGTGATCGTGGGCGACGACCCCCTGGGAGTAATCCGGGCTTGGGAACTCAGCCGAGCGACTCGGGAAACGATCCGGGACAATCTGATTTGGGCCTTCGCGTATAACGTGGTTGGTCTGCCGTTGGCCGCCTTGGGAGCCTTCGGAGCCTGGGGTCCGATCGTCGCCGCCTGCGCGATGGCGGGCAGTTCCCTCGTGGTGGTTCTGCGGTCCTTGAAGCTCAACCACCATCCCCTTCGCCAACGCTCCGCTCCGCCCATTTCCCATTTCACCCTCTCCACGCCGAGCCACGCCTGGGATCGCCCCTCCTGACGTCGCTATGTCGCGTTGAAACGACCTTGGGTTCCGATTTGGAACCGACTCGGGGTTCTTGACCTATGCTCCCGACGGGACCGGCGTTCTGGTGGAGCGGAACGCCTTGTTTTCCGACGCGATCCAACTTGCCCTCCCTCGGCTCGACGGCCTTCGCCCCTCGAAGGGTCGTTCGACAGATTTGATTCGCCTCGATTGATGGAATGAATGGGAGCCCGCCCGGATGCCTTCTTCCGCGACGGTCGGTCCCGCGTCGGCGCGTCGCGCCCGCGTGCTGATTACCGACGACGAACCGGATGTGCGATGGTCGCTGGCGACCCTCTTGAGCCGCGAAGGCTATGAGCCGATCGAAGCGGCCGATGGTCCCACCGCGCTTGAACTGGCGCGACGGAATGCGCCCGACGTGGCGTTGCTCGACCTGAACTTGCCAAGGCGTCATGGGCTGGAAGTTTTTCGGGATCTGCTTGAGGTCGATCCCGGTTTGCCGGTGGTGGTGATCACCGCCCATGGCAGTCCCGACGCGGCGCGTCAGGTTGCCAGTCAGGGGGCCTTCGGCTACTTGAGCAAACCGTTCAACAACGAGGATGTCCTGTTCGCCGTCGGTCGAGCCGCCGAAGCGCGACGACGCGCTTCGGCCACCACGCCTGCTTGGGCTCCAAGCTCCCCTCCGCCTTCCTTCGCGGACCCCGATCCGATCGTCTCCGAGTTGGAGGGAGGATCGACCGTCTGGGGCTGCGTTTCCACCGCGATGCGTCGGGTGGCCGATCAGGTCCGCCGCGTCGCCCCCACCGAGTTCGTTGTCGTGGTGCTGGGCGAGACTGGCGTGGGCAAGGAGCAAGTCGCTCAGGCGATCCATCGCGGCAGCCGTCGCCGCGCCGGCCCGTTTGTGCCGGTCGATTGCGGGGCGCTGCCCGACCATCTGGTGGAAAGCGAACTCTTCGGCCACGAACGCGGCGCGTTCACTGGGGCCGATCGGAGCCGGTCGGGGCGTTTCGAGACAGCGCGAGGTGGCACGTTGTTTCTCGACGAGATTGGCAACTTGTCCGAATCGGCTCAGGCCAGTCTCCTGCGAGCGATTCAGGACCGATGCGCCACCCGTGTTGGCTCGGACACCCCAAGAAGGCTCGATGCGCGGATCGTGGTGGCCACCCATGCCCGCCTCGACGATCGCGTGGCGCAAGGTCGGTTTCGCCGCGATTTGTTCCATCGTTTGGCTGAGTTCGTCATCACGGTCCCCCCCTTACGCGAACGTCCCGAGGACATCGCCCCCCTCGCCCGCCTCTTCGTTGCCCAAACCGCCCGGGAACTGGAACGTCCCAACCCGATCCTCACCGACGAGACCCTGCGACGGCTGCACCACCATTCCTGGCCCGGCAACGTGCGCGAGCTGCGCAACCTGATGCGGCGTGCGGTGTTATGGGCCGACGGCGATCAGATCGAGCCAGACCACCTCGAGTTCGCCGAGGCGTCCCCCCAGTCGCAAAGCAACGTTGCCACACCACGGTCAAGTGAATCCGATTCCCGGTTTCAGTTGGGCAACGATCGGGATCCGTCACCATCCATGTCGCACGACGAACCAACCGGTTCGCTCAAAGAGATTGTGCGGCGTCATGTCGCGGTGGTGGAACGACAAGCGGTGGCCGCGACCTTGAAACAAACCGGGGGCAATCTGACCCGTGCTGCTCGTTTGTTGGGGGTGGACGCCAAGACTCTCCGCACCAAAGCGCGTGCCTACGGCCTGGATTTCCGCGACCCCGACCGCGCTGGGTCATCCGGCGGTTTGGAAGGATGACGGCGTGTCGAAACCACGACGTTAACCCCCGCCCCCGCCGCCGCAGCTCCTCGCCCTTTTTCCTTGCCGCCCTTTCGATCGATTCGGCACCCGACTCCCGACTTCCAGCAACCATGACGAGCGCCCTTCCCTGCGACGTGAATGTGAAGGACAACCAGGCATGTTCGGCGAGTTCTCTGCCAATCCGTCTCAGACGAATGATTCGTTATCCGGCTCTAACGCCATTAAGTCGGATTGCCATCCACCCACCGAAACCCGGTCCAGCCCGACCGGCAACGGACATGGCGATCCCAACCGGAGACCTCCTTCCCCCGACGCGCGACGCGCCCGCGACTCCTGCTCCGAAACCGGAAACGTCACAAGTCTGCTCGACGGTCTGATCGGCTTGGTGCGATCGTTGGGCGAGTTCGCCGACAAGGGACGGCAATTGCGCCACACGGTGGGCCGGGACGATCTGAAGGTGGAGACCACCGTGAAGGTCCGCTCTCTGTTGGACGATTATGGCCAACCAATCCGCGACCAGAAAGACTCTTCGGATAACTCCGAATCCCCCACCGAAGCGTCCCCCCCCGACAAGGTGGCGGTCAAAGTGGGCGGCGGCGACGATCACCACGATCGTCACGCTCCCCTCACCCCGCGTTACGACCGCTTCGACGAACCGGAGGGCGTGACCTTGCTCTTCGAGATTCCCGGGGTCAACAGCCTGGACGAGGTTGATCTCGAACTCGACGGCAATTTGTTGTTCCTAGAGACCACCGCCGCCCGCCGCTACCGCGTCGAAGTGATGCTCGACCAAACGTTTGACCCCGCCGGCCTACGCTCGCGGTTGACTCACGGCGTCCTGGAGGTCCGACTGAACCGATGAACCCAACCGACTCGACATCTCCCCGGACCCACCACGAGCCCGCCGTCAGTTCCGACTCCCTCTCCAACTCCAGCGAGTCCCTATCGGCCAACTCGTCTCCAACACCTCCCGACCGTGACGCCTCGGCCAACGACCACGCGACCGCATCGCCATCGACCAAGACGCCGTTCAAGGTGGCCGAAGCCCGCCCACGCGATCAGGGACGGGGTTTGGCTCGACTTGACCCAGCCGATCTCGAAGCACTTGGAGCCGCGCCAGGGGCAGTGGTCGAGATTGTGGGAACCCGGCGCACCGTGGCGCGCGCTATGCCAGCGTACCCGGAGGATCGTGAGCGTCGTCGGGTTCATCTGGACGCGACCACCCGCGACAACGCCGGGGTCGCGCTCGACGACTTGGTGAGGGTGCGTGTAGTTCCATTCACCATCGCTGAGAAGGTTGGCCTGGTCCCTTTGGGCGATTTCCCAGACGACCGCGACCTGCAATATCTCGGCGCACGGTTCGATGGTTTGGCCCTCATTGCCGGCGACCTGGTGCGAATCCGCATGATCGGCGGAGCATTGCGCGAGTTCGAGGTCCGCTCGGTCGAGCCGCCCGGCCCGGTGGTGGTCGGTCCCGATTCGACTCTGGAACTGCAACGTCCCCCTTCTTCTTCCTCCTCGTCACGGTCTCGAGCCGGCTCACCTCGCGTTGGAGATGCCTCGGACGGTCATGGACACGATGACGCCAGCGACTCCGGCATCTGGGGCTTTGCCCGCTCCGGCGGCCTGGGCTCGCCACGACGCGCTGCGGTCTGGTCCTCCGGGTCGTCCAGCTCCTCCCTGGGCGGTGGGGCGGCGCGGTCGTCGATCCCACGCCGTCCCCGCGGCGGTTTCAGCTCCTCGGCGGGACGCGGCGGGCGAACCGTCCGCTACGAAGATGTGGGCGGACTCAAACGCGAGTTGAACCGCATTCGAGAATTGATTGAATTGCCGTTGCGTCATCCCGAAGTGTTTCAACGCCTGGGCATCGACCCGCCCCAGGGGGTTCTGCTTCATGGACCGCCCGGCTGCGGCAAAACCTTGATCGCCCGCGCCGTGGCGGCCGAGTCCGACGCTGCTTTCTTTGCAGTGAACGGTCCCGAAATCGTTCATAAGTTCTATGGCGAATCCGAAGCCCATCTGCGGAGGATTTTCGACGAAGCGGCCCGTTCGGCCCCCAGTATCATCTTCCTCGACGAAATCGACGCCATCGCCCCCAAGCGGGAGAACGCCGTCGGCGAAGTCGAAAAGCGGATCGTTGCCCAACTTCTGGCGCTGATGGACGGCATGAATCGGCGGGGACGGGTTCTGGTGCTGGCGGCCACCAACCTGCCCAACAACCTCGACCCGGCCCTAAGGCGTCCGGGCCGGTTCGACCGCGAGATCGCCCTGCCGATCCCCGACCGCGAGGGCCGCCGCGACATTTTGGATGTTCACACTCGCGGGATGCCTCTGGATGACGACGTGGACCTTGACCAGCTGGCCGCCATCACCCACGGCTTCGTCGGGGCCGACCTGGAAGCGCTCTGCCGCGAAGCGGCGATGGTCCGCTTGCGCCGTCTGATGCCTGCGATCGACTTTGACTCCGGCACGCTCCCCTACGACCAACTCAAAACGCTCAAGATCGGCATGGAGGATTTCCAACTGGCGCTTCGGGACATCGAACCCTCAGCGATCCGCGAAGTGTTCGTCGAGGTGCCCGAGGTCTCTTGGGCCGACGTGGGCGGTTTAGCCGAGGTCCGCCAACGCTTGATCGAGGCGGTCGAGTGGCCATTGCGCCACCCGGACCTGTTCGCCTCATTCCAAGCGCGTCCACCTCGGGGGATCTTGTTGCACGGGCCGCCCGGTTGCGGCAAAACCCTGATCGCTAAGGCAATCGCCCGCGAAAGCCAAGCCAACTTCATCCCGGTCAAAGGTCCGGCACTGTTATCCAAATATGTAGGCGATAGTGAAAAGGCGGTGCGCGAGGTATTCCGCAAAGCTCGTCAGGCCGCGCCATGCATCCTGTTCTTCGATGAGATCGACGCCCTGGTGCCGACCCGCGGCGAGGGGGGCGGCTCCGACAGCCAGGTGGCCGAGCGGGTCGTAGGCCAGTTCCTCGCCGAACTCGACGGTATCGAGGATCTTGGCGGCGTCCTGGTGCTGGCGGCGACCAACCGGGTCGATCGGATCGATCCGGCATTGAGGCGTCCGGGCCGGTTCGACTTGATCGTCGAAGTGCCCGCGCCCAACCGCGACGATCGCCGGGCGATTTTGGCTATCGGCCTGCGCGACATGCCATTGGACCCCGCAGTGAGCCTCGACGAACTCGCCGAGGTCTCCGAAGGTCTGACCGGGGCCGACCTGCGGGCGATCTGTCACGAGGCGGCCCGCCGCGTCATCCGCCGGATTGTCGCTCAACGCGAAGCTGGTTCCGTCGCCACGACCACGACCTTGCCCAAGGTCGCGCGAACCGATCTGCTCGACGCGATTGCCGCCCGTAAGCTCGACCACGCCTCAACCGCCGGCAGCCTCTAAAGGTGGGTTCCCCCTGCGTCCCAGGTCAGATCAGAACGGTGCCACGGGAAGGCTCGGAGCCTCCCGCGCCACCCGGCAGCGCCAGGCGAAGATTTGGAACCAGAGCCACCAAGCTAAGCCGTAGATGAGGTAATTCCAATCGGGGAGTTGAACCATCAGGATCCCGACCAACCCCATGAAAACCGCTGGGATCAGAAACCGCAAACTGAACATCCAGGCCAACCCCGCGAACAGGAAGGTGCTGAGCGTCGCCCAGATTGGCTTGAACCAATCGAGCGCCCAGCCGGTCTGCACATTGTAAAGCGACACACTGAACGACAGGATGAGGAAGGTGATCCAGAATCGGGCGACCAGGTTGACGGCGGGCGGTCGAATCCAGCCTTTGCCCAAAACGAGGCGGGCGGCGGTCAGAATCAAGATCAATTCCACCAACCAAACCGCCGGGAACCGCACATCGCCGTGGGTGTCCCGCCGGTACATCGCGTGACAGACCAGGAAACAGGCCAGATGAATCCAGCCGAACCATGCCAACGCCAAGGGCCAGCGGTTGGAGGTCAACGAGGCGTGGAGGTCAGCGCGAAGCGCGTCGAGGGGATGACCAGGTTCGCGTTGCCCAGAGGTTTGGGACGCTCCTCCGACTTGCGTCGGAGTCCAGGTGGGATGAGAAGTCGCGTCGGGCGTCGGAGTTGGCGTTGACATCGTTGACGGAACCATCGCCGCGGGTCGAGGCGGCGAGGGCGTCGTTGTGGAGGAGGGGATGGTGAATGGGGCCATGACAACCAGATCGAGGGGGAAACGAAGAACGGACTGGACACACCTCCTTCCTTTTCCATCGGCTCATTCGCCCTTGTTCCATCAGCGTGATCGAAGCCGCGTCGAACCGCCGTGGTGGGGGCACGGCAGTTCGACGCGGGGCAGCGCGACCGAGCGGGTCTCGGACTCACGGGCCGGCTTGGTTGGCTTGGGTTCGGTCGGAGCGTCATAGACCGATGCAGACCGACTTGGTCTCGGTGTAAAGCTGAATCGCCTCGTAGCCCATTTCGCGCCCCCAACCGGACTGCTTGTAGCCGCCAAAGGGCAAGGCGGCGTCGAAGATGTTGTAGCAGTTGATCCAAACCGTCCCCGCGCGAAGTCGCTTGGCCAGCCGGTGCGCTTTGCCAATATCGCGGGTCCAGATGCCGGCGGCCAGACCGTAGATCGTTTCATTGGCCGCTGGTTCGACCTGGGCCGGGTCGTCGAATGGCATCGCCGTGACCACCGGGCCGAAAATCTCCTCGCAGACCACCTTCATCGTCGGCTTGACATCAACCAACACCGTCGGCTCCACGAAGAACCCCCGATGCCCCACCCGACCGCCGCCTACCACCGCCCGCGCCCCCTCGCGGACTCCGGACTCCAGAAAACCATTGACCCGCTGAAGCTGCTCGTTCGAGATCAACGGCCCCATTTGAGTGGATTCGTCCAGACCATGTCCCAGTTTGATCGAACGGGCGTGGTTGGCGACTCCCTCGACCACCCGATCAAAGATCGAGCGTTGCACATACAGACGGCTGCCTGCGCAACAGCATTGCCCGTGGTTGAAGAAGATCGCGTTGGCCGCGCCGGGGATCGCGGTCTCGAGATCGGCGTCGGCGAAAACGACGTTGGGGCTCTTGCCGCCGAGTTCCAAGGTAACTCGCTTGAGGTTGCCCGCCGCCGCCTGAACAATCGCCCGGCCCACCTCGGTCGAGCCGGTGAACGCCACCTTGTCCACGTCGGGGTGCGCCGCCAGGGCCGCCCCGGCCGTCGCGCCGAAGCCGGTGACGATGTTGACGACCCCGGCAGGGAAGCCGACCTCTTGGATCAGTTCGCCCAGCCTTAGAGCCGAAAGCGGAGTTTGTTCCGCCGGCTTGAGGATCACCGTGCAACCCGTGGCCAGGGCCGGACCGAGCTTCCAGGCGGCCATCAGCAGCGGGAAGTTCCAGGGAATGATCTGACCGACCACACCGATCGGCTCGCGCAGGGTCATCGCCAGGAACTCCGCCCCAGGCGCGGTGGGAGCTGAAATCGGGATGGTTTTGCCCTCGATCTTGGTGGCCCAACCGGCCATGTAGCGGAACAGATCGACCGCCAGCGGCACGTCAGCGACCCGCGCGACGGCCAGCGGCTTGCCGTTGTCCAGCGACTCGAGTTCGGCGAACTCGTCGCGGCATTCCTCCAGACGATCGGCCAGTTTCCAAAGCAAACGGCCCCGCTCCGAGGGAGTCATCTTGGGCCACGGACCCGACTCGAACGCCTGGCGGGCCGCCTTCACCGCCAGGTCGATATCCACTCGACCCCCCGAAGGCACATGCGCCAGCACCGTTTCGGTCGCCGGGTCGATCGTCTCGAAATTCTCGTCATCAACCGCCTGGGTCCAACGGCCGTCGATCAACATTCCTTGAGGCTTGAACTTAGGGACCACCGGCGCGTGGCGGGTTGGGTCCAAAGTGGAAACGGACATGGCATTCAATCTCCTTGGTGACTTCGATCCGTGGCCTTGCGACGCGACGGACGAGGGATGGAAAGGCTTGCAACGGGTGGAATGCGTGCCAGAAGTCGCCGGGCGCGGCGTCGGACGCCGCGCCCGCGTCCTTTAGGCAAGGCCGGGATTCCCTAACTCAGAACTCGAAGACCAAACGGGCGGGAACCTTGCCGGCTTCGACTTCCTCGAAACAGTGATTGACCTCGTGGAGCTTGCGGGTCTCGTAAATCACCTTGGTCCTGCCGGCGGCGTGAAGCTCGAACACCTCCTTGAGATCAACCCGGGTGCCGACAATCGAACCGATGATCGAAATCCCATTGAGCACCGTCTCGAAAATAGGGATCTGGACATGATTATCCGCCGGCAGCGCGACGAACACCAGTCGTCCCCCCCGACGCAGCGAGCGGTAGGCTTGTTCGAACGCTCTGGGCGCGACCGCCAGGCAGATCGCCGCGTCGGCCCCGCCCAGCTTCTTGATCGCCTCGGCGGGGTCCTCGTGACGGGCGTTGATCGTGTAATCGGCCCCCAGACTGGTCGCCAGGTCGAGCTTTTCGTGCAGAAGATCGACCGCCACCACCGTCGCCCCAGCGATCTTGGCGTACTGAATCGCCAGGTGGCCCAAGCCACCCACCCCGAAGATCGCCACCAAATCGCTGGGACGCGCTCCAGAGACCTTCACGGCTTTATAGGTGGTCACCCCCGCGCAACTCAATGGGGCAGCATCCAAAGGACTCACCCCTTTGGGCACGTGGCCGACGTAGCGAGCAAAGGCGGTGGCGTATTCGGCGTAGGCCCCTGGCAAGAAGTAGCCACTGTTGAGCTGCTTCTCGCAAAGCGTCTCCCACCCCGAGGCGCAGTATTCGCAGACCCCGCAGGCGTAACCCAGCCAGGGAATCGCCACCCGGTCCCCCTCCTTGACCTCGCGGACCCCCGGACCCACCTGGGTGACGATCCCAATCCCCTCGTGGCCCGGAATCAGAGGCAGCGGCGGCTTGATCGGCCAATCGCCGTGGGCCGCGTGAATGTCGGTGTGGCACAGCCCCGAGGCTTCCATCTTGACCAGCACCTGTCCCTCCGTAGGACAGGGAATCGGCAGATCCTCGATCGTCAACGGTTCACCGTAGTCGCGAACCACCGCGGCTTTCATCATCGTCATCAGGGCGACTCCTCGATTCCTCGATGGAACATTCCCACGAACACGAACCCATGCCCGCCACACCCAACCAGCACTCTCCCCGTCCTCCGGGACGATCAGAGCGGTCGGGCTTGCTCCACGCGTCCCCTCCGCCAACGCCACACCGCGCAGCGCGACGAACCAACCACCACACAACGACACGTCTTGCGACGCGACGATGAGGTGGGTCGTTTTGTCACGGCGAACCAAAGCCGGGGAACGCAGGACGGGATGAGACGAATTAACGCGGCAGGACTTGTTGGGCAGTTCGGAGGTTGCGAGTCGAGCCAACCTGCTCGATTCACCGAGTCCCTCCACCACGCCCGGACGCGAGCACGACCCCGCGCCTGCCGCGGATGTTTAGGCTTAATGCACCCTTCATGCCAAATACGCCAACCTAGCCGATTTTCGGGTCGAACCACCACCGTTGCCGCTTCGACGCCGCCTTGTTGTCATCGGTTGAGTGACATTCGACCCGACTTCGACGTGACATTCGTCACCGCGATCGGCTCCAGGATGAGGCGCTTGTCACACCTGGGGAGGCGATCGACGCGGAAAAAGAGGGGCGGGTGTCGCGCCTCAGGGGCGGTATTCGTCCCAATGGCCCTGGCCTTGAGGGTGGATGTCCCGCGCGGGATCGGGGCCGTTGGTTTGAAGTCTCCGAATGCGGATGAGTCCCCGTCGGTTGATACGCCGGTAGAGGGTCATCCGCGAGACCCCCAACCTCCGGGCCGCCTCGGCGAGATTGCCTTGGGCGTCTTGAAGCGCGCGGAGCCAGGGTTCCGCGTTGGCGGGATTGGCGGAGAGGAGGACATCCTCTGCAGCGTGGTCGCCGCGACCCAGAGCCGTTGTTCGAGACGTCCGGCCAAGGAGAGGCGAAGCGACCGACGAATCAGCGGGAAACGCCGGGGGGCAGCCAGGCGGAGGAACGACTCGAAGGGATTCCGGGCGGAGGAAGTCTGGCAGATCGTCCAGATCGAGCAGGGTTCCCTCGGCGAAGGTGACCGCCGCGTGAACGACCGCCTTGAGTTCCCGCAGGTTGCCAGGCCAGTCGTAAGCCTGGAGCGCCTCCAAAGCGCGGGGGGTCCAACCCCGGATGGGATTGGAACCCGACGCCCCGGCTTCCCGGGCCGCCAGCGCCTCCTCCAAAAAGAGATAGGCCAGATGGGGAATGTCGTCGCGCCGGCAACGCAACGGCGGCAGTTCGAGGGTGAGCACATGGAGACGATAAAACAGGTCGGCCCGAAACCGGCCGGCCGCGACCTCGGCCCGCAGGTCGCGGTTGCAGGCCGCGATCACCCGCACATCGACCCGCCGGGTCGAGCCGCCCAGCGGGGTGACCTCCCCTTCCTGAAGCACCCGCAGCAACGCCGACTGCGCCGAGGGCGACAGATCGTGAACTTCGTCGAGCAACAGGGTCCCGCCGTCAGCTTCGACGAAACGACCGGGACGCCCCCGTGCCGTGGCACCAGTGAAGGCTCCTGGGGCGTGGCCGAAGAGTTCCGACTCGATGAGACTCTCGGGCAACGCGCCGCAGTTGACCGCGACGAAGGGCCGTCCAGTCCGACCCCGGCGACTCGCGGCGTGGATCGCCCGCGCCAGGACCTCTTTGCCGGTCCCGGTCTCGCCCATCAGCAGGATCGGCAGTTCGGAGGCCGCAGCGCGTCGGGCGCGGTCCTTGAGCCGAACAAGGGCTTCGGTCTGTCCGTCGAGCATGGCCAGAGGATCCTGATCACAACGACGGGCGGTTATCGTCATATTCGGGTGCGTTTTATCTTGAATCGTCGCGGACGACGTGGATCGTCCTTGAACCACGGCGCGGGTAAGGGAGCCAGCGAGCAGCAAGAGCGCGCCGAGGAGTTGGCCGTCGCGCCAGGCGGGGGCCACCAGGACGCGCGTAGCGCGGGAGCCGACGTGGCGGCACTCGGTCAACTCGAATCGCTCGAACTCGATCTGATCCTCGCCGGAGGGGTGGTCGTCACCCTCGCTCCCGATGATGCCGGGGTGGGTCTTGGGGCCACGATAACGCTCAAGGATGTTGAGGACCGCCGCCTTGAGTCCGGGGCAATGCTCCAGGCTGGGACGGTCGGGGGGGCCAAGATGAACCGCGGCCGCGTCGTTACACCGCAGCACACGCAACCCCGCGTCCACCGCCAAAAGTCCCTCGGAGGACCGACCGGCGGCCAGACCACGGAAAAGGTCCAGCAGCGCTGCGCGGCGGGCCTCGAAACGATGGGCCAACTCCGCCTCAGCGGCCCTCGCCAAGGTGGCGGCCACGGCCAAGGCATGCGAACGCGATGCTTCCGAACCGGCCGGTGCCGTGACATCGACGGCGGCGACGATCCGCTCGGTTTCCGGGTCGCGCACCACCGCCGAGGCGCAGTTCCAAGGATGCCAGGCCGCGATGTAGTGTTCCGCGCCTCGAACCCTCACCGGCTCGCGTCGCCAAAGCGCCAGACCCGGTCCGTTGGTTCCGGCAGAGGCTTCGCTCCAGTTATAGCCCGGCGCGAAGCGGATCGTCTCCAGACGCGTCCGCGCTCGGGAGTCGCCCTCCAGGTCGAGCATCCAGCCTTCGGCGTCGAAGATCGCCACCACGCCACCGTTTTCGCCAACCCGTCGAGCTGCCTCGTTCCAAAGTGGCTCCACGCCGCCCCACCAGCATTGGCGGTGACGCTCGCGCAACGCCCGCCACTGCTCCTCGGGCAACCGACTGGTCACTTCCGCCAGCCCGACATCCAGCCGCCAATCTTCCCGGCAACGTCGCCACGACTCCCAAATGACGCGGGGCAAAACCCGGCGGGCTTCGCGGTCGTCCCCGGTCTCGACGTAACGCGACCAGATTCGTTCCGATCCGCCGTTGCGACTGGGCATGGTCCCCTCCCCATCCCATCCCACTCTTACGAGCCCTTTGCCAACCGCCTTACGAGCCCTTTGCCAACCGCTAAGCTAAGCCCCCTGCCGTCCGCTCGCCAATCTGGTTGGTTCCAACAGGACATAGCGCGGTTTCGACCCGCCGTGTCACTCAGCAATCCTTGGATCGGAACCACTCGCAGTTCGATCATCCTATCCGACGGCTGGACGGCCTCACAACCCCGATGAATCAAGAAAAACGTCGGTTTCGCTCCTTCTGGACGTCCTCACTCCATCGTGGCAGGGAGACGCGGGGAAGGATCGCAACTTCAACCTGCTATCGGATTCAACCCCTCGCTTGGTTCATGGCTCGAAGTCTGAATGTCAGGAAAGTCCGAGAGTCGCCGCCCACGCTCGACCACGGGTTTACACAGGTTGCCGCACGCCAACTCATCACCGGTGCGGACAAACAACCGCCTGTCCGCGATGGCGGTTCGAACGGGACAAACATCCCCACCGGCCAGATCCACGGGTAGCTTGCCGGGCAGCTATTCTATCCGACTATCCTTGAGTTGAAACATCAAAGTACACTGGTCAGTTGTCTTGTGATGATCCGGCCGTTGGACACGATGGCCCAAGTCCAATCGACCACACCGTCGTAAGCCATGACGAGCGAAGTGGTGCCGTTGAGTTCGATGGGAATGGGAATCGCGCTGCTGGCGATGACGTTGCGGGCTCGCCAAAGCGGCTTGCCGGTGTTTGGTTCGAGGGCCAGCAGCGAGGAATGCTCGACCAGCGCGCGGGGCAGAGCGTTTCGGGGACGTTTGGGGGTGTCGTTGAGGCGTACCAGAAGCCCGCCGTCGATGACCACGGGGCGGCGATCGGTGCTGGCTGTTTGCGAATCGCCGAAGGAGTCGCGGAGCGTTCCATTCGAGCATCAACGCCGTCCAGGGGAACGCCTCGCCACGGAAGATCACCAGGTCGTTGTGGTGGACGGCCGTGAGGCCGCGGCCCGACTTGCCCGCGCCGATCAGGCCCGTGTTCGTCGCATTCTGAAACATCCAGAGCGTGCGTCCAGTCCGCCTCGACCGCTGGGGATCGGCATGTCGGCACCCCAAAGCAGGCGGGCTGCGTCGAGGTTGTCAACCAACTCGCGTTGGCAGTCGATGGCCGAGTCATGGAGAGTGAGCCCGTGCTGTTGCGGCCAATCGCTTCCCTTGGGGAACGCGCGGTCGTGGTGAATTCTCAATTCTCGGGCGTCTCGCAGGCGCTGAGCTCGCCCTCGAACCGTCTCTGTCGCGGGAGAAACATTTCATCCCTGGCAGCGTCGCCATAGCAATCGCTCCCAAGCCGCCAGCCGCCACAATCGCTTTGCTTTTCCAAAAAACCCGCGATGTGTTCGACTTCCAAAACCCGGAAGCCAGGCATAGAATGCCTACACATCGCGCCTGGCAATCGGCGTCCCGGCCCGTTCCGCCTGGCCTTGTCACCGGATGACGAGACATGCTGTCGTGGTTGAAGGTTTCCTGGAGAACTCCGCCTCGACGCTTGGTCTCCCGGTGACCAGTCCTCCGGTTCGTTCCGCCGATCGGCGCGTCACCACCTCCCATCCTGTAGAACCTAGGGCCCCCGCCCCGGAAAGGAATGGCCGATGGAACCCGCGCGTTTCTTATCGAATCCGACGCGGATGCTTCCGTCCCCGGCCCCGACCCCGCCCCGTGACGGCCGGGTCTACACCGGCAACGAATCGCTTCCCGCTGATCGTATTTTCACGTTGCACCGCTTGATGGTTCTGGGACGAACCCTCGAAGAGCGGATGATCAAGCTGAGCAAGTCCGGTCAGGCTTACTTCTGGGTTGGTGGTCCCGGCGAGGAGGCGTTCAACGTCTGCCTGGGTCTACAGGTCAAGAAGGGTCGGGGACCGGCGTTTGACTACCTTCATCTCCATTATCGCAACAGCGCCACCCTTTTAGCGATGGGGATGGATCCGCGCGACGCCATTCGCCAGATGATCATGACTCGGACCGACCCCTTCTCGATGGGCCGCAACTTCGTTGGTCACTTCGCCCGAGCCGACTGGAACGTGGTCCCCGTCTTCTCGGTCATTGAAAACCAATACGTGATCGCGCCGGGCACAGCCATGATCCAAAAGCGGTTGGGCGGCGACGGCATCTCGATCGTAACCGGCGGCGACGCCGGCTCGGCCGAAGGCGACTTTGCCAGTGGGCTTCTCTGGGCGACCCGCCCCCGCCAGGAACTGCCGGTGCTGTTCATCGTGACCGACAACGCCTACGGGATCTCCACCCTGACCACCTCGCAGATGGACGAGGCCCGCCCGCTCAAGATGGCCAAGGCGCACGAAATTCCCTGCGAACTGGTGGACGGCAACGACGTGGTGGCCAGCTGGCACGCCCTGCAACGGGGCATCGACTACTGCCGCCGCGAACGCGGGCCCTACCTGCTTCAGGCTCGGGTCTCCCGGCTTCACGGCCACTCCTCCAGCAGCGGAGCCGGCCGGATCGACACTGAGGCCGACTGCATCGCCCTCCTCGAATCCAAAATGATCGAACGCGGCCTGGCCAATGAAGCCGACCTCGACCAGGTTCATCGGGAATGCCGCGATCAGATCGAGCGGGCCGTCGAAGAGGTGCTGGACGAGGCCCGCCCCCGCCCCGAGGATGTCGAACGGTTCACCTACGCCCCCAGTCGATACGACGCCGTTTATCCTGAGGATTACACCGGACTGCCCCGGTGATCGCCCCACTTTCCTATCCCCTTCCAGCCCCTCTCATCTCACCCCTTCCTGGGTGCCGAACTGGTTGCCCGGCATCCTAGGAAGGTTCCTAACACGCGGGTCACATCACCCCCCGCACCCTTTGTCTTGTCTTATCTATCTTGTGGCGCGGGCGCGTGGATTGAAAGGATCGACGCAGATGGCCACTTTGGTGCAGGCCGTGCGGATGGCGCTTCATTACGGCGAGGAACATCTGGGCGTCACCGACATCTTCGGCGAGGATGTCGGGCCGCCTTTGGGCGGCGTCTTCACCGCCACCCAGGGATTACGCACCGCCTGGAACTCGCCGCTGGACGAACGCGGGATCATTGGCGCAGCGATGGGCATCGCCTACGCCGGTGGTCGTCCCGTCGCCGAGATTCAGTTTTGCGACTACGCCTTCAACTGCATTGATTTGCTCAAGGTTGCAGGCAACCAGCGCTGGTCGGGGGCAGGCCAATACGAGATGCCGATCGTAGTGATGACCCCCAATGGCGCGGGCATCCACGGCAGTTTATATCACTCGCACTCGTTTGAATCCTGGGCCAGCCGCCTGCCGGGCTGGAAGATCGTCATGCCCAGCAACGCAATCGACGCCCACGGCCTGATGCTTTCGGCGATCGCCGACCCCAACCCCGTTCTTTATCTGCTGCCTAAAGCGTTGCTGCGGGTCAAGAGCGAGGAAAAACTACCCGGCGAACCTGAAGACGAGCGCACCCTCTCGGAAATGATCGACGCCCCGGTGGGTGCTGCGCGGGCCTCGTGGACCCCCCGCTGGCCGGACATCGTCCCCCGGTTCATTCCTTTGGGCCAAGCCCGCGTCGCCCGCGAGGGAACCGACGTCACCGTGGTCAGCTACGGACGCACCCTGCATCTATGCCTCAAGGCCGCCGACCGCCTCGCTCAGGAGCAAGGTGCCTCGGTCGAAGTGATCGACCTGCGCACCATTTTCCCCTACGATTGGGCCACCATCCGAGCCTCGGTCGCAAAAACCGGGCGGTTTTTGGTGGTCAACGAGGATACCGAAGTCACCAACTTCGGGGAACATCTGCTGCGCCGGGTGATCGAAGACGCCTTTTACGACCTGATCGCCCGCCCACGCGCGCTGATGGGAAAACATGTCCCCGGCATCGGTTTGAACGAGGTTTACGAAAACCACTCGGTTCCCCAACTGCACCACGTCCAAGAGGCCCTGCGCGACCTGATCGCTGAGACCGCCTAATCGCCTGGACTCGCGTCGCGCCAGGACACCCCACCCTGCCGCCGGTTTGGTTTCCGTCCATGTTGTCGGCTTGATTGATGATGTTTGGGATTGTTGACGGGATGAAATGGAACACGTTGCTCGTAGGGAGTCCGCGCGATGATCTTCAAGTTGCCCGAACTTGGCGAAGCGGTCCAGGAGGCCGAACTGGTCGCCTGGCGGGTTAACGTGGGAGACGTGGTCCGTCGCGGCCAACCCTTGATGGAGGTCATGACCGACAAGGCGACGATGGAGGTGCCCGCCCCCTTCGAGGGACGGATCACCGCCCTCAAAGCCTCCCCTGGTCATCGCGTGGCCGTGGGCGAGGGAGTCTTGTCCTATCAGGCTGTAGACACCCCCACTCCCGTGGCTCAAGCGGCTCCGGTCGCTCCCCCCGCGCGAACCGAGACGCTCTGCCGAAC
>Ga0209017_10000694_pt1 | contig 31305 bp, 23 predicted proteins | sample YNPBryunderm2012_FD_185812 | JGI IMG/M metagenome (GOLD analysis project Ga0209017, IMG submission 185812) | Anoxygenic and chlorotrophic microbial mat microbial communities from Yellowstone National Park, USA - YNP Bryant MS undermat 2012... ...
CCCATCGCCACGCCCACACCAATGAAGTTGTATGCGAACGCCCAGGCGAGGTTGAGTCGGGCGGTGGCCACCGTGGCGCGGGCCAGGCGGAGGCTCCAGGGAACCCGGCCCAGGTCGTCCCCCACCAGACAAACCTGGGCCGAGTCGCGGGCCACATCAGCGCCGCAACCCATTGCCACCCCGCACGAGGAGGCCGCCAGCGCTGGCGCGTCATTGACTCCGTCGCCCACCATCGCGGCTGGGCCGATGGTCGCCTCCGCGTCGCGGAGCGCTTCGCGTTTTTGGTCGGGCGACAGACCGGCCTTGACCTCGACTCCGAGTTCCTCGGCCAAGGCGCGACCGCGTGCGGGGTGGTCGCCGGTCAGCACCGCAACATCCAGTCCGAGCACTTGGCATTCGGCGAGCGCTCCGACCGTCTCGGGCCGCAAGCGTTCGCGGAACACGAAGACCCCACGCGCCCGTCCATCCCAACCCACCACCGAGACCGAACGTCCCCGCGCTTCGGCCTCGCGGCGGGCGCGATCCAGGGCGGGCGGGAAGGACCAATCGCGTTCGTCAAACCAACGCCCACTGCCCAGCATGACCGTGGTGGGAGACGCCAACGAATTGGTCGGCGATGGATTCCACATCAACGACGCCTGAACCCCTCGACCCGCCTCGTTGCGCGGCTCGCCTCCAGGCGCAAAGCGTGGGGGAGCCAGCGACGCGGCGGCTTGGGCGAGTTCGGCGTGATCCATCAGAGCCCGGGCCATCGCGTGGGTGGAGGAGTCGGCCAGACGACGAGTCACTGCGGCGACCACAGCGAGCGAGGCCGCGGGATCGGCCTTCTCGTTTTCCACCACCACGGTTTCCACCTCGGGCGTGCCGGTGGTGAGGGTGCCGGTTTTGTCGAACCGCACCGCGCGAATCTCGGCTAGACGTTCGATCGCCTCGCCGTTGCGAAAGACCACACCGTTGCGGGCGGCGACTCCCAGGGCCGACCAGACCGCCATCGGCACCGCCACGCCTAGGGCGCATGGGCAGGAGATCAGCACGACAGAAAGCCCAACCATCAGGCCGGTCTCGGGGTCGGAACGAACACCGTGAACCACGCCGGCGGCGATCGACAGCAACGCCACCAGGGGAACGAAGATCGCCGAGGCGCGATCGGCCAGACGTTGGTAGCGGCCCCGTTCCAAACCGGCGGCCCGCACCGCCTCGACCAGTTTGCCGAAGGCTCCGCCGCCCGGTGGACTGGTCAATTCCACGACGAGGTCGCCATCCAGGTTGAGCGTGCCGCCCAGTGCGGTCGCGCGAGGCTCCAGGGTAATTGGGCGGCTTTCGCCAGTGAGAATCTGTTGATCGACCTGAGCGATCCCTCGCAGCACGATCCCATCAGCAGGAAAACGCTCGCCCGCGCGAACGTTGATCTGATCGCCGGGTCGGAGACTCGCGGTGGGTACCTCGAGAAACCCGCCGTCCTCGGTAAGTTTGCGCGCCACGGGCGGAAGCAGCTTGCGAAGTGAATCCAGCGCGTTGGAGGCTTTGAGACGTCCATTGGTTTCGAACCAACGTCCCAGCGCGGTGAAGACCAACACGACGCAACCGACCTCGAAATAAATCGGTCCCTGGTCGCGGTACACCGCCCAGACTGAGACCCCGAACGAGGCCAACACTCCGGAGGCCAACAACAAATCGGTGGAGGGACGCCCTTCGATCAGTTCTTCCCAAGCGTGTTCGACCAGCGGCGGAGCCAATAGAACAAACACGGGGAGGGCAAAGAGCAACGTCAGGTAGCGAAACAAACTCACCAAAAGGTGAGTGGATTCGGTCAGGTTTCGCAGATCGTCGCTGTACAGGTCGAACGACCAGAGCGCCATGGTGAAGGCCATGACGTTCATCGCAAAGAAGCCGGAGAGTCCCAGACGGATTAAGAGGAAGCGATTGACCCCTTGTTCCCCCCGCGCTTGGGTCACGGCGGCGGCGAATCGGCACCCTTGACAGCAATAGCGGGCCGAACGCGCGTCGAATTCCTCCTCCTCGGCGTCGCCGTGGCCGAGATCGCGGTTGAGGCCGACCAACGCGGGTGTCCCTAGATCCTCAACTGAGGGAGTCGCGGAGGGTTGGGCGGGAGCGGCCTCCCCGATCCTCCACCACGAACGGCGGGGAACCAGGGGCAGGCCGCAATGGTCGCAACACGCGACCCCGTCCTCTCGGCCTTGGTCGTCGAATCCGCTCCCGGCGGTGGTCGTTTCGGCGATCTCGACGGCTTGCGGAGGTGACTCACCCGCGCGGTCCGATCGACACGCCAAAGGCGCGCCCGGCTGAAGGAGGGCCACCGCAGAACGGAGCGGCGCGGGGTCGGAAATCATGGCGGGCTCACCATCTCCTTCTGCATCGCTGGCACCATCCAGGTAATGACGTAGGCCAGCACGAAGACCCAGTAGGCCACCCAGATCAGATGGATGTACCAGGGGATGGCGTTGCTGGTGTAGTTGAGAAACCGACTTTCCTTCTCGGGCGGTTGGACCACGAGTTCGGTCTCGGAGTCAGCGATGGTCGTTTTCTGGGGATTCATGAGGTGAACGCCTTTTCGGTCGGGAGGGGTTGGGAGCGAGGCGACTCCATGGGAGCAAGGATCGAGGCGGGCGGTTCGCCGTGATGAATGGGCGGGATGGTTCCTTCAAGCCGATCGAGCATCATCTCCTGTTCTAGCATGGTGTGTTTGGGCTGTTCCACGTCGCGGAACATCCCCCGCAGGGTCGCCCAGCAGAACAGGAAGAAGAAGCCCATGCTGGTCAGCAGGTAGTTGGAAAGCGGCGTAAGGGCGAAGGTGCCTTCCGGCTCACCGGCGAGGATGTAGAACTCAAAAAGCTTCTGGCCGAAGCCGAGCATCGAGGGAATCAAAATGCCCGCGGCCAGCACTCCGACCACGGCACGCGGCGCCTGGCGGCGGACCTTGCGACGGCGACGGCTGGCCGGCTTGACTTGAGAAGCCGGTGGCGGGGAAAACGGCGTGTCGGCGCGGGGTTGGGGTTGAGGCGAGGACATCGGTCACTCCTCCTCGGCGGTGACCGCCGGCTCGCCCAGCGGCGGGAGCGACGAACCCGCACGCGCAACGGGGACTGAGTCCTCAGTCGCGGCCGGCTTGGTTTCAAGGGAGGCGGCGGCGGGAGCCGCTTTCCCTTCGATCGGGGCGGAGACGAGGGCTTGGCGATCAGGCAGCGGTGAGGGTTTGTAATCCTCGTAGTAGGGATATTCCTCCAGCCAGGAGCCTTGCCACTGGATGTAGGTGATGATCGAGAGACCTTTTTTGTTGGGCTTCTCGGAGTCGCCGTCCTCGAAGAACCAAGGGTACTGGGGCATCGGCGAGTTGGGCACAATGTCGGTAGGTCGGCGGAAGTGGACCGTGTGCCAGTCGTTGGAGTGCCGACCGCCAGCGCGTGACAGGTCGGGACCGACCCGACGGGTGCCAAACAGCACCGGACGCTGCAACTCGTTGGCATATTCCTCGCTCTTGGCGACCGGGCCCCAGCGGACCTCCTCGTTGGCCACCGGACGGACGAACTGGCTATGGCAATGCCAGCAGGCTTCTCCTTTGTACACCTTCAACCCGGTGCGTAGGGCGTCGGCGACTTTCTGGTTCCACCAGGCGTCCTTCTCTTCGTCGGTGCCGCTTTGGGGCGGTTCGCCGAATGCTTTTTTGAAGGGTTCGGGGAAGCGGCGGGCGAGTTCCTCGAACTGGAAGCGGATGTTGGGGTTCACCAACTCCTCGGCGGTCTTCTCGGGCAGGTCGGCGTACATCACGGCAGGGACCACGGCGTTGGAGACGAAGGCCAACGCGAAGAACATGACCCCGGCGATCAGCAAAACGCCGCTTTTATGCTCAAACATCGGCAAGAATCCTCAAATCAAAAAGGTCAATGGAGATGATTCGCAACACAAGCCAGTGACCTACCCCACTTAGCGTGAAGCGACGCGACGGCGGTAGATCGGCTTAGCTTTGGGCGGGGCGATCGGCCACAGTACGATCCCGCGGCCGACCCGACCAGAAAACGGTGGTCGATCGATTGACCGGGACACCCGCTCACGCTGAGGTCGAATCGGACGCAGCGACCACCACTGGATCGACCTTGGGACCGAAGCTGGTCAGGAGGATGTTGATCCACAAGCAGATCAACCCGGCAAACATCAACAGCCCCGAGAACATACGGATGACCCAGAATGGCACCGAGATGCTGATGTAATCCTCCCAAGGCTTCAAGGCGTTGAGGTATTGGCCTTGAAACAAGCCGCCCACAATCAGATCCATTGACATGGTGACAATCCCCACCGTTGAGAGCCAATAATTGGCTTCGTTGAGGGTTTTGCTGAACCAGGGGCGGTGAACAACCCGCGGGTACATGTACATCACCGTGCCGTAGAGCCACAAGCCGAAGACGCCGAACATGACCATGTGTGCGTGGCCCACCACCCAGTCGGTGAAGTGGATCAGCGCCTGAAAGGTCAGAGTGGTTTGGAAGGCGCACTGCAGGCAGGTCAGGAAGTAGAGGATCATCCCAGTGTAGAAGAACCGGATCGGCACGTTGACCACCAGTGAGCGGGTTGAGCCCCAGATGGTGGCGAAGAAGTTGATCAGCACCGTAGTGACCACCAGTTCCACTGCCACGGTTGAGACGATCGCGCCGTACTGGAGAAACATCGGGATCGGGGTGTAGAGGAAGTGGTGGATGCCGGTCAGCGGGTAGAAGAAGGCCAGACCCCAGAAGCCCACCAGCGACAGCCCGTGGCTCCACATCGGCTTCTTCAAAATGATCGGCACCATGTAGTACATCAGGCCCCAGCCGATCGGCGTCACGAACAACCCCACCAGGTCGTGGATGAACAGGCCCCCCACTGCTCCCGCGGCGGTACCGTTGACGAAGTACTGGGGCACGAAGTTGCCCATCGCGTAGGTCAGCACCGTCCAGATATAGGCGGCGGTGAAGTACCACAGCGTTACATACATCGGCCCTTTGACTTTGCCAATGGGAGCCATGAAGTTGACCGCCACCAGACCCAGACCCACCAGCGCGAGCGGATCGATCCAGACCGGGGTTTCGCCCCACTCCAGGCTTTGCGCTTCGCCGACCATGAGGCCGCCGATCGTGGCCAACACGACCACTTGCCAGGCGGCAAAAATGAAGTAGGAAAACTTGGTCGAAAGCACCGGATGCAAGGTCAAACGAGGCACGGCGTAGTGTAATGCGCCTAGGAAGCAGTTGGCGATGAAGCCGTAGGCCATCAAATTGGTGTGGATCATCCGCCAACGGCCCGGCGAGAGATATTCCGAAGTGCCGTCGAACGGGTTGAGCTGGATCAGCTGCAGGCCGTAAAAGATGCCACCGAGCATCCCCAGCGCGAGGTAACCCAGACCGGCTAGAAAGTACCAGCGAACCAGTTGTTCCTCCACCAGGCGGTTGATGGGAACGGACGGGGTCGCTTGAACCGAGTTGGGGTCGAACATAGTTCACGTGTTCCCGTGGCCAAGGAACTCAACGACCAGCCTAGCGCGCAGGCGTGGACAGCTCGATGCCGCCGGCGGAAATCGTTCCCGCTCCGCGATCGCCCCGCCAGACCAACTCGACACCGGGGCCGGAATGAATCGAGAATAGCGGAACCGTGCGGCACACTCCGGTCGTTGGTCCGAAGATTGAAGATCAGGAAAAACCAGCGAAGAATCTGAGACAAAACAAGCGGGCGGGAGAGATGAGCGGGAGGCGTTGGAATGCTACGAACCAACGCCGCATGATGTCACCAATCGATGGACTGGGGAGGCTCGGTCTGCGACCACCCTCAAGTCACGAGACGGTGGAAGGAGAGGCCATTCCCGGCGGCACGTAGGGACGATACTCGCCCAGCCGCGACATCAGACCGATGGTCAAGCCATAGACCGCATGGTTGGCCGCGGCCACCCACCAGGGCAACAGCGATTGGTCCAAGATCCAGTTGCCGCCGAACAGGGTGGGTTGCAGCCAACTCAAAACGCCGTAGAAGTTGATCCCCCAGATCGCCAAGGCCGCCAGCACCCCCAGAACCGAGCGGAGAACCAAGTTCCCCTTGGGTGCAACCCAAGTGATGAAGAGATAGACGGGAATCCCCATCAACATCCCCATCGCCACATAGAGGCAACAGCCGAAAATCAGGATCAGACTATCTGGCACCGTGTAAAGCTGAGTCTCGGGGTTGGTGAGTTCCAGGGCACGCTCGCCCAGTGGGAAGGTCATATAAATCCGAATCAATTCAAGCGCGTTTTTGCCCACCGCGATCGAACTGAGCATGCTGGTCAGTAGACTGGTGATCGAACCAAAGATGCCCAGCAGGAAGCCCGTGGAGGCGTGGTAGTAAAAGTAGTAGCCGGTGGCCTGCCAGGCGGGCGGGTTCTCGGCCAGTTCGCGCTCTAGCGCAGCGGCGCGGTTGCGGAGTTCCTCCAGCTCGCGTCTCTTGTCGGAGATGGCTTGATCCACGGCATTGCCTCGATCGATCAGAGCGGGAAACGGGGAAAAACGAGGAACGGCGGAAGGGGTGACGAGCCGATCGGTCATCAATCCTTCCCCAACCTAGAGGAAGAATGACAACGCGCGTTGATTGGTTCAAGACGGCCCCTGGGGGGGCGGGGTCGGGATCGCCCGCCCCGCGACGACGGCGAAGTGGGGACGGGGTTGATCACGGCCGTTTTCGACGGAATGCGACTCACTCGCCGTTGAGCGCGACGGAGCCAGTCTCGGCCGAGGGCGGGGAGGACGGGTCGCTCATGCGGTCCCGAGAGCGGGGATTTTCGATCGGAATGATCCGACCCGCCGGCAACTGCTCGCCCCGCCGACGTTGGTTCGAGATGTTCAGCACATGGCCCACCACACTCCAAATCTCCTCAGAGGTCAGTTGGGCGGAATACTGGGGCATCGGGGCGTAAATCCCGCCGGCGATGCGCCGATAGATGTCGATTGGCTCGGGACCGCCGTGGAACATGCCGGCCGTCAGGTCGGCGACCCGAGGCTTGCGGCCCCAACCGTCGTCGGTCATGCTCTCGTTGCCTTCGACTTGACCGCGGCCATCCGGGCCGTGGCAACTCGCGCAGTTCTTGACGAACAACTCTTTGCCCTGGGCCAGCAATTCAGTGGTGAAGGTAGGCATCGGCTTTTCGGGAATGATCACCCGCGAAGGAGCTTCCGCCCATTCGGTCAGGATGCGGTCTACCGTCTCCTTGACCACGTCCTCGAAGGCCACCTCGTAGTCGTCGGGGTTGGCCTCGCCTTCGAACACGATCTTTTCACCGAGTTCCTCGGCTTCTTTGAGCCGCTTGGCCAACCGGGTCTCCAACTCGCCCCGGTGGGTCAAGTAGATGACGTAGTCGGTCAGTAGACCAATTTCCTTGTCGGTCAGGATGTCGAAAGAGGGCATCGAGGTGCCGATTGCGCCCCGCTTGATGATCGCGGCGATGTCGGAACGCAATGGCTTATCGGTTTGGGGGGTCGATTTGAACTTGAACTGGCCGGCGTGGAAGTTACGGGGTCGGGGCACCAAGCCTTCGGCAGCCGGACCGTCACCACCACCGCCGTAGCCGTGACAGCTCTGGCAGTAGCGCCCATAAAGCCTGGCCCCTTCTCGCAATTGGTCGGTCGTCACCGGGTCGCGGTTGGCTTCGCCGCCGTACATTTTGGGTTCGTTGGCGGTGCCGTAGTACTTGGCCACCACCCGGCGAATCTCGTCCTTCTGCAAACGCGGTAGATCCCGAATGGCGGCGGTGTACGGATAGGACTCGCGGGGTTTGAGGTCGTCGGTGCAACCGACCAAACCGATCGCCACCCCCCATCCCACCACCACCCAAACGGCTCGCAAACGTCGTGAACTCACCTTGTTCTCCCGTCTCGAATCGAAATGCACGAAACCCAGCTCACCCCTTCCCGCCCTGCAGCGCGGTGCCTTTAGACGTGGTTTGGTCAAACTCGCTCGCTTGGCCTAGCCCGCGCTCAAAGACGAACCGCGATCGGAGGTCTTGCCGACCCGGCATCCTCCAATTTGAGTTTGAAGCGACGGGCTAAACTCATCTCTTCAGGCAGTATTGACCACGCGGCCGGCAAGAGGGAAGTGAATGGGTGAGCGAGGACGCATCGCGGCGGAAGGGTTGTCCTCAATCTATTGTGTGCCATCCTCGTCCAGTTCTCAACCGGGTTGTGTCTCACTTTGAAACCCTGGTTTCTTTGACAGGGTTCCGCACCTAAGTCGTAAGTGGACACGAAGTTTCGTCGCGGTTCCCGCGGGGCGACGGCAACTAGCCAAGGATTTTGACCGAGTTGGAAAGATTGAACCGTTTGAAATCGGCGGAACCAAGGGCGGAGGATTGACCTGGCGGGGGACTTCGTGAAAAATTTCTCAATGTTGGGGGTCATGGTTGTTGACAGAGGCCGCGCTGCCTCGCTACAACGTGTGGCGTTGACGCCAACGGCGCGTCGTTCCTCTCCGCGAACCACGTCCTCTGCTTTGGCTGAACCACGACCGCATTCGTCCATGACCGGCGTGTCGGTCGCCTTATTCTGGGCGACACAGATTTCGATTGCGTCAATGGACTTTATGGTGTGCGTGTGCCTGGGTTGGTGGCTGGATCGGGTCTGGAACCTCAAACCGTGGCTCACGCTGGCCGGCACGTTCACCGGGTTGATCGCCATGTTCAGCCACTTGGCGGTTTTGGCGGTCCGAGCCGCCCGCCCACCTCACCCGGTTCCTGCCGACTCCGCTTCGTCTCAAGATCGCGATCGTCGCCATGACGACAAAGCCCGATCCGATTCCCAACGGATCGAGTCCTGATTTCTCCATTTGTCATTCCCGGATCCGCCATGTCTCATTCGCACAGCCCGATCGACCACTCGGTGGATCATACGTACCTTGAACTGCCATTCTTCGAGGTGCCGCTTCCGAGTTTCCTCCAGGCGCTGGGGATTACCCGCTTCGTGTTGATGGAGATCATCGCGGGAGCCTTGATCTGCGCGATTTTCATTCCGTTGGCCCGTCATATGGCAGCCAACCCGGTCACCCGAGGACGGTGGTGGAACCTTCTGGAAATGTTGGTGGTGTTCGTCCGGGACAACATTGTCAAGCTGGGTCTGCATGGTCATCATGCTCGGATGCTTTTACCGTTCTTTCTGACGTTGTTCTTCTTCATTTTATTCAATAATCTGCTTGGCCAAGTTCCCGGCGGCGCGACCCCAACGGGCAATGTCAACGTCACGGGGGTCTTAGCTGCTTTGGTTTTCGGCATGACCCTGTTTTTGGGGATGAGGCAATCGGGGGTTCTTGGGTTTTGGATCAATCTGGTGCCCAAGCTGGACATGCCGATCTTCCTCAAGCCATTTCTGTGGATCGTCCTCTTTCTGATTGAACTGCTTTCGCTGCTGGTCAAGCACGTGGTGCTTGCGCTGCGGTTGTTCGCCAACATGTTCGCCGGTCACACCGTGCAGGCGGTGGTGCTGGGCTTTGCGATCAGCGCTGGTACCGCTGGGTGGCTTTGGTACGTTGTGACCCCAACGGTGATCGCCGCCTCGCTGGCCTTGATGATGCTCGAGTTGCTAGTCGCGGTCCTGCAAGCTTACATCTTCTGCCTGCTGGCGGCGATGTTCATCGGATCCGCCGTCGAACCCCACCATTGAGCCGTGTCCGCGATGGCGGCTTGTTCGGTTTGGGTTCGTCACGTTCCCGTTGCCGTCCGTCGCGTGGGTGAGTTGGTTTTCCGGATCGTCCCGTACCCACCAGCTTCTCGACTCGATCCGTTCGCCATCGCCAAGTCGGTTCGTTGGGTTTGAATGAGTTGGTTTGGCGTCCCCCCGCCAATCTCATCGAATCTCGTTGGTGTTGTTCGCCACCCTTCGTGTCCCGTCCGTTCGATCGCCGTCACGCGGTTTTGGCCGCGGCGTCGGCGTGCCTCGAACCGAGTTCCCCACCTTTCGCTTCGCTTATTTGGAGTGTTCGCGTCCATGAATCTGTTTCGCGTGTTGATGCTGATGGTTTTGGGTTCGATTGCCTCGCTCTCGCTGGTGGCTCCCGCCCAGGCGCAGGCTCCTCCCTCGGAATTCCTTCAGGTCCAAAGCTCGGACTTACCCAACGAGGCCAAGGAAGCGTTCAACAGCAACCAACGGGCCTTCGGGATTGGTCTGCGGGCCATCGGGATTGGCCTGGCGGTGCTCGGTGCAGGTCTGGGCATCGGCATCCTGGCCAAGGCGACCGTCGAAAGCTATGCCCGTCAGCCCGAGATGCAAGGGCCGATCTTCATCGCCTTCCTGCTGGCCGCAGCGCTGATCGAAGGCATCGGTTTCGCCGCGCTGGTGTTCGTGGCAGTCGTGATGTAATCCCTCCTTCTCGACGCGACGGGACCGCCCCAGGTGCCCCCGAAGAATCTCAAGCGGCCCATCCCCGGCCCGTCCTCTCCACTCCGTCTTTACTTTTATAAGGCGGTTTGGCGCGACGGGCAGCACCCCTAGGACCTGAGGCCGCTTCTCTTGCCTCAACCGGGATGGTGACGCGACATGCCCGATGGTCTATCCTGACGGAACTGGCTTTTCGATTGATCGCGCCGCCTCGCCCCGGAATTCGTGCGTTGGGAATCCCTACGTCGGGCTCCCCCCCCCGCCTTCCCGTCTCCTGGAGACGCCCCTGCCATGCGTTCGATTCGACGATGGACCGGCGCGCTGGCCGCGCTGATTGCGAGCCTGGCGGCTCCGGCGACGGTCCTGGCAACCGAGTCGGCCGAGCCGCCCCCCACGGCGCTTGGCCTCGAACTCAACCTGGTCGCCTACTCGCTGATCGTCTTCCTGATCCTGTTAGCGATCCTCTGGAAATACGCCTGGACGCCAATCGTCCAGGCGCTGGACGCCCGCGAGGCCTCGCTCAACCAAATCCGCCAGGAGGCCGAAGCCGCCCGCTCCGAAACCCTCCGGCTTCAGACCGAGTACGAGACCAAGCTGGCGGCGGCCGCCGAGGAGGTCAAAGCGCTCATTGAAGAGGCCCGCCGCGACGCCCAGGCGACCAAGGCCGAGATTCTCCGTGCCGCCAACGAGGAGGCTGCCGCGATCAAAGCACGGGCCGAGCAGGCCATCAAGCTGGCCAAGGACGAGGCGCTCAAGGAACTCTGGGATCGGGCGACCGAGCTTTCGGTGGTGGTTGCGGGTCGGTTGCTGCCGCGCGAATTGTCGCACGACGACCAACGACGGCTCACCGAGCAAGCGATCCATGAGTTGGAGATGCTGAAGACCTCATCCGGGGTCAGTTCGGAGACCGCTGCATGACCCACGCCGCCGACCTCGCCGAACGCGCTCGGATTCCCACCGTACTGGACCAAACCGCCCTGGCTGGCGCGCGGGCCTACGCCCAAGCCTATCTCAACCTGGCTGAAGCCTCCGGTCAGGCCGACGCCGCCCTCGACGAACTCGACGAGTTGATCAACGACGTGCGCGAAGCCTACCCCGGCCTGGCGCGGGTGCTGTTCTCGCCGATTATCAAACCGGCCACCAAGGAACGGCTCATCTGTCACATTATCGAAGGCCGAGGATCGGACCTGTTGTGCCGGTTCATCAAACTGCTCAACCGTCGGGGACGACTTAACCTGCTTCGGGAAATTGCTCACGAAGCGCGACGGCTCTGGAATGCTAAACAACGCCGTTACGTCGTCCAGATCGTCACTGCCCACCCGCTGGACGACGATCAACGCCAGTGGATTGAGGAGGTGATCCGCTCGAAGGTAGCCGTCGGCTCGCCCCTATTCCAATACCACACCGACCCGTCCCTGATCGGCGGTCTGGTCGTCAGCTTCGGCGACCATCGTTTTGATCTGTCGATCCGTTCCAAGCTTGCCCGCATCCAGACCCGCCTGTTGGACCAGCGCAACCATGAAATTCAGAACCGACGAGATCACTTCAGTTATTCAGCGTGAAATCGAGCAGTTCACCGCCGAGGCCACACCTCAGGTGATCGGTCGGGTGCTCGAAGTCGGCGACGGCATCGCGCGGGTTTATGGCCTCTCGGAGGTCATGGCCGGCGAGATGGTCGAGTTTGAAAACGGCGTCAAGGGGATCGCCTTCAACCTGGAGGAATCCTCCGTCGGCATCATCATCCTGGGCGACTTCACCGGAATCCACGAAGGGGAGACGGTACGGGCCACCCGCCAACTGCTGCGGGTGCCGGTGGGCGACGCCCTGATCGGACGGGTGGTCAACCCCCTGGGCGAACCGATTGACGACGCCGGCCCCATCGTGACCACCGAATCTCGGCTGGTCGAATCGCCTGCGCCCGGCATCTCCGAACGCCAGCCAGTCGATGAACCCCTGCAAACCGGCATCAAAGCAATCGACGCTATGACCCCGATCGGCCGCGGCCAACGGGAACTCATCATCGGCGACCGCAAGACCGGCAAGACCACCATCGCCATCGACACCATCCTCAACCAGAAAGGAACCGGCGTCATCTGCGTGTACGTGGCGATTGGTCAGAAGGAATCGACCACCGCTTCGCTCGTCGAGGTGCTGCGCAGCCACGGCGCGATGGATTACACCATCGTGGTGGCCGCCGGCGCGTCCGACCCTGCTCCGCTTCAGTACCTAGCCCCTTACGCTGGCACGGCGATGGCCGAATATTTCATGTACGGCCAAGGCAAAGCGACCCTCTGCATTTACGACGACCTCTCCAAGCAAGCAGTCGCCTACCGCGAATTGTCGCTACTGATGCGGCGGCCTCCCGGACGCGAAGCATTTCCCGGCGACATCTTCTACTGCCACTCGCGGCTGCTGGAACGCTCCGCCAAGCTCGCCAACCGCTACGTGATCCTCAACCGCCAACCCGACCCGTCTGAGCTGATTGAAGACCACTTCGGAGTCAACGGCAAAACCTATGTCGGGGTGCCCGGTCTGGAGGAAGCCAAACATGACCTCCAAACCCTGGGCGAAGGCCACCACATCGTCAAGGTGACCAAGTCGGGCGGGTCGCTGACGGCCCTGCCGATCATCGAGACCCTCGAGGGCGAAGTCTCCGCCTACATCCCCACCAACGTGATCTCGATCACCGACGGCCAAATCTACCTGCAACCCGACCTGTTCTTCGCCGGAGTGCGTCCCGCCATTGACGTGGGGATCTCGGTCTCCCGCGTGGGCGGTAAGGCCCAGATTCCGGCCATGAAGAAGGTGGCCGGCGGTCTGCGGCTGGATCTGTCGGCCTTCCGTGAACTCGAGGCGTTCGCCCAACTCGGCACCGACCTCGACAAGGCCACCCAGCGGCAACTCGACCGTGGCTACCGCATGGTCGAAATCCTCAAGCAGGGAGCCTACTCGCCGCTCCACGTCGCCGACCAGGTGGCCATCATCTTCGTCGCCTCCGAGGGCCTGCTCGACGAAATCCCCATTAAACAGGTGTCCCGGCTCGAAAAGGAATTCCTAGCATTCCTGCGGGAACAGAAGTCGGAGGTCCGCGACCTGCTGATCCGGGAACAAAAAATGACCCCCGAAGTCGCCTCTGGTCTCAAAGCTGCCTTCGCCGAGTTCCTCACCCAATTCAAACCCGGTGTGTGACATCCCGCTCCCGCCGTGCGAACTCGCCTCCGACCCAATCGGTTAGGGACAGGGCGGATGGGTTCCTCACCCATTCGGCCCTGTCCCCGACTCGACCAACCTGGCTTCGATCCGATCGTTCCTCCCGCCTGTTGACCCGTTCCACGAAACGAGCCCGAGCAATGGCCAAGGCCCGCGCGATCATCAAACGCCGCAAATCAATCCAAAACATCCGCAAAATCACGCGGACTATGGAGTTGATCGCCACCGCCCGCTTCCGCAAGGCGATGGACCGGGCGCAGGAATCGACCCTCTTCACCCGCAAGATCACCGAATTGGTGGCCGAACTGGCCGGCACCGGACTGGAGGTCAGCCACCCGTTGCTGCAACCCCGGGACACCGTCAAAACCGTCCTGTTGTTGATCCTTACCAGTAACCGAGGTCTGGCTGGCGGTTACAACAGCAACGTGTTGCGGTTGGCCATCCAGCGCCGGCTTGACCACCTGGCCCAAGGTCTGGGGGTCAAGGTGCTGGTCTCGGGCAAACGGGGCATCTCGTTTTGCCGGTTCCGGGGCTTCCAACCGGACGCGACCTACACCCAGTTCGAGGACAAGCCGCAGTTCGACGAAGTGGACGAACTGGCCAACGTGATTCTGGACCAATACCTCAAAGGGGACGTGGATCGGGTCGAAGTCGCCTACACCCGGTTTATCAACGTCTCCCGCCAGCAGGCCGAGATCGTCACCCTGCTGCCGATGACCTCGCTGGAGGAAACTAACCTGGTGGGAGTCGGCAAAGTCCAAACCCACCCCGAACCCCAACCCGCGACCGATTCGCCGCTCAGACCCAACTTCGAGTTCCTGCCCGACCCCGCCAGTATTCTCGAGGAGATCGTACCGCTGTCGTTCAAGACCCGCCTCTTCAAATGCTTTTTGGACGCGGCGGTGTCTGAACAGATCGCCCGCATGATCGCCATGAAGGGGGCCACCGAGAACGCCGACGAAATGATCCGCAGCCTCACCCGGCTCTACAACCGAGCGCGTCAAAGTCAAATCACCCGCGAACTCGCCGAAATCATCGGCGGCGCGGCCGCCCTGGAATGACCCGACCGATCCTGCCCGTCGTTTTCGAGCGCGTCGCCCCAACCTGCTACGGTCGGGCCCGACTGTCCCGCGCTGCTTGGTTTGGTCGGTCGCGTCCAACCCCCGCCGCCCCGTCCGTTCTGCTCCACGCTTGTGGTGCTTGTTCACGAATCGGTTCTTTCATTTCCGCAAGCCGAGGCTCCAGCGATGTCCGACGCCCCCGCCGTGGGTAAAATCACCCAGGTCATCGGTTCGACGTTCGACGTGGAATTCCCCGAAAATCAGCTGCCCGATATCTACAACGCCCTCACGATCGACACCGAGTCCGCCGGGGTGCCCATCAAATTGACCGGCGAAGTCCAGCAACAACTCGGCGGCAACCAGGTGCGTTGCGTGGCGCTGGGTTCAACCGAGGGTCTGGTCCGGGGCATGCCGGTCCACGACACTGGCGGCCCGGTGTCAGTGCCGGTGGGTAAGGAAACCCTGGGACGGGTCTTCAACCTGCTCGGAGACCCAATCGACGGCCGGGGACCGGTCAATGTGAGTGAACGTTGGCGGATTCACCGCCACGCCCCCGACTTCGACAAGCTCTCGCCCAAAACCGAAGTCTTTGAGACCGGCATCAAGGTCATCGACCTGCTCACCCCGTTCGTGCGTGGCGGCAAAATCGGCCTCTTCGGCGGAGCCGGTCTGGGCAAAACCGTGATCCTTCAGGAACTCATCGCTCGGATCGCCAAAGTCCACTCCGGCTTCTCGGTCTTCGCCGGCGTCGGAGAACGGACCCGCGAAGGCAACGACCTCTGGCTGGAAATGCAGGAAACCAAAATCGGCGCGACCGGCAAGAGCGTCATTGACTCCACCGTGATGTACTTTGGTCAGATGAACGAACCGCCCGGGGCACGTCTACGGGTGGCCCTCTCGGCCCTGACTTCTGCTGAGTGGTTCCGCGACTCCACCGGGGCCGACGTGCTGTTGTTCATCGACAACATCTTCCGCTTCAGCCAGGCCGGTTCGGAAGTCTCAGCGCTTTTGGGGCGGATGCCCTCCAACGTGGGCTACCAGCCAACCCTCGCCACCGAAATGGGGGCGCTTCAGGAACGAATCACCTCGACAGTGAACGGCGCGATCACCTCGGTGCAAGCCGTCTACGTGCCCGCCGACGACCTGACCGACCCGGCCCCAGCGACCACTTTCGGCTTCCTCGACGCCTTCATCGTGCTGCAACGCTCGATCGCCGAAAAAGGCATTTATCCGGCGATCGACCCCCTCGGCTCCTCCTCGCGAATCCTCGACCCGCAATACGTTGGCGAGGAACACTACGAGGTGGCCCGTCGCGTCCAGTCGATCCTGCAGCGCTACCGCGAACTGCGCGACATCATCGCCATCCTCGGCGTGGACGAACTTTCCGAAGAGGACAAGCAAATCGTCCACCGTGCCCGGCGAATCGAACGCTTCCTGTCACAACCGTTCATCGTGGCCGAAGCCTTCACCAATAAGGAAGGCAAGTACACCCCTCTGGCCGACACGGTACGCAGCTTCAAGGAAATCTGCGACGGCAAGTGGGACCACCTGCCCGAACAAGCGTTCCTCTACGTCGGCGCGATCGAGGAGGCCGAAGAACAGGCCAAGCGTCAAGCCGCCGAATAACTCGCCCGACCCTGGGCTTGCCGTCGCGGCGTCGGCTCCTCCCTTCCCCTCTAGGTTTCATCGCCCTGCCTTCACTCCACCCCGGTTCCGTTTCCCCCTTCTATCCGTCCCGCCGCAACCCCAAGGGAGTTAGCGCGAAGGAGGGGGAAGTGAGCGGTTTGCTTCGTCGCCCGTCGTCGGCTCCCCGTTTTGACCGTCGAGATCCCGGCCATGTCCACCGCTTCCGCGTCCGCGCCCCCTCCCAAGAAGACGCTCAAACTTCTCGTCGTCACCCCGGAAAAAGTGGTGCTGGAGGAGGTCGTCGACTTCGTCGCCCTACCGCTGCTCGACGGCGAACTCGGCGTGCTGCCCGGCCACCAACCGATCGTGGGTCGGCTCAGCCACGGCGAGTTGCGACTCCGCGCCGGCGCGGTCAGCCGCGCTTACTTCGTGGATGGCGGCTTCGTTCAGGTCAAACCCGGTCTCGTCACCGTGTTGACCAGCCGCTCGATGGCCGCGTCCGGGATCGACCCCGAATTGGCCCACCGCGACCTTGAACTGGCCGCCTCCCGCCCCGCCGCCACCCTCAAGGATCGTCAGGACAAAGACCGCATCCTCGCCCGCGCCCGCGCCCTCAGACGCCTTGCTGCCAAGGCCGCTCAACGAAAATCCACCCCCACCTGACCCCTCCCAACCCCGCGCCACGCCCCCAAGTCCCGTCCTTTCGCGGCGTTCGCCGCTCTGAACACGTTGGGACGCGGCCTCTTGAAGCGGGTGGTGCATGGGTCTAGAGTAACCATGCGAACATGGCGTGGTTTCAGGACGCTTGACACGACGGCGTTCCGACAACCGGGGGCCGGAACAATCGTAAAGCCATCCACGTCCTAACCGGCGTGAGGGAGGCGAACCAATGGAGGTGATGGAAGCCGCGGTGGGCCGGGTTCATCGCCGCCTTCGTGTGAGGCGGTTCCTTGCAGTCAGCTGGGTGGCCGCCACCATCTGCCTGCTGCTGGCCACGGTTGTCACGGTTGGTTTTCACCTGGCAGGCCGTCCCGATTGGCTGGGGCCGACCTGGCTAGTCCCCAGCGTGGCGTTGGGTGTCGCCGCGTTCATCGCCGCGTTGGTCACGCTGGTCTCTGGTCCCAGCCGCCTGGATGCCGCCGTCGCGATCGACCACGCCTTCGACCTGAACGAACGACTCAGTTCGGCTCTGGCTCTGCCCAGCGACCTGCGCGACACCCCCGCTGGGCGCGCTGTCCTGGCCGACGCCGCCCGGCGGATCGAACACCTCGAATTAACGTCACGCTTCGGCGTGCTGCCCTCCCGCCGCGCCTGGTGGGCCGCAGTCGCAGGCCTCTTGGCCGTCGGGGCCGGTTTCCTGCCTGCCGACCTCGCCGACCAACTCGCTCAAGCCGGCTCCGATCCGCCCAAAACCACCCCGATCGACCCCGAACACCTCGCCAAAACCACTGACGACCTCAAAAAGCGGCTCGCCCAGCGCCGCGAACAACTCGATGAAAAACAGGCCGAAACCGCCAAAGTTCTAGCAGAAATCGAACAAGGATTGGATCGTCTCAAAAAGCCTGAGGCTCCACAAAGTCAAGAGCAAGCGCTCGCCAATCTCAACAAACTCATCGACGTGGCTAAGCAGCGGCGCGAGCAATTAGAAAGTGTCGAGAACATGGCGCGACAAATGGAGCGAATGGCCGCCCTCTCCCAGGAGGGTCCGGCCGAGCAACTCGCCAAGGACCTGGCCAACGGCGATCCCGAGAAGGCTGCGGAGACGGTCAAAACTCTGGTCGAGAAACTGACCAAGCCCAACGAGATGAGCGCGCGGGACAAGCAAGCGCTCACCAATCAACTCCAGGAAATGAGCAAGGAACTGCGAAAACAAGCCAACCTTGAAGAGAAGCGCAAGCAACTTGACGAAGCGCGCAAGTCGGGAGCAATCAGCCAGCAGGAGTTCGATCGGGAAATGGCCAAGCTCGACCGTCAGCAGGCCAACCTCGACCAACTCAAAACGATGGCCGACCAACTTGCCCAGGCGGCCGAGGCCATGCGTCAGGGAGACATGCAGAAGGCGGCGCAACAGCTTCAGATGAGTCAAGCCCAACTTGAAGAGATGGCCCAAGCGCTTTCGGAAATCGAGTCGCTGGACGCGGCGATGTCCGATCTGGCCGAGGCCAAGAACGGTCTATCCAACGACGGCGCGAACCGCTTGGGCGAAGGTCTGGGTAGCTTCGGCCTGGGCCGTAATTCCAGCGGGCGACAGGGCGACGGCCTTGGTCGTGGTCAAGGCGAAGGAAAACGCCCTATCGCGCCGGACGACACCAACCTTTATGACACCACCGTCAAGCAACAACTCACTAAGGGCAAAGGGGTCATCGAAGGTTTAGGGCCGCGTGGCCAGTCCATTCGGGGTGAGAGCGTCCTAACGGGCGTCGAAGCGACTGAAGCGGCCCGGATCGAGGCGATCGAGGCGATCACCACCCAGAAAATCCCCGCCAGCGTCAAGAAACACATCCAAAGCTATTTCGACCAACTCCAGGGTCAACCCTGATTTGAATCCAATCTGTTGACGTTGACGATGGACCCTTTGGGATGGATGCGTCAGTCACGCCGTCGCCGTCGCCAGCGCCACCACCGCCCACGCCATTGACGCCGTCGGCGGATCACCGCGCCCCCTGCGCGGCGGTCGGCTGGGCTATTTTGGTGGTGGCGGGGGGGGTTGGTCTCGCGTGTTTGGTGGTGATCGGGTCCAAGTGGGTTCCTTTGGGAGTGCCCGGCGAGTGGGAATGGTTACGGCCGCGTCTGGGAGTCGAGCCGGATCGGTTCGTGATCGGCATTGCGGGCGTGGTGATCCACACTCTCCTACTCGGCCTTCTGATCCACTGGGCCAAGCGAACCGCCGGGTCAGGGCAACAAGAACGACCGCGACGCGCCGCGGAGGTGGGGATGGTCGTGTTGGCGACGGCCTCGGCGTTGATGGTCCAGTTGGCGATCCAGTGGGCCGCGCCGGTGGGTCACGGCCTGGAAAAATGGGTGTTCGTCACCCTCAGCACGGGTTCGACCGGCTACTACGACCTGGCGGCGGAGGTGGAGGACTTCACCGCCTTCCTCAAGGACTACGACTCCTGGATTCCCCATCAAGACGCCTTGCACATCGGCACCCATCCTCCCGGCCTCTTCGTGTTGTGCCGCGGGGTCCGCGACCTTTGCCGCCACCGGGCTGACCTGACCTCCTGGTTGCTGACGACCGCGCCCTCGCCGACTCGTCAGGCGTTGAGGGTCTGGCCTCGGGCGACCCAGTTGGAACCGAGCGACCACGCGGCCGTGGTCTTGCTGGGTTGGCTCACATTGGCGGCTTCGGCGGCAACGGCGATCCCGCTATACACACTGGCCCGCATCGGTGGTCTCGACGCGGCGGCTTCGCTTGGAGTGATCGGTCTGTGGGCGGTCGCGCCGGCCCCCATCCTGTTTCAGCCGGTTTCCGACACGCTCTACCCGTTGCTGGCCGTCGGCGCGACCACCGCGGCGGTTCTGGCGTGGGAGTTCCGCGGGACTGGTTGGGGGTGGACCAACGCGATCTTGGCGGTGGGCGCGGGGATGCTGTTGGGGGTAGGGATGTCCTGCACGTTGGCGTTCCTGGCCGTTGGGTTCAACGTGGCGTTGGTGCTAACGTGGCTTGGGCGAACCCGGTCGAAGCGACGCCGAACTGTGCGAGCTCTCGGTTGGATTGGCCTGGGCTTCGCGGCTTGGACCGGATTGACCGCGTGGGTCTGGGGTTGCGACCTCTTAACGATCTGGCGGGCCAACCTGGCCAACCACGCCCGGTTCTATGAAGAGTATCCCCGCGACTATGCCGCTTGGGTTCTGATCAATCCACTGGAGGCGGCGGTGGCAGTCGGCCCGGTGGCCGCCGTGGCGATCGTCGCCGGTCTGGCGGTCGGCGCGGTGGGTCTAGTCGAGCGTGGGACGGTCCCCTCCCAGCCAACCAGTCGGAATCGTACCCGGCTTCCGGCGGTGGCGATAACGACCCTGCTGACACTGACCCTTTTGAACGTCTCCGGACGCAACCTCAGCGAAGTGGCCCGGTTGTGGCTGCCGTTGTTGCCGACGCTTCTGACGGCAATCGGCCCGGCCCTAGCAATCGGCCTCAAGGCCACTGGTCTCATCATGCTGGGGGGAATGTTTACCTTGGTCCTCCAAACCCTCATCCAGGTGGTGTTGCCAGTGTGAACGATATCGACCCGTCCACTCCCTCTTCGAGATTGAATCAATCACATTCAAACACAATTGGTGGCGAAGGAGCCTCAACGCGGTGTCGTCAAGTCGTGGCAAGCTGGGTGGTCGCTTTGGGCGACTCTTGATCCGGTCCTCCGAACCCATCGCGGTGGTGTCCCGAACCGGTCGGCTGGTGGCGGTCAACCCGGTGTGGGAAGATCTGACCGGCTGGCCCTGGGAAATCGCGCGGAACTTGCGCTGCCGCCCGCGGTTCCACCACGACAACGAGTCCCTGGTTCTGTTAGCGCGCTGTCTGAGCCCGCCCCGGCTGAACACCTCCCAAGCCGACCTCGCGGCGACAACCCGGCGGGTGCGGATTCCCGACCGCGACGGCGACGCTCACGACCGCCTGATCACTTGGGTTCCCCTCCGCGACTCAGCCGGCGCGTGGTCCTATTGGCTAGCGATTCTTCGCCCCGTACCCCCGTTGGATCCGAGCCACGCGACCGCCCATCACGACCCCGCGGAACAGGCCGTCGCCGAGGCCATCCAGCAATTCGCCGCCGAAGCTCGGGCGCGACGGGAACAACGTCAAGCCACCCGCGGTCTCGTGGGCGCGGGACCACGGTTCGACCTGCTGCGCCGTCGCATCGAAGTCGCAGCCGCGTGTTCGGCCTCGGTGCTGATCGTGGGCGAGCCCGGGACGGGCAAACGCCTGGTCGCCCGCACGATTCATGAGCTGTCCCCCGCTCCCCGCAACAAGACCCCGTTGCTGCCCTTCGACGCGACCGCCCTGCCCACCGATCTCATGGAGCAAAGCCTGTTAGGACCGCCACCAGACTCGCCCGCCATGCCCTGCTCCCCGCCGCCGATCGCGCGGGGCGCGACGATCCTGCTGATCGAACCCGCCGCCCTCGCCCGCGATCTTCAAGCCCGACTGGTCAACGAGTTCGCGCGGTTCGAGGCGATCAACGCCCGTTTCATCAGCCTGACCCGAACCGACCCCGCCCAAGCGGTCGCTGAGGGACGGTTGCGCGACGACTTACTGGCCCGCCTCTCCACCCTCGTCATCCCTCTAGAACCCTTGCGGGAACGGCTCGACGAGCTGCCGGCACTAGCCTCAGCCCTTCTAGAGCGGGCTAACCGCGCGCCGGGACGTTGTCCCTCCGGCTTCGACACCGAGGCGCTGACGATCCTAACCTCCTACGATTGGCCGGGCAACGTGCGGGAACTCCTCCACGTCATCGAAGCGGCCCGACGCTCCGGTTTAGGCGATCCGATCAGCGCGGCCGACCTGCCCCGTTCGATTCAAGGAGCTCTGGGCGCGGCGCATCCTCCGCCCCAAGTCAAGCCAGTCCCGCTCGAGGAGCGTTTGAAATGGGTCGAGCGTCATTGGCTGACCCAGGCGCTAACCTTGGCGCGCGGCAACAAATCCAAAGCCGCCGCCTGGCTGGGACTGTCAAGGGCGCGGTTCCTGCGGCGGTTGCGTGAAACCGGCTGCGACCCCGCGGCAGGCTCCGCGCATCTTGACCACCACCACGCCGACGAGACCATCTCATCCCAATCTCAAGGTTCCGACCGGAAAAGCGACGAATCACGATGAGCATTCAACGGGTATGCGTCTTTTGTGGATCGCGGCCAGGTCGGGACCCGGTCTTTCACCAGGAGGCGCGACGGCTGGGCGAACGCTTGGCGGCGAAGCGGTACACACTGGTCTACGGAGGTACGCGGGTCGGCCTCATGGGAATCCTCGCCGATACAGCGCTGCAGCAGGGCGGCGAGGTCATCGGCGTGCTGCCGCGCGGCCTATTCAGTCGGGAGGTTCCTCACGACCGTTTGAGTGATCTGCGGATCGTCGGCTCGATGCACGAGCGTAAAGCCCTCATGAGCGAATTAGCCGACGCTTTCCTCGCCCTTCCAGGTGGCCTGGGCACGCTGGAGGAACTCTTCGAGGCCTGGACCTGGAGCGTGCTGGGAATCCATCACAAACCGCTGGCCCTGCTCAACATCGCCGGCTTTTTCGATCCCCTAATCGACTTCCTGGATCGCGCCTCCGAAGCGGGCTTTGTTTCCGCCACGCAACGCTCCCGCCTACTCGTCGCCTCAACATCCGAGGAGGCGCTGGAACGATTGGCCGACGCCGCGGCCGCCCGCCCGCCTTATCCCCTCAGGCCTACTAGCCTCACTCTGGAAGACGCATAAGAGCGTCCCAAACGACACGCGACCCAATCGACCCGACGGCCCCAACCCGGTCGCGTCGCAATCGGTCGTCGCATGTGTGGTCCCAGGGATGCCGCCGCGCGTACAATAGAACCATGAGCGCCTCACCCGAATCGCCTTGCGTCCGTGTCGTCTCCGTCGTGGAACAACGACTGGTCCTGGTCGCGCGCGCTTTGGTAGGGATCGGTCAGGTTCATCGTGTCCTCGGCCTCCTCGATCAAGAGATCGCCCCCCCCCGCTGCTTCGGAACCGACGCAGTCGAACTGGTCAAACAAACCCTCAGTCAAGGACTCGTGGCTCTGTTGGCACGCGCTGCCTGGCAACAACGCCCCCTTTGGAACCCCGACACCGGCAAGAGTCGGATGAGTCGAGGATGGGAGCTTCCGTCCTTGCCGGTCCTGCAGTTCAGCGAAGCCACCTTCGAGTTCCTGGTTCATTTGAGCTACCATGAACCACGCCCGCCTGGAACCAACCGCCACCCCTGGCGGTTCGGCAACGAACTCCCCGTTCGTCCCCTCCCCTTGGGGGACCAACTGGTGTTCTGGCTGGCCTTCAAAACCTTCCCCAACCAAGCGCGAACTCGTGATTGGGCCGGCCAACCCCTGATCTTGGCCCAACCTCTCACCCGCTGGGTCATCCCTCAGGCGTTCGATCGCCCCCCCGACGACGATACCCCAATCCCCCTGCCCGACTTCCACGCGGCCCTTGCCCAACCCGACTTCAGCGCATTGCTGGAACTGCTCCGCGACGAAGCAATCCGCAACGGAGTGCAAGCCGAATGGGTCAAACACCGCTCAATTCGACGCCATGAGGTTGAGACACTTGCGACCCGGCAACGGGAAACCCTCGATGGGTTCCTTGACGCCCTTGACCAGGCCAACCGGCGCGATCTGGGATTGTACTTGCTGCCGATCGCGCGCCAGGTGCTGCCAGTGGCTGACTCGCCCCGCTGGTGGGGCCGGGAACTCGACTTCAGCGGGCTGCGTCTGGCCGATCGCGCGGCCCTCTACGAACAGCTACTGGTCCTCCCCCACGCGCTGCAGCGTCTGGGACACTGGAACGCTCAGGCCCGCCGCGTCGGCTACCTCGACGACGACTACGCCGCCTCGCAATTTTGGAAAGCCCGCTGGGAGGAGGAACAAGGCGATTTCCTAGTCGCCACCGCCTCCAATCTGCTCCGCGAACTCGACTTCGGTGCCATCGGCCCCTCCACCACGCCGCCGCGATCCAACCCGGCGGAATCCGCCGATCGATCCACGTTATGATCGCAATCTCCCGATCGTCGCCGCCCCTGCTCCCATCGCCTCGCCTCGCCTTGCCTTTTACCCGCACGCACCCAAACCTCATCCCCCCAACCCGTCGCGTTGAGCCGAGACCTGTTTATGAGTCGAGCCTATCGCATCGAAGTCAAGGAATGTCTGCGAACCACCCTCAAAGGGGAGGACCGGGTCTCGACACGCTTGGAGCTCCTCGACCTCCTACCACGTGACCAGATGGCCTCGCTCCTAGCTGACGAACTCGCACACCGAGGCTTCGTCCCGACAAACCCAGCGCAACCCCACGGACCCTTGGCGCGAGCGCGCGAGGATGGACTGGTCGTCGAGATTGATCCCCGCTCCGGCGAGGTGGTCGTGCGTCTGGAACGGGAACGGGAAACCGAACTCGAAGGCGGCAAGATCGGCATAACCGACACCGATCTCGGTAAGCGGGGCGAACTCGACCTCACTCGGAAACTCCGCGCGGATCTCCTCAAGGAATTGGAGGAAACCGCTCGCAAGCAGTCCAGCCAACTGCAACGCGAAGTCACCGATCAACTCGAACGCGAACTGGGCGATCTGAGGATCGAACTCGATCAAGTGGTCAATCGGGTGACCGTCGAAGCCCTCAAACGCAAAGCCGCCGCAATGGGCCGAATCAAGGAAATTTCCGAGAATCCTGACGCCGGCGCGGTTACCATCGTCCTCGAAGTCTGATCTCCCAACGGCGGGCTGGAACCGTAACTACCCCCACTCTCTCGACACGCTCCAGCACGTCACCCCGCTCCCTATCGTCCAACCTGATTCACTGATTCACGTTGATTCAACTTCTTATGGGTAATTGGTGTACTCTTCTCGCTTCTCCAGGCAATAGCGATCCCACCGACGAATCCTTCGCTCACCCAGCCAGTTTCCCCGATCCGCTGACCCGATTGGGAACCATGACGCGATGGCTCCTCCCCGTTCCGCCTCTGAATCATCGACCTCCCAAACCGCCGAACCCCGCCCAACCGGCAGCTCGGTGATCGTTCCCTGGTCGGAACTGCCCACCGAACTCGACCTGCCCGAAGCGGTTGAGGCCGCCTACCCCGAACCGCTGGCCCACACTGCCGACTCGTTGCGCCGCGGTCTGCCAGTACTCATTGAAGCCGATAAGGAACTTGTGCCGTTCCTCTACATGGCGATTCGCAACCGCCTGCGAGCTCACAACCTTCGCTGCCTCTATCTGGATGGCCGCGAGCAAGCCACGCCACCCGACAACCAACCGGGACGCAACGCCGCGGGTGGCCCGTCCCCCTCCGCTAGCCACACCGGTGGCTTCAACCAGGGTGTGCTGGGCACGATGCTCCAGCAACTGCGCGACGCGGTTCGCGGCGCGATGGAAGCTCGGGTGCTGGTCCTTCCTCATCTCGATCTCTTGACCACCTCCGCCGGGGGACTGACCGGCGAGGCGCGCGAAGCCGTCACCCTGCTCTACGAAAACCCCAACCTGGTCGCCCTGGGCTTCAAAGACCCCTCCTTCCCGCTGCCCAAAGTCATTGAAAATGTCTTCCCCCGTCGGATCCACCTGCTTGGGCTGCCCCGCGACCGCCTCCGCCATCTGGTCACGCTCCGCGAAGCGCGGAAATTCGGCCGTGAGTTCAACCCGTGGACCTTGTACAAGCACGTCTCGGGTATGAACGCCGTGCGGCTGCGGCGATTGCTTTCGACCCTCGACGGACCGGACTATCCCGAATCGCCTCGCAAAGTGCTGGCCCAAATTCGCCAGGCCACCGTCGGCTCGACCCTGGAAATCCCCGAGGTCGATCTTTACAACGACATTGGTGGTTACGATAAGGTCAAACAACGCATCCAGCGCGAGATTCTCGACCCCTTGGCCCGTCGCGACCAACTCGACGACCCCGACGCGATCAAACGTCTCGAAGGGTTGATCCCCAAAGGGATCATTCTGCACGGGCCGCCCGGCACCGGCAAAACCCTGTTCGCCAAAGCCATCGCCACCGCGTTGGGCGCGGCGGTCACCATCGTCTCGGGACCGGAACTCAAAAGCAAATGGGTCGGCGAGTCGGAGGAAAATCTGCGGCGCGTCTTCCGCCAAGCCCGCGAGTCGGCCCCTGCGGTGATCGTCTTCGACGAACTGGACAGCTTCGCAGTGCGCCGGGGCAGCTACGAGGGCTCGGGCGTGGAACACTCGATGGTCAACCAACTGCTCACCGAAATGGACGGCTTCCACGCCGAAGAACTTGTGTTCGTGGTGGGCACCACCAACTTCGCCGAATCGCTCGACCCAGCGCTACTGCGTCCGGGGCGCTTCGAGTATCACCTGCACATCCCCTATCCCTCGGCGGAGGATCGGCGAGCGATCTGGAAGGTTCACGACCGCGCTATGAACCTGCGGATGACCGACGCTGCGCTAGAGGCAGCGGTCAGAATCACCGGCGACCTCGTGCCCGGCGTCGATCCCCCCAGCCGCTACAGCGGTGACCATATCCAGGCGCTGGGCCGCGCCCTGGCGCGACGACGACTCCGCCTGGGAACCAGCCCCGACACTCCCACCACCCCCGAAGACCTCGAAGCGGTCCTCCTCGAATGGGTCGAACGCCCCGAACTGACCCCCGAGGAGGAAAAGGTGGTCGCAGTCCACGAATGCGGCCACGCCGTCGTCTCGCTATTCTGCCCCCACGCGCCGGCGATCGAACGCATCTCAATCCGCGGCGACCTGGCCGGCTCGCTAGGCCACGTCAAGCATCTCGACCACGCGCACAAGCACATCATCACCCGAGGTCGCCTGTTGGACGACATCTGCGTGCTTATGGGCGGGCGCGAGGCGGAGCGGCTGACGCTTGAAGACTTATCGATTGGATCATCCGAAGACCTCCGCCGCGCTACCGCCATCGCTCGCGCCTTAGTAGAGGAGTTCGGCATGGACGATTCGGCCGGGGTGCGGCGCTTCATGGCCGACGACCAACCACGACGCATCCCGGACCTCTCGGAAGCCGACCGCCAACGGCTCGATCAGGCGGTCTCGACGATTCTCGAAAGCCAGCGGATCCGAGCCGCGGCGATTCTCACCGAACATCGTCTTCTGGTGGACACGCTGCGCGACTTGCTTTTGGAACGCAAAGTCCTCAGCGCCCGCGATTTGGCCCAACTCGTCCCCGACAAGCCTTCGGTTTTGGCTCGCGTTGCCAGCCCGACCTAATCCCCGCCGTCTTCGCCGGGCCCTGACCAAGATCCCAAGCCAGTAGGCAACTTGTGGAAGCGTTGCTCCGTCCCAACCCTTATCCTCGCCAGGACTGTCCCTCAAATGGCCAACCTCTGGATTCAGCTCACCTGGAACCCTGATACCGGCAAACGCGACATCCTGGTGAAACTGGAGTCGGACCCCGACGCCCTGCCGCATGAACATGAGGAACAGCACAAGAAGTTGGTGAATCGGCTGATCGAGGGCGGGGTCTTGAGCGCCGCCGAGGTGGGCGAAATCGTCGTCGAACGGATCGACCCCGAACCAACCCGCCCGGTCGATCGGATCGAGGAGTCCGGCCAAAGCGAACGCCGGGCGATCTCGACGGGCGGCGGAGCCTGACCCCAAAGGCCACCCGTCGCTGACACAGCTTTTCTTCATTATCCGATTTGCTCATTCTCATACCCATGTCGCTCTGCCTGACTTTCCCCAACCTGGCCACCCTGCGTCTGGCGCTGACCGGTGGACTGATTCCCATCCCCGTCGCGCTCGACCGTGTTTTGGCCGAGCGGATCGAGAGTCCCAGTCCGTCTCCCCCACCTTCATCTTCAGGCGATTCCCGCCTCAGCCAACCGGAGTCCACCGGTTTGAGACTCTGGACCACCCACGCCAACGACTTCACACCCTCCCTCCGCGACGATTTGGAGAAGCTGGGGGTGGCCTTCAGCCGTCACAAACCGCCCGCCCAGCCCCAGCGCGACCTGCCTCACTGGGGTCCCCTTCTGGAAACGATCCCTTCCCCCCAAGACGAACACGCTCTGGGCGTCGAGGGACTCACAGCGCTTCTGACCCTGCCCAGCCAGCGTCTCGGCGTCGTGGTCAATGAACTGCTCCGTTTGGGACGCAATCGGATCACCTATCGCCTGATCACGCCCCCAACTGCGCTGGGCGTCCCCGACTCCGGCGCGCCTCAAGATGCGATTGCGCTGCTCAAGGTGGTCGGCCCCCCTTACTACACCCTGCTTCGGGCCCTGGAAACCAACTCGAACCGCAACGACAACGCCTCCCCCACCATTGCCGCCTATTTGGAGCGTCGCCCAGGGGTTTGGACTCGTTGGGGTCACACCCATCCGTGGATCGACCGGTTCACTCCCCCCGAAGGCGGCCTTTTGCTGATCGACCCACCGGACCACTGGCGGGTCGTGCCACCCGGAGCTTTCCGCGATATCCAAGAGGCGATCACCTACCAACTGCCCGCCCCACCGGTTCACCACCCCATCCCCGCTAACCCCGAGGCCATCCTGCCCCGCATCCCAGTGCCGCTGCGGTTGTGCCGGGGAGGATCCGCCGACCCCGCCGAACTCTGGGTCATCCGCCACCACGCCCTGAATGTCGTCGAATCGCTAGTCGCTAGCTCCTCCGACGACCTCCTCAGCCGCCTGCTCTTCGCCGTGGTCGAAACCGAGGACCGCGACCAACCCCTAGTCCTGCTCAAGGCGCGGCCCTCCAAATCGAATCCACCCACCCTGGCCATCCGCGCTGAAGCTCATCGCCCCTACCTGCGACTCAATCATCTCTTCGTTCCAGTCGGGATGCGAATCCATCCGCCTCTGAGACGGGATCAACTCACCCGTCTTCTGGCCGACGATCCCGACCGCCTCCACTGGCTGACCACGATTGAGCAGGCCCAAGGCGAGGACCACGCGGCTCGCCCAGCGCGTCACGGATCCTCGTTCTCCCAACCGTTCGTGGTGGAGTCGATCGCCGATGTCGCCTTGACCCCGCTGGAAAAGTGGGTCGATTATCTGCTGGACCGCGATCGCAACCTCCTTCAGGCGTGGAATGAAACAGCGCTGTTCGAGTTCGATCGGTTCATCTGCCGCGACGGCAAGCCCACCAGCGTTGGTTCGCCTTCCGCGCCCCGCGAACCTCAACGTCCCCCTCAAACTCGACCGCGCAATGAACCACGCCCCCAAACTCCCCCCCCTGGCCCGACTCAATCCGCCGCGCCGCCCTTGGAGTCCCACCCCGCTGCCTCGGCGAGCTTCGCCACCGCCTCCGTTGCGAACCAGCAGGAACGCCTCCAGCTTCGCAGACGGCTCGACGACATCCAGACCCGCTTCCGCAACCAGGACACCCCGCCCGACGACCCGGAACGCATCCCGCTTTGGGTCGAATTGGCCAACCTGGAAACCGCCCTAGGCGAACCCATCGATGCCTCGCTCTGCTGGAGCCAAGCCCTCTGGTGGTCGGAACCCGCTCCCGCCTCCTGGTGGTCCCGCTGGATCGCGGTCGAATTTGCCAACCTGAACCTCCAAGGCTCGGCGGCGGACGATCAACTCGACCCCTCGGCTGTTCTGGAAACGATCCGGACTCTTCTGAACCAGCCCCAGCCTAACCAACACGAGGTCCGCAAGGCGATCGTGGGGTTGATCGCCCTGGGACATCCCGAGTCGCCGCTCGCCCCAGCGCAGTTGGACGAACTGCGGCCCGTCTGGGCCGACTTCCTCCGTCGCCATGAGCATTTACTCTCCATTCGCTGCGCGTGGATGGCCTGGCGAACCTTGGCCCGCCTTTCCGGTCACGACGCCCTGACCCTAGCCCGCGCCCGCGACCGCCTGTTGCTCCGGTTGCAACATCAGGGTCCCCGCTGGGATCTTGACCTGCCGTCCTTCCTCAAAGCCGGCCCAATCGAGTCCTCTAGCGCAAACCACGCGCGGGCCGACTCGTCCGCGGCGATCTTCGACGTCCCGCTGAGCGCCGATCGGTTTCGTGACCTAGCCGACATCATCCGTCGCTGGATGCAACCGGAGTCCCGTGGTGGTCAGCCCGTCGCCACTGCTTCGTCGCCCCCCTCCCGAACCAGCGGCGAGTCGTCGCAACGTCGGGAACGTCCACTCCGAGGACGCGACCGAAGCGAATTCCCCCCAGCGAGCCGTTCAGGAGGTTCGACTCCCGGCGGCGGACGCGACCAATATCCCGTCGCGCCAGCGTGCGAAGGAGACCTCGTCGAACTGATTTTGGCCTTCGGCCACGCCCGCCTAGGGGAAGCCAGCCGGGTTCACGAACTGCTCGCCCGTCTTCAACCCCTGGCCAACCCCGCCGCTGAACCAACCCGCCAATGGCTCCGCGACGCCTACCGCCATCGCGTCTTCCAAGCGCTGGAAGGCAAGATCGTCCGCGAGTACCCCCCCGAACTAACCGAACGCCTCAATCGGCTCAATCCCACCGAACGCACCAAAATCGGCTACCTCGAACGCGAAACCATGATCCTGGTGCCTCACGGCAAACTCGACCCCTACCTCCACCAGCGTCAGGGCACCGACGCAATTAGCCTAGGAGCTAGTCAGGATCAACGCATCAAGAATCGTCTGGCCCGACTGCAAATCCTCGCCGATCTCGATGCGCTGGAAACCGAACTAACCCAGTTGCTCGACGACCCAGAAACCAAACGGGAGATCACCGCCCGCCGCTTGGCTCTGGGCTTTGCGCTGAGTCAGGCGACCCGGTTGGGTGAACGCTTCGCCACTCGTTGCCTCCACGAGTTGAGCAAACTCGTGGAGGAGACCCGACTCAACGCCCCGCCGGGTCCCACCGGCGAACTGTTGGAGCGTGGAATCGCCCTGGCGGCCCACTTCGACCTGGCCGAACCCACCAGGCTCTTTTCCGACCATCTGCTGGCCCTCATCGAGTCGCACTCGGGCGAAACCATCACGCAGCTGGAACCGGCAATCGTCCGAGCCCTCCAAGGTCTCAGACGGATCGGCGCGCTGGGCCGCGTCGATGAGATGGGTGACCGGATTCACGCCTTGGTCCTGGTCCCCGAGTCGGGCGATCCCACGCGGTTCCGTTACGACGCGCCGGAGCGTCGCTCTAACCCACCCTTGACCTCGGCAGTCTTGCGGATTCTGCTGGGTGTGGCGCAAACCCGCCTGCACCGCGGGGATGAATCTCCCGCCTGGCCGGTGTTGGACCAGGCCGAGGCGATGCTGCATAGCCGCGTCCTCATCGGCGAAGCGACCGCGATCAGCCGCCAAACCCATATTCATCAAAATCTTCTTGCACTCCGCTATGTAGAAACCCTGGGAGCCGCCAGCCAGGCCCACGCGCTGGAACGGGCCACCCGGCTATTCAGCAACCTCGAAGGCATCGAAGACTTCAAGGCGTCG
>Ga0209017_10000695_pt1 | contig 31287 bp, 23 predicted proteins | sample YNPBryunderm2012_FD_185812 | JGI IMG/M metagenome (GOLD analysis project Ga0209017, IMG submission 185812) | Anoxygenic and chlorotrophic microbial mat microbial communities from Yellowstone National Park, USA - YNP Bryant MS undermat 2012... ...
GTGCCGCAGAACTGCTGGGGATCGACGAAGGTTTCGACCAGCACCACCGGATGGCCGTAGCGGTCCTGCCAGTCGGCGCTCAAACGGTCCAGGGCCAAGCGCAGGCAACGCGAGCCCAGATTGGGAAAGGTTTTGTCGGGCAGCAGCAGGAAGCGGCAGTGGTTGACCAGCAGGGGCAGGCGCAGGGCGTGGCCGTGGGAGGAGGCCGCGGGCCGCGCCAAGGGGGCGGGCATGCCTAGGGCCAAGTGTGTGGGCGGGGGAATCGCGATCCTTTGCGGGCTCGGAGTGGTCGGGCCGTTGGGTGCGGTCCATTTTCGAAGTGTGCCATTGGGCCCGGCGTGATTAAATCGATCCGATGAAGGTACGCGTTCGGTTTGCGCCAAGCCCGACAGGTTATCTGCACATTGGCGGTGCGCGCACGGCCTTGTTCAACTGGCTGTTTGCGCGGCATCACGGGGGCACGTTCATTCTGCGGATCGAGGACACGGATGCTGCCCGCAACTCGCAGGAGGCTGTGGAGGTGATCCTGGACGGGCTGCGTTGGCTGGGGTTGGAATGGGATGAGGGCCCGCTGACGGGGGAGGCCACCGGCCCCTGCAAGGGCGATCGAGGGCCCTATTTTCAGAGCCAGCGCCGGCATCTGTACCTGCAGCGGGTGGAGGCGCTGCTTTCCCGGGGGCTGGCTTACGAGGAAGACGGTGCGGTCAAGTTTCGCATGAAACGTGAGCCGGTGGTGATCCAGGACCTGATTGTGGGGGAAGTGGTGCGGCGGTTGACGGATCGGGAGGAGCAGGACCCGGACTTCGTGATTCTCCGGTCGGACGGCCAACCGGTGTTTCACCTGACCAATGTGGTGGACGATCTGGAAATGGGCATCACACATGTCATTCGCGGCGAGGACCACCTGACCAACACCGCCAAGCACATTGCCCTGTTCGAGGCTTTCGGTGTCAAACCGCCCCACTACGCGCACATTCCCCTGATCCTGAATCCCGACGGCTCCAAGATGAGCAAGCGGGACCGGGGAGCGGCGGTGCATTTTTACCGCGAGGAGGGCTATCTGCCGGAGGCGGTGGTGAACTACTTGGCCCTGCTGGGCTGGTCGCCCAAGGACAACCGGGAAAAGCTCAGTTTGGCCGAGCTGGTGGAGCGCTTCGATCTGCCGCAGGTGTTGCGACACAACGCGCGGTTCGATCCGGAAAAGCTGCTGTGGCTGCAGGGCGAATACATGCGGGAACTGCCCTTGGAGCGCTTTTACGAACTGTCCGTGCGCGCCCTGGCCCGGGCCGGATTGGACACTCGCCGCTATCCGGTCAGCTACGTCAAGGCGGCCCTGGACACCTGCTACGGCAAGATCAAGCGGTTCTGCGAACTGCCCCAGTACGGGGGATTTTATTTCCGCGACGAGTTGGAGTATGACCCCGAAGCCGTGGCGAAACATTTTGTGCCTGAAAATGCACCGCGATTACGGCGCTTGCGAGACGCCCTGTCGCAGGCGTCTCCTTTCGAGGCAGCCACGCTGGAAGCGACCCTGAAAGCCGTGGCCACGGAGCTTGGAGTCAAACCGGCCGTGCTGGTTCATCCCCTGCGGCTGGCCTGTACCGGCCGAACCGCCGGGCCCAGTTTGTATCACCTCATGGAGGTGCTGGGCCGCGAGCGGGTCTTGGAACGCTTGGACCGCGCGCTGGCCCGGCCGGAACTGGCGGCGTAGGCCCGGCGACCGCAAGCCATCGCGGATCCTGCTCGGCCGCACCGTTCGCAGGCCGACAAGGCCGCTGTAGGGCCGCCCTTCTCAACGGCGGCTCGTGCCGCTGACAATTTCCGACATCTTGAAGATCGGCAGGAACATGCAGATGACCATCCCGCCGATCACGATGCCGAGGAACACGATCAGGATCGGCTCGATGAGCGAGGTCAACCCGGACAGGGCCGTCTCCACCTCTTCATCCAGGAAATTGGCCACGCGCTCGAGCATGTTGTCGATTTTGCCGGTCTGTTCTCCCGCGGTTATCATGCGGAGGATCATGGCGGGGAAGACCGGATGTTTGCTCAGGGCGGCGGAGATGCCCTCGCCCCGCTCGATGTCCACCGCAGCCGCCTTGATGGCCGTTTCCATGACTACGTTTCCCACAGTCTGGGAGACGATCTGCAGCACTTCCAGAATAGGCACGCCGCTGCGAATCAGGGAGGCCATGGTACGGCTAAACCGCGCCAGACAGATCTTGTGCGCCAGCACGCCGAAGATCGGCATGCGAATCCGGTAGGCATCCCAGAAGCGCCGTCCTACCGGCGTCTTGATGAAGTGGATCCATCCGTAGCCCAGCGCCACCCCACCAATGAGCAGCAGCAGAATGTACCGTTTGACGAACTGGCTCAGGTCGATCATGAACTGGGTAGGCGCCGGCAGCTTGGCGTCGAAGCTGCTATAGATTTCGCCGAACACGGGCACCACCTTCACCAGCAAAAAGATGGTAATGAGAACGGCCACGATGGTGACCACGGTGGGATACATCATGGCCGACTTGACCTTCTTGCGCAGGCGGGCGGTGTTCTCCAGGTAGGTGGCCAGGCGCGCCAAGATCTCGGCCAGCAAACCGCCCTTTTCGCCGGCCGCCACCATGCAGACGTACAACCGGCTGAACACCTTGGGATGCTTCTGCAGGGCCTCCGAAAAACTGTCCCCGCTCTCCACCCGGGCGCAAACATCCCGGATCACGTCGCGCATTACCTTGTTGGTGGTTTGTTCGGCCAACGCCTGCAACGACTGTACCATGGCCAGCCCGGCGTCGATCATCGTGGCCAATTGCCGGGTAAACAACACCAGATCCTGCAGCGAGACGCGGCCGCCCGCGGTACGGCCCTTCTTACCCACCCGCTCCTGAATGGACAATACCAACAAATTCCGGTTCAGCAGCGCGGCGATGGCGGCTTGTTCCGAAGCCGCCTCCACCACGCTTCGCACTTCCCGCCCGGTTACGCTGTCCCGGGCCACGTACACGTAAGCCGGCATAATCCAGAGTCCAGAGAACCATTTCGCCCTGCCGGGCCCAACCCGAGTTGGGCCCGGCCCGGCACATTGGTCACGTCGCTTCCAGGCATGGCAGGAAGCAAGTTGTGTTCCAATCCGACCCAAGGCGCCGAGTGTGGCGGACTCGGATCCTGTGGCGCGTTAGCGACGTCTCTGCAGCGTGAGAGGTTCCGACGACTTGGCCACGGCGAGCATTTCACTCGCCGAGGATGGCAAGCGCTGCCCTTTGGACATGCGCGCGGTGACGGTGAGGGGAAAGGGGTCGGGGTTTCTTCTACCGTCTGGTGTCGGCACTTTTTTCCGGCACTCCCAGGGCACATGCGTCCAAAGAATGGACACAGACGCAAAGCCGGGCAAAACCGACCTCCCCCTTGGTACTGCGGCCTGTTGAGGGGTAGCAGCAGGCGCGCGGGAGATCCTCAGCCGGACTGGGGCCTGTGGCCGAGTGCGGACCGGGTTTGCGGTGGCCTGCTCCCGCGGTTCCTACGCCGTTCGGGCCAGGGTGCGGGAGCAGGAATGCGCCCATGCGACAGGCGCGAGGCTGCCATTCGGCGCTCAGCAAAGCGGGGGCGTCAACCGCCTGTTCGGCGGTCCGGGTGCAAGCCGGCTTGAAATCCCCGAGTCCAACCTTATCGTAAAGATCGCCGGACCGGCCAAGCAGAGCGGAAGGCTGGCGGCAACCGATCGTGCAGTGGCACGGCACGACCCATCATGCCCAAGCGCACCAAAACGTGGCTGTCCATCGAGCAAGTTCGGCAGGCGGCTGAGGCCGGCGATCCCGAGGCCCAATGCTACTACGCCATTTGCTTTCAGACCGGCCACCATGTCCCCGTGGATCATCGGGAAGCCGTCAAATGGTTCCGACGTGCCGCCGAACAGGGAGATGCCACCGCCCAATGTTACTTGGGTTACTGCTATCAAACCGGTCAGGGGGTGGATCCTGACCCCGTCCAGGCGGCCCGGTGGTTCCGCGCCGCGGCCGAACAGGGGGATCCGGCTGCGCAGTTCAACCTGGGAGTCTGCTATGAAACCGGCAGCGGTGTACCCCAGAGCGACGAGGAGGCTTTCAAGTGGTACTTGGCGGCGGCCGAAAAAGGCGAACCCCAGGCCCAGTTCAATGTGGGCGTATTCTACGAACAGGGCCGTGTCGTCAAACAGGACTACCGGCAGGCGGTCAAATGGTACCGCTTCGCCGCCGAGCAGGAGTGCGCCCCGGCGCAGTGCAACCTGGGACTCTGCTATGAACTGGGCCGCGGCGTACCCCAAAACACGGACGAGGCCGTCCGCTGGTTCATTCGCGCCGCCCGGCAGGGAGACAAAACGGCCCAGCACAATCTGGGCCTGTATTATGCGCGCGTGGAGGCCGTCCCCGATTTGGACGACCCGCGCTTGAAAGAGCTTTGGACCGAACCGAGCAAGCCCGACTCGCAGAGCCCGCGATAAAGCCTTCAGCACACGCTTCCGCTCGGCCGAGCTGCACGCCGTTGCGGAAAGCCCAGCGCAGCAATCGCAAGGGGCAGGCGACCAAAGAGCGTCCCCCAAAATCGCCCAAGTCGTCCATCAACGCCCAGCCCCAAATCCCTTCAGACTCGCAGGTCCAGCCGCGGCGGAAGGACGAAGTCCAGTCTGGGGGAGGCCACTTGAATCCTGCTGATCGAATGGGCACGGGTCCAGGCGTGCAGACCGGGGCCGCGGGTTGAACAAGTAAAGCCACCAATGGAGGTGGGGAAAGCGGAGATGGATTGGTTTGGCTGCCGTGCGCAGTCCATGGGGTCCGGTCCTCGGAGAGCAGGGGCGGCTCTGGCGGCTTGCGAGTGCAAAAAAGGGCCTTTGCCGCCGCGGGTCCGGCTGCGTCGGTCGGCGGTCCAGCTCCCAGCCGCGGGTGTGTTGTTGGGGGGCTTCTCTCTTTCTTGCCAGTGCAGAGAGCTCGGTGGCTGGCCAACGCTGCGTGGATGCGATGCGAGGTCCTGGTTGTGACGCTCGGCTGTTGCAATGCGCGTCCTTTGAGGCCAGTGCCCGGTCCAAGCTCGTCATGGCGGTTGCCGGGCGGAGGACTGTCTGCCCGAGCCGCAGGCTGTACCGAGGCGGCCTTCGACACGGAGATTGAAACCGTGGGCTTCGGCTGCTTTGCTGGGCCCGGTTGGAACGCATGAAGACAACACGGGTCGCTATTGTGGGAGCGTCCGGATACTCCGGCGAGGAGCTGCTGCGGCTGTTGCTGGGGCATCCGGGGGTGGAATTTGTGGCGGTCACGTCGCGGCAGTATGCCGGCCAGACGGTGGCCCAGGTGTTTCCGCGGTTTGCCCATCTGCCGCGGGCCCGGCAGTTAACCTTCGGGGAACCGGACGCCACGCGGTTGGCAGCCGAGGCCGAGTTGGTTTTTCTGGCCCTGCCGCACGGCGTGGCAGCCGGATTCGCACGACCGCTGTTGGAAGCGGGGCGCATTGTGATCGACCTGAGTGCCGACTTTCGGCTGCGGGATCCGGCCGTGTACGAAGAATTCTACGGCCATGCGCACCCGGCGCCCGACCTTCTTTCCCGGGCGGTCTATGGCTTGCCCGAACTTTACCGGGATGCCATCCGGCAGGCGCGTCTGATTGCCTCCCCCGGCTGTTATCCCACCAGCATTTTGCTGCCCTTGGTGCCGCTGTTGAAGGCCGGCTTGATCCAACCCGACGACATTGTGGTCAACTCGCTCAGCGGGGTCAGCGGCGCGGGCCGGAAGGCCGAGCTGGAATACCTGTTTTGCGAGTGCGCGGAGAGCCTGCGGGCCTACGGGGTGCCCAAGCACCGCCACTTGTCGGAGATCGAACAGGAACTCTCTGCGGCCGCCGGGCGCCAGGTGACGATTCAGTTCACGCCGCACCTCGTGCCAGTGCGGCGCGGGATCCTGACCACGATTGTGGTCAAGCCCACCGGTTTAGCCCGCAGGGCCAGTGACCTGTTTGCCCTGACAGGCCGGATCACGGCCTGTTACCATGAAGCCTACGGCCAGGAGCCGTTTGTGCGGTTGCTGGAGGGCAAGGCCTTGCCGGACACCAAAAACGTGGTGGGGACCAACGTGTGCGAACTGGCCTGGCGACTGGACGGGCGCACGGGCCGCCTGGTGTTGATCAGTGCGGAGGACAACCTGCTCAAGGGCGCCAGTGGCCAGGCCGTCCAGGCCATGAACCTGGTGTGCGGTTTTCCCGAAACGACCGGGTTGGAGTGAGGACGGCCTTGCGGTGGGATCCGGCCGATTACGCGGCGCACTCCGCGATCCAGCAGGCCTGGGGCCGGGAACTGCTGGCGCGGCTTCCCTTGCGTGGGGACGAACAAATCCTGGACGTGGGATGTGGCGACGGCCGGTTGACGGCGGAGTTGGCGCGCGCAGTGCCCCGGGGATCGGTGCTGGGCGTGGATGCTGCGCCGGAGATGATCGCCTTTGCCCGCGAGCGTTTTCCGGAATCTTCCTGGCCCAACTTGCGGTTTGAGGTACGAGACGCGGGTGAGGTGGGAGCGTTGGGGCCTTTCGACCTGGTGGTCTCCAACGCCACCTTGCACTGGGTGCCGGATCATGCTGCGTTTGTGTGCGCGGCGGCTCAATGTTTGCGCCCGGGCGGGGGGCTGTGGGTGTTTGCCAACGGTCGCGGCAACGCACAGGCGGTCTTCGAAGCGTTATGTCGGGTCTTGCGGCGGCGGCCCTGGCGGCCCTGGTTTCGCCCCGTGCCACGTCCTTGGCAGTTCCACCAGCCGGCCCAATACGAGGCTTGGTTGGAACAAGCGGGCTTTCAAGTGCGCCGTGTTGAGGAGGTACAGCGGATGGAGCGCCTGGCAAACGCGGGCGAACTGGCGGCCTGGCTGCGCACCACGTGGTGGCCATACACGCAGCGGGTGCCGGAGCCTTTGCGGACCGAGTTTGTCAGCGCGATCGTCCGGGAGTATCTCCAACGGTGCCCAGCCGAACCCGCAGGAACGGTCCCTGTGGCCATGGTGCGACTGGAACTGGAAGCGGTGCGAATCTGATCTGATGCGTGTGGGGCCGGCCCGGCTCGAAGGATTACGGATTCGGCAGGGCGGCCAGAAGCTGGTGCAATCCTTCCTGCAAGTTCACCCGCGGTTGCCAGCCCAACTGACGCAACCGCGACGCATCAGCCACCACAACCTCGAACGGGTCCGGATCCGGCGGCTCCTGGCATCGTACCAGGTCCGGTCGTCCCACTAACTCGGCGGCTGTGCGGGCGATCTCCAGCACCGTCACTCCCTGGCCCGTGCCCCAGTTGATGGGACCTTCGGTCTGTGATTCGAGCGTCATGAGAATGGCCTCGGCCAGGTCGGTGATGAAAATGTAGTCCTTGAGGCTGTACGGAGTCTTGAGCGTCACCGGCTGGCCGCGCCGCAATTGTTGCAACACCGCACTGCACAATCGGGCGGGATGTTCTCCCGGGCCGTACGGGTAGAAAACACGGCCCCAGGCCAGGCGCCAGCCTTCGCGCCGGGCCCGGGCCTCGAGGGCCTCGCGCAATGCGTTCTTGGCGCGCGCGTAGGGCGTGGTGGGAGCCACGGGGGTGTGCAGTTCGGACAGCGGGCCGCGGGTGATGCGGTATTCGATGCAGGTGCCCACGCCGACCACATGCCGGCTGCCGCGGCGAACCAGTCCCTCCAAAAAGGCCAGACTGTCGCGCAAGAGCACGTCGTTTTCGGGGGAATCGAGGTACACGCCCGGGGTGGCTAACCAGGCGGCATGCAGACAGGCCTCCGGACCAAACGCCTCGATCGCCTCCCAGGGCGGCGTGGCCAACGTGCCTTCGAACCACTGGAGACGGTCCGACGGCGGCAGGTCGGCGGGACAGGAGCGGCCGGGCCGCTTCAGCCCGGCTACCGTATGACCCCGGGCCAGGGCAGCCCGGACACAGGCCGAACCTATGAATCCGTTGGCCCCCGTGATCAAAATTCTCATGGCAGCTCCGCCAACAATGGCAGCCGGCGATCACGGTCCGACAAAATCGGGTCGGGCAACGGCCACGGAATGGCCAGTTGCGGGTCGTTCCAGCGCACACCGCGCGCCAGCTCGGGCACGTAGAATTCGGACATGTGATAGAAAACCTCCGAGTTGTCCTGCAGACACTGGAACCCGTGCGCGATGCCGCCGGGCACATAGAGCATGCGCCGGTTTTGTCCGGTCAATTCGAAGGCTTCCCATTGGCCGAAAGTGGGCGAGTCACGCCGCAGATCCACCAACACGTCCCAAATGGCCCCTACGGCGCAGCGGATCAGTTTGATCTCCGGCTTCGGCTCGGCCTGGTAGTGCAACCCGCGGATGGTGCCGCGCCGCCGCGTCAGGGTCAGATTGCACTGGGGCCAGCGCGTGTTAAGGCCGTGCGCGGCAAACTCACGCTCGCAAAAGGTGCGTGCCAGGAAGCCGCGTTCATCTTCTCGAAGCTCCAGCTCGATCAGCCACACTCCAGGTAAACGGGCAGGGAAGAACCTCATGCTCTCAGACCACGCGCACTTCAGGAATGGGCAGAATGAAACGACCGCCGGCCTGTCGGTAGGCCGCCTGTTGGGCCAGGATTTCGTCGGCAAAATTCCAAGCCAACAAAAGCGTGTAATCAGGCCGGTCTTCCAACAGGGCGTGCGGAGGCCGGATGGGCAGGTGCACACCCGGCATCAAACGCCCCTGTTTGTAAGGACTGCGGTCCACGACAAAATCGAGCGTCTCCCGACCGATGCCGTAATAGTTCAGCAAGGTGCTGCCTTTGGCGGCGGCCCCGTAGGCGGCCAAGCGGTAGCCGCGTCTTTTCAACTCCTGCAGGAGATTGCAGAGCTCGGTTTTCAACCGCGCCACGCGGCCGGCAAATCCCTGGTAAAAATCCAGCGAGCCCACCCCGCGCCGATCTTCCTCGGTCCTCAGCTCGGCCACCGAAGGAGTCACTGCGTGTTCTCCCTTTCGTCCCGCAAACAGCCGCAACGAGCCGCCGTGGATGGGGATCCGTTCCACGTGAAAAATCTCCAGTCCGTGCCGTTCGAACAGCGGTTCCAGCGGCGTGAGGGTGAAATAAAACACGTGTTCGTGGTAAATCGTGTCGAACTCCGTCCGCTCGATGAAGTCCACCCCGTAGGGAAACTCCAGGATAACACGGCCCCCGGGGCGAAGCAGCGTGGCCAGCCCAGCCACGAAATCGTTGATGTCCGGCGCGTGCGCAAACACGTTGTTTCCCAGCACCAAGTCCGCCGAGCGTCCCTCCGCCACCAGGCGCCGGGCCAGGGCCAGACCGAAGAAGGCTTCCAAGGTCTCGATGCCCTTTTGCCGCGCCACGCGGGCAATGTTGGCCGCTGGCTCGATGCCCAAACACGGCACTCCGCCGGCCACGAAATTCTGCAACAAGTAGCCGTCGTTGCTGGCAATCTCCACCACGAAACTGTCACGGCCCAGGTTAAATTCCCGGATGTACCGTTCGGCGGCCTGACGCGCATGGCGCAGCACGGCATCGGAGAACGAGGAGAAATACAGATACTCGGAAAACAGGGTCACGGGCGGTACCAGATCCGTGATCTGCAGCAACCAGCACCGGGGACACACCGCCAGCCGCAGCGGGAATCGTGGCTCCGGCTTTCCCAGATCTTCCGGCCGCAGCAGATTGTTGGCCAGGGGCTGGATTCCCAGGTCCAGGATCAGGACCCGGTCCGGGGCCCCGCAGGCGCGGCAATGGGGCTCGGAGGAGTTCATGGGGTGCAGGCCCAGGAAACTTCCAGTTGCCGGGCCTCGGTTTCGTAGGCGGCGATCTGCTCCAAACTGAACGCGGCCAGATCGCTTCGGCCCTCCAGGTGCCGGCGCCGGTACCAGCGCACGGTTTCTTCCACGGCCCGGCCAAAACTCCACACCGGCCGCCAGCCCAACAGGGCGGCGGCCTTTTCAATCGCAAGGGCCAGCAACGTGGCCTCGTGCGGCGCCGCCGGCTCGGAAACATCCACCCACCTCCCCCCCGGCCAGTGTCGCAGGACCGTTTCCACCAGCACCCGGACGGGCTGTTGAGCCGCCGGGTCGGGCCCGAAATTGAACGGACCGATCAGAGGAGAATCGGGCGGGGCGTCGGCCAGCCGGGCTGCCAGCCAGAGATAGCCGCTCAGACATTCCAAGACATGCTGCCAGGGCCGCACGGCCCCGGGTCGCCGCACCGGGATGGGCCGGCCCTCCACCAGGGCGCGAATGCAGTCGGGCACAATCCGGTCCGGCGCATAATCCCCGCCTCCGATCACGTTGCCGGCGCGCACCGTCACCACTGGGCCCATCTGCGGATCCACTCGGAAAAACGATCGGTGCCAAGCGGCAGCCACCAATTCGGCCGCCGCTTTGCTCATCGAATAGACATCGTGCCCACCCAACGGATCATTCTCCCGGTAGGCAAAGACCCATTCCCGGTTCTCGTAACATTTGTCGCTGGTAACGACCACGGTGACGCAGCGGTGTCGGAGGGTTCGCACTGCTTCCAGCAGATGCGCCGTGCCGAGGGCGTTGGTTTGAAACGTCTCTAGCGGCTCGGCATACGAGCGCCGTACCAACGCCTGGGCCGCCAAATGGAAAATCACCTCGGGCCGCACGCGCTCGACGGTGCTCCGGACCGCCTCGGCCTGACGCACATCGCCCTCGGTCTGGCTGGCGAAGGTGTCGGACGGCAGCAGTTCATGGAGGTTGGGTTGGGTGGGCGGGGGTAAACTCAACCCGTGCACCTCGGCACCCAGACGACGCAGCCACAGGCACAACCAGGCTCCCTTGAAGCCGGTGTGCCCGGTGACCAACACACGCCGTCCCGCGTAAAAACCGCCAAACATGAGAGCCGCCCCGCTCAAGCGCTCACCAAACCTTCCAGGGCGCCCGCCCCGAGTTCCACAACTGCGTCAACAACTGTTGCTCCCGATACGTGTCCATGCACTGCCAGAATCCGTCGTGGCGCCACGCAGCAATCTGGCCCTCGGCCGCCAGCCGCTGCAGCGGCTCCCGTTCCAGCACGCAGTTGTCGTCCGTCAGGTACTGCTCAATACGCCGGTCCATGACAAAGAACCCCCCGTTGATGTAGCCCGTCTGCTTCTCCGGCTTTTCATTGAAGGCGACCACGCGATTGCCTTCGATTTCCAGGTCCCCAAAACGGCCGGTGGGATGAACGGCGGTGATGGTCACGATCTTTTTCTGCCGACGATGAAACTCGATGGACGCGTTGATGTCGCTGTCAGTCAGCCCGTCGCCGTACGTGCATAGGAAGGTGTCTTCCTGGATGAACCGCAGGGCCCGTTTCAGACGGCCCCCCGTCTGCGTGTGCAGCCCGGTGTCCACCAGCGTGACCACCCAGTCCTCCTCATCGTGCTGGTTGTGGTACTGGATCCGTGGCCGCGGCCCCAACCGCAGTGTCACGTCGCTGGTGAACCACTGGTAGTTGCGAAAGTACTCCTTGATGATCTCGCCCTTGTACCCGAGGCAAAGGATGAATTCCTTGTGCCCGTAGTGGGCGTAGGTCTTCATGATGTGCCAGAGGATCGGGCGATCCCCGATCGGCACCATGGGCTTGGGACGAAACTCGGTCTCTTCCCGCAACCGAGTGCCCAACCCACCACAAAAAATCACCACTTTCATGCTCGTACGAGGGCGCGCACCCCGTTCATCTGGAAGGATGCGGCACAAGGTTCAATACTCCGCACCGCACAGCGATACAATCCCGGAAATCGGTCGGCGCGGGTCCGGGCCACCGGGCCAAAGCGGGCCTGGCGTCTGGAGACGGCAGGCCATTTCGCAGGCCGGCCGGGCGGAGTCTCATCCAAAGCACCAGGAATGATCGGCGCCAAGCCCGTGCGCGCCTGCTGGCTGGCATTGCCGGTCGTGCGGCAAGCGCAGAGCGCTAAGGGACGGCCGAGTGAATGGCCCCTACACGGAGCCGGGGAATCGCACAAGCCCTGGAAGCCGCGGCAACTCCACCCCACTGTCCAAGCTCCCTGCAAGCAACGGCAACGCCTGAACCCTGCCGGATAGGGTTCCGAAACGGTCGTTTCACAGGGCTGTGGTCATCGGTCAGCCCTTGGAAAGTCCCCAGGCCCCAACCGGGTGCGGGTTGAGGCCGCTTGGGGAAACGGAATTCCCCAGCGCCGGCTTGACCCTCACGGGCGACTCCCCTCCACTGGGCAACGTTCGCATGTCCTCCGGACAGTCCGATCGCACATCGGCCCGGAGCCTCCTTGGGCCGTGGATGTGGCGACTGTGGCAGTCGGCCGTCGCCTGGTCGTGGGTTATGAACGGCTTGCGCCTAGCCGCCGGCTTGGTGGTTCTGCCACTGCTGGCCACCCGGCTGGCCAAGCCGGACTTCGACACGTACTTCGTCTTTCTGAGTCTGGCCTCCCTGGTGCCCATTCTGGACCTGGGCTTTTCCTCGAGCATCGGGCGCGCCGTCAGCTACGCCATGGGCGGCGCCCGCGAATTGCGCCCTCAGGGATTTGTGCCGGAGCCCGGAGCCGCCGGCCCGAACCGCACCCTCCTGTGGCAACTGCTGCACACCACGCGCGTGTTGTACCGGATCCTCACCTTCGCTGCGCTGGTTTTGCTGGCACCACTCGGGACGTGGGCCGTGCACAAGGCCGCACCCCAAACCAGCACGCCCGCCCTGACGTGGCTGGCCTGGGGATTGACCCTCCTGGCGGTTCTCTGGGAAATCTACACCGGCTGGTGGAACGTCTTCCTGCGCAACCTGGATCGGGTCCTCAGCAGCGCCCGCCAGGTGGCCCTGGCCCAGCTCATCAAGATTGCCCTGAGCTGTGGCCTACTGTTGGCCGGCGCCGGGCTGCTGAGCGTGCCATTGGCCGGCCTCGTCTCGGCCATGGTCCAGAGATTCCTGGCCCGCCGCCAGGTCTTGCAGGTTTTGGGGCCGGCCCCGGGGACCACCGATCCCCAAACCGTGCGCCAGCTGATCACGGTCCTCTGGCCCAACAGTTGGCGCGTGGGCCTTCAACTCTTCAGCAACTACCTCGGCAGCCAGGCCAACACCCTCGTCTGCCTCCCCCTGCTGGGACTGGCCGCCAGCGGCCAATACGGCTTCACCCTCCAGCTCATCACCCTCTGCTCCAGCATGGCCCAGGTCTGGACCACCGTGAAGTGGCCCTACCTCGGCCAGTTGCGTGTTCGTCAAGACCTGGCCGCCATGCAGCGGGTCGTCTGGCCGCGACTGTGGCTCCAGTACGCCACTTATCTCCTCTTGGCCGGGGCGGTCATAGGGTTGGTACCCTGGCTGTTGCAGGTGGCTCAGCCAGACAAAAGCCTCTTGCCCATGCCCTGGCTGGCCCTGCTGGCCGTGCACGGCTTTCTCGAAATGAACTACGTCTTCTGGGGAACCCTCATCAGCACCGAAAACCGTACCCCGTTCACTTGGCCCATCATCCTGTCCAACGTCGTCAGCTTTGCCCTGGTGCTTACCCTGCTCCAAACCACCCAGCTCGGTCCGGGGGCCCTTGTCCTCGCCCCCTTGCTGGTCCACGGCCTCTACAACCACTGGAAATGGCCGCGCGAGGGCGCCCGCAGCCTGGGCACCACCTTCTGGCGGTTCTTGTGGGGCGGTCCCGCGGCCCCCAGGTTGCCGGAAACCGCGTCACCGCTCCCAGTGGCATCCGGGCAGAGACCGGACAAAGATTGATCGTTGTTTAGCAAAAAACGGTAGGCCGCCGAGGGACCGCAGGATAGCTTGAGTCGTGCTGGAACCGCAACCGCTGCTCCGGGGCCCCGGGGTGGTGGTCCGGGAGCTGGGCTCCCGCGGATCCCGCCGATCCGGCGGGTCCGGTGGAAGCGAATTTTACCGTGGAGCGACCCATGAGCGAAAAACGATACATGGCCGTGGACGGCAACGAGGCCGTGGCCTACGTGAGTTACCGGCTCAATGAAGTGATGTGCATCTACCCCATTACGCCCTCCTCGCCGATGGGGGAATGGTGCGATCAATGGGCCGCGGAAGGGAAACGTAATCTGTGGGGAACCATCCCGACCGTGGTGGAGATGCAGAGCGAAGCCGGAGCGGCCGGGGCCATTCATGGGGCGCTCCAGACCGGTGCGCTGGCTAATACCTTCACCGCCTCCCAGGGGCTGCTGCTGAAAATCCCCAACATGTACAAGATCGCGGGCGAGCTGCTGCCCACTGTGTTCCACATCAGCGCCCGCACCGTGGCCACTCACGCCCTCTCCATCTTTGGCGATCACAGCGACGTCATGGCGGCACGCGCCACCGGCTTTGCCATGCTGGGCTCAGCCTCAGTCCAGGAGGCCATGGACTTCGCATTGATTGCGCAGGCGGCCACCTTCCGCGCGCGCGTGCCGTTCCTCCATTTCTTCGATGGGTTCCGCACCTCGCACGAGGTGCAAAAAATCGAGGTGATCCCGGACGAGGTGATGCTTTCCATGATGGACTTGGAGGCCATCGAGGCCCATCGCAACCGGGCCCTCTCGCCGGATCATCCCGTCCTTCGCGGGACCGCGCAGAACCCGGACGCCTACTTCCAGGCCCGCGAGGCCTGTAACCCCTTCTACTTGGCCTGTCCGGACATCGTCCAGCGGGTGATGGACGAACTGGCCCAAAAAGTGGGCCGGCAATATCACCTGTTTGACTACGTCGGAGCCCCGGACGCCGAGAGGGTCATCGTCCTGATGGGCTCCAGTTGCGAGACCGCCCACGAAACGGTGGACTACCTGGTTGAGCGGGGCGAAAAGGTCGGGATCGTCAAGGTCCGCCTGTTCCGGCCTTTCGATATCAAACGCTTCGTAGCCGCGCTGCCCTCCACCGTGCGGGCCATCGCCGTGCTGGATCGAACCAAGGAACCCGGCTCGGCCGGCGAACCCCTGTACCAAGATTGTCTGGCTGCGTTGCTGGAGGCCCACCAAAACGGCTGGGCCCCCTTCGCTCAACTGCCGCGGGTGGTTGGCGGCCGCTACGGACTCTCCTCCAAGGAATTCACGCCGGCCATGGTCAAGGCGGTGTTCGACAACCTGGCCGCCGCCACCCCCAAGAACCATTTCACCGTCGGCATCCACGACGACGTCACCCACACAAGCTTGGCCTACGATCCGGAGTTCTCCACGGAGAGCGACGATGTCGTGCGGGCCCTCTTCTATGGGTTGGGAGCCGACGGTACCGTGGGCGCCAACAAGAACTCCATCAAGATCATCGGCGAGGAAACCGACAACTACGCGCAGGGCTACTTCGTCTACGACTCCAAGAAGTCGGGGTCCATGACCGTGTCCCACCTCCGCTTCGGGCCGCGGCCCATCCGCTCGACCTACCTGGTGAGCCGCGCCAATTTCGTGGCCTGCCACCAGCCCGTGTTCCTGGAACGGTACGATGTGACCGCTCCGCTGGTGGAGGGGGGCACCTTCCTGCTTAATACCCCTTACTCCAAGGAAGAGGTCTGGGATCACCTGCCCCGGGTGGTGCAGGAGGGCCTCATCCGCAAAAAGGCGCGCTTCTTCATCATTGACGCCACCAGCGTGGCCCGCGCCAGCGGCATGGGCGGCCGCATCAACACCATCATGCAGGTCTGTTTCTTCGCCCTGGCCGGTGTCCTTCCGCGTGAGGAGGCCATCCAGAAAATCAAGGAGGCCATTATCAAAACCTACGGCCGCAAAGGCGACGAGGTCGTGCGCAAAAACATCCAGGCCGTCGAAAACACCCTGGCCAACCTCCACGAGGTCCCCGTGCCCGACCGCGTCACCAGCACCCGCGAGCTCCTTGGCGGGGTCACCCCGGACGCACCGGACTTTGTTCGCAACGTCCTCGGCAAACTGGCCCTCAGCCGGGGCGACGAGCTGCCCGTGAGCGCCTTCCCGGTGGACGGTACCTTCCCCACCGGCACCGCCCGTTACGAAAAACGCAACATCGCCCTGGAAATCCCCGTCTGGGACGAAAAGGTCTGCATCCAGTGCGCCAAATGCGTGGCCATCTGCCCGCATGCCACCATCCGCATGAAGGTCTACGAACCCCGGTACCTCGAAGGCGCCCCGCCCACCTTCAAGAGCACAGACGCGCGCAACCCGGATTGGAAAGGCCTCAAATTCACCCTGCAAGTCGCCCCGGAAGACTGCACCGGCTGCGCGCTTTGCGTCGAGGTCTGCCCGGCCCGCAACAAGCAGGAGCCCAAACTCAAGGCCATTAACATGCGGCCCCAGCCCCCGCTGCGCCTGCAGGAGCGCGAAAACTGGGAATTCTTCCTGCGACTGCCCGACCCCGACCGGCGCACCGTCAAACTCACCCAATTGCGCAGTCAGCAGGTCCTGCCGCCCCTGTTCGAGTTCAACGGCGCATGCTCGGGGTGCGGCGAGACCCCCTACATCAAAATGCTCACCCAACTCTTTGGGGATCGCCTGCTCATCGCCAATGCCACCGGCTGCTCCTCCATCTACGGCGGCAACCTCCCCACCACGCCCTACACCAAGGACCCGCACGGGCGCGGACCTGCCTGGTGCAATTCCCTCTTCGAAGACAACGCCGAGTTCGGGTTTGGCTTCCGCGTCAGCCTGGACAAACAGCGTGAGTTCGCCTGTGAACTGGTCCAGAAACTGGCTCCCGTCCTGGGCGACGACCTGGTCACCGGCTTGCTCCGGGGCTGCAAGGACCGTGATGAGGCCGGCATCTACGAGCAACGCGAACGCGTCGCCGCCCTCAAGGAAAAACTCAAAAACAACCACTCGCAAGAGGCGCGACTGCTCCTGCCGATTGCCGATGCCCTCGTCCACAAGAGCGTCTGGATCGTCGGCGGTGACGGCTGGGCCTACGACATCGGCTACGGGGGGCTCGACCACGTCCTGGCCATGAACCGTGACGTCAACGTGCTGGTCATGGACACCGAGGTCTACTCCAACACCGGCGGCCAGATGTCCAAGGCCACCCCGCGCGGCGCTGTGGCCAAGTTTGCCGCCGGCGGCAAGCCCACCCCCAAGAAAGACCTCGGCCTCATTTGCATGACCTACGGCCACATCTACGTCGCCAGCGTCGCCATGGGCGCCAAGGACGAACACACCCTCCGGGCCTTCCTGGAAGCCGAGTCCTATCCGGGACCGTCCATCATCATCGCTTACAGCCACTGCATCGCCCACGGCATCGCACTGGACATGGGAGTCGGCGCCCGGCAGCAGAAACTCTTGGTCGACTCCGGTCAATGGCTTCTCTATCGCTACGACCCGCGCCGTGCTGCCGCTGGAGAAAACCCGCTGCAGCTCGATTCCCCCGCCGCGCGGGCCAAGCTCGAGGAATACCTGCTCAGCGAAACGCGCTTCAAGATGCTCCTCAAGAGCAAACCCGAAGAAGCCAAGCGCCTGTTCGAACTGGCCCAGAAAGACGCCGAGGCCCGCTGGAAATTCTTCGCCTACCTGGCCTCGCGCAAGGTTAACGGCAACGGCCATCACCAACCGGAACCCGTGGTGCCCCCGGCCAAGGTTTAAGCGTGTTCGCGGGGCGGGGCCGGCCTCCACTGCGGCCCGCCCCCATCCCAACCGCCCACATTCCGCCCCTGAAGACGCCTATGGACCTGACAACCACCTACCTCGGCCTTAGCTTGGAACATCCGTTGGTCCCCTCGGCCGGACCGCTGACCGAAAACCTCGACGACCTGAAACGACTCGAAGACGCCGGCGCTGCTGCGGTGGTGCTCCACTCCCTCTTTGAAGAGCAGCTACGCGCCGAAAGCGCCGAGCTGGACTATCACCTCTCCCACGGCGTCGAGTCTTTCCCCGAGGCCCTCACTTATTTCCCCGAACCCTCCGAATTCCGGCTCGGTCCCGAGGATTACCTCGAACTGATTGCCCGCGGCAAACAGTCCCTCCGCATCCCCATCATCGCCAGCCTCAACGGCTCCACCTTGGGCGGCTGGACCGATTACGCACGCAAAATCCAACAGGCAGGTGCCGACGCCCTCGAACTCAACATCTACAACATCCCCACAGACCTGGACCAGAGCGCCGAGCAGATCGAAAACGACTATCTGGAAATCGTCCGAGCCGTGCGGGCCGCCGTCACCATCCCGGTGGCTGTCAAACTCAGCCCCTTCTTCACCAACTTCGCCCACTTGGCCAAACGCCTGGTCGACGCCGGCGCCAACGGCCTGGTCCTCTTCAACCGCTTCTATCAGCCCGACATCGATCTGGAGACACTGGAAATCCGGCCCAACGTCCTGCTCAGCACCCCCATGGCCATGCGCCTGCCCCTGCGCTGGATCGCCATCCTTTACGGACGCCTCAACACCAGCCTGGCCGCCACCAGCGGCGTCCACCGGGCCACTGACGCCATCAAACTCCTCATGGCCGGTGCAGACGTCACCATGATGTGCTCCGCCCTCATCCGCCACGGGCCCCAACACCTGGCCACCGTTAAACGCGACTTGATCGCCTGGCTCCAAGAGCACGAATACGAATCCGTCGCCCAACTCAAAGGCAGCCTCAGCCAGAAAAACTGCCCAGACCCCACCGCTTTCGAGCGCGCGCAGTACATGCGCGCCCTCAGCACCTATCCCGTGCCCCCCACCCTGCGCGACTGACCGTCCGCACCTCAGCCTGCTCCCCGACAGAACTCCGTACCCGCCCCTGTCAAGGCCCGGGCCCCAAGGAAGCTTGCTGGCAGGCCTGCCCCTCCTTGGGAGTGGCCCAAGGGCCGGTTTCGGTTCTTAATGGCCTCCCGTGGAAGTCATCTTACAGCCTACTGCAGAAGACGCCGCCCGCCTGGTGGCTCACGTTATGGCCCGCGAACTGCGCGCTAACCCCCACCTCATCCTGGGGCTGGCCACCGGGCGAACCATGGAACACGTCTACCGGGAACTGGTCCGACTCCACCGCGAGGAAGGCCTGGACTTTTCCCTTTGCCGCACCTTCAACCTCGACGAATTCGTGGGCCTGCCGCCCACCGACCCACGCTCCTACCGCCACTACATGCACCGGCACTTCTTCTCCCAGGTCAACATCGACCGCCGTAACACCCACCTGCCGGACGGTAGCGCGGCCGACTTGGAAGCCGAATGCCAGCGCTACGAAGCCCTTATCCGCCGCGCCGGTGGCATCGACCTCCAACTGCTGGGCATCGGCCGCGCCGGCCACATCGGATTCAACGAACCCCTTTCCGCCCTGCAGTCCCGCACCCGCGTCAAAGCCCTCACCCCCACCACCATCGAGCAAATCGCGCCCCTCTTTGGCGGCCCCGAACACGTGCCCCGCCGCGCCATCACCATGGGTGTCGGCACGATCATGGAAGCCCGCCGCTGTCTCCTACTCGCCACCGGATCGGAAAAAGCCGAAGTCATCGCCCGCGCCGTCGAGGGTCCCATCACCAGCATGGTCACTGCCTCGGCCCTCCAGTTGCATCCGCGATGCACGGTCGTGCTCGACGAGGCCGCCGGCGCGCTCCTCACCCAAAAAGATTACTACCGCTGGCTCTTCCAAAACGAACCGGAGTGGGAATGGTACCGCACCCACGGATTCGCCTGACCCCGGTTCCTTCAGCGCGCTGGCGCAAGCAGCCTCAACAAACTGCGCGCCCCGGCGTGCGTCGGATCCAGTTCCAACGTCCGGATTGCCGCGGCGCGGGCTTCCATCCACCGCCCCTGTCGGGCTAGTAACGTGGCCCGGGCATAAGGGATCCGTGCATCCCGGGCATCCAGCGCTTCGGCTCGAGCTAGACAGGCCAGTGCAGACTCGGTCTGGCCCAGGCCAGCCCGCGCCAACCCGAGGTTGTACCATGCAGACACGTGTCGAGGGTTGAGTTCTGCAGCCTGCTCCAGAGCCGCTGCGGCTTGCTCCAGCCGTCCCGCTTCGTTCCATGCCAACCCCAGTCGGTACCGCAACTCCGCATCTTCCGGTGCCAATCGGCATGCTTCGCGTAACTGCTCCACCGCGGCGTCGGCCTCCCCTAGCTCGCTACACACCGCGGCCAGTGCCACCCGCGGCAGCACCGAATGCGGATCCCATCGCACGGCGCGTTCTAGCGCATCCCGCGCCGCGCTGACCTGCCCGCGAGCCCTCCAAAACAGACCCCACTGAAACTGACCCCACGGTTGATCCGCATGGTGCCCGAGAAAGCCAAGCAATTCCCGCCCAGCCGGATGATTTGTGTCCAACACCCCGCGGAGCGCCCAGGCCGCCGCTACCCGCACACTGCGCGCCGAATCGGCCAGTGCGGTCTGCAACAGTGCTCGGACGGAAGTGTCTCCCAGCTCCAGCGCCCTTTCCAGTACCCGCACCGCCGCCACCCTCACCAACGCTGAAGCGTCCTGCATCTGATTCGAGGCCGTCCGTAGCACCGTCGGGTCTGGGCTCCAAACTTCCAACAGCCCCAGCATGACCGCACGCCAATACCGGTTGGTTTCCATCCGCAGCCACCGGATTATTTCCTCCAGGGCCCCTGCGTCCCCATCCCGGGCTCGCATCACCCACTCGGCCCGACGCCGCTGCGGCCGCTCCAGCCGTTCCCCATACCACCGCTGCGCATGTTCCAAGGCCCAGGTCGCCGTCTGGTTCGTATGACAACGATTGCACGCGTTGGGAATGGCAAAACGCACCGTCAGCCACGGGTCCGGAATCGTAAACCCGTGATCATGCCGCGGGTGCCGCTGCATGTAGACCGTCTGGGGCATGTGACAGTGCACGCACTGGTCCCCGGCCGACCCCGGCGCATGCCGCGAATGCGTCAACACGTCCACCGCCGGGGCACCCCGCCCCGCCCCCGGCGCATGACACTGCAAACACAGAGCATTGCCCGGTCGCCGCGTCCGTCCACTGTGGGGATCATGACAGTCAATGCAACGAACCCCGGCCTCATACATCTTGCTGCCAAGAAAGGCCGCCCACTCGAAATTCTCGTCCCGGACCTGGCCGTCTGGATAAAAAACATCCGATGCATCCACCATCGCCGGCCAGAAATGATCCTCGTACGCTTCTCCCGGCCGGAACCGACCCGTCAGATCCACCTGCCGCGCATGACAACTGGCGCAGGTGTCCATCTGCCGCAACGACGACAACCGGACCAGCCCCGGATCCGGTGACCGGCCCGGATTTTGTCGCTGCCACTGCACATGCGCACGCATCGGGCCATGGCAGGCTTCGCATCCCACCCCACGCTCGGCCATCACCGTGGCATAACGATCGAGTCCCGCATCGTAGTTCTTTCGCACCGCCGTGTTGTGACAGTGCGCGCACATCGAGTTCCAGTTCATCCCGCGACCAGTCCAATGACCCCACTCCCCGGGCTTCCGATCCTCCTGCCCAAACACATTGAACCACTCCTGTCGCACCGGATCGTACGCCAACTCGGTCGCTTGCAGCCTTCCCCCCGCCAGCGGCACCAGGTATTGCACCAGCGGCCGTACCCCCAGAGCCCGGCACACCGGGTACCAGCGGAGGACTCCATCCAAATCGATCGTCCCCAACCAAAGACCGTTACTGGCGATTACTCCGGAGACCTGGGTGCCGTGCTTGCTCCAGCGCGGTGGCTCGAACGCCTCACGATCCTGCACCGGATGCAACGCACGCTCCGCACGCGCATGATGCGAAAAATACCACAGATCATGCACCTCCCGGTGACATGACCGGCACGCCTCCGATCCGGCATACCCCGCCAACCCGGCCCGATCCCCCCGGGACAACCGCCCCGGCGCATCCGGTGCACCCGAACTGACCCCCACCGGCCCCTCCGGCTGCGGTACTACCGCCATCCAACCCAGCGCCAGCCCCACCACGGGCCACCACCGCAGCACTGCGGCCCGACCCCCGTCACCCCCGCATTTTGCCGACTTGCCGTCCATCTTCCGGCCCTGCCTACGGGACCCTACACAATCCCCACATCTACGCCACACCCCCGGACGTTTCCAACCATTACCCGTCCGGGCCAACAAACCAATTCGCTCCCACGCCCGCAACAGGTCCTGTCCCTAACCCACGAGCGTGGAGACTGGTCCCCCAGGGCCTTGCTTAGCCGGCGCCGCCACCGTCGAGCCGTCCCGCGCACCCTCCCTCTGGCAGAACCGCGCCTTCCCCCGCAACAACCATCCCGGCTGGGCCTGTCCCTTCACTCTCCGGGATTCCGGTACCCGAACGGAGCCGGTCATCCGCCCCCGAAAAATTTTTCCGACCCTACCCCAGAATTTGACCGACCCCCTGCGTTACCTTGGAGGGCATGAAAACACGAAAACTCTGGCCTTTGAACCGGCAATGGCCTCCGCGACTGATTGCCTGCTGGGGCGAGGCTCGACTCCTCCGGTGGCCCGATGGACGGTGCCGGCTGCAGGGCGGCAGCCCGGCCGATCGCCAGGCCGCCCTGGAATGGATCTCCTTCTTTCTGCACGAGGCACTCCTGGATCCGCAAACCCCACAAGCGTCTCGGGCGGCGGCACCGCAGGATGCCTTCGCCGTTGACAGGCACCGCAGTCCCGAATAAGAGGCTGCTCAGTCATGGCTGCCCTGGGGCCATCCAGCGCTGTGGCCGTCCGGCGGTTTCTTGGGCCGCGGACGCTTGCGGCTTTCCCGCGCACCTGTTTGAGGCGATGACCTACTACGCGCACACCGCTTTGGATGACGAGGGCCGGCCCTTGCCGGAAAGTTCGGGCCGTTGGCAACCTTTGGCGGTTCACCTGCGCAACGTGGCCACCCGGGCCCGCCAATTCGCCGAACCCCTCGGCCTGGCGGCCGAAGCCGAGCTGGCTGGCCTCCTGCATGATTTGGGAAAATACGCTGACCGTTTTCAGGCGCGCTTGCGAAACCCCGCTATTCACGGAATCAACCACTGGTCGGCAGGCGCAAGAAAAGCAGCCGAGTTCAAAGCCCTGTTGGATTACGTGATTGAAGGGCACCACACCGGTTTGCCGGCGCATTGTGAATTGCAGCAGAGCTTGCTTAAGATGAATGACCCCCAGATGGCTCGGGAATTGACGGGTTGTTCAGAATCAGTGGACGAACTGTTGCGGCGATTCGAAGCTGACGGGTTGCGTCTGCCTTCTGCTGCGCCCCGACCCGGCAACGACTGCTTCGCTAGTGCCCTGCGTGCACGGATGCTTTTCAGTTGCCTGGTGGACGCAGACTTTTTGGATACAGAAAGCCATTTTCACCCGGAGGCCGCTCAGCACCGTACCGCGCCGAATTTGCAGGCTGAAAAAGCACTCGAAATCCTCTTGGCGCATCTTGCTCAATTGCAGCGGACCTCGCCTGGCGGCCTCGTCAAAGCAATCCGCCAGCGGTTGTTGGACGACTGCCTTCGGGCGGCGGAAAAGCCCCCTGGCCTGTTCACCCTTACCGCCCCCACCGGCAGTGGGAAAACACTTGCCTCCCTCGCCTTTGCGCTGAAGCACGCTCGATTCCACAATGCGCGCCTGCCAGAAACGGATCCTCACCGGTTCAGGCGTGTCATTGTTGTGATTCCCTACACCAGCATTATCGAGCAAACCGCCCAGGTGTACCGGAACATCTTTGAGCCGGTTTTCGGGCCGGATTACGTGCTCGAGCACCACAGCGCTGTTGGTCCCCGCGAGAATTTGGAGGGACCTGACCGCGACGCTGAAGAGGAGCAGACACGTCGAGCCCGGCTTGCCGCCGAAAACTGGGCCGCGCCACTGGTTGTGACCACCAGTGTCCAGTTTTTCGAAAGCCTTTTCTCGAACCGACCTGCAGATTGCCGCAAGCTCCACAACATCGCTCGGTCAATAGTACTTTTCGACGAAGTCCAGACTCTTCCCACCACACTTGTGCCCTCACTCCTGTCTGCGGTGCGGCTGCTCGCTCAGGAGCCTTATGGAGTGACAGCCGTCTTTATGACCGCTACACAACCAGCTTTTGCATCTGCCAAAGCTGCGCTGCCTTACGGTTGGGAGCCGCTCGAAATCTCATCCGCCCCGGGTGCCATGGCAGATGCGATGCGCCGAACCCAAATCATCTTGCCCAAGCCCAAGCAGGCTTGCCCGTGGCTGGAAATTGCCGAGCGGATGTCCGAGTTTCGCCAGGTGCTTTGTGTCGTTAACACCACCAAGGACGCCCGGGAATTGTTCCGACTGCTGCCGCCAGAAAACCGATTCCACCTGTCCGCTCGCCTTTGCCCGGCGCACCGGCAGGAAAAACTCGCCGAAATCCGACGCCGTCTTGCAGCCAATGAACCATGTCGCCTCGTTTCCACACAACTCATCGAGGCCGGCGTGGACCTGGATTTTCCGGTCGCCTTCCGTGCGCTTGGCCCGTTGGACTCGATCATCCAAACCGCCGGCCGGTGCAATCGCGAAGGCCGTTTTGTCGAGCCACCGCCTGTGATCGTCTTTCGCCCCAAGAACGGCGGCTTGCCACCAGGCTCTTACGCTATTGCCGCAACCGCTACTGAAGGGTTCCTTGACCGTCACCCGGACACGCCTCTCGATCAGCCCGAGACTTACGCCAAATACTTTGCCGAGCTTTACCGGCTCCTGGGCTGCGATTCGGCTGAAGCCGACCCGGCTTTCGCCGCCAGCAAGGCATTCGATTTTCCTAAAGCCGCCGCAGCGTGTCGCCTCATTGGCGACAACACCCGTAGCGTGTTGGTAAAATGGGGAGCAGGCGAAGACCTAATCGCCAAGTTATCCCGACAAAAACACCTTTCGCCTGAAGAATGGCGGCGCGTCCAGCGGTTCTCGGTCAACTTGTACAATGCTGAATTCCGGCACGCCCAAGCCAAAGGCTACATTATCGAGGCAATCAAAGACGTGTGGTTCTGGAACTCGCACTACGACGACGACCTCGGGGCGTGCCATCCCGATCTCAACGACTATTGTTTGTGAAATGATGAGCGCACATGATCATTCCCACCGCCACGCCATGATCATCCATCTACGCACCTGGGGTGAGCTCGCCTGTTTCACCCGGCCGGAAATGAAAGTAGAGCGGGTCAGCTATCCCGTGATGACGCCCAGCGCCGCTCGCGGGCTGCTGGAAGCAATCCTTTACCGCCCGCAATTTCGCTGGGAAATCCGCAGAATCGCAGTTAAACGACCCATCCGTTTCATTAGTTTTCGGCGTAACGAGATCAAATCACGTCTCGCGGTTCGCAACCCCGAACCGATTGATGCCGAAGAGGACCGCACTCAACGCAACACCCTCGCACTGCGCGATGTCGAATATGTCATTGAGGCAAGCCTCCGCCTTACTCCATTGGCGAATCTTCCCCGCCGCAAGCCCTGCAGCGAAGACGAACCGGAGGGTGAGGACACACTGATCAAATACCTCGCCATGTTCCAGCGACGCGCCGAGAAAGGACAGTGCTTCGCCCAACCCTGCTTCGGTTGTCGCGAGTTCACCGCGTACTTTGAGCTGGTGGACGAAGCCGCGATGCGCGTCGCGCCTAACACCAATCCCGATGCTGACTTTGGCCTGATGCTCTACGATGTGTTCGACCTCGACGTTTCACCCGACCAACAGCCTGGCAAAGCCGAAGCTAAACCGCAAATCACGCTTTTTCATGCCGAACTCAAAGACGGCATCCTCGTGGAAAAAGGCAAGAGCACTCTACCGGAATGGTCTGCTGTTAAAGCTAAACTCGGAGGTGGCCAGTGATGCTCCAAGCGCTTATTGCTTACGCTGAACGTGAAAACCTCGGCGACCCGGATTTTGAGAAGATCGGTGTCCGTTGGCTAATCTCACTGGATGCGTCCGCCAAACTCGCGGGCGGTCCGATTCCGCTGGTGGAGAATCCCGGCGAAAAAAAGCCGCGCCCCAAAACGGCCCTGCGCCCTTTCACTTCGCCGAACGAGTTGAACCAGGGCGACAAATCACATTTTCTGTGCGACACCTTGGAGCGAGCCGTGTTGTTCCTGGATCCGAAGGCTCGGGAAAAAGCAGCCGCGCGGCGCGCCCAGCACGCTTACTTCAAAAAACTGCTTGAGGAGGCCGCAGTCGCGTGTCCGGACATGGCGCCCCAATTGCAGGCGGTGCTCAATTTTTTGCGAAACGAAGCGAGCCTTGCCAAACTGCACCGGCAACTTTGGGAGGCAAAGGCAAAGCCCTCCGACAACGCGACGTTCGCTGTCGACGGAGTGAATCTTCTCGACTCCGAAAGCCTCAAGGCGTTCTGGCGAAAGCGCCGCCAATTGGCTGCAGGTGGACAAGACCGTCCCCGCCGGATCTGTATCGCCACTGGTAAACTGACAGAGACCCTCGACACGACAGAGAAAATCAAGGGCGTGCCCGGCGGTCTGGCCACCGGCACAAACCTCATCAGCTTCGATAAAGACTCATTCTGCTCCTTCGGCCTTGAACAAGCGCAAAATGCAGCATTGTCAGCCGCAGCAGAATTGAAGATTCGGTCCGCCCTCATTGCTCTCATCGAAAAAAGTCGGTCACAAGGCTTGATCTTCGCAAACACAATCGTTTTGCACTGGACACGCCAGCCCGTCGAATTCGATCCAGTGGACACGCTGGCCAGCGCCAACCCGGAGCAGGTCGCGCAATTGCTCAAATCCGCCGAAACAGGGTGTCAGGTCGTCGGGCTCGACGCGAACGCCTATTACGCCCTCACTCTTTCCGGCAACGGCGCCCGCATCGTAGTGCGCGATTGGATCGAGTCCACCGTGCCCGAGGTCCAGCGCAACATCGCACGCTGGTTTCAGGAGCTTGGTATCGTCGAGCCAGGTGGCACAACCGTCAAACGCGAATTCTCCCTCGGTCAGTTGCTCTGGGCGTTGGCCAACCCAAAGCTTGAAAAACCGTTTGACGCGCTGCCTCACGGCGCGCCGGAAGAATTGCTTCATGCTGCTCTTACTGGTTGCCCGTTACCCCAAAACCTCTTAATGGCCGCCTTACGCCGCGAAACCGTTGACCGCGTTTCTGGCGGTGAGGAAGCCGGCCAGTGCAAGCCGTTCCTTCCCGCTCGGTTTGCGCTTATCAAACTTTGTTTGTTGCGGTCACCCAATAGAAAGGAGCATCACACCATGACAGAAAAACTCGATCCAAACTCCAAAGACGTTGCCTACCTCTGTGGGCAACTGTTCGCCGTCCTCGGACGGCTTCAACTGCTGGCGCTGGGCAAGGTCGGCGCGAGCATTGCGGAGCGGACCTACGGCGGCGTGGCCACGCGCCCCGCCACTACCTTGGGCCCGCTGTTCACCAAAGTGCCCGCCTACATCAAGAAGGCCAACGAACGTTTCCCAGGTGCCGGCGAGAACAAGCTAAAAGAAATCGAGGCGCTCTGCCAGCGCATTGCAGCCCTTGGCGGCTTTCCGCAAACACTCGACCTCGAAGAACAGGGCAGGTTCGCCCTCGGCTATTACTGTCAACTGGCTGAATACCGCGCCCGCGCCGAGGAGCGACAACTCGCGGAGACCGCCGATCAAGTCACCGAAGAAACCGTTTAACCATCAACGACAACAACAACCATGAACAACACCATCAAAAACCGCTACGACTTCGTTTACCTGTTTGATTGTACGGACGGGAACCCAAATGGTGATCCCGATGCCGCAAACGCGCCACGCCTAGACCCGCAAACCATGCAGGGCCTTGTGTCTGACGTGGCCATCAAACGCAAAATTCGTAACTACGTTTACCTGGCCAAACTCGGCCCGGACGGCGAACCAACGGACGGCTACGACCTGCACGTCAAACACGGCACGGTTCTCAACGACAACATCCGTGCCGCATGCGATGGCACCGGCCTGCCACGACGCGAAGACGACGCGAAAGGCGACAAGGAAAAAGCCAAGAACCGTCCCCCCAAAGAGATTGCGCAGCTTCAGGCTTGGCTTTGCCGGAAGTTTTACGACATCCGCACATTCGGCGCGGTTCTTTCCACCGGCCCAAACGCCGGCCAACTCCGCGGCCCGGTGCAAATCTCCTTCGCGCGCAGTATTGATCCTGTGCTTGCGCTGGACATCTCAATAACGCGAATCTGCGGCACCGACGAAGAAAAAGCCACTGAAATGGGCCGCAAGGCGGCCATACCCTATGGTCTGTATCGCTGCTATGGTTTCGTCTCGGCCCATCTGGCACAGCAGACTGGGTTTGGCGAAGAAGACCTGAAACTGCTGTTTCGCGCTTTATCCGGTCGGGGTGATCTCTCTGAGCCGTTTCAAATGTCGATGATGGAGCTGGACGTCTCAGCGGCACGGCATTTGGCAGCTCGAAAGCTCATCGTGTTCAAGCATAAGAGCATGCTTGGGAACGCACCTGCGCACAGGTTGTTTGAACTTGTCAAGATTCGGAAAAAGGGGGACATTCTGGCTCCTCGATCCTTCTCGGATTATGAGGTCAGTATCGAGAAGGAATCCTGTCCCGGTGAAGTAACAATCATGGAGCTTTTGTGAGCCTAGTTGTAGAGAGCAGTGGGAGCGGGTCAAGTCTGGAGGTCCTACCCCTCTCGCTCCTAAATGATTTCGTTTACTGCAAGCGCCGTGCAGGTCTGAAGTTGCTGGAAGGATGGCGGGAGGCTAACGAGCACACTGTTCGGGGTGATATTGTTCACCTGAACACCGACCTGAGCGGCTACCAGTCGAGCCCCAATGCCATTCTGCTGCGCGCCTTGCCCGTATGGTCCGAGCGCCTCCTGCTGTCGGGAAAGTGTGACGTCGTGGAGGTGCAATTAAAACCGGGTGCGAGGCCGACCCCAGGCCATCCCCTGGCTACACAACTCATCGTGTCGCTTTACCCGGTCGAGTTCAAACTCGGCAAGCGGCGACGATTTGAAAATGACGACGCGCAGCTTTGCGCCCAGGCCTTGTGTCTGGAGGAAATGTTCGGTATGCCGGTACTGCGCGGCGCAGTGTTTCACGCAGACAGCAAGCGCCGCCGTGAAGTCGAATTCACTCCCGAACTCCGCGCCCTTACCGAGCGCGCCATTGCCGAGTTGCACTCGCTCTTCGAGAAACTGCAGGGGGCCACCGGAACAGGCGATGTTCCCACACTTCCCGCCGCATTGTGGAAGCCTGCGTGCGAGGAATGCTCCTTACACAATATCTGCCTTCCGAAAGCCACGACGCCAAACAGTCGGGCACTCGACTTGGGCCGTGATCTGTTTCAGACCTGAAGATCTCACTGGCCGCGCGAAGATTGCAATGGGTCTGCTCATGCGCTCCAACCCGAAGCGTTGGCACACGCGAGCTGGACCTCATCCCGTCGTTAGCCGGCTGGGCACGGGAGCCCCTCCTTTGGGGGTACAGAACGATCCGGTTTCCAGCCTCACGCCAAGGCGCACCCTGTGGTTTCGGGCGTTTCAGGCCAGCTGGCCGAACCCTAATGCTCGGGCCTGCGTCGCCTCGGGAAAGGGGGGAAATCTTTCGGATGAACCCGCGGCCGCAAGACAAAGCGGACCTCCGCAGAGCGGGCCACCTGGCCGCCCACGTTCCCCCGATGTTCGGGTTTAAAGGGCTCGCATGGGACGAGACGGTAACCCAGAGGCCCGAAATCTCCGCACTGCATGTTACAGGCAGCGGGCGGATGGCGAAACTGTGGCCCCGGCTTGATGAACGTGACCGAACGCAAAGGCGTCCAGTGGCCAGGATCCCATGGAGTTGTGTGGCATAGCGTTGACCAGAAACAAACCCCGTGGACAACATCCAAAACACTCTTTATTTGACGACCCCAGGCACCTACGTAGCCCGGGACCATCTGACGTTGCTCGTCAAAGTACCGCTTCGCCCGGACGGACGACCGGCCACGGCTGATGACCTGCAAACCGGCGTCTCCAATTGGAAATCCGTGAGCATTCCAATCCATCACCTGGAATCCATTTGTGCCTTCGGTCCCATCACAATTACGGCGGCAGCGCTGGACCTTTGTTGGGAGCACGGTATTGCCGTCAATTTCCATACCGAAAACGGGTACCTGCAGGCACGAATGGTCGGCGTGGCTGATACCAGCGTGACCTTGCGACGCGTCCAGTTCCGTGTGGCAGATCAGCCTGACCGGTGTGCGGCCATCGCGCGGCAGATCATCGCCGGTAAACTTCAAAATGCCCGTAATTCCCTGCTACGTGCCGCTCGTGAAACCGATCAGACCGACACCAAAGCGCTCCTCGGCGAGGCCAACGACAGCTTAGCGCGCCTGATCGAGGACCTGGCCCGGTGGCAGCCGGCCGACTTCTGCCGGCCCGGCGCTCTGGATGCTCTCCGCGGTGTCGAAGGCATGGGAACCGCCCTTTATTTCAACGCCTTCAATGGCCTACTCAAGCAACAGCGAGACCACTTCGCTCTCACTAGCCGCTCGCGCAGACCACCCCGGGACCGTATCAACTGTCTCCTCAGCTTCCTGTACGCACTGGTTCGGCATGACTGTATCGCCGCTTTAACCAGCATTGGATTGGATCCCTTCGTGGGATTTCTGCACACCCTGCGTCCCAACCGGCCCGCACTTGCGCTGGATCTGATGGAAGAATTTCGCCCCTGGCTGGCCGACCGCTTGGCTGTTACCCTGATCAACCGGCAGCAAGTGCAACCCCACGATTTCCTCTGCCGCGAAGGTGGCGCCGTCGAACTGACCGGAAACGGACGCAAACGCATCATCGCCGCCTACCAGGAACGAAAACAGGAGGTGCTCACACATCCCCTCCTTCAACAGGAATGCCGCATCGGCCAACTGCCCTTCCTCCAGGCTCGGCTACTGGCCCGACACCTGCGGGGAGACTTGCCGGACTACTTGCCTTTCGTACCGAAATGACGGTAATATCACAAGCGTGGGAGTGGTGCAGAGCCAGTCCAGAGGGACCGGCTGAAGACAACACGAGGAACGTCTGGACTACGAGACCATGTTTGTTCTGATCACCTACGACGTAGCCACCACAGACAAGGAAGGACAACGTCGGTTGCGCCGAGTCGCCCAAGCCTGTGAAGATTATGGCGTGCGGGTCCAGAAAAGTGTCTTCGAATGCCAGGTAGGGCAAAAAGAGTGGATCCAGCTGCGGCACCGGCTTCTTCAGGAGATCGATCCCGCCCAGGACTCACTCCGCTTTTACTTCTTGGACCAGATTGCCAAGACCCGTATCGAACACCACGGGGTCGACAAACCCTTGGACCTGACCGAGCCCCTGATCCTGTGATACCCGACACCCCGTGCCTGCCGGCCCATCCTGTTCCGCGAACCCCCAGCGACGGCCGACCCCCGGGAGGTTCGCGAAAACAACCTTTTCGCGCAATGGCGCGCTATGACGAGTGTTTTTTGACAATCTGGAGCACCTTTCGGCGCCTTCAGGCGCACCTTCGCGATTTGGCATCTGCAAAGGCTTGCGCTGCTGTTAGTTGAAGAAGGCGCAGTCGCCGCGCGTCTTCACGCGCGGCGCGGATTGAAA
>Ga0209017_10000700_pt1 | contig 30999 bp, 23 predicted proteins | sample YNPBryunderm2012_FD_185812 | JGI IMG/M metagenome (GOLD analysis project Ga0209017, IMG submission 185812) | Anoxygenic and chlorotrophic microbial mat microbial communities from Yellowstone National Park, USA - YNP Bryant MS undermat 2012... ...
CCGGGCGCTGAATTTTTCCGACCCGAAAATCGGCGAGGCCGTGCGTCACGCTCTGGACAAGTTACTCGCCGCGCAGTATCCCATCGGCGCCTGGCCGCAACGTTTCCGCCGGCCGCCCGATTTCTCGCGCTATCCGGTCAAGCGCGCCAGCTACCCGGAGGACTGGCCGCGAACCTGGCCCGGCCCCGACTACCAGGGGCACTACACCTTCAACGACAACACGATCTGCGACGTGATTGACATGCTGCTGGAAGCGGCGCGGATTTACAAGGACGCGCGGTACCGGGCGGCCGCCGAGAAAGGCGGGCAGTTCATCCTGCTCGCGCAAATGCCCGATCCGCAGCCGGCCTGGGCCCAGCAGTATGACGCAAACATGCATCCCGCCTGGGCGCGCGCGTTCGAGCCCCCTGCCGTAACCGGCGGCGAATCGCAGGCCGTTCTGCGGATGTTACTCACCCTGTATCGGGAGACGGGCGATCGCAAGTACCTGGAGCCCATACCGCGTGCGCTCGACTATTTCAGGCGTTCGGAAGTGCCCCGCGGGCCCCAGGAGGTTTTCCGGCGCCTCCCGGAAGGCCCGATCCTGGCTCGCTTTTACGAGCTGAAAACGAACCGCCCGCTCTACATCACCAAGGGCACGCGTCTTCAGGCGGCCGGGTTGGGCAGCCGGATCGTGGACGGTTACCAGATCAGTTACTCGCCGGATTCGGTCATCACTCATTACGGCGTTCTGGTCAGCGGGCGCGAGCTGGTCTTCATCGAGGAGGATTACCGCCGTCTTGCGGCCGCCGATCCCGCCGGCGTGAAGCGACCAGACAAGCTCCGCGGCTTGTCTCCGTTCCTGGAGCGCTTCAGCGAAAAACCTGACGCGCCCCCCTCCGCCGATGAGGTCCGCCGCCTCATCTCGACCATGGATGAGCGCGGCGCATGGGTCACGCGGGGCGTGATCGGCAAGCCCAACCGGCTGGTGTTCGTGTACTCGGCCCGGGACATGGTGCTGCGAATTGGCCGCGGCCGATCCGATGGCTCAGCAGCCGGAGAGTCCGAAGCCCGCTCACAAACCATCCCCCTTCGCGAGGACGACACCGTAGAGATTTTCCTTGGGGCACAACCCCCGGTGGAGAGGATCATTCGATCCAGCGATTTCGCGCGCAACCTGATCCGCCTGGCTCATTACGTAAGAACTGCGGATGCGAAAACCAAAGGGGCCGCTTCTCCGATACAATAGAACGCGTTGCACACAGCGAGGCAGATATGGCGGATCTATCGCGACTTTATGACGCCGTAGTCAACGGCGACGCGAAAACGGCGGTTGCCGTCACCAAGGAGGCGCTGGCCGAAAACGCCGATCCCATGGAACTAGTGACCCGGTACATGATTCCGGCGATGAACGAGGTGGGGCGGCGGTTCGAAGCCGAAGAGTACTTCGTGCCCGAGCTGCTGCTTTCTGCCCGGGCGATGAAAAGCGCCATGGAACTGATCCGGCCGCTGCTGGCGGCGCGGGGCGCCCAGCCGGTCGGCCGCGTGGTGATCGGCACGGTAAAGGGCGACCTGCACGACATCGGAAAGAATCTCGTGGCTTCGATGCTGGAGGGTGGCGGCTTCGAGGTGATTGATCTGGGCGCCGACGTGCCCCCGGAGAAGTTCGTGCAGGCGGTCGAGGAGCGGAACGCTCAGATCGTGGCGCTTTCGGCGCTGTTGACGGTGACCGTGCCCGCCATGAAAACGACGATCGAGGCCCTGAAGGCCGCGGGCTTGCGCGATCGCGTCAAGGTCATGGTGGGCGGCGCTCCGGTGACTCATAAGTACGCGGAGGAGATCGGCGCGGACGGCTACGGCGAAAACGCCAGCGTGGCGGTCCAACTGGCCCGGCGACTCATAGGCGCGCAAGCCGCCTGAGCGAGCCGGCCAAGACCCGCTTCACGATGAAAATCGGCTTTCACACCGACGCCTTCAACTCGGTCTACTGGAACTTTGAGCAATGCCTTCAGTGGGCGCAGCGCAACGGCGTCCATTACATCGAGTGCGGCGCCATCGACGGAGTTAGCTGGATTCACGGCCTCGGCTACCAACCGCACGTGGCGTTGTGGGAAGACCCCGTGCTGCTGCGTCGCAAGATGGAGCGGTACCAGGTCGAGTTTTCCCAGCTCGATGCCGCCTTCCCCTTGTCGTTGCCCGAAGGCGCCACCCTGGGCGTCGAGTATGTGCTCCATACGATCCGCTGGGCAAAGCTGGCGGGCTGCCCGCGGGTGGATACCACGGACGACCGCCACAAGCCCGCGGGCATGAGCGATCGCGAGGTCATGGCGCACCTCAAGCGCATTTACGAGCAGATCGTCCGCGTCGCCGAAGCGTACCAGATCACGGTCAATATCGAGCCGCACGGCTATTACACCACCAAGCCGGAATTCATGGAAGAAATGCTGTCTTTTTGCGATTCTCCTTGCCTGCGGCTCAACATGGACACGGGGAACACTTACATCGCGGGGCAGGATCCGGCGGCTTATCTGGAGCGGTTTCTGAATCGCGTCAATCACGTGCACGTCAAAGACGTCAGCCCGGAGCTGGCGCGGGCGCTGCGCGGCGAGCTCACCGGAATCGCGGTCAGCCACTGCGCTATCGGGGATGGCGTCAATGCGGAGAACATCCGGCGGTGTCTTCGCCTGCTCCGCGACGCCGGCTACGACGGCGTGTTGAGTCTGGAATGCGAGGGACAGGGCGGGCCCCTGATCGAACGGAGCCTGGCCTGGCTGCGGGCGCAGCTCCGGGAGCTCGGGGCGGACTCGTAAAGCTTTCGCGCGGCGCCTCAGGACACGCCGAATACCTGCTCGGCGTAACGGCGACTGACCTTCAGGTTTTCTTCCAGCGAGCGCGTAATCTGCGTTTCTTTCCGGTAGGCCAGCTCGACGATTAACCAGCCCTGGAAACCAAGTTTCTTCAGGCAGGCGGCCACCTGGCGATAGTCAATGTCGCCGTCGCCGAAATCTTCGGTCCACACGCCGTTGCGGCTGTTGCGTAAATGCAGGCTGACCAACCGGGGACCGGCCGCCTCGAGGATCTCCAAGGGACGCTGCCCGCCGCGATGCACCCAGTCCACGTCAATGCAGAAGCCCACCAGCTTGGGATCGGTGTTTTCCACCAGGTGACGCCATTCGCGGGCGTTCTCGGCCATCTCGGGATCGTGGTGGTGCAAGTGCAGTCGGAAGCCTTGCAGCCGAAGCTTTTCGCCCAGTGCGTTCACGTGGCGAGCCTGGGCGTCCAGCTCCTCGTCGCTCTTGCGCTCTTTGTTGGGCTTGGGACTGGGATTGAAATTTAACAGGTGGGCGCCTGCGGCTTTTGCGGCCGCCGCCACGCGCAACGCCTCCGCGATGGTTTTCTCGGCGTCCGCCGCCGTGTGGACCGGTCCGCCGTAGTAGACGCTGGGCAGCTCGAGCCGGGTATCCCGCAGAGCCTTCAGGGTGATGTCGGTGGTCTCGGCGTCGAAGCACTGCGCAAGCAATTCGATCGCCCGGTAGCCGGCGCGACGCGTCGCCGCAAGCGCCTCGGGGATGCCCTCTGCCAGCGATTTGTTTTGCGTCCGAAATTGCAGCGTCCAGACGTAGAAGCCGGCGGCAAGGCGTGGCCGGTACGGAGACGAAGCCAGCAGCGGGCATGCCGCCAAGGCGGAAAGCGCCTTGCGGCGCGTGATCGCTGTACAAGGATTCCGCATGAGACAAGGCAGTATAACAGAGAGCGAAGCGCCGCCGGGGTTATACTCATCGCATGATGTCGAAGCTGGCGGGACTGTTGGCCGCAGCGGCGCTGGTCCCTGCGGCGACATTTCATCAATCCGGTTTTCAGCCCGAAGCCGGCGGGCTGCCTGCCGGATGGCGGCTTTGGGCGGCACGCCCGGAAATCGCGCCCAAGATCTACGTGGACATGGTGCACTCGCGCGGCGAGCCGGGATCGCTCGCCATCAGCGGGGCCAGTAACGCGGCGGTCTACGGCGGTTGGGAACGCGCGGTGGACGGCATCAAGCCCGGAGCCTGGTACCGCCTGACAGCCTGGTATCGCGCCGAAGGGCTCAGCTACGAGCCCGGCCAGGTCGTCGCCCGGTTGGACTGGCGCGATCGCAGAGGTCGCCGCGCCGGTCAGCCTGACTACGCGTACCGGACGGAGCGACAGGGCGTATGGCGTCGCATCATGCTGGAAGCGCCCGCCCCTGAGGATGCGAGCGTCGTGGCCATCCAGCTTTTTCTGGCGCATGCGCCGCCGGGCACGCTGTGGTGGGATGAAATTTCGCTCGAGCCCGTCCCGCCGCCGGACTCACGAAGGGTGACCGTGGCGGCGATCAATCACCGGCCATCCAAGAGCACGTCAGCGGCAGAGAACGTCGAGCGTTTCATCGAGACAGTCGAGAAAGCCGTGCCCGGCCAGATAGACCTCATCCTGCTGCCTGAAGGAATCACCCTCGTAGGTACCGGCAAGAAATATGCGGATGTCGCCGAAGCTGTGCCGGGGCCGACCACGGCGCGCCTCGGCGAGTACGCGCGTCGTCGCGGCGCATGGATCGTCGCCGGCATTTACGAACGTGAAGCGCCCGCCATTTACAACACGGCGATCCTGATTGATCGCCAGGGACGCCTGGCCGGCAAGTATCGTAAAGTCTATCTGCCGCGCGAAGAAATCGAGGGAGGCCTGCGACCGGGAGATGATTTCCCGGTATTTCAAACCGACTTTGGTCGCATCGGCATCATGATCTGCTGGGACCTGCAATATGCGGATCCTGCACGGCACCTGGCATTGAAAGGCGCCGAGCTGGTGCTGTTGCCGATCTGGGGAGGCAACGAGGCCCTGCCGAAGGCGCGCGCCATCGAAAATCAAATTTACCTTGCCGCCTCGGGTTATGACCATCCCACTTATATCCTGGACCCCGAGGGCCGTACGCTGGCGACGGCGCCGGAACCGGGGCAGGCAGCGATCGCCACTCTGGACCTGAACCGGCGTTTCGTGGACAAGTGGCTCGGTTGGATGAGGGGACGCTTCATGAAGGAGCTGCGGCTCGACCTGCCGGTGCCACAGCCGGGTTTCGAGCCTTGAGCCTCGCAGTGCACCTCTTCGGCCTTCAAGCCAGTCGCAGGCGATGATCCCCCGCGAAATGCCGGATCGAGACTACAGCATCTCCTCGAAAAGCCAGGGCGCCGACATAACCGGGCAAGGGATCGAGATCGAGGATGCGCCAGTCCGCCGGGCGGGGCCGTCGGAGGCCCGGTAATCCGATGCCTTCGGCCTTGAGCCAAGCCTCGCGACGAGTCCAGACCCGCAAGAACTGGTCCGGTTGCATCTCGACCAGGCTGGCCTCTTCCGGGGGTAACACGCGGCGCGCCAAACGGGGCGCCTCGGGAATGGGGCGGACGATCTCGACGTCCACACCCACGGGCGTGTGCACAGCCACAGCGACGAGCGCGAGGTCGTGGGAATGCGAGAGATTGAACTGGAGGGTTTCGACGCTCATTTTTCCGCCGGGCGTGACTTCGAGCTGAATCTTCTGCGGCTCCACGGTGAGGTAGCGGCCCAGCAGGGTTCGCAACGCGGCGCGCGCCACCATCCAGCGACGGCGGTGTTGCTGAAAGCGGAAACGTTCGGCGCGTTCGCGTTCCGCACGGCTCAGCAAGCCGACTACCTCGGCCGGTTCCGCGTCAAGAGCAACGACCCAAAGGTGAATCTCCGGTTCAACGAGTGCCGGCCAGCTCATGGAGATCTGCAGTCAGCGCCGCCAGGAAGTCGGCCTCGCTGCGGCGCAGGTAGAAGTGGCCGCCCTCGAACAAACGCAGGCGAAAGTGGGAACGCGTCTGTTCACGCCACGCCTCCAAATGCTCGCGGGCCACGTTGGGATCGCTCGTGCCGCCGTACGCTGCGATCGGGCACTCGAGCGGAGGCTCATCGCGATAAACATAGTTGCGATAGATCGTCACGTCGGCGCGCAGTGCCGGCAGCAGTGCCGCGGTCAAGTGCGGGTCATCGAGGACCTCCTCGGGGATGCCTTGCAAACGGCGGAGTTCGGCCAGCAATTGCTCTGAAGTCGGCTCCGGCGGGGGCACGTACCCGCGCCGGAACTGGGGCGCCCTGGCGGCTGAAACGATCAGACAGGCCGGTTGGCGGAGCTTTCGTCGGCGCAAGGCGCGGGCCAGCTCAAAGGCCACGCCGGCTCCCATGCTGTGGCCGAAGAACGCCATGGGCGTGCCCAGACAGGGTTCGATCGCGCCCAGCAAAGCCTCGATGAGCTCATCCATGCGACTCAACGGTGGCTCGGCAGCGCGAGACTCCCTGCCGGGCGGGCATACGGGACACAGGGCGATGTGACTCGGCAGGCGGTGCTTCCAACCCAGAGCGAAAGAAGCCCCCGCACCTGCCGGCGGGAAGACGAACAACCGCAACTGGCTGCCCGCGGCGTTGCACGCGCCCGGGAACCACGCTTCAGCCAGACGCCGCTGCCGGACTTTGAAGGCAAGGAGCTGCCGTTTCTCCGGCGAAAGACGCTGGAGCCTGGAGGATAACGTCTCTTCGCCGTGCACAGGGACGCGGCAGGCGCGGCGCGGCTGGGCCGACGCCTGTTCGAGGAGCTTCTCCAGCGGCTCGATGCTGAGACCTTCCACATATGCCAGCGCCGCCTTGCGGGACAGCTCAGAAATTTCCCGATAATGCGCGGGATCGCCCAGCAGCCTTTCCAGGGCCTCCTGCCAGGGACGCACGTCCTGCGGCGGCACCTCGGCCACAGGCACCAATGACTCATCCAGCCGCGGCTGATACCGACTGATGGGACGAACCGGCAGCAGGTAGGGAACACCGAGCTTGGCCTCCGGGATTCCGCCCACGTCGGACGCCAGAACCGGTATGCCTCGCAGCATCGCTTCCACCACGATGCGCGAACGCGCCTCGGCCCACAAGGACGGCGCCAAAAGCACCCGTGTGCGGGCGAAGAGACGATCCATGTCGTCTACCGGCTCCAGAAGCGTGACGTTGGGCAGAGCCTCCAGCGCACGCCGATCGGCCGGAGTGGTGCCCCAGGTAGGCACTGCCGCGAAACGGACGTCGGGCATGCGGGCCGCCAGCTCCAGGAAGATCGCGATGCCCTTGACCGCACACGGGTTGACCATAGCGACAAAGTCGTTGCTCAGCGAACCCAACAGCGGCCAGGGCCCTGGCTCCATCAGCGAAATCGGCACGTGCACAGCGTGTTCGATGCGCCCCCAGCGCCGCATGTAGTCCGCGACGTACTGGCTGACGCCGACGACGACCTCACACTGGGCGATGCGCGTCGTGCGTTCCACACTGGGGAATGCGCAATCCGGGCCGAACGGCAGCGCCAGGGTGGCCCGCGCCAGATACGCCACCCGCGCCGGGCTTTGCAAAGCCGCCTCGAGGAGAATCTGGGCCGGATCGTCCGTCGAGGCCAGGATCACATCGGGGCCGAGATGAGCGACCACCCCGCTGAAGAAGGCACGCAGATTGCGGTTGGCGACCACGCGCACCTCGACGCCGTTCAGTCGGTAGGAGACCACGCCCTCGCCGGCGCTCAGTCGCTCGACGGGCCGTTCGGAGAGCAGGTTCAGGTAACGCTCTTCATCGGCGGGGCTCAGATTGGTCAGGCGTGCGACGACGTGGCAATCGTGTCCTCGCGCCGCCAGAGCTTCCAGCAGCAGGCGATTGGACTTGTCGCCGCCCCCGTGCGTCGGGTAGTAAGGGGCGTTCTGTGCGAGGAGGATACGCATTCAGCTTCCGGGTTTGCGATGCTTGAGTCGTTCGAGCAAGAGCGCGCGCTGCTGCGGCGTGAGGGCTTCCACACTGGGACGCGCCCCGGCGGCGCCGCCGGAATCCAACGGCTTCAATCCTGCAAGAAAACGTTCCATGCCATCGGGATCGATGCCGGAGACAAAAAGCTCCGCGCGCCGGCGAGCTGCGTTCGCCGCCTGCTCGTAGGCCTCGCGGTCGCAAAGCAGCCGGGCCAGAGCCCGCTCCCACGGTGCGATGTCGGTCGGAGCAAACACCGGCCGGGGCAGGGCATGCTCGTCGTAGTCGGGCTCATAGCGAACGATCGGACTGACCGGCACGACCCCGTCTGTCCCCTCCATGGCCTCCCGCAAGCCGCCGGAGTCGCTGGCCAGCACGGGCACCCCTCGGAGCATCGCTTCCATGGCGGTCAAGCCGAAGCCTTCATACCACAACGAAGGCATGAGCAACACGCGAGTGCGACGGAACAGCTCTTCGATATCGGCGAAGTTCGGCAGGAAGCTGACGTTGGGCAACGCGGACAGAGCCTGCCGATCCCCAGACGTCGTTCCCCAGCCCGGCACCACCGCGAACGGCTCGCCCGGGAAACGCCGCGCCAGCTCGAGGAAGATCGAAATGCCTTTGACCGCGCAGGGATTGACCAGCACCACGAACCCTTGGCCGAACCGGCCCCATCGCGGCCACGGTGGAGGCGGGTAGATCGGCGGATGAACGACCGCGGCCGGACGCCCCAGGTGCGTTTCGATGTAGCGCGCCATATGCCGGCCGATCGCCACGATCGCCGCCGCGCCCTTCAGCAAACTTGCGGCTTCCGGATCGCGATTCCAGCTCTCGGGGCCGAACGGGAACCACTGCGGCGTATGAGCGAGGTAGACGACACGGCCGGGCGCGCCGCGGAAAGCCTCCCGAAGCAGGACGTGGCCGAGGTCCTCCGAAGAGACCAGGACCCAGTGCGGGCGGAATTCGGCGATCTGCGTGCGGAGCACCCGAAGGCGTCGTGCGGGTTCGTGACACGAAAACAAAATCACGCCGTCATGTTCAGCCTCCTCCACGCCCGCTGCGCCCGCACGGAGCCGGAACGAGATCTGCTCCTGAACGAGCTGCAACCGCCGGGCCTCTTCGTCGGCCAGCGCTCCCACCACAGCACGGCATTCATGCCCGCAAGCGACCAGGCGCTTCAGCCATGTAAGGTTGCTGCGCGTGGCGCCGCCGCGAGGCGGCAGGTACGAGGCTCCTGAGGCCAGCAGAATTCGCATGGCTTCAGCCGGCCGGCTCCTGACCGCCCTCGTGGGCCAACAACGCGCGGACTTCCTCGTCGGAGAGGGATTCGATCTCACGCAGGAGATCTTCGACTTGCGCGCCCGTTTCTTCCAATCGCTTGATTTCGATGGCGCGGGCCAGTTCCGCGACCGTAAAATCGCCGCTGTAGACGATCTCGAAAGACAGGTCCACTCCGTAGCGCTCGCGCACGCGGGCCAGCATTTGCACTACCAGAAGCGAATGTCCGCCGAGATCGAAAAAGTTATCGTGGATTCCGACCGACGGGACCTTCAGCAGCCCGGCCCACAGGGAAGCGAGCTCGCTCTCCAGATCCGTGCGCGGCGCCGCGCGATCGGAGTCAGGCGTCATGTGAAGCTGTGCCGGCCTGCGGATTTCAGCGAGAATCCGCACCGGTTCGCGCAGCTCGGCGATGCCCACATAGTCCACTTCGGGACGGCGGTCGCCGGCGACGGGCGCCGCAGCGGGCTCGGGTTCGGGCGCCGAGGCGTCCTGCGGTCGGTACGCCACAGCGGCAGCGTCCTCGGCAAGGAGGCGATAAACCAAGCCGTCGGCTGTTTCGCGGCGTTCTTGCACGGGAAGTCCCTCGAGGAATCTGCGCGCAGGATCATTGCGCCGGGCGGGAACGAACACCAGATCCACGAACGCAAGGTCCTGCCGGCGCGCCAGATTCCCAAGGTGCGCGAGCAAACGGTGCTCGACCCCGCGGCCCAACACGCGGCAGCTCAGCAGGAAGCTTTCCACGAGGAGCGACTCTCCCGCGGGGCGAAACATGGCTAGGCCCGTGAGCCCGTAATCGCCGAAGCGATCGCGCACGCGGACTGTCAGACAGGAAAGACCCTCCTGAAGGGCCTCCCGCACCTGACTTTCGTTGCGCCGCACGACGCTCAGGTTCATCTGGTTCGTGCGCTGGGTGAGCTGCGCCACGCGCGGAAGATCTTGCTCGCGAAGCGGGGCGATCTCCACTTCCAGTTGCAGTTCGCGCAGAAACTCCTCCAGGCCGGCGGCCGATCGGCGCAACCGCGCGTGTTCCAGTTGCTGCCGGTAGAGTTCCGTGCGCCGGCGGTCTTCCTCCGTCACGCGCACGCGATCGAAGGGCCAGAAGTGCCGCAGAAATTGGGGAATGCTGTCGGGGTCGGCCGGCAGCGGCACGGTGACCACCTCGGGGCAGAAGCTGCGCACTTCCAGACACTCTTTGTGGTTGTCGTCCACGAACAGGAACGTATCCAGCCCGAGTCCCAGTTCCTGAGCCAGGGAGGCGAGGTTGGCGCCTTTGGACTCCCAGTTGGCGCGGCGGGCGACGAAGTCCTCCAGCCGCAGGGGCATCTCGGGATGGGCGCGGAAAGCCTCGACCACGTCCTCGTCGTTGTTCCTGCTGACGATCACCAGCAGCATGCCGGCGTCCTTCTGCGCACGCATGAATTCTTGCAGAGCACGACGCGGCGGATCCAGGCGGATGCCCTCCGGTCCGTCTTCGCCGATGATTCCGCTCCACAAGGTGTCGTCGCAATCGAGTGCGATGACCTTCCATGGCGGCGTGCGAAGTGCATGAAGCCTCCGGGCGATCATTGTCCCCAAGGCGGCGAAATACTCGTCGGTGTACGGAATGTGACCGAGCTGGTCGGCGTGCGGGTCGTGCACGCTTGTGGCCGGGTAAAGCGCCGCCAGCTCGCCGGGAGTGAACGAGTGGATCGCGGGCGTCTGCCGAATGGCCTCAGCCAGACGGTTCTCCATTTCCTGCACGGATTCGGCGAACGCGGGCGAGGAGGGACACAAGCCCACCAGGATGGGAGACGAGAACGTGCGGGCCGCCCCCTCCAGGGCCGCCAGGAAGCGCTCCGCGTCGGCTTGCAGCTCGTGGCTGTCCGGCTTGCGGTCGCGAATCCAGTCCTCCAGACGCAGGAGGACCACGTTGAAGCCCTCGCGGTTGCGAGCCAGCAGGCTTCCGGGATCGAGCAACTGCTGGAACACCTGATTGTAGGGAGCGAACTGGACGGAAAAAGCCCACCCCAAGTGGCGGAACCAAAACTTCAGAACGTCTTCGAGCGGTTCGGCCGTGAAAGTGGCTGCCACGGCGACCGCAGGGTCGAGCGGCCGAGTCATCCTAACCTGCTACTATTATCCATCCCATGAGCGAAGTCTTTGCGCTGCTGGCGCGCAATCCCAATTATCGCCGTCTTTGGCTGGCTCAAGTGGTCAGCGAGGTGGGGGACTTCTTCAACAACGTTGCGGTCCTGGCGCTGGTCATGGAAAGCTCCGGCTCCGGTGTGGTGGTGAGCGGCGTCCTGCTGGCGCGGGCGTTTGCCTCGATCGCCGCCGGACCGCTGGCGGGCGTGCTGCTGGACCGCATGGACCGCAAGCGCATCATGATCCTCAGCGACCTGGTGCGCGCGGGGATTGCGGCCGCGTTTCTGATCACGGTCTTCAAACCAAGCCCCTGGCTTCTGTACCTGCTCAGCGCGTTGCTGATGTTTGCCTCACCGTTTTTCACCAGCGGTCGCAACGCCATCCTGCCCGCGCTGGCGCGAGGCGAACAGTTGCGGGTCGCCAACGCGTTGACCCAGACCACACAATGGGCCACTCAGAGCGCCGGAGCGTTGCTGGGCGGTCAGGCGGCGGCACGCTGGGGTTACGCGTGGTCGTTTTTGTTGAACTCCCTCTCGTTTCTGGTCTCGGCCGCGGCCGTCGCTTGCCTGCGAGTTCCCGAAGGATTCCGTCCCGCCGCGCACGAGTCGCAGCCGCAGGGCGAATTGCGGCCGTGGCGGGAGTACTACGCCGGCCTGCGCTATCTGCGGTCGATTCCCCTGATCTTCGGAATCGCGATGATGACCGTCGGCTGGGCCATCGGCGGAGGCGCCGCGCAGGTCCTCTTTGCCTTGTTTGGCGGGCGGGTATTCAACAGGGGCGCCGGCGGCATCGGCGCCTTGTGGGGATTTGCCGGTCTGGGGCTGCTGGCCGGCGGGTTGCTCGGCCATGCGCTCGGCCGGCGCCTCGACTTTCGCGCGTACAAACGGACGGTGGCGGTCGCCTATCTTTCCCATGGGTTGACTTACATCGCCTTCAGCCTGACGAAAAATTTCACGGCCGCCCTCGCCCTGATCCTGTTTTCCCGGGTGGGCATGTCGGTAAGTTCCGTCCTGAACAACTTCTACTTGCTTCGTTATACTCGCGACGAGTTTCGCGGGCGGGTTTTCGCCACGATCGAAACGTTGCGCTGGGCGGTAATGGCGACCTCCTTCGCCCTGACCGGGATCGTATCGGCGCGGATCAGTCCTCGGGCGATCGGGGCCGTCGCCGGCGCCCTCGGCGCCCTCACGGGACTCGGTTGGGCATGGGCGGACATGCGGGGCAAGTTACCTTTGCCCGAGGAGGCGCCTGACAAGCATCATTGAGCGTGCCGCCGGCGACGCTGGCGATCACACCTTCCCTCAGTCAGCCACTTCCGCCGGCCTGTCCCGCCCGGCGCATGGCCCGATGAGAGCCGGCCCGTATCACGTGCTCCGGGCCCGCGCAGCATATCCTGGCCGCCCCCGGAACCGGGATGTGGGGCTGACAGCGGGCGGCGAACGGACCCTCCGTGCGCAGAAGGCGGAGAGCCTCGCCCATGACCGATTGGCCCGCCCCGGTCCGCACAGCGGCCCGCTACCGCTTCATACGCCGGTGATTTCTTTCAGGAGGCCAAAGAAGGCTTTCTTGCGCTCGGTGTTGATGCCCCAGTTGACCGGCGGGCACTGATAGCCGTCGTGGTAGTTACTCTTGCCGGGGTCGAAATAACCCCACGACGCGTACTCGGAGATAGCGGCGATCATGTTGTTCGAAGGCTTGTCGAAGTCGAAGTGGTCGTCCTCGTTGAACAGGATGGGCATGGGACGGTAACCGGCGACTTGACGCGCCTCGCGGACCATTTCCGCGATTCGCCGGGGATCGTGGACGCCGTTGCCGTGCATGAGCAGGAAATCGGAAACCGCCACCACGTTGGGGCGAGGCACGGTCCCCCCCGCATAGCTGGTTCCCACCGGCAGCCTGCGGCCGCCGACCCGGATGCTCCTGGCCAACTCGATCAGCTCGTGCACGCGGGCGGGCTTCAGAATCTCGTGATCGTACGCCCGCACGTCGCACTCGTTGTTGATCTCGAGCAGCACGTTGCGGTAGCCCTGCTCCAACAACCAGCGCGTTGCGTTGATCACAGCCTGTCGAACGGCGTCCTCGTCCTTCACGCGCTGATCCTGGCCGAAGTAGAAGATCCCCACGATGGGGACCATGCCGAGCTCGTCGGCCCGGTCCAGGATCCGTTTCAGGCGGCTCATGTAATCGGGGCGTAAAGAGCCGTCGGCTTCGATGGCGCTGTTGTGCCAGGGCTGCTGCTTGGAGTAACCCTCGGGACTGCCGCCTTGGAGATTGATCGTGAAGCTGAGCAGCCCGTGCGCGCGCCAGGAAGGCATCGCTTCGATGAACTCTCGGGTATTGCGCTCCGGATCCCAGCGGCCAGTGTCGGGATATACCCATCGGGAACGTGTAGCCGGATTGAGGTCGTCGAAGATGCCCTGAACCATGCGGGAGTTCATCAACAGGCCCTCGATCTTCCAGCCGCGCCAGTACCGCCCGGCATAGGTGGGCTTCCCGTTGATGAAGAATTGTTGTCCCTCGATCCGGACCTCGGTGCGGCGCGGCCTTGCCTCCGCAGCCAAGCACGCGCACCCGGCGAATTTGACGAATTGGCGGCGATTCATCTTGCTTTCTCCACCCTCCGAGAATGGACCTTCAGGCGACGTCGGGGCCGGCGCCATCTCGCGCCCCGCGAGACCGGCTACCGGCACGGCCGCGCCAGCCCACAGCCATCCGCCGCAATCTTACGGCGGCGGCGAACAAGAAAACCAGAAGAAGTGTAGCGAAAAGTCGTAACCTTTCATGGCGCGGGGTCCGTGCGAGTGCGGTGCGGTGGTTGTGCCAGCCGGAATGAAGCCGGCCTGGCGACTCGCAGAACAACTGCCGAATGTGGGGGAACAGACAGACTGATTGCAAGATACCGTTCCCGCGGCCACCTGCGCCCGGTACAGGTAGCTTTCCCGCCAGCGTTGACACGGGTGGCTGGTGAAACCGTGGACGAGGCCGTCGTCGGTCAAAGCCTGCTTAAAGGGAGGCTGACGATCATCCGCGAGCGCAACCGGTGGTCGCTGCGCGACTCGCGGCTGGAGACCGCCCAGCAAGCGGCTGTTCTGCCACTCGCGCGGTTTGCGGGAGGGCCGACGGCGATCAGTTGCCGGAATCCTCGGCGAGTTCAAAGGGAGTAGACTTGGTAGCGGGGACAAGCTCGAAGGCGCAATCGCCCCGCGGGCCGGCGGCTTGTGAAGGAGCGCCGCGAGCTAACCCGTGCGGGTGTGCGCGCGTCAAAACGGAACCGGGCTGAGTGAACTTCGAGCGGGAGGGCGACGTGAAGAGCATGGCTGATGGGGTAGCAGGGCGGCGGGCGTTTCTGAGTTCAGCCGCCGGCGTGTTCGGTGCGGCCCTGTGCGCCGGGTCCGAGGCCGCGAGCGCGCTACGGGCGTCGCCATCGAATTCGAGCGCGGCAGGACTTGGAAAGGCTTGTTCTCTTTGCGCCAGGCCTCGCGAACATCTCAGCGCGACCTTGGGAGTCTGTGCCGACTGCATCCGGAGAGAGCCTGCGCGGGCGTTGCCATTGGCTGAAGCCGCGCACGCGCGATCGAGGCGGGCTTTCAACCTGCCGGCATCACCGCCGCGGACCGCGGGTGGCATACGCTGCGGCCTGTGCCAGGCCGAGTGCGTGATCGGGGAAGGAGAGCGCGGTTATTGCGGCTTGCGGAGGGTCCGGCAGGGCCGGCTGGAACACCTGGCCGGCGTGCCCGAGCGCGGCTTGCTCAAATGGTACCGCGACGCGCTTCCCACCAACTGCGTGGCGCACTGGGTCTGCACCGGAAGCCGACGCCGGGGCTACCACAATCTCGCGGTCTTTTACGAAAGCTGCACACTGAACTGCCTGTTCTGCCAGAACTGGCATTTCCGGCGAGTCTCAGCCGTGCACGGAGAGAAGACGACGGCGGAGGAGCTGGCCGGCGTCGCCAATGACCGCACGCATTGTGTGTGCTATTTCGGGGGAGATCCGGCGTCGCAAATGTTGCATGCGCTCGCCGCAAGCCGGCTGCTGGCTGCCCGCGGCGTGGCCGTTTGCTGGGAGACCAATGGCACCTCTCAGCCCGCGCTGCTGGATCAGGCCCTGGAGCTGTCGTTGAAGACGGGCGGCTGCATCAAGTTCGATTTGAAGGCGTGGAGCGAGCCGGTGTATCGCGCGCTGACCGGGGCCTCCAACCAGAGGACGCTCGAGAACTTCGCACGTGCGGCGCGTCGGGCGGCCGAGCGCCCCGATCCTCCGCTCGTGATCGCCGCCACGTTGCTGGTTCCCGGCTATGTGGAGGCTGATGAGGTGGCGGAAATCGCCCGCTTCATTGCCAAAATCAATCCCGAGATTCCTTACGCCCTGCTGGGATTCGCACCCCACTTCCGCATGTCCGACTTGCCCAGGACCCCGGCGCGCGTCGCTTTTGCGGCCGAAGCCGCCGCACGCGCGGCGGGCTTGCATAACGTGCGCATCGGCAACCGGCATCTGCTCACCTAGAGGATTCCGCGCTCTCCGGACCAGCCGCCGCGCCAGAGACGTCGTGCCATCAACCCGCCGGCAGGCGTCGGAATTTCGACCGGTTCCCGGTTGTGACTTTCGGCGCCCTCGGGGATCCATCCGCAATGCCGCAAATCGAAGAGTTCGTCTCGGACAGAACAGGTCGCTCCGGCGCCGGATCAGGATCCGGCGGCATCGCGGGGCCGGGACGTGACCGAAAACCGATATTCTGCGAGACTAGAAAGGCCATCAATATTTGACCGGGGCTGCCCTGCGCTGTGGTATTGCCTTCGCACTTAGCCGGTCATCTGCCTTCAACCAGGCCGATCCCCCGTCAGGACCTTGCCCGACATGTCGGAATCTTGCAGGTCGAGAGCTGAGTGGCCGGCCTTGTGACTCAAATCACATCGCGTCACCGCCCGTCGGCTTATAATCGCGCTGTTGCCGTGCGAAAATACGCAGCCATCTGTTTATGGACAGTTGCAGCGATGGCGGGCGCTCCGCCCGGGGCCATCGAGTGGCGCGGTAGCATACGGAGCAGGCTCGAGGTCTGGGATTGGTTCGAAGGGGCAGCCGACAATGCTTACGCTTTCAGCGGCAATTCCATTCGCCTGCGTCTGGACCGGAAACACGCGCTGTGGGACTGGAGCATGGAGTTGGCGGCCCCCTTACTGCTCGGCCTGCCTGACAACGCCGCAGCCCCGCTCCCGCAGGGCGTGTTCGGCATGGGGGCGAACTACTTCGTTGACAACGCACGACGCCGCAACGCAGGCATGGTCTTTCTGAAGAATTTTTTCGTCACCCTGCACCGGCGGGGCGCTCAAGGCCACAGCCTTCAGTTGGGCCGTCTGGAGTTCGCCGAGGGCGCCGAGATGACGCCCAAAAACCCGACCTTGGCCACCTTGAAGAACACTCGCATCCGGGAACGCCTGATCGGCACGTTCGGCTTTACTCACGCGGGTCGCAGTTTCGACGGGCTTCATTACGGCTACCAAAGCGAGTGGGGAAGATTGACGGTGCTGGCGGCCGCGCCGACCCGTGGCGTGTTCCAGACTGACGGCTGGGGCTGGACCCGGACCGGGGTGGGCTACGTTGCCTGGACCCGACCCCTCACGATGGGCCGTAGCGCCGGCGAGCTGCGTCTCTTCGCTATTCAGTACCACGACTGGCGACGATTGCCCAAGACCGACAACCGCAGCGCACCCGAGCGAAGGACGGATCTCGGCAACCTTCGAATTTCCACCATCGGCGGGCACTATGTACAGGCAGGGCCGGTCCGCGGGGGCGCCGCGGATCTGCTGGTTTGGGGCGCCTGGCAGACGGGACGCTGGGGTCGCTTGGACCACGCGGCGTGGGCAATCGCTCTCGAGGGTGGCCACCAGCCGAGGGTACTTGCGCGCTTGAAGCCGTGGATCCGGGCAGGGGTCTTCGCCTCCAGCGGCGACGCGGACCCGGGCGATTCCCGACACCGCACCTTCTTTCAAATCCTGCCTACGCCCCGGCTTTATGCGCGCTTCCCGTTTTTCAACCTCATGAATCTGGAGGACGGCTTTGTCGAGCTTGTTCTGCGCCCGCACGGCAAGGTTACGCTGCGGCCGAGCTTGCACGGGTTGCGTCTGCGCGAGCGACAGGATCTCTGGTACGCGGGGGGAGGCGCGTATAATCCGTGGAGCTTCGGTTACGCCGGCCGTCCCAGCCAGGGCGCCCGCAGCCTGGCGACTCTCTATGATTTCGGCGCCGACCTGTCATTGACCGGCCCGTTTAGCGTGGGCGCCTACTTCGGCGTTGCGAAGGGCAAAAGCGTCATTGCGGCGATTTATCCGGAGCGCGCCCGAGGGAGCCTCTTTTTCCTGGAAGCCACTTACCGGTTTTGATTGCCGGTGCGCCGCGCGTTACGACTGCTCAGAAGAACAAGCCAGGTCGTTTTGCAGCGGGCACTGTGAAGCCGTGCAATCGAAAGCTGAATGGAGAACCGGCGGCGACGAAGGATCGGCGGACGCCTCGGGTCGCGCGCCCGTGCGCCGGCAAAGCTCCTCGCCCGCCATCTTCAAGTAGGAGACGGGCGAGTGTCGGAGCGCTGCCGCCAGCGGTCCGGCCAGCATCCGTAAGTGATCTTCGAGAAATCTCCGAGTCGCCTGGCTGATGATGTCTGCCGCTTCCTGGTTGCCGTCGGCTATCGCATAAACCTGCTTCAGGCAGAGGAAGGAAACGAAACCGGTTTCGATCGCGACGTGATCCGGCGGTTCGCAGTTCTCGGGTTGGTAGCCAAAAGCCTGGTAGAACCCTTCCAGATCGGCCATGAGCGTTCCCAGTTCCACGGCTGGTCTGCACGCCGCCTCCCGGCAAGGCGCCGGGCCTCCGGGTCCGAAGGTCGAATGGTACAGGCCCTCGCCGGCCTGCTTCAGCGCTGCATGAGCAGCCATGCGCAGACCGGGCGCCTGCACTTCTCGAGCCAGCGCCCGCACGTGCCGCCGCCACGCAGACGAGGGACATTCAAACAACAGGCCCAGTAGGCGCCAGGCCGCAGCCTCCCGAAGCAGCTCTTGCCGGCAGGCATCGAGCGCTATTCCACAATTCACGGCGTCTCCTTTAACAGCAGCGGAATCCAGCCGGTACGCATCTTGCGGGCTCCCACCTCGGCGTGCGATCCCTCCCAGACGGCGAAGGCGACCTGGGTTCGGGCGCGCGGCGCCAGTCCGGCCGGCAGCGGCCGCGTTAGCACGACACGCCATCCTCGAGCCGAACGCCGGCCCTTGCCGCGGGACACGGTTTTCCCTGCAGGCGCCAGCGTACCCGGCCCTTCGGCAACCAGGTCCTCCACCGGTTGCTCGCGCGGGCCGCTACGCCGGTTGCCGGCCGCTTCCGCAGGCGCGTACAGGCGCGCCATCTCGACCTGCTCGGCGGAACCCGGGTTCAATGAAGGAGCTGCGAACGGATAGTGATCCACGGCCGCATTGGGATAAAACGACCGTATGTCATCCCGGCGACCCTCGACCCAAGCCTGCCAGTCGGCGCGCCAGAACGTAATTTCAACAGGGCGCCCGGCTTCGCCCATCTGCGGGTTGGGTGGTTCGGCTTCGAGCTTGCGCGGGAGCTGGACCGCGCATGCGTCCACGAAACGTCCCGCATCCATGGCATCATCGCGCACGGGGTCCTCCCATTCCAGCCGGAAGGCGATTTCACCGGGTCCCGTGAGGACGCGTACCCGGACTTCGGACGTAGTGGGCTTCATCAGACGCGGTTCCACCACGTCTTGCACGAGCAACCGCGCAACATGTTCCGGAGCCCGCTCCCACATCGAATCGCCGGGATCGGTAGGGACTTTTTGGACCGGGATCCCGATGACCTCCAGTGTGGGGACGGGCGCCCGCTTGCACGCCAGGCCGCCTGCCAGCAAGGCGACGCTCGAGCCGACCAAGACCCTGGTCACGATGGACACGGTGAACCTCCTCAAGGGCAGTTGGTGCGCATGATCCGGCGCTGCGAGTCGAAAGCGGCCCGCACGTGCACGGGTTCGCGCGCCGGAACCCGCACCACCTCCACGCCTTTCTCGTCGGCGCCCGCCACCCAGTCGCCCTGACGGCGCCAGCGCGCCACGATCATTTCGGTGGAGCCGAACAGGCACAGCAGTCCGGCCAGTTCCGGATCGTGCGGCGCAGAGCGATAGGCGGCAATGGCCTCGGAAACGCCGGGGCCGAACATTTGTTCCAGAAAACGTTGTGGTGTGTGAATCGGCGGAATGTAATATACGTTCGGCTCCAGCCCGAACTGGGGGAACAGCGGCAGCGCCACCTTGCGGATGTGGACCAGGTAATCCACGGGGTTGTCAGGCCGGGCCTGGCCCGGGGGAGACAACCAGCCCGCCAGCCGGATCTTGCCGATGCAGTTCAGAAAACACTGAGGTTGCAAGCCCTGCTCGATTTTGGGGAAACAGGCGATGCATTTCTCCGAAGTCCCGGTCATGGGATTGAAGAAGACTTTTTTGTAAGGACAGGCTTTCACACACTCCTGATAGCCCCGGCAGCGTCCCTGATCCGACAGCACGATGCCGTCTTGGGGACGTTTGTAAATGGCGCCGCGGGGACAGGAAGCCAGGCACGCGGGATAGGTACAGTGATTGCAGATGCGTGCCAGATAAAAGAACCATTGGGTGTGCGGCAGCGAGAGTTCGGCGCCGCGGGATATCTCGCCGGCGCAGTCATCCTCGCCCACGTTCGGGTATGCATAATCCTGGGCTTCCGGCGTCCACCCCAGCACGCGCTCGCCCGCAGGCGCCGCCTCGAAAATGGTCTGCCCGAGATAGACGCGTCCCTTCCACCGCTGGCCGTTGAGCATTTCCAGCAGCTTGACGTCCCAAGCCAGCGGATAGAAGCCGTAGGGCTTGGTCTCGACGTTGTTCCAGAGCATGTACTCCTGCCCGCGGCCTGAAGTCCAGGTGGTCTTGCAAGCCAAAGTGCAGGTCTGGCAGGCGATGCATTTGTTGATGTCGAAGACGGCAGCGAACTGCCGCTTGGGACGGGCCTCCGGATACCAATAGGACATCTCCCGCCCGATCTGCCAGTTGTAAACGCGGGCCATCGCTACCTCCCCTCATCCTTCTGGAGGAACTCGCCGGCCAGAAACTTTCGCATGGCCGGCGATTCGTAACGCGGACGCAGTCCCAGGGCCGCCGGGCGCCACAGTCCATGTTTGTCGAGGCCGCCGGGTTCGGCCCTGGTGATTTTCACAATGGCCTCCCGCGGTGCGCCCGTAGGGCAATGGACATCCGGCAGAAAACCTTTGCCGACGCTCTGCCCGAAGAGGTTTTTGCGAACGAGCGAATCGGTCATCCACGTGGGTTTCAGCCAGCCGCGCGTGGCCGACTGATGGGAGCCGGAGCGGAACATGGCCTGGTAATTGGTGAGCGGGTTCCTGGCGAGGCCGTCGGGACGGGCTTTTTGTCCCTGCACAGAGCCCGGCGTGGCGCAGTACATGTTGAACCACATACGCGTCACCCCGCGCGGAGTGCCCGGATAGTAACGGGCGCGGCACAGCAAACGCGCGAACTCCATGTCCCGTTTGTTGCGCTGCCAGTTGCGGAAGGGCCTGTCTTCGGGATCCGGGTCGATCCACACATAATCGCCGTCCTCGATGCCCAGCTCCCTGGCGTCGGCAGGATTGATGTCCACATAGCCTTCGGTCACAAACGGGCTTCGCTTGTCGTGGCGATACAGGTCGCCGAAGGGGCCGAACAGGACAGCCACCATGTCGGTATCCACCGGCGTGGTGTGCGCGCCGTGACGGTACTTCGGGGTATGGAAGATGAACCGGAAACCTTCTCGGGTGCGAGGATGGCTCGTCTGGCGCGCTTGCCGCCAGCTCAGCACCACGTTGCGCCCGCAACGGGTCTCGCAAGTGAGGTCTTCGCGCCTGACGCCGTAGGTCTCCGGACCGGCGGGGCGGATGGCTTCGTGGGCGGCCGCGACGATGATGTTGGGCTCATAAAACGTGGAATCCACCGGTTCGCGGTGCACGGGAAGATTCTCCCCTGCTTCGATGAACTCGTCTTCCTCGCGGTAAAACTCCAGCCGGCCGCTCTTGGTGTACCAGGGGCGTGAGTCGGCGACCTGCTCGTAGCCCACCACCTTCGGGGTAGTGCGACTGAGCATCAAAGCAGGAACGCCCTCCCTGGCCTTCGCTTCCAGATCGCCGAACCGGTAGCCCCGTGTGTTGGTGGAGGCATCGAGGATGCGCTGAAGGTAAACCTCGGTTCGTCCCTCGCGCACGAATTTCCAATAATCGGAAAAGCGCTTGTCGCCGGTCAGCTCGGCCAGCTTCTCGCCCACCAGGGCCACGACCTCGATGTCTCCCATCGTGCGGAAGATCCGTTTCAGCGGGGTTCGCGGAAAGATTTGCAGGAAGGGGTTGGTGACGGAAGCGGTCATGTCGGGATGCTTGAGTTCCGCCCAACTGTCCACCCCAAAGACAACGTCCGCCCACTCGCAGGACGCCGTCCACCACCACTCCTGCACGGCGATCAGCTCGATGCGCGGCAGAACGTTGATGACCGTGTTGTAATGCCACTTCACATTGCCCAGAATCGAATTCGCGTTGGAGAACCAGAGGGCCTTGGTCGGCGTAGGGATATGGGTTTTGCCGGTGAGTAACTTGTTACCCACGCGCAGCGGGTGGTCTTCGTGGTTGTAGTAGTGCGCCGATTCGGCCCTCCAGTACTGGCGTACGCGAGCGGGGCGGGCGGGATCCAGCTCGATGTCGAAGGGATTTTCGTTGATATACTGGGGCACGCCGTTAAACAGGGCTACGCGATAATTACCTGCATAGGAACCCACGTTCCCGGTAACCTTTCCGACGTTCCCGGTAAGGGCGGCCAGCAGGAAAATGGCGCGGTCCTTGTTGTCATTGTTGAAGAACTGATTGGGTCCCATGCCCACGGCAAACAGCGTCGTGCCCGGCTGGCGAGCGATCTCCCGGGCCAGAGATTCCACTGCCTCGGCCGGCGCCCAGGTCATCTCCTCCACGGTCCCGGGGTCGAAATGGGCCGCGTACTCCTTGACCAAGTCGAACACCGGCCGGCAACGCACGCTCCTTCCGCTGGCCAGCTTCACCTCAACCGCGCCCTCCAGCAAGGCTTCGCCTACAGTCGAGTTTTTCCCGACCATGTCGCGGGTGAGCAATTTGGGAGCGTTGCCGGCGCGATCCCACCACACGTAGTCTCCCCACTCGAGCCGCAGTTGCTCGGGCGCCACCATCTCGCGCTGCGCGGCGGGGGGAGGCTCCGGCTCGCCGGGACGGAGTACGCGAGTAAGTTCGAGCGGCGCCGGGGGCGTTCCGAATACCTCTTCGGCGCGCAGGTACTTCAGATTGTCCATCCGCACCAGCAGGGGGAGATCGGTCCACCGGCGCACGTAATCAACGTCGTACAGCCTGTTGCGCAGGATGACGTGAGCCAGGCCGAGCGCCAGAGCGGATGTCGTACCCGGCCGCACAACGATGGCCTGGTCGGCTTTGGAGGCGGTGGCCGAATATTCGCAGGCGATCACCACGAGGCGCGTCCCTTTCAGGCGCGCCTCGGTCAGCCAGTGCGCATCCGGCATCTTGGTGGTGATCCAGTTCATGCCCCAGACGATGACCATGCGCGCGTGCTCGACGGCGCACAGGTCGAACTCCACGGTCTGCTGGCCGGTCACCATCGGGTGTCCCGGCGGCAGGTCGGTATGCCAGGAATAATTGTCGAAGCCGCGCCCGCCGAGCGCCTTGTCGGGGCCAACCTTGCGTAGGTGAGCATCCAGCAAGGCCATCGAGTTGGCCATGCGGTACAACCCCAGAACGCGGGTCAGGCCCAGCAGCGGCATGCCGCCGCGAAACTTCAAGGTCTGGGTGCCGGCGCCCTGGGTGGCTTCGATGGTGACTTCGTCGTAGTGCTGGGCGCGCAGGCGCTTCTTGCCTTCTTCACCGCTGTAGGTTTCGGCAATGTTCTTGAGGGCGGCGGCCACGATGCGCGCAGCCTCTTCATGAGAAACGCGCACCCACTGGTCGCGGCCGCGGTTGAAGTACTTGCGAGGCGGAAGCCCATCCTTGCCCCGCGGGAATCCGTCCTCGTACCAGCGCTTGAAACCAGATCGCACCATGCACTCGCTCACCCGCCGATCCCCGTAGAATCGTCGCGTCAGCGCCAGGCCTTTCTGGCATACGCGCGGATCCCAGCGGTGGGACGTGCGGTTGCCCTCGAGATCCGTCGCTTCCCCGTAACGCATAGTGGGGCCGATGCGCGTGATGACGCCGTTTCGCACGTAGGCATAAAGAAGACAATTGTGCGTATCGTTGGGCGCGCACAAGAAAGTGAACCGGCTGTCGTACTTCCACAAATCCCGGTAAACCCGTTCCCAGTCCCGGTGAGGATACTGCGCCAGCGGATTGGAAATCGTCTCCAAACCCCAGGCATCCCGGATGGACGCCACGAAGCCGGCCAGTCCCGATGCAGCTACGGCAGCCAGAAAATCGCGTCTGGACGAATCGTTCGTCATAGCGAACCTCGTTCGCGGCTCTGTGATTGCGAACCGGGTCGGTAGGAGCTGACCCGGGTTGTTTTCTCCCATGTGCGGAGGAAAGCCACCACCGCCTGAATTTCGCTCGGGCTCAAAGCAGGACGGGCTGGCGTCGCTTGCAGGAAGCCTTCCATTGAAGTGCCGCGGCGCCCGCGACTGATGGTTTCGACCATGAAACTGTCGGTGGCGCCGGCGAGAAGGACCGGGTTGTTCAAGGCGGGACCTTCTCCCCCTTCGCCCTTGGGGCCGTGGCAGCCCGCGCACGCCGAAGCGTACACGCGCCGGCCATGCTGGGGATCGCCCCGGACCCAACGCGCAGGCTTGCCGTCGGGCTGGTATTGAACCCCACCGAGCTTGCGCAAGTACGCAACCACGGCGCGGATTTCTCCATCCCGTAAGCCGTTGGGCTTCTCGCCCCAGGCGGGCATGCGCCGGCCCGGGCGCCCCCTACGCACGGTCTCCAGCAGGAATTCGTCCGAGGCGAGGGCCAGCAAGTCCGGGTTCGCGCCTGCCGGGAATGCCGGCATGCCCGGCGACCGCAGTCCCTGCCCACGCGATCCGTGACAGCCCGAACAAAAGGCGGCGAAGATGGTTTCACCATCGGTCGCGAATTCGCGGGCGCCGAATCGCTCCGCCTGCACCCGCTCCCGCGGCAGGTAACTGCCGGGCAGATCGCGGCGGCGCAACGAAAGGGTATATAGCGTCAGAAGCTCGATGCTCCGCTCGGGCAATCCTGCGGCCGGCATCTGCGATCCCGCGACGAGCGAAGCGGGAGAGCGGAAATGCTCGGCCAGCCAGTTCGCCAGCGTCGGTTCCCCCGGTACCACGCTGTAGTCCAGCCGGCCGGGATCCTTCAGTCCGGCCTGCGTGAGATCCGGCCCCGCGTCGCCGCCAACGCCGCTCACTTGGTGACAGCCCAGGCATCCCGCGCTATGGAATGCGGCTTTGGCCTGAACCAGCCTGGGCGCCCCTACGCGGGTCGCCAGGAAAATCCTGAGCAGCTCCAGGTCCGGCTCGGCAATCTCTTCGAAGGAAATTTTCCACGGCCCATCCCGTGCGTCCCGGGCTTTCTTCAAATGCTTGGCGTACCAGTCCGGGTCATAACCGGTCAGGCCCACGCGAGACAAGTCTGGTCCTTCCATGCCGAGATTGCCGGGCCGCAGGGTTCCGCCGCGCTCGTCACAGCGATGACAGGCCAGGCAGTCCAGCCGCTCGAAGGTCAACTGTGCCTCGGCCAGAACGCGCCCGGTGGGTACTCCCAGGGGAGCATGACAGCCGCCGCACCCGGCCTGGCTGAAGCGGGCGGGCAGCATGGGCAAGGGCCAGAACGGCGCCTGCCCGTGGGCGTCCTCTTTCTCCGTCGCCTCGCCCTGACCGCCGTGGCAGAGGGTGCAGCCGAATTCCGCAGGCTCGTGCACCACCGGCTTGTGGCTCACCAGCACCGGCAGGCCGGTGACATTCTGCTCGCCAGGAGCCATCGTCACATGGCAGGAAACGCACCGGTCTGTGACACGCAAGGCGGGATTGACTACCTGACGCAGGCGCACCGGAATGCCGCCCTGCTCGGTGCGGGCGCGTCCCTGGATTTTCTGCCATTCCTTGAGAAAGTGCTCCTGGACGGCAGCGATCACCAGCAGGGCAAATACGCCCAGACTCGAGCTGAGCAGCAAGTACTTGTTCTTGTTCATCGCCTCAATGTTTGGGCCAGTCGGCCGGGGACCAGTAAAAGAACCAGTTGGGACCGCGGAAGTAGGTCCCGATCGCGGTCGTCACCACAAAACCGCACAAAAAGCACGTGAACAAAGCCACGGCGCCCGCGCGCACCGAATTGAACCTCCGGATGATGAAAATGGAATAGAGCGCGTAAATCAGGGTCAGCAAGCTGGCGGGGTTCACCAGAATTACCAGCAACTGGGGCACGTTGGGGAACCATTCCCGGATCCAGCCGAAGCGGATTACGAAGGCCTCCACGGCCAGCGCCGCCGCCAGCCCGAACAGCATGGAGTAAAGCGCGAGTCGCCCGCCGCCCGGCCCGCCGAACCACTCTCCGGTGCCTTGCTCTTCGCGGTCGAGAAACGGCACGAGCCCCAAACCCACGATGGTCAGCAACGGCACCACCACCCCGCCCATGAAGGCAGAGAACGAAACCAACTCCTGCACGCCGAGGAAGTACCAGGGCGCCTTAGCCGGATTCTCTGGCACCAGGGGGTTGGCCAGCTCCTTAAGCGGTGCGTCCCACAGCAAGGAAAGGACCAGACAAATCAATGTCACCGCCATGAGGACGCCCAGCTCGGCATAAAACAGGTGAGGCATCGAAGGGACGGTGTTTTCGGGGCCGTTGCCCACTGCTGGCGTGCGGCCGCGCACGATCGCAGCCAACTGATAGGTCTTCTGCGGCGCCTGCGTGAACACGGGATAGAGGTGGCCCGGCGGCGCACCGAGGCGCTGGTCGGCGTCCGCAGGGCGAGCCAGGCCGCCATCTTTCCGAACCCGCCAGAAGTGGACAGCCAGGAGGATGCCCAAAATCAACGGCAAGATCATGATGTGCAGCACATAGAAGCGAATCAGCGCTTCCGGCCCGACGGTGTCCGAACCCAGCAGAAGCAGGCGCATGAAGCCACCGGGATCGAAGTACTCCGTGATGCCCAGCGCGTCGGTGAGCTCGCGGGGGGACTGAGCAATGTTGGTGGCGATGGTGATTGCCCAGTAAGCCAGCTGGTCCCAAGGCAACAAGTAACCGGTGAAGGCCAGGGCCAGCGTCACCACCAGCAACCCCATGCCTACCAGCCAGTTGAACTCCCTGGGCTTGCGATAGGCAGCCGTGTAAAGGACCCTGGCCATGTGCAAAATCACCGTGACCACCATCACGTTGCCTGCCCAGCGATGCAGATTGCGAATCAGCCTTCCGGTGGGGACCACGAAGTGAATATCCTTGATGGACTGGTAAGCGACGTCCGGATATGGCTTGTAATAGAACATGAGCAGCACGCCAGTAACCAGCGTGATGAGGAAGGCTGCTGCACTGGCCACGCCAAGCCCCAGCGTGGTCGTCCAGCGCAGAGTCCAGCGATGCACGCGAACCGGATGCAGATGCAGGAAGACGTTGCCGAAAACGAACAGCGAGCGCGCGCGATCGGTGACGGGTTTGCCGGTGCGGAACGTCGCTTCCAGGATTCGCCGCGGCGACTGGCGCAGGTTCTGCCAGAACTGCTCCAGCGCGGAAGGGGATTGCATAGCGGTGCTCATACGGCCACCTTGGTTCCGGGCGGCACTGTGGCGCTCTCATCCACGATCCACTGACCGCCCGCCGGAATCACTTTCAGCCAGGGCAACGGTTTGGGCGCAGGCCCCTTGGTGACGTGGCCGTCCGGCCCGAAACGTGAACCATGACAGGGACACTCGAAGCCTTCGGGGCCCGGTTTCACGACGCAGCCCAGGTGTGTACAAACCAGAGAGATCGCGTAGACGCCTTCGGGGTCCCGGAAAATCGCCACGGAACGGCCCGGCGGCACGAAGGCGGCACTGGGCGCAAGGGCTTCGGGCAGGCTCACGCGAAATCTTTTGCTCGGGGAACCCACCACAGCCGGCTTGGGCAGGCGGATCATACCGAAGAGCGAAAACAACAAAGCCACACCCGCTGACCAGAGCGAGGCCAACCCGAGCCAGTCACGACGCGGCACAGGTTCCGGATCCAGACGTGAACGCTGAATCCCCGTTGGCGCGCTCATACCGTCCTCCAGATCGTTGTGAATGTGATGCGTTCCATGGTGATGGCATCCGCCGGGCACCGCTGGGCGCAAAGAGCGCAGCGGATGCAGCGATCCTCGTCCTTGAGGATGGCTGAATTTTCGTCCCGATCCGCGTCCCTGCCCAAGGCCCGCTCGATCGCCGCCTCCAGCTCCTCGCCGCCGAGGAGTTGCCGCAGGGGAACCAGCTTCAGGCAGCGGGTCGGACAAACGTCCACACAGCCTCCGCAAAGCACGCAGCGCGATCCGTCGAAGACCGGGCTTACGCCGCAGTCCAGACAGCGGGAAGCCTCGCGCATGGCCTGCTCCCGGTCGTATCCAAGCTCGACCAGCAGATCCGGCCGCTGGAGTCTTTCGTCGGGAGGCCTCACCGGGACAGGCGCCCGTCGCAGCGCCTCGTATCCCCGTTCGCGGCTGTAGCGGCGCAGCACCAAGTGAGCGGTCAGCGTTTCCGGTTCGAGAGTGCGCCCGGTCAGGTAACGATAGACGGAGCGGGCCGCCGCTTTGCCGGAGGCCACGGCGTCAATGAGCAGCTTGGTGCCATGGGCCAGATCGCCCGCCACGAACACCCCTGGCGCCGTGGTCTGGAGCGTCTCCGGATCCATTTTGGGCCAGCCCGGGCGCATCAATTCGATGTCCTCGCCTCCGTCCTCGAGGAACGAGAGGGTCGGTGCCTGTCCGATGGCCAGTAACACCGTATCGCAGGGCGCCAACTGGCGCGCGGCGTCGTCAAAGACGGGCGCGAACCGGCGCTGCTCGTCGTAAGCACGCAGGCACCGGCGAAACAGCACTCCGGTCACCTGGCCATTGCCGTCGCGCAGGATCTGCACCGGGCCCCAACCATTGAGTCGCTCGATGCCCTCTTCGTCGCCTTCGATAATTTCGACCGTGTCCGCGGGCATTTCCTCCAGGCTTTCGAGGGACACCAGCCGAACGCGCGTCGTCCCCGGCAGGCGCGCCGCCATACGTGCCGTGTCGTAAGCCATCTGACGGAGCACCGTCCGGGCTACGTCGTAGGCCACATTGCCGCCGCCGATGACGACCACTTCCCGGCCAATGTCAAGGCGCTCGCCCAAGGCCACCGCCCGCAGCAAGTCCACCCCACCGTACACGCGAGGACCTCGTTCACCGGGCAACCCAAGCCGACGAGATGACTTGGCCCCCACGGCGATGATGACGGCGGCGTAATCCCGGCGCAACTCGCGCAAAGAGACGTGCTGCCCGACGGTGGTCTTGCAGCGGATCTCGACACCCAGGGCTTGGATCACTGCGATCTCGCGAGAAATCAGCTCCTTCGGCAACCGGTAAGCCGGCACGCCTACTGCGAGCATCCCCCCGGGCAGCGGCTCGGTTTCGAAAACCACAGGCCGAAAGCCCAACAGAGCCAAATCGTGGGCGGCAGAGAGGCCGGCCGGCCCGGAACCGACGATCGCCACGCGCTCACCGCCGGCCTTCACCACCCGGCCCTCAACCGCTCCCCGCAGTAAGGCCGCCAACTCTTCAGCGTCTGCCGCCACACGCGGAACGTATCCCTGAACAGCCCTGAGAACTTCAGCCGGCGGCCGCGTCTCAGGACCAGCCAGCTCACAGACGAATCGCTTCAAAGCCCGGATGGCGACGGGGCGGTCATTACCAACGAACTGGCCTTCGTCGTCTACCCGTGGAACCAGCCCGCGCCGGCAAGCCGCTTCGCAGGGCGCCCCGCAAATCCTGCCGCAAATCGAAGCGAAAGGGTTGGGGCCGCGCGCGATCAGGTAGGCCTCTTCAAAGCGTCCCTCCGCAATGGCTCGCACGTACCCGCGCGCATCGGTGTGAACAGGACATGCCGTCTGGCAGGCGATTAGCCCGCGCTGGTAATCCCCTCGAGGAGCCTCGACGCAGAGGGCCTGCATGGAGTTTTGGCTCAAGCGGTGATACGGTCGCAAGCTCCGGTGAGTCCGTGACCTCAGTCACATTCGGGCGCCGGTCCCATGCAGTCCGCGGTTAAAGCCGGGTCCTGGCGGTACGGCGATTCATGGCCGCGCCGCCGCGGGTGGACCGTCCGCGAGGTGGGCCGGCGAGGTGCAACCGCCAGGGAACGCGGTTCGCTGCGTGCATCAGCCGCAAACAGGACAACCAAAGCGCCGCCAGTGGCTCCGCTGCCTGGCGGGCCGTGCCCACCCGAACCGTTCGTTGCAGGATCCGGCTCAAATTCAAGCCTGCGTCGTGAATCAGCAAGCGCTGGGTGATGTCTTTCTCGCCGCCCAAGTACACCCCCCGCGGGCCGCCCCTTTGGTACCGATGGTCGAAGCTGCTCGCGACGCGCTCCCGGCGCCGTGGCAGCAGCGCCTCGCCGGTTCCCTTCTTGGGCTGCTACTCGTTCCGCGCCCCTTTTTCTCACCGCCTCCACCACCCGGACCTCGTTCGCCGGAGCCGCCCTTTTGCCATCGCTCTCGATTTTCCGAGTAACTGCGTGTGAATCACTTTCCGGGCGCTCCATGTACAAAAACATACTTTTCCATGGTTCCACCTTCCTTGCCTCATAGCGATCGCGGCTATTCGAAGCAGTCCGCATCCGGCAATACTTTCGGTCGCTGCCGTCGAGATTGCAAGTAACGAGATAGACTGAGTTCATACCCTTGGAAGCCAGATAGTCCAGAGCGCTCGTGATATTCCTGCCCCAGCAGCACTTCCACATGGGGCCGCCGGGATGCCGGTTGCGGGCGGGCGGCGCGTAACAGTGGATGAAGAACTGCCCGGCCGACGCCTCCTCGTTAGGCGCCGGGTCGCTGTCGAACATGTTGTCAAATTCGAACTACGCCGGGGGGGTTCTCGGCACTGCCGGCCCCGCCTGGGAGGGAGTTTTTTCGTGCCGCTGTCGCTCGGAGCGTGCTCGGCCGTATCTGGCGGCACTCTCATGGTTCGTGAGTTGGGCGAAAACGTGTCAGTACAAATTGCATGGCGGGCGCCAAGCGCTCGGGCGGGGGAGGGGCACGCCCGCCTGAGGGGATTGGGCCGCAGCAATGTGGGCAGCGGAGCGCAGTGTGACCACGGAAGACCGAAATCTCGGCGATCCGAAAAAGGTCAAGAACAAAGGTGGTGGGCCGCCACGCCAAGCTCTCCTGCCCGATGAGTGCGGCGCCTTGGTCGTGACTGGCAAGCTCTGCCGATTAGGGCAGCTTTGATGTGAACTACGGATGGATCTTTTAAGAATTGCGGACAGCGAAACTGGAGGCCGGCCGCCGGATAACCGTGGGTGAAAAGAGCTGCGCATAGGCGGTCAGGGTCAGGAAGTGGTAGGGGGAATGCCTTCAGGGTGCGGCGGGTAAATGAACTTATCCTAAGAAAGAACCATATCCTAGGTTGAGTTTGCTTTATTAACTTAGGTGAGACTTGCATTCAGGCGAAATCACTACCAAAATGTACGATTGGCCCCTTAGTCGCTGATTCCGTTCTCGTCCGATAAGCAGACAGGGGCATGAAGACTGGATTCATCGGTCCCGATGGAGGTCAAATGCCGACTTCGCTCACCAGGAGCGCGATGCGTTGC
>Ga0209017_10000701_pt1 | contig 30960 bp, 22 predicted proteins | sample YNPBryunderm2012_FD_185812 | JGI IMG/M metagenome (GOLD analysis project Ga0209017, IMG submission 185812) | Anoxygenic and chlorotrophic microbial mat microbial communities from Yellowstone National Park, USA - YNP Bryant MS undermat 2012... ...
ATGCAGAAAAGGCCTTTTCCTCCGGACCGGATTCAGCCGTTGCTCTGCTGTCCGCGATGTTTAGGCACCCTGCAAATGCCGGCCCTCGGCCAACAGGGCACGATCCACTGCTTGCAGTGCGGCCCGGTAGGACTCGTGCGCAGCGGACAATACCTGTTTGAGTCGTTGGAACAGACCGCGTGGGAATCGGATTGGTTGGCACGCACGAAAAACTACGCCAAACAACGGTTGGGCCGGTGGTATCCCTTGGCCATTCGGCTCCTGGCGCCGGTCTATAGCCCCCCATGGGCCAAGCGGTTCCTGAAAACGTTTGACCTTTCCCAACAGACCGTGGCCGACCTGGGCAGCGGCATGACCAGCTACCGCCAACCGGTGCTGCTGGTGGATGGCGCGGCGTACCCGCATCTGGACCTGGTCTGCCGATTAGAACACCTGCCGATCCGGAACAACTGCCTGGACGGGCTGATCAGCGTGGCGGTGCTGGAACACGTGCCGAACCCCCAGGAACACGTGGTCCAAATGTACCGGGTCCTTAAACCGGGCGGCCGCCTGCTCTGCTATGTGCCGTTCCTCCAAGGCTACCATGCCTCGCCGGACGATTTCCAGCGGTGGACCATCAGCGGACTGCGGGAGCTGTTCGGCCAATTTGAGATGCTCCAACTTCGTGTGGGCGCAGGCCCCACCTCGGCCCTGGTTTGGCAATTGCAAGAATGGCTTGCCTTGACGCTGTCGCTAGGCAGCCGATGGTTATACCGACTGCTTCTGCCCCTTACTTGGCTCCTTTCCCCCTTGAAATACCTGGACCTCCTTTTGCAACATCACCCGGAAGCCCATCGGATCGCCAGCGCCCTAGTCCTGGAAGCCAAAAAACCGGAACACCCTTAAAACTTCCCACGTTTCCTGTACATCAGTTACCATCAACTAGCTAAATCCCCAACAGACGACCATGTCATCCCACGTTCAGCCGGCCTCCGGTTTGACCGACGACTCGGATACCTTTCGGCAATCCAAAGTTTTGGTGTTCGTTTCTCTTGCCATGGCGGTGGCCAGCCTGGTGGCAGGTTGGATCATGCCGATCAATGACGACGATGTGTTCTACCTGCATACCTGGTGGCTGTATGGGCAGGGGTACGTGGCCCATCGGGATTTTCTGGGCGGACTGCCCGGGTTGTGGCTCCTGCTGGCGCCGGCCGCGTGGTTGCCGTGGACGCCCAGCGGTTTTGCGGCTTTTGGTCGGGCGCTGGTGGCCGGTACGTTTGGCCTTTCGTTTTATCTGGTGGGCCGATTGGTCCGGGCCTACCGTTGGGAAGCCCTCCTACTGGGGACCTTGGGATTTATCGCTATGGTGTGGGGGGAAGTATTTGTGTTTCGCCGGGCGTATTTTGAACTTAGTTTTTTGATGTTGCACTGTTGGTTATTGGAAAGACTCTGGCAAAGCAAGCGGGTAGGGTGGATGTCGTTTGGGGCAGGATGGGCCGTCGGCATGATCTGTACCATTTCCCAAAGGGGTTTTTATTATTTGCCTATCCAGCCGATCTTTCTCCTTTGGATCCTCTGGGACGATCGACGCGCATTGGCCAAAGCGCTAGGGGGGTGGGTGCTCGGCCTGGTGGTAGCGGCCCTGCCTACCGCCGGGTATCTTACCTGGCACGGCCTGTGGGCCGAAGAATGGAACTGGTCGGTGGTCTTTCTTTCCACGTTGCCCGATCTTCAGGTTCGTCCTTTGGAAGTGCTCAAAAACAGTTGGGGCCTGGTGGGGGCAGTGGCTTGTGCTGTGGTCTGGACCAACCGCTCTCTGCCCAGGGAGAGCAAGAAATTGCTTACCACAGCATGGCTAGGGGGCGTGGTCGCATTGATGGTGAATAAAATTCCCATCCACTATACCTATGTTTTCCTCCACTTGATCAGCATGGGCCTGATCGTCCTGGCCGTCCGGACCGTGCTGGATCGGCTCCCGTTGGGGCGGATTGGCCAACGAGTGCTTGTCGGCGGGATTCTCCTTGGAGCAATGCTGCTGGCTTGGCAGCGTACCCTAGGCCATATCATGCCTTACGAAACCTTGGCCCCGCAACGCCAAGTCCGCTTGGCCCAACAGCAAGTGCTCGATTGGCTCCACCAAATCGCACAAGACCAACCCGTCCTCGCCATCGATCCCTACCATCCCATCCTTACACCGAATGCGACATTTTTGCGGGGCTCCTGGCAATATATGAAATGGGTGGAATATCCCTTTTTCCAAGAAAAACTGCTCGGCCTTGCGGATCAAGTCTTGACTTCCCCACCCCCGGTGATCACGGCCAGTCCCTGGCCAAAAAATACCCAACATAAGGACCTCATTGCCTGGCTGGCTGATCATCAGATTCTTACTCCCACCCAAACAGAAAAACTCCGCCACATGCTCAGCCAGCAGTATCTGAGTGTTCGGTTCCCGGAAATCGCTAGTGCCCGATTTCCGTCGGGCACGTTCTGCTACGGCGACACGTTTTGGATTCGGCGGGATCGGTTTCAGGCTTGCCCCCCGCCGGAGATAGAATATATCGTGCAGGAGATCACAACGGGAAACTGACCGCCCCGCCTAAAGCCTCGCTCACCAGTACGTGGCTGGCCCCGGCAGAGGCGCTGCCAGTGCATTGCCCAGACCTTTTTATGGGGGACAGAGCCAGGTTTCCATTATGGTGAAATAGCCGTGGGAGGCCAAAAGGCCCCCTTACCGCCATGCCCATTCAAGAGCTGAGCGCTTTTTCGATCCCTTTATGGGTGGTAGGCCCAAGCTGGCCGGCCGGGCATCCGGTACGGATCGGCGTGCCGCTGCCGCGGGGCTGGCTGCGCCGGGAAGAATGGGTCCGCCTGGTGGATGCAGAAGGCCGGTTGGTTCGGCTGCAAACCGAGGTGCTGGCCCGCTGGCCGGATGAGTCGATCCAATGGCTCCTGCTCGATTTCTGGGCGTATAAGAGCGGGCCGGAGCGGCAGACGTGGCATGTGCAGCTCGGTCGCGTCGGCCATAGGGAACAAATGTCCTCAACGCCTGGCCCCCCTGACGGTTGCCCCGCCTCGCCTGCCAGGGCAGAGGCGATGATGCCCCCTCAGGCCCGCCCCTCTCCCGCCGAGGGGAGAGGGGATCTGATGCCCCCACACCCGGCTTCGGCTTCGCCTCAGCCGGTCTGGCCCGCCAGGGCAGAGGCGATGGAACCCCCTCACCCCTGCCCCTCTCCCGCGGAGGGGAGAGGGGACGTAGTGCCCCCGCAGCCGGTTTGGCCTTCGGCCAAACCACCCTCTCCCGCGGAGGGGAGAGGGGATCTGATGCCCCCACACCCGGCTTCGGCTTCGCCTCCGCCGGTCTGGCCCGCCAGGGCAGAGGCGATGGAACCCCCTCACCCCTGCCCCTCTCCCGCGGAGGGGAGAGGGGATGAGGCACCCCGCCAGCCGGCCTGCTGTGCAGGCCACCCTCTCCCGCAGTGGGGAGGAGACCCCCTCACCCGGCCTGCTGCGCAGGCCACCCTCTCCCGCAGTGGGGAGAGGGGAGGTGGTGGGCGGGGAGAGGCGATGGCGCCCCCTCAGCCCACTACCTCTCCCACGCAGGCCAGTGGGGATGCTGGTCCTGCCATCCGGATCGAGGACCAGGGGCCGGTGTTGTGGGTGGATACCGGGCCGGTGCAATTCGGACTGGATCAGCGTCGGCTTCGGCCGATCCGCTGGGTCCGGCTAAAAACCGCAGCTTCCCTGCCGGCCCACCCAAAAGCCAATCCGCCCCGTCGGCCAGCCGTTGAGCCAGTTGCCCAGCTCCAGACCCAATTGGAACTTGCAGGGGGCCGACTGCGGGAGGCAGTGATCGAGGGCTGGCGGGTGGAATCGGTCGGGCCGGTGCGACTGACCCTGCGGGCCGACGGTCGATGGCCCCGCTCCAAGGGCCTGCGAGTCCGAGCACGCCTAAGCTTCTTCGCCGGCAGCGGCCTGGTCTGCTACCGCCTGACCGTGCATAACCCCCGCCGGGCACGACACCGGGGCGGGCTCTGGGACCTGGGCGATCCCGGCTCCGTGCTGCTCGAGGACCTGTCGGTCTTGCTGCGATGGAACGGGCAGGTCCAAAAAGCCGCCGTGCGCACCCAACCCGACAGCCCTTCGACCGACCTGTCGGAAACCCTCCGGCAAGGCGTGTGGCGATTGTACCAGGACTCCAGCGGCGGCCCCAACTGGCAAAGCCGAAATCACCTCAACCGACACGGCCGGGTACCGTGCCGACTGCCGGGATATGAAGTGTGCATTCTCCCGCACTCGGCCGGAAGCCAGTCGCCCCCTCAGTCCCGCCCCTTAGCCGCTGAAGGCAGAGGGGATGCGGTGCCCCCTCAGACGGTTTCGGCTTCGCCTCAGCCGACCTCTCCCGCAGAGGGGAGAGGGGACGTAGTGCCCCCGCAGCCGGTTTGGCCGTTGGCCAAACCACCCTCTCCCGCGGAGGGGAGAGGGGACGTAGTGCCCCCGCAGCCGGCCGGGCATTTGCCTGGCTTGCCTCTCCGGCCAGGGCAGAGGCAAGAAAGCCGACGGGCACTGCCGGTAGGCGCCGTAGAAACCGATCGGCTCCGGGCGGTTGCCGCGGCCCCGGAGTTCTGGCAACAATTCCCCAAAACCTTTGAAATCGGGCCAGAGTATCTGCGGGTGGGGCTTTGGCCTGCCGAATGGGACGACCTGCATGAGTTGCAAGGCGGTGAACGAAAAACCCATACCCTCTGGTTCCATTTTGAACCGGTCGCTTCCTCTGGCCAGCAACCGGTTCCTAGAGGCCCGGAAGAATTGGCCGATCTGGTGGATCGCTTGGCCTGGGTGCATGAGCCGATCCAGGTGGTCCTGCCGCCGGAGGTGTGGGCACAGGCTGGGGTATTGCCGCATTTTGTGCCGGCCGGAGCCGAATCGGCCCGTCGGCTGGACGAGATTCTGGAGGAGGCCATTGCCGGGCCGGATAGCCTGCTGGAGCGTCGGGAGATCATCGACGAGTACGGCTGGCGACACTACGGGGACCTGTACGCCGACCACGAAAACGCCCACTATCCCGGCCCCAAACCGGTGATTTCCCATTACAACAACCAATTCGATGTGATTTACGGGGCCATCCTACAGGAGGCCCGGACCGGCAACCCAGCCTGGCGATCTGTATATGATCCGCTGGCCCGGCATGTGATGGATATTGACTTGTATCACACCCAGGAGGACCGACCGGCTTACAACGGCGGCCTTTTTTGGCCGACCGACCACTACCGAAGCGCGGAGACGGCCACGCATCGGACCTACAGTCGGGCCAACCTGCCGCCGGACGGCAGCCCCTACGGCGGCGGCCCAGGTCCGGAACATAATTACGCTACTGGACTTTTGTACTACTATTGGCTTACCGGAGATCGAGACGCCCGGGAGGCGGTGGTCCAACTGGCCGACTGGGTCCTGGCTATGGACGACGGCAGCCAGACGCCTTGGGGGATTTTTGATGCCGGTCCCACCGGCTTGGCCAGCGCCACCCGATCCCCGGATTACCACGGTCCAGGCCGAGGCGCAGCCAACTCGATCCAAACCCTGCTGGACGCCTGGTTGGCTACTGGTCAACGGAAATATCTGGCCAAAGCAGAAGAGCTGATCCGGCGCAGCATCCACCCGGCCGATCGGATCGAGGAGCATCGGCTTCTGGATGCGGAAAACCGGTGGTCTTATACGATGTATCTGGCCGCCCTGGCCCGCTACCTGGACCTCAAAATCCAGAATGAACAATTAGATAGTATGTACCGGTATGGCCAGGCCGCCCTGGTGCATTATGCGGCTTGGATGGTCGAGCATGAACAGCCCTATCTGGATCGACCGGAGCAATTGGAATATATCACGGAGGCTTGGCCGGTGCAGGAACTGCGGAAGGCCAATGCGATGCGGTTGGCGGCCCGACATGCCCCAGAGCCGCTTCGGAGCCGACTCTTCCAGCGGGCGGCGGAATTGGCCGATCGGGCCTGGCAGGATTGGGCCCGCTTCCCCACCCGGACCAGCACCCGGGCCGTAGCGGTGCTTCTGGTCGAAGGGGTCCGAGATGCCTATTACCGGCAGCAGCAGGATCCGCCTGCCCCCCAGATTGCCGGGCCGAAACAGTTCGGTTGGCCAGAACCGTTTGTGCCGCAGCGGGAGCGGGTTCGGCGGTTGTTTCGCCGGCCGGGCGGTTGGTTGCGGCTGGTGGGGGCTTTGGTGCAGCCGGCCCATTGGGTACGGTTGATAGGGACTCTGTGGCGGTACCGAAATTGACGGGCATGGAGAATCCAACCATCAAGACAAGCCAAAAGAGGATGGCAATCCCGGTAAAAAGGGGGATGTCTGGGGGAACTCTAGCATCTGGGCTGGAGAGGTTTGGGAGGTAATCTCGGTAAAAGGCGCGGTTGGGCAGGGGGCGGCAATTGACCGGATGAGGTACATCCCCAGAGGAAAGGCGGGCGGCTCCATGTTGGAAAATGAGGGATGGGGTTTGGTAATTTGGAGAATACACAAAACATAGAAAAAACAATATAGACAATATACACAAAATAAACAAAATCGGAAAATTTGAAAGGATGCGGTGCTTTTACAAAGTCCTGCCGACTCTTAAAAAAGAAACGGACTAAGGAAAGAAAATCATGGCTTGGTGGATACCCCGGCTGGTAGTGCCGGATTTGCGGATCGAACGGATTGAACAGCTTACGCAGGAGCAACTGACGGCTCTTGGGGTAAGGGCGCTGCTAGTGGATGTGGATTGTACGCTGTGCCGGTACCAGCAGGAGGAGGTTTCGGTACAGAAGACAGAGTGGGTCCGAAGCACCCTAAAGGGGGGATTCCAGCTCTGTTTGGTCTCCAACGGACGAGCGGGGCGGATTGCCCGGCTGGCCGACCGGCTGGGAGTGCCGTTCGTGGCCGGGGCGCTGAAACCGTTTTCGTTCGGATGTCGGCGGGCTCTGCGGAAACTGGGCCTTGCGCCGCCGGAGGCGGCCATGGTGGGCGACCAACTATTTGCCGATGTGCTGGCCGCCCGATGGGTCGGCATGAAAAGCATTCTGGTCCACCCAATCCATCCGGAAGATGAACCTTGGTTTACCCGAATGAAACGTCCTTTGGAACGCTGGCTGCTCCGGCAATTGGAAAAGAGAAGTTCCCCAGGGTAAAAATCTCCGAGGCCATCCGATGAATCCCTACATTGCCATCGCCCGGCCAGACCATTGGTTTAAGAACGTGTTTATGCTGCTGGGCGTCTTGTTGGCCTGGTTTTACTGGGCGTATCGGCCGCAAACGGAGGCCGATTTTTCGGTCGGGCGGATTCTTTTGGGGTTGGTGGCCACGTGTCTGGTGGCCTCGAGCAATTATGTACTGAATGAAATTTTAGATGCATCCCATGACCGACATCATCCGACGAAACGATTTCGCCCCATACCGGCTGGTCAGGTGAACCGAGGGATTGCCTACGTCGAATGGATTCTGTTAGGGGCGGCCGGGCTGGCTCTGGCCGCAGGGGTGAATCGGTTGTTCTTTGTGTCGGCTCTGATGTTGTGGCTGATGGGCCTGGTCTATAATGTGCCGCCGGTGCGGGCCAAAGAGTGGCCTTATCTGGATGTGCTGACGGAATCGGTCAATAACCCCATTCGGCTTTTGTTGGGGTGGTTTACCATCATCCCTCGGGAAATCCCGCCGATCTCGTTGGTGGTTGCCTACTGGATGGTCGGGGCCTTTTTCATGGCCAGCAAACGGTTTGCCGAGTACCGGACCATCGGCAACCCGCAGCAGGCCGGCGCCTACCGGGCCTCATTCAAACACTACACGGAGGAGAAACTTTTGATCAGTATGTTCTTTTATGCTACCGCAGCCGCCCTGTTTTTGGGTATTTTCATCATCCGGTACCATGTGGAACTGGTGCTCAGCGTGCCTCTGATCGCCGGGTTTTTCAGCTATTATCTGCGGATCGCCTTGAAACCGGATAGCCCGGTCCAACACCCGGAACGCCTCTACAGGGAATACGGCCTGATGGCGTATTTGGTGCTCTGTGTGGCGGTGTTTGTAGGGCTCATGTTTGTACGGATCGAGGTATTATACCAAATTTTCAACATCCCCAGCCCCGAAGTGCCTCCGCTATGGCAATGGTGAACTTTCAGCAAGGCAAAACGCTTTGGGTAACGAGTGCTCTGGGCGTCGTCCGAGATCGTCCCTTTTTCCGGGAATGCAGCGGCTTGCCGGCAGGAGATGAGGATTTAAGGTAGGTTCTCGATGGCCGGGTCAAATCGCAGAAAAACCGAGTCGGGGCGTTGGCGGCGGTGGCTGGACCGGGGTTGGCCGTATGCGGTGGCCGCCCTGGCCGGGTTGGCCGCGGGTTGGCCAAGTCTGCTCCGCCAGGAGATCGACGGGATCGACGAGGCGCAAAACCTTATGGGCGGCTGGTTTTTTGTCGATTTTTTGCATGATCTGCCGCTGGCGCACCCTTTAGAGTATGGATTTGAATACTATGCGCAGTATCCGGCCTTGGGGTTTGTCTTTTGGCCGCCGCTCTTTCATTTTGTCGAAGGACTGTTTTTCTTAGTTTTTGGGTTTAGTCTGGTAGTAGGCCAAGTGTGTCTGGCCAGTTATGCGGTGGGAGTGGGCTGTGGGGTGGTGGCCGTGGCGAAATCCAGGATGGGGTCGCTCTGGGCTGCTCTGACCGCCGGGTTGATCTTGACCGTGCCGCTTTTGGCCCAACTTCAAAATCAGATGCTTCTGGAAATCCCGGCCCTGGCCATGATGATGCTGCTGGTTTGGCTTTACGTGCGGATGATCGAGCGAGGCGGTTGGCAGGGATGGCAAGAGGCGGCTTTAGTGGCCCTGGCTGCCGCCGCAGCTATCTATACCAAACAGACCACTTTCTTCCTGCCGCTGGGTTTGGCGGTCCACATGAGTTTGGTGCGGCCGAGGCTTTGGCGAGATGGACGGAGTTGGTTGGCCGGGGGCTTGACTGTGCTCTTATGCCTGCCGCTGGCCTGGTTTACCTGGAAATACGGAGCAGCGAATTTGGCCCAGTCGGTGGGCAACCTGGGCAATATCTTTGTCCCGGCCCATCGGGTGGCGCCCCGGTGGAGCTGGGCCGGGTGGACGTATTACGTCCGAATTGCTCCAGAGGTGCTTGGCATCGGCTATTGGGTGCTGGCGGCCGGGGCAGTGGTCTGGATTATCCTGCGTCGGGAGTTCTGGGGCCGAAGTTTGCTTTGGTTGCTGCTGATCGGCGTGTGGTATTTGGTGTTTTCATTTTTCGATAACAAACAGCCGCGCTTTACGGCATTTGTACTTCCGTTTATTATTCTGTTGGGCATCGAATGGTTAGCCGAGCTTACCAGCGAACGACCCTCTTGGTGGACGGCGGCAGCGGCCGGGTTGGCCCTGGTGCTGGCTGTCCAAATGGTCCAGGCGGTTCGGCAACAGTATGTCGGCTTTTCAGGCATGGAGCCGATCGTCCGGCGGCTTCTGGAGGAAAATGGGCCGGGCCATATCGCCTACTTCGGGCATTATCGACAAATGTTCGTCCCCTTTGTCCGGGCCTACGATCCGGATCGGCAAATCTACGTTTTGCAAGGGGACGATATTACCGAAGACGCCGGCGACTTGCTCCGTGCATGTCGGGATTTTCGTGTGCGTTGGCTGCTGCTGGACGCCCCACGCACCGGTAAGGCCTTTGGCTCCGAACTGGAAGAAACCATTGCCTCCCATCGGGAGTTTCAGTTTATCCGGGAGGAGACCTTCGGCACGCCGCATTTTCAAGTTCCGCTTATGATCTATGAATATCTCGGTCCCGTGGCCGAGCAGATGAAACCCGTGCCCTTGCGAAGCGAAACCCTGGGTATTTATTACCGGTAACATGGTAGCCGAATAAAGCAACTCGCCTCTCTCATGGCGAGCTTAACCCAACATGTCATTCCCGCGAAAGCGGGAATCCAGAAAATATCTTCGAGTTGCCGCTTGCCCAGGAGGAACACCATAGCAGGCACAAAGAAGCCTGGATTCCTGCTTGCGCAGGAAGGACACATCGTGTATCCTCCCTTCGGCTAAAATGTTACTATGACCGATAAGCCCTTGGTACTCTGGATGAGCAATTTGCTTTTTCGGTGGGCAGGACGGCGATGATCCGGTGGTTTGAGAAGGCGAGACTGCGATCGCTTTGGCTGTTGGTGGCGATTTTGGCCCTGTCGGCCTTAGTGCGTCTTGGGCTGTTCTGGGCGTGGCGGACGGAGCCGATCCATCCAGGCGATGAGATGCATTATCATGAGCTGGCCCAAAGCCTGGTGGAAGGCCGGGGCTTTTACCTGGAAGGTCGGCTGTCGGCGATGCGTCCGCCGCTATATCCGGTGGTGGTGGCAGGGCTATATCATCTGTTTGGGGTAGGCAATTTCCAGGCGGTTCGGGCGATGCAGTGGCTCGTAGGGCTGGCAACGGCGGCTGGGGCGTTCGTGCTGGGCCGGATGCTCTACGATCGCCGCGTGGGACTGTGGGCCGCCGGACTGGTCGCTTTTTATCCGCCGCTAGTGGGGATCGCCGGTTTCCTTTATACGGAGACGCTGTTTGCCTTCTGGGTGGTTTGGCTTGGGGTGGCGATTGGTTGGGCGGTTTCGGGCCAAAGGGTATGGCGCTGGCTGCCGGTGGGAGTGCTGTTAGCGCTGGGCGCTTTGACCCGCAGTGTGCTTTGGCCGTTTGCACCGGTGTTGGCGGTGCTGGTGTTTTCATTGTGGCGGCAGGTAGGTGGGTTGCATCGGCTGGTAGGAGGGACTGTGCTACTGGCAAGTTTTGCCGCGGTGATTGCCCCCTGGTCCTGGCGGTGCAGCCAACTGGAACAAACGTTTATTGTCATCGACACGATCGGTGGCCGGAACCTGATGATGGGCAACTACGAACATACCCCGATGGATCGGGCCTGGGATGCCATCTCCGTGGAAGGAGAAAAGGCCTGGTATGCGGTGCTCCGGCGGGAGAATCCGGATTTTGGTACCTTGACTCAGGGTCAGCGGGACAAACTGGCCCTCCGTTATGGGATGCGTTATATGCTGGAGCATCCCGGTCAAACAGTGCAACGATGTATCGTGAAATTTTTTAACTTTTGGCAATTGGAACGCACCCTGGTGGCGGCGTTGGAGCGGGGATGGTTCGGCGGGTTGAGCCGGTCGGCGGTGTTGGCCTGGACGGTGGTGTTGTGCGGCACGTATGCAGGGGCGATGCTGTTAGCCCTGGCCGGTCTGATCCTTTGGCCGCCCGAAGACCGGCGTCCGATGATCGTGCTGGTGAGCCTGATCGGTTTTGTCTGCCTGGTGCATACGGTGGTGTTCGCCCATAGCCGATACCATCTGCCGCTAGCGCCGGTGGAACTGGTCTTTGCCGGTGCAGCGCTCAGCCACCTGACGAGGCAGAGCAGTACGACGGCCCACCCCCAGCCGAAATCTCCCTCCCCGGAACCCGAAGCTTCCTCAAAAGTGCAGACGGTGCTGGCAGGGAGGGCTGTGTCGGATGGATCGGAATCGCCGGAAAGGTTCGAGCCGCCCCATCGCCCCGGCCGATGGCAATATGCTCTGCTGGCTTTTTGCTGGCTGGTGCTGGTGGGCGGTTGGCTGTGGGAAATTCTTACGGTCGATTGGCCAAAGGTACAGAAAATCCTGGGCGGCTGATTGGGGATGGTCGGCCAAAAAAGGCAGTCAAAGAGCATGAGCCGCCAGCCGGATCAACCCACCATTTGCCAATTGTTGCATAGTCTGACGATTGGCGGGGCCGAGGTCTTGGCTGCGCAGTTGGCCCGGCAATTGGCCGATCGGTATCGATTTGTGTTCCTTTGTCTGGATGAGGTGGGCCGGGTGGGCGAACAGTTGCGGGCCGAGGGGTTCGAGGTGGTGTGTCTGGGCCGTCGGCCTGGGATTGATCTGAGGTGTATGGTTCGGTTGGCCCGGTGTTGGCGGCGGTATGAAGTGAAATTGGTCCATGCCCATCAATATACGCCGTTTTTTTATGCGGCCTGTGCCCGCGCGTGGCGTGGCCGGCCTCCGATCCTTTTTACCGAGCATGGCCGGTGGTATCCGGATTATCCTCGGCGGCGACGGATTGTATTTAATCGGCTGGTGCTCCGGGGGCGGGATCGGGTCAGTGCGGTTGGCCAGGCCGTGCGAGAGGCATTGGTCCGGAACGAAGGCATCCCTCGTCATCGCATCCGGGTGATTTACAATGGAGTGGATGTGGAGCGGTTTACGGCCAGGCCGGAGTGTCGGTTATCGGTTCGGCAGAGGCTGGGCCTCAGGGAAACGGATTTTGTGATCGTGCAGGTGGCCCGGCTGGATTATATGAAGGATCATATGACGGCCATTCGGACGATGGCCCGGCTGGTTCGGCAGGTGCCGGCGGCCAAATTGCTCTTGGTAGGAGATGGCCCCAAACGGGCTTTGATTCAGGCAGAAATCCAGGCCCAGAACTTAGAAGGTTCGGTCTGCCTGCTGGGCCAGCGGGAGGATGTGCCGGAACTGCTTGGGGCAGCCGATGTGGCCCTTTTGACTAGCCTGAGCGAAGGCATTCCGGTTACCCTGATTGAGGCGATGGCCGCTCAGTTGCCGGTGGTCGCCACCCGGGTAGGCGGCGTGCCGGAGGTGGTCCTGGACGGGCAGACGGGTCTGCTGGCGTCGGCAGGCGACGATGCGGCCCTGGCCGATTGCCTCCTCCGGTTGGCCAACCAGCCGGAACTCCGACGCCAGTTCGGCCAGGCCGGCCGACAACGGGCGGAAGCCCTATTCTGCCAACGCCTTATGCATCAGCAATATGCCGACTGTTTCGAGGAAATGCTTGGCTGAGCAGGCACTGGGCGGGAAGCCGGGCCTGCTAGTGTTTTCCGACGACTGGGGTCGGCATCCGTCCAGTTGCCAGCATCTGGTCCGCCGATTGCTGGGCCGGTATCCGGTCTGGTGGGTCAATACGATTGGGATGCGTCGGCCCCGGTTGGATTGGGCTACCTGCCGACGGGCATGGGAAAAGATATATACTTGGTTCGGCCCGAACACCTCTTGGGCTTCTCCCCGGGCCAAACTAGAAGGTGGTTTGGAAACGGCTGCCGCTTTGACGGTGCTCAGTCCCTGGATGTGGCCGTGGTTTTCCACCCCCCTGGATCGCCGGATCAACCGGGTGTTGCTTTTGCGGGCTTTGGAGCCGGTGGTTCGTCGCTGGCCGGGGCCGGTAGTGGGGGTAACCACATTGCCCATCGTGGCCGACCTGATGGGGGCGTTGCCGGTGGCTCGGTGGGTCTATTATTGTGTCGATGATTTCAGCCGCTGGCCGGGATTGGATCATCAGGCCATCGAAGCGATGGAACAGGAGGTGATTCGGCGGGCGGACCTTCTGATCGCAGCAAGCCAGAGGTTGCAGGATCGGCTGGGCACGTTCGGCCGATCAGCTCGGCTGCTCACCCATGGGGTGGAGCTGGAACATTGGCGGCCGAAAACGTCGGCAGAACCAGAGACCGTTGTGGCGGGGTTAGACCGGCTGGAGCGGCCCTGGATCGTGTTTTGGGGGCTGGTGGATCGGCGGATGGATGTGGACTGGCTTGCCCGATTGGCCGCCGATTTGGATCGGGGCTCCATCCTGCTGGTCGGGCCGACCGATGATCCGGATCCCCGTTTGATGGCGTTGGCCAGGGTGCACCTGGTGGGGCCGGTGGATTACCATCGGCTGCCCCGGTTGGCGCACCTGGCCGATGTACTGATCATGCCCTATGCGGACCTGCCGGTAACCCGGGCCATGCAACCGCTCAAACTGCTGGAATATCTGGCCACGGGCAAACCGGTGGTGGTGCGTCGGTTGCCTTCGACCCAGGCCTGGGCGGACGCCTTAGATGAGGCGGAAACGGCGGAGGAGTTTTCGGCTATGGTGCGGCGTCGATGGGCGGAAGGTCTGCCGGCCGATCAAGCCCAAGCCCGGCGTCGTTTGGAAGCGGAATCCTGGGAGGCCAAAGCCCAACTATTTGAACGGTGGATTCTGGAAGGACTGGGGCGATTGAGCGGAATGGAGTGATAATCCTATGTTCTCTCCCGCCGGGGATTCAAATGCACACCCTCTTCCCGCCGTGGGAGAGGGCTAGGGTGAGGAGGGTGGGAGGAAAGAGGTGTCATTCCTGCGAAAGCAGCAGTCCAGGCTTGTTTCCGCGTAGGCGGGAATTTAGGCAAGATAGAATTCGCGTAACATTTTAGCCGAATGACGGGCCGCGATGTGTCATTCCTGCGTAAGCAGGAATCCAGGTACCTTGTGCCTTCCAAATCCCCCTCACCCGGCTTGGCCGGTGGCCAAGCCGGCCTCTCCCGCCAGGGGAGAGGCGAATCGGAGTTCTCGAAAGACCATGGTTAACCCTGTGGGTAGGTACGAAAAACCGATTGTTTTCCATGTGCGGGTGGTGGCTGGGCGGGGCGGCGGCCCGGAAAAGACGATCCTCCGTTCGCCCCGGGGCCTGGCGCCGTATGGCTATCGGGGAATATGCGTATATCTGTATCCACCCGGCGACCCCGGGTTTTCCGAACTTCGACAAAAGGCGGCTCAGTTGGACGCCCCATTGCTGGGCATTCCGGACCGAGGACCCTGGGACCTCCGTGTCCTGGCAGCGGCCTACCAGATATGCCGCCGACTCCGACCGGCCATCTGGCAAGGCCATGACTATAAAACCAATTTGCTGGGGCTGCTGGTGAGCCGGGTCTGGCCGGTCCGGCTTGTCAGCATGGTGCACGGATGGACCGTAGAAGGCCGACGGATTCGGTTGTACTACCGGCTGGATCGGCTTTGGCTCCGATTTTACGAGCGGGTCATTTGCGTTTCGGAGGATTTGCGGGCGGAGTGCCTGCGATGGGGTGTCCGGCCGGAGCGGTGTGTGGTTATTGAGAATGCGATCGATCTGGAAGAATACAGACGGCAAGTTTCGCCCCCAGAGGCCAAACGCCGTTTGGGCTTGGACGAGGAAGCGTTGGTGGTGGGCAATGTGGGCCGATTATCGCCGGAAAAAGGGCTGGTGGAGTTAATCGAGGCGGTGGCCCAACTGCAGAGGCCCCCGGCTCTGGGCCAACCGGAAGCCCCGGCGGCCCGGCCTGAGTTCCGACCGGTGCATCTGGTCCTAGTGGGCGATGGGCCGCAGCGGCAGGAACTGGAGCACCTGGCCCGTCAGTACGGACTAGCCGACCGTGTCCATTTTGCCGGTTATCAGGCCGATCCCCGACCGTGGTACGAGGCGATGGATGTATTTGTGTCCAATAGTCTCCGGGAGGGGCTGCCCAATGTGCTCCTGGAGGCGATGGCGTTGGGAGTGCCGGTCCTGGCCACGCGGATTGCCGGGGTGTCTCGGTTGGTCGAGCCGGGCGTCAACGGCCTGCTCGTGGAACCGGGCGATCAGGCCAGGTTAACGGCCGCTCTGACTCGGATGTTGGCGGATGCGGAACTCCGCCGGCAACTGGCCGAAGCGGGTAGAAAGACCGTGGAAAGCCGATATAGTTTCCCGGCCCGGATGGCGAAGGTGGCCGCCGTGTATGAGGAACTGCTGGGCCGCGGCCGAGGTTCGTGGGCCATTCAGGAACCGCCGTCCCATTTGGCCCGTTCGGAGAGGATATAGGATGAGTGCTGGGCTGTGGGGATTCCGGATTCGGTTGGTCGAGCAGGCCGATTTGGCCGACCGAATGGCCGCCTGGTCCCAGTACGTGCACACTCGAGCAGAAGCCTCGCCGAGCCGATGGCCCGAGTGGCTCCGGGTCCTGGAACGGTCGATGGGCCATCGGCCCTATTGCCTGGAAGCAGTGGCCGAACCCGCTCAGGTTGCCGCCTGCCGGCCGGAGGCTCCCCCTGCTTCTCTATCGGAGCTAGACAGTGCGCTGAGGCCTGGCGCCGCCGGCCGCTCGGAGGACCACCTCGCTCCCGGCCTCTCCGGGCAAAACGAAACCCCAGAATCTGCCGGCCGACTGGTCGGGCTGTTGCCGTTGGCCGATGTCCGAAGTTGCCTTTTCGGACGCTTCCTGGTCGGTTTGCCGTATCTGAATGTCGGCGGCGTGCTGGCCGACAGGGCCGAGGTAGCCCATGCCCTGGTGGAAGAGGCGGCTCGGCTGGCCGATCGACTCAACGCCCGATACCTGGAACTCCGGCATGAAAAGCCGCTGGAACACCCCCGGCTTACGGAGCAGCTCACCAGCAAAGTGCACATGCGCTTGGCCCTGCCGTCAACGACCGAACAGCTTTGGAAAAGTTTTGATCCGAAGGTGCGGAACCAAGTGCGAAAAGGCCAACGGATGGAGCTTTCGGTCCATTGGGGCAGCCTGGATTTGCTGGAGGATTTCTACCGGGTTTTTGCCCACAATATGCGGGACCTGGGCACACCGGTGTTTCCGCGGCGGCTTTTCCAGGCCATTCTGGAGCAGTTCCCCAACGACGCCGAACTGTGTGTGGTGCGGATGGGCGGCAGGCCGGTGGCCGGGGCCTTGCTGGTCCACGGTCCGGGCATGACCGAAGTGCCCAGCGCCAGCTCCCTACGGAAATATAATCACACCTGTGCCAATATGCTGATGTATTGGCATCTGCTTAGCCGAGCAGTAGAGCGGGGCCAAACGGTCTTCGATTTCGGGCGATCCACCGTGGACAGCCCAACCTATCGATTCAAAAAACAGTGGGGCGCCCAACCGGCGGCGGCCGTCTGGCAGTATTATCTTCGGCATGGTAGTATTCAGCAGATGCGGCCGGAGTCAGGACGATTTCGGCTGGCCATCCAACTGTGGCGTCGGCTGCCGGTCTGGCTGACCCGGCTGCTAGGCCCCTGGATCGTCCGAGGCATTCCCTAAAGCGAAAGGGGTCTTGGATGGGCAGTATTTTGGTTACCGGCGGAGCGGGATTTATCGGCAGCCATTTCGTCCGCCAATGGTTGGCCGAAGAAGCCGACCACGTGGTCAATCTGGACAAACTTACCTATGCAGGCAACCTGGACAGCTTGGCCGACGTGCTTGACCATCCCCGGCATCATTTTGTCCAGGGCGATATTGCCGACAGCCGATTGGTCGGCCAATTGCTGGCGGAATATCAGGTGCGGGCTGTGGTCAACCTGGCCGCCGAAACCCATGTGGACCGATCCATCGACGGCCCGGCCGACTTCGTGCAGACGAATGTGGTTGGCACGTTTCGGCTTTTGGAGGCGACGTATCAATATTGGCGCAGTTTGCCGACGGATCGGCAGGCGGAATTCCGCTTCCTGCACGTTTCGACCGACGAAGTCTATGGGGCGTTGGGACCGACGGGCCGATTTACCGAAAAAACGCCCTATGCGCCCCGATCGCCCTATGCGGCCTCCAAGGCAGCAGGCGACCATTTTGTCCAGGCCTATTTCCATACGTTCGGACTGCCAGTGCTGGTTACACACTGTACGAATAATTACGGTCCGTACCAATTCCCCGAAAAGCTGATTCCGCTGATGATCCTCAATGCGGTGGAGGGGAAGCGGCTGCCGGTCTATGGCGACGGCCAGCAGGTGCGGGATTGGATTTACGTGGAAGACCATTGCCGGGCGCTTCGGATGGTGCTGGCCGGCGGCAGGCCGGGCCAAACCTATAACATCGGCGCCCAGTGTGAACGGACGAACCTAGAAGTGGTGCGGAACATTTGCTCCCTGGTCGATGAACTCCGCCCCGATTTGCCCCACCGACCCTGCGAGTCCCTGATTACCTTTGTGATCGACCGGCCCGGCCACGACCGCCGATACGCCATCGACCCCACTAAAATCCAGGAAGAATTGGGCTGGAAACCGAAGGTGGATTTCCACTCCGGCCTCCGCCGGACCGTCCAATGGTACCTGGAAAACACCGAGTGGGTCCAGCGGGTCAGCACGGGCAAATACCGGCGGGAGCGACTCGGCCTGCGCCAACAAGGAGGGTCGCTAGAAGGGAGCCGGTAGCCAGTCGAAGACGAAAGGGAGCCGGTAGCAGTGGTGACCGAAAGGGAGCCGGTAGCCAGTCGAAGACGAGAGGGAACTGGCAGGTGGGGCGTCGGGCATAGGGAGGACACATTGGCAACGGTTTGCTGGAAGCCGGTTTGTTGGAGTCTTGAGGATGGATGTGTTTTCGACGGCCATTCCGGAGGTGAAGTTGATTGTGCCCAGGCGGTTTGCGGACGCCCGGGGGTTTTTCTGCGAGTTGTATCATAAGGAGCGATTTGTCCGAGCGGGCATCGACGTGGAGTTTGTACAGGACAATTGTTCCGTATCACGCCACTCCGGCGTGGTGCGTGGATTTCATTATCAGATTCCGCCGGCGGCGCAGGCGAAGCTGATCTGGGTGGTTCGAGGGGCCATTTTCGACGTGGTGGTGGATTTGCGGCGAAGTTCGCCCACTTTCGGCCGCCATGTGGCCGTGGTGCTTTCAGCCGACGTAGGGCAGCAGCTTTTTGTGCCGGTGGGATTTGCCCATGGGTTTGCTGTACTGGAATCGGATACAGAAATTCATTATAAGACAAGCGCCTACTATAGTCCCGCCCATGAACGGGGCATCTTCTGGCGGGACCCTGCCTTGGGAATTGCCTGGCCCATCGGACCGGAAAAAGCGATCCTTTCGGAAAAGGACGCCCACCTGCCGCCCCTGGCCGAACAACCGGACCTTTTTCCGTAACCTAGGAGCTTCCGAACCTGCATCTTCGCAAAACCAAGGGACACCAACATGCCCGAAAACCAGGCAGTTTCGTGTCTCTCCCCTTTGCGAAGATCCCTAGGCTAGTTCGGGGCGCATACGGCAGCGGTCTCCTCCCTACGGTCTGCCTTTTCTTTTGCCTCTTTTTGGGGAGCCGACCCTTACCGTCCGAAACTTCTTGCTGCCTGTTTCCCTCCCAAGCCAAAGCGGGTTCCTTACCGGCGGGGCTCGGGGAGGGGGCTACAGCGGCTGAGGCTTCTACTGGGCTTTGCAAATCGTAGAGACCCGAAATTCCCCGGTTTTTTGGCCACACCGGTGTCCCTCGGGTTTGCAAAGCCCAATAGTTTACGGACGGAGTGCGGTCTTCCGGCCCTCCGGCGTTTTCGCCTCTCAGCCCCGCTATTCGCAACTTTTCCTATGGCGGTTCCCACCCGAAGAAGGCACATTTATTCATTTATGGATGGGCATACACCTGTCGGCCGCCCACCCAGGTCTGGAGCACCTGGATATCGGCCACTTCGTCCACCGGGCAGGTCAAGATGTCCCGATCCAGGACGATGAAGTCGGCCAGTTTGCCCGGTTCCAGGGAACCTTTCTGCTTTTCTTCAAAAGTAAGATAGGCGTTCTGGATGGTGTACAGGCGAATGGCTTGCTGGCGGTCGATACCCTGTTCCGGATGGAGGGGTTCATTTGTCCATCTAGGCAGCCGACGCAGCACGGTCCACATCCCCAGAAACGGATCATAGGAGTTGATGGACCGGCGGCGTCCGATCTTCTGCATGTGGTCCGAGCCGCCGCCCACGATCACCCCCTTTTCGAACAGGGTTTTGTAGGGCTGAAAATACCGGAGCCGATCCTGCCCAAAATGCGCTAGCAGCGTACTTCCGTCCATATAGAGCCAGATCGGCTGCATGTCGGCCACTACGCCCAGGCGAGCCATCAGCTCGATCGTATCGGCGGCCATGAAATTGGCGTGGCAAATGCAAGGTCGATGCTCTCGGACCGGAAAATCCTGCCGGTGGACCCGCTCATAGGCTTCCACCAAGGCGTGGACCGCCCCGTCGCCGACGGCATGAGCGGTCGGTTGCAACTGGTTGGCCATGGCCAGTTTAACGATCTGGTAGAGTTTTTCCGGTTCCAGGAAGATCATGCCTCGGTAATTCGGGTCGGTAATGCTGTAGATTTGGCTTACGCCCCAGGGCTGTCGCATGTAGGCGCTTCCGGTGAGCATACCGCCATCTAAATAAAATTTCAGCCCTCGGAGCCAAAGCCAGGGATTGTACTGGTGCAGCGGATGGGCGGCCACCCGACGGACGGTCTCGGCAATCTTTTCGATCGGCGCCTGGGCATCCACATAATAGGTCAAAAAGACCCGGCAGGTCAGTTCGCCGCGATCCAGCAGCCGTTTGTACAATTCGATGGAACCATCGCCGACGCCCCGGTCGGTTACACTGGTAATGCCCACCTCATTATAGGCCGTCAAGAGTCGGCGGAGCCACTCGGCCCGCTCTTCGCTGCTGGGTTGGCGGACGGAGCTAGTGGCTTTGATAAACCGGCCGCAACTCCGCAAAATGCCGGTGGGTTCGCCGGTTTGCGGGTCCCGCTCAATAAAGCCGGGTTTGCCGTCGGTGATCTGAAAATTGCGGTCGATCCCGCACCGTTTCAAGGCCAGGCTGTTGAGCGAGGCATCCGGCCCGGTGCTAAAAACGACCGGATGGTTCGGCGCCGCCTGATCCAATTCCTGCCGCGTCGGGTACCGCCGCTCTCGAAGTCGGGTGATGAACACCTGCCGGATGACGATCCACTGGCCCGGCGGCAATACGGCGGCCCGCTTCCGCACATAGTCCAATACATCGGCAATACTGTCCATCGGCGGGATTTCATGGTCGAACTCATAGACGGCGGCGCCCGGCGGATGGCTATGGGAGTCGATTAGTCCCGGCATCACCGTCCGGCCGCCAAGGTCGATTCGGCGCACCTTCGGCCCCGCCTGCCGGAGCACCTCCTCCAGGGCGCCGGTGGCCAGAATCCGCTCGCCCCGAACGGCCATGGCCTGGACGATCCGAAACTGCGGATCCACCGTGATGATCTTGGCATTGTGGAAGACAAGGGTTTCAGGTTCGGCACCAGATGGTTTCTCCTCAGTCCGATTCTCTCCATTGGGAGCAGGGGTGGGGCTAGTGGATGGTTGGGGGGCCGGTTCTTGCGAGGCGGCCAAAGCAGGTTGCATCTGGAACTCCGCCCCCACCCAAAAGCTCAGACCCATCATCCCACAGAAAACCACCCCGACGCCAGCGTCCAAAAGAACCCATAGGCTCCGGAAAGTAAACCGGTTCCGCCGCATAGCAAGTCCTCCTGAAAAAAAGCACTTGCGAAAGCACAAACAGACATCGTCCCTTCGAGAGTAAAAATCGTGGAAGGGATAGGTGGCCCTGCGGGAGGGGGATCGTAGTTTTTCTGGCTGGAAGTGGGCTTTGGCCCCCGGAAGCGGGAGTCCGAGCCGTGCAGCCTACCAGGGCTTGCGCGAACGGGACCTCCGCACTGCCAGGAGGGGATTATTTGAGTTTATTTTCGAACCAGACCGGGCCGCCCCATTTGCCGGTTACCACAAGGTCCAGGTCGCCGTCGCCGTCCAGATCGACCACCGGGATATTCATCCCGGAGCCGATCCCTTGGTTATAGGAGATGGTATGCCGGATCCACTGGGGCGGCTGGTCTTTTTCTCGTTTCAGTTCGTACCAATAAACACACAGCGGATCAAACGCTCCGGGGTCGCCGCCGTTATGGGCAAAGAACCGTTTACCGGTAACTAGGTCCAGGTCGCCGTCGCCGTCTAGATCGGCCAGGGCCAAGCTATGGGCCTGGGTCCAGGACTTGTCAATGACATGCTGTTTCCAGGAGATTTGATCGCCCTCCCGGACCTGCTGGTACCAGAAGATGCCGTACCGGTGGGCCGAACTGGTGACGATATCGTTTAGGCCATCGGCGTTGACATCATAGACGAGGATTTGGGGGGTATGTTCGATTTTGCCGTCCGGGCCGCCCAGGGCCAGGGGATGTTTTTTCCACTGGCCTTTTCTGGGATCGGCCGGTGCTTCGTACCAGGCGTCGGGGCGGAGGATGTCGGGCCGACCATCGCCATTAATATCACCGACGCCGCCGCCGAAATTGAGCTTCTCCTCCGACACAAGCCGGACCACATAGCCTTGTTTGCCGTCCGGCCCCTTGACCAAATCGTACCAAACGGTTCGCTGGACATGGGGGAGGATTTCCAGCGGTTTGCCGTCGCCGTCGATGTCCACCAGATCGCCGCATTCGAAGTTACCGTTTTCTTCGATGACCGCTTCCGGCCACAGTTTGCCGTCGGTGCCGACATTTCGATACCAGGTGCAGCGTTTTTCATGCCAGGTGCAGGAGACCACATCCAGCCGCCCGTCGCCATCGACATCGACGGCCAGATTCATGAAATCGTGGCAATAGCCTTTGCCTTCGTCGTTCACGTCGGAGAAGATTTCCCGGACCTTGACGGCTTTCCAATCGGGGGCCAGATACAGATAGGGGCCGGCAATGATGTCCAGTTTGCCGTCGCCGTTGAAATCGCCTACGGCGCAGGCTTCGCTCCGGTAGTTGCCTACCCGATGCATGACGAACTTCACCTTGGTAGGCGGTTCTTTTTCCTGGGCAGAGGGCGTTTGCGGCTCAGCAGCCCACACTACACCAGCCATCCCCATCACCATCAGACTACCCATCACCCATCGCATCGCTCGTTCTCCTTGTGGAAAAAGGGACCAAGGAAAAACCTCCGGAGCCGAGTTTGTATTTTATTTTACCGCGGGGAAAACTTTTACCGCCAGAGCTCGTGAGAAAACTTCCGATGCCGAACTCCTAACCCCAAAGCACCGAGCTGGCTTGCCTATCCCTCTGCTGAAGCCGTTACCTGGCCGGGATCTCGACGCCTGGCGAAAGAACAAATACTCATTCCACAAAAAGTATTGATAAACTGCCAGAGAGTAAGAGTGAAGAGAAAAACCGAGGAAAAGCCAAAAGAAAAGCGGCGCTGTCTCCGGAACAATTCTAGAGTTGCCGATGCCCTGCTCACCGGAAAGCCGGAACGGTTTGCTTGGGAATGGGAACGCCGATTCTTTGGCAATGGCCACGCCCAGCTTTTGCCCAGGGAGCGAAGGGGGACTTTTTAGCTGAGTCGGCCGGGAAGCAATGCTTTGGCCCCGGGACTAACCGGCCGAACATCCCGGATCCTGGCCCGCTCCACCCCGGAGCCAATCCGGATGGCCTCCCGGGTGTGGTCCACCGTCAGATTACCGGCCTGATCCCGAATCTCTAGCCGGATATAGATCCGATCCGGTACATGGGCCGGTACCTTCCAGAGATATTGCCCGGTGTTTTCTAGCTCTGTGGCAATCGGGGTCCAACTACCGCCAGCGCCGGTAGGACTATAAAAGAGCGAGATGGGGCGCTGGGCCAGATAGCGATCTGCCGCCTCCCATCGAACTAGGAGCTGGGCCTCTTGATCGGTCTGGATGGGTTCGACGGCCAGAATCCGGCCTGTAGGCCGGGTCCAATCCACCCCGATCCAGACATCGGGCATTTCACCTGGCTGCGGCCCAGAAGTCGGACTGCGCGGATCTGATGAGACCAGCACCCGGAATCCATAGATGCCTTCTTCCGGGACCGAGACGATCATGGGACTCCGGCCATCCGTATCGGGTCCCCAACATTGCCAGGTTCGACCGCCGTCTCGGGTGGCCCAGAGTTCGACCCGGCCGGGCGGCGTGGTACCGGCCACTTCATACTCCAACTCAAAAATCCGGGCATTCACCATCCGAATCGTCCCTTCCGAAGGCCCGGAAGCAATCGGGTTCTCCGAGGCCTGGAGCGGAGAAGCGCCTGGTTTAAGGGGGGCAGCCGGGGAAACAGGCGCGGGCTTGACGGCTGTGGCAGCCGGTTTGGCCGACGCTTCCGGCGATTCACCTGCCTGGGAGCCGGCTTTGGGAGGAGGGGAATTCGGTTGGCCGGAGGGGGCAGCCGGTTTCGACTGGGAGGCACCGGCTGAAGCATTCCCGGGCGGGGCACCAGAGCCAGCTTGGGCCAAGCCAGCAGTGCCAGAATCGGAACTCCGGCTAGAAGGTGGGGTTTTCCCTGAAAGGCTGGATGTTCCAGAAGGGGGGGTTCTTTCAGAACCGGAGGTACTGCCGGAAGGGGGAGTACTTCCCGACGCCGATTTGGCCCCAGACCCAGAAGGCGAACTACCCTCAGAAAGGGATTTTTCCCCAGAAGGTGGGGAATTCGCAGCACCAGAAGAAGGAGAATTGGCAGATGGCGGAGGACTCCCAGAAGGAGTTGCTCCTTCATTAGAGGAACTCTTGGTCACCCGATTAGGGGGAATGGCCTCAGGTCCCCCCATACCAGAGGGGTGGTTCGTCCTCAATCGGGGTGATTGTTCGGGGTTGGTACCCTGCTGGTCTGCACCCGGCGAAGAAAATTGATGCTGGACTGGGGGATACAAGGGGCTGTTCAGTGGTCGGGCATTGGCTTGGGAGTAGGGTGCTTCGGCACCTCCCCCGGCCGGCAAGCCGCCCGGTGCCCCCTGAGCTGAGGAAGGTAAAATCCCTCCAATCGGCTTGTTCTCGCCCAGCGCCCCTGGACCCGACCATGTTGGACTTTCTCTTCCCTGCCCCGGCAAACTTCCCTGCACTGGCAAACCCCCGGAAGGAGAATCGGACAACAAGGGGTGACCGGGCACTTCTCGCCGAGTGGCCCGCCATTGGTCCTGCAAAAGATTTCCGGGAGGATTTAAGGAAGCCATGGTCGGCGGGAGAGGGTTTTGGACCTGGGCATGGGCGACGGCCCAATTACCGGCGGCATCGGTGACTTCGGCCCGAAGTTCCACTCGGAGTGCCCCTGCCGGGGGGTTCCATGGCATCTGGCCTTCTTGGCCTTCCGGGATGGCTTGCAGTTGGGCAGCCTCCATCGGGAACGGTTGCCAAGGCCCATCCGGAGCCGTCCGATAGGTGATCCGGAGCGTTTCCGGCCGAAGGGACCGGTCGGTCATCTTCCACCGAATGATAACCGGAGCAGAAGAGCCCGAGGAACTGGGTTCCACGGCCAGGGCCAGGACCGGTGGAGTAAGATCGACCAGCACCCGCATTTCTGGACGAGGCGGCCCCTGGGGCCGAACCCGTCCTGCCCGATCCACCGTCCGCACCAAAAACCAATATTCTCCTTCTCCGGTGGTACGGACCAGAAACTGACCATCGGTGGGCCGAACACGCTGGTACAACTGCCACTGCCGCCCCCGGTCGGTAGAAACATACAACTGCACTTCTACGGCCTGTTGGGAGGACTCTTGAGCGGGGACCAGATGAAAAGGGATGGCAAAGAGAGTCTGGCGGGTAACGATCGGCTGGGGGAGGTCTTCGGAAGTGGCCCAACCTGTCCCGGCCCCCATCGGCATTTGGGTGGGCCAATGGCCTGGTTCATACGGAGGCCCACCCCCCGGTGGTACACCTCCTAGGGTCAGGCCTGCTACCAGAAGGGCCAGAAATCCGAACAGAAGGGTAGCCGGATATTTCATGCTATGCCTCCCATTTCTGGGCAATTCCCCCTAAAAAGGGTGAGACGGAGGGGGAAGCATCTCCTCTCCGGCTCTCCCCCTGGGGGCTTTTCCAATCAGGGGGCAGGGTAGAGTATCTCCCCCTTCCGATCGTATCGGATGTATCGAGAGAAAGACTTAAAACAGAAAAAACGATTAGAGAAAATAGATAAAACAGAAAAAATAGCAAAAATTTGCCCGGCGTCGTTCTCGGAATGCCGGTGCTCCAACTAGCCGGGCAACCCCTTCCGCCGTACTATTTCCCCGGAATCGGAAGACCTGGAAACCATTTCTCAAGGAGGGAGGTAACATTTTTGCCGAAGGTGGGACTCTATGTCTCACTGCTGCGGAAGCAGCAGTCCAGGCTGCTTTGTGTCTGCGACGGTCTTCCTCCTGGCCAAGTAGGAACATTGGGATATTTTCTGGACTGCCGCTTGCGCGGCAGTGCCACCCTGGATTTAGCCCGGCTGGGGAGAGGCGATTGGCTTCATTCGGCTAAGTGGAGTGTATTCACCGGAAGTAATTACTTTGACTGTATCTCCCCCTCCGGCCCCTACCAGTTGGAGGGGCTAATCGGATCGAATTTTCGCCGGGGAATAGACGCACTCAATGTGAGTTTAGGTAGTTTGGACAATCTAGATAAATTCTGGCTAGAATAAAAACCGACCGGACTGGATTCCCTGCTTAAACTGTTTCCCCAGCCCAGCCCCCCTCCCTTGGGAGGAGCCAGCCGGGTAGATACAGTCAAATTACCACAATCTGTCAGGTTCGTGCCGATTTTTACCCTCTATAAATTGGAGGGGCCTGGCCGGGTGGATACAGTCAAACTAAATAAGTTCCATCGCTCTGGTTTCTGGACCGCCGCTTTTGGGGGAATGGCATCTTCCCCTTTGGCCGGAATGATATCTTCCCCATTGCCCGGAAGGGCACTTTTTGGGGAGAATTGAGGAAGGCCGCGGCCAACCTAGGGTGTTGCGGGCGCAGAGCGGTGTTGATCCAGGGTTTGGAGAATGGTGGTTACCAATTGATTGAGGCCTTGGCCGGTGGCGGCGGAAATCAGCAGGACATCTCGGCCCAGATGCTCGGCTAATTGCTGGCGGACCTCCGCAGCGCCGGGCAGGTCGGCTTTGGTAACCACGACGATTTCCGGCCGTTGGGCCAGTTGGGGATCAAAGGCTTCCAACTCATGGCGGATGGTCTGGTAATTTTCCAGCGGCTGGGTGCCATCGTAGGGATGGGGTTCTACAAGATGGACGAGGATCCCGGCCCGTTGGATATGGCGGAGAAAGTCATGGCCCAGCCCCGCCCCGGCGTGAGCACCTTCGATCAGGCCGGGCAAATCCGCCAGCACAAACGAACGGTCCATGCCGACCTGCACCAGACCGAGATGGGGGTATTTGGTGGTGAACGGATAAGAGGCGATTTTGGGCCGGGCCCGGCTCAACCGGCTCAGCAGAGTGCTTTTTCCGGCGTTGGGTTTGCCTACCAGGCCGACATCAGCGATCAGTTTCAGTTCCAGACGCAGTCGGCGTGCTTCGCCGGGCTGGCCGAGGGTGCGTTGGCGTGGGGCGCGGTTGGTAGGGGATTTGAACGAGGCGTTGCCTTTGCCCCCCTTGCCGCCACGGGCCACGACGACCTGATCGCCCGGCCGAGCGAGGTCTTTTAACACGAAATTTTGATCGGCATCATAGACGATCGTGCCGGGCGGGACAGGGATGATCAGATCTTGGCCGCTGGCGCCGTGGCAGTTGGAACCTTTGCCATGCTGGCCCCTGGGGGCGCGCCAATGTTTGCGATGGAGTAGTGGGGCCAGACTATGGACATCTTCCTGGGCCTGGAGGATCACACTGCCGCCGTCGCCGCCGTCGCCGCCGTCGGGGCCTCCACAGGGAACGAACTTTTCCCGGCGGAAGCTAATACAGCCGTCGCCGCCCCGGCCTCCTTCCACGTAGATTTCGACTTCATCGACGAACATGGCTCGGTCAGTTGACCGAGTCCACCACGTTGACGCGCCGGCCGCCTCGGTCGAACATCACATAGCCGTCGCGGAGGGCAAACAGGGTAAAATCTCGGCCCATCCCGACATTTCGGCCGGGGATGAACTTGGTCCCTACTTGCCGAACCAGAATATACCCGGCACGGACAAACTCCCCACCAAACTTCTTAACCCCCCTGTATTTGGGGTTTGAATCCCGACCGTTTCTACTAGAACCCTGACCTTTTTTATGGGCCATCGCCGATCCTTTCTCATTGGAAACTTAATGTTTACCTAATTTTTGAGTTTACCTTTTGCCCTTTCGGGGCACCTGCCAATGGGGAAATATCCTAAATGGTAAAATCTTGGAGTTTAAAACGCACACCCCCAAAGAGGGGGGGTGTGCAGGGTCGATAAACCAAAAAGCGTGGAAAATAGCAAAATTCGCCGGGAGGATACCCAACGGAAAAAAAACATCTGCCTCGTGGGGCTATCGGACCTCAAAAAATTATTCATATCCTGTTTCATTTGTTTCGTCAAGCCTCTGTAGCGAGGGTAAAGAAGAGGCCTTTTTCCTGAGAGTCCCCCAAGAAACAAAATGATCAAAATGTTTTAGCCCTTCCGGGAAAAGGCGGTCAACCAATAAGTCGGCAAAACGGAAAAGATTCCGGTGGCACGGCGGCCGGATCCTATGCAGACGTAGGGAAAAGGTGCTCCGCCCCCTTCACTCCCGCTAATGTATTACTTGCTCCCCAAAGTCCCCAAATAAGAGCCGAGGCGGACGCTCGGTTGGTTCAGGCCCCCGAGGGGATGCCCTTCCTCCAAAGTCCCGGCGATTACAGGAGAGATCGATCGCTCTGCTTGACCGATCAACTTGGGGGAGAAATTTTTTCCAAAGTGCCGGCAACTTCCGGCCGTTACGGGGCCAGTTGGAGGATGCGGAAGTTGTCGAAGCGGATCCAATGCTCGGCGTTGGCAGGTCCGTTGTAGCATTGGATGCTTACCATATCGTCCTGGCTGCGGGGGAGTTTGCCTTCGGCGGCGGTTTGAAACTCACCTTGGCCCGCAGGGCGATATTGGGCCAGGTATTTTTCCCCGTCCAGGACCAAGCGGAGATCGACGGCCTGGGTCTGGGTGGGTTTTCGGCCGGGAATGATGTAGGTTTTCCCGTCGATATTCTCATGCACCAGCTTGAAAACCGGTTTATCCTGGTGGTACCAGGTGATGCCGGCCTGTTCGTACTGGTTGGTGGGTTTGGTCGTAAAGGTCACGGTTACTTCGATGGCGACTTTGCCCAGGCCGGGTTCAGGGGCTTTGCGGCGGAGGGCATTTTTGACGGTGGCCGCAACGCCCGGCTCGACCCGGATTTCCAAAGCCCCGTCCCGAATTCGCCAGGTATTCGGGTCTTCTCGGAGCCAGGACCAGCCCTCGGCCAATTTGCCTTCAAAGGTATCCTCAAACAATATCTTCGATTCTGCCGGTTTTGCGGGAGGGGGCTGAGATGGGACAGCTTTTGGCTCGGCAGCCCAACCCCACGACACCCCTAGCCCAACAACGACTACCAAGGAAAAAGCACGTCTCATAGCACCTCTCCCAAATGCCCCTGGGTGGGAAAAATAGGTTTTGGGTCACATTTCAGCCGAGAGGGGAGGAGTCCGGTTCACATTGCCGTGTATGCAGGAATTGAAGAGGCATTGTGCGGCCGAAATCCTCCTGCCCCGGCCAACCTGTCGGTTGGCCGGCCTCTCGACGGCCAGGTGAGAGGCCAGGTAATTCATTCGGCTAAAATGTTACGAAGGAAGTTTTGGCAGGATTGTTCGGCGGGTAGTTTTTGTAGTTTACCACAGCCAGGGCCAAAAAACCAGGGGGGAACTCGTCCGTTGGGGATTGGCAGGGGGGCGACGGAATGAACACGGATCGGCTTTGCAGCTTCGGAGTTTTCGTTTCGGCCCAGCAGTTTTCGCCATTACCGGCCGGAGCGGGCGGAGACATCGTAGGCAAACAGGGTGTCGTCATGGCGCAGATAGAGTCGGCCGCCGCAGACGACCGGATGTGCCCAGGAGGGGCCTTCGCCGCCGGAAGGTAAAGTAAACTGACTGACTACTTCCAGCTTTTCCGGGTTGGGCCGAACCAGAGCCACCTGGCGCTGTTCGCTCAGGCAATAGAGCAAGCCGTCGGCCCAGGTCAGCGAACCTTTGCGCACGGTGCGGTCTTTCCAACGGGCTTTGCCGGTCTTCCAGTCCAGGCAGACGAACGGCCCGCCGTAGGCCGATCCATACAAAAATCCATCAACCAGCACCACGCCCCCGTGGTGGTTATCCAGTTCCTTGGAGTCCCAGACCTTTTCGACCCGCACCTTTTTCCCCTGGACGATGAGTTTCAGCAGGACCGAGCCGGCCCCGTAGCCGGTGCTAAAGAAAATATGTCCTTCATGATAAATCGGCGTAAATGCATTGACATCCCAGGCGGTTTTATGCGGGTAGGTGAAGAGGATTTGTCCGGTGTCGGCATCGACGGCCAGCAGGCCTTTTTGGTTCATCGTTAAGATCATGCGGATGCCCTGATGGCTGACCAGGGTAGGGGAGGCGTAGCTGGCCTGGCAGCCGGCGCTGGGCGAGGCCCAAATCACTTTACCTGTATTTTTATTCAGTGCTACCACGGCAGCTTTCTTTCCCCCGGGACAGCAAATGAGCCGATCGCCGTCGATCAGCACCGACTCCGCCAAGGCCCAGGTGGGAGTTTCTCCCTCGAACTCTTTGAGGATATTCATCCGCCAGATGGGTTTTCCGGTCCCGGCTTCCAGACAGATCACCTCGCCTAAGGGACTTTCGTGATACAGGCGGCCTTTGTCGTAGGTGGGGGTGCCACGGGTGCCAGGATAGTCTCGGGTCCAGGCCGGCCCATTAGCCTGCTGCCAGCGGATTTTGCCCTCTAGATCCAAGGCGGTGATGACGGTTTGGTCCTTGATGTTTCCGGCGGTGAAGATGAGGCCTTCGCCGAGGGTAACACTGGAATAGCCATGGCCGATCCCTTTGGCCGACCAGAGGAGTTTCGGCCCCTCTTTGGGCCATTGGCGCAGCAATCCGGTATCTGGAGAGCGGTTATGGCCGTCCAACCCGTGAAAACGAGGCCAACTGGGCACCCCGGCCGTCTGCCCCGAAGAGGCCGAAACGCTCGGCAGGGGGCCGATCTCCTGGCCCTCCTGAACGGCTTGTTGCCCCTCGGACGAACCGGCCGCCCAGTGGAAGGCCTGCTCCTCTGCCGGGCCGAAGGCAGTGTCCTGGGGAAGGCCACAACCAACCCAACTGAACAGGAGAAGCCCACCGAAACGTGTTACAATGTGCATATGCCCTCTCCTTTTCCACCAAATCCACAGAGCCCTCTGGAATATCCGAAATGCTTTGCCATCCCCGGGTGCGAAGGTTCTTCTAAGAGGCTGTCCCGAAATGGGTAGTCGGGCGGCGGCCCGGACCGTGGTCAAACCCTTCCGATTGACCCAGGTGCCCGGGTTATGGGGGTTTTGGCAGTCTGGGAGCCGCCGGTGGGTAGTCCATCTGGCTAAAAACGGAATTTGGGGTCAGCCTTTAAATTTTGGCTTCGGGAGGGACGGTTGTCAATACGGGGGACGGCTGACTTATCCCCAGTTTTTTCGTGGGGCGGGAAAAAATAGGCGGTCCCTCCGAAGTGCTTTTGTGGTATAAAGTTAGGTATGTTTATGTCTAACT
>Ga0209017_10000704_pt1 | contig 30882 bp, 24 predicted proteins | sample YNPBryunderm2012_FD_185812 | JGI IMG/M metagenome (GOLD analysis project Ga0209017, IMG submission 185812) | Anoxygenic and chlorotrophic microbial mat microbial communities from Yellowstone National Park, USA - YNP Bryant MS undermat 2012... ...
TCAGTTTTGGTCGGCTTATTTCCAACAGGTGCAAGGGCTGTTGGGACCGTGAGTCAACGTCCAAACAAGGCTGAATTGGTTTCTGGAGCGGGTAGAAACCGAGAAGACGCAATCGTCCGGCGCAGGAAAGCATCGAGCAGTCCTTTCCCAGCGTGTGGGTCACAAGTGGCCTGAAGACAATGCACTTGCGTGCCGTAGCTCGGAAGCGACCGGCTCCGGTTAAGGCCAATCCCCATTCTGGCCCAAGCCCCCGGCCGCAAACCTCAACCGGCTCGAGAGCCAGCAGAGAAATACGAACTGCGGCACACTCCTGCGACTTTCCAGCTCAACCGGATTTACGCCGGGCAGATTGGTCGCAAACGGCTCATACGCGTGGCCGAAGGATCCGGCTTGGCACTTTTCCGCCCAAATCCGGCAGAAGAATCGCGACTTTCGTTACCAGCAGTGGTATACGCGGTATTTCCAATGGCTCCGCCGGAACCTGCCGCGGTGACAAACACTGACTTCCAAGGCACTCGAATCCACAGCGACACTGCTGGTTTCTAAGGCCGGGTTAGAAGGAACGGCGATTAGGTGAACGAGGTGTCCTTGCCCTTTCTGAATCTAACGCTTGTGGCGACGCCGGGATGTTTTCCCGAGACCTCGCCCGGGACGATGGATTCGGTCGAAAATCGGTCTTGGCGACCCATGTGGGACTGAGATGTTTGCCTTGCCTTCCTGGACAGTAGGCAGCCTGATTTCGGCCCAATGAGCAGTACGGCCTGTGGGCGAGTGGTTTGGGTCCCTCTTTCGTTAAGTTAACGCCGCGGGCAGTGGGCCTTGGCGCATGGGGAACGGCTCCGCGGGGCAGGGCCGAGACGCTTCAGGTGCAGCTGGATGGGTCGGGCGTGGGGCTGGCTGGGGTTTCGGCTTTGGCGTTTTCCAAGCGCTGCAGATCCTCCGCCAGGAATTGGGTGACGTCTTTGAAGCGGGCTTCGTTGGCGGGGTTAAGTTGCATGAGGGTTTTGTGGGCTTCGAGGCTGGTGCGCGCCAATTCGGCCCGGTCGGTAGGGGTCTGGCCCAAGGGCGACTCGGTGGCCGGTGCTGGAGCGGGCTCGGCATTGGGGGCTTGGACGATGCGGAGCAGTTGGCAGACGCCGAGGTTTTCCAACAATTGGACGATGCGTGGGGAAGGGTTGAGCAGGTCGACTCCGGCGTCCGGATCGCCGCTCTGGTGGAGTTTGACCCCCAAGCCGCACAGCAGCCCCAGGAAGGTGCTGTCCAGGAGCACACACTGGCTGAGGTCCACGACGAATCGGCGGTAGCCCTTGGCGTGGAGCTGATGGAGCAGTCTTTTGAAATCGGGGGCCACTGTGAAGTTGGCGTGGCCGGTGATACGCAGCCAGACCCTCGGGCCGTCCACGAAGACCATGACTTTCGCCTTGGGCAGGCTCATACGATGTCTGTTGCGTGAGAGCCGACCGGGCGCGGTTGTGGGCGGCCGATGATGCGGACTAAGAGCAGTTGCAGCAGCAGGGTGGGGTCCAATCCGCTGCCCACCAGCGCCCGGTTACCGTCGAGCAATTCTTTCATCGCCCGGATGAGCTCGGTCCTTGAGTAGTTTCGGGTGTCGCGCAAGGCTTTGTGCAGCACGAAGGGATGCAGGGCCAGGGGGTTGATGTGGCGTTGGGTGGGAAACCACTGGGCCGGCAGTTTTTCCAATCGCTTTTTGAAGGCGGCGTAGTCGAGGCTCGGCTGGACCCAGCCCTGGGCAACGAATTCCCCGGCCAGCAGCATGGTGCGGAGCTTGCTGACCAAGCCATAGAGGAGGCCCAGGCCGGCGCGATCGCGTTCCCCGGCCAGGCTGCGTCGTTCGTCGTCCAGGCAGCGGAGGGCACGGGGCAGGTCCCGTGCGCCCAAGGCGTCAGCGAGCGCGAAGGCCTGGGCGGTGCGGTGGTGGACGCAAATGGTGGCGACGTCTTCGGTTTGGATACGCTTGCGGGGGGCCACGTACAACTGGAGTTTTTCCAGCTCGCTCCCCAGCAGGCGGGCCGACGGCCCGGCGCTGGTGACCAGTTGGGCCAGGGCGTCTTCGTCGATTTCGTAACCTGCCTCTCGGAGGCGATTGCGTGCCCACAAGGCGGCCTGCTCGGCCCAGTCGCGGTCCTCGGGGGACCACCCGCCGCAGGATTCCACTTTCCCGATTTCGGTGAGGGTCTTGTAGAAGGTGCGGCGTCGATCCACCTTGGTGGCGCTGATAAGCAGACGCATTTGGCGCCAATCCAGTCGCCGCAACTCCTCGGCCAGCCGGCTCAGGGCCTCGGTGACCGTGGGGGAGTCGCCGGGCCGCTCGCTGCCCAGAAAGGAGCAATCCCGCAGCCAGATCACCTTGATGGATCCTGGCAAGGGCAGTGTCTGGAGAGACTCCTGCAGGCGTTCCAAGACGGCCAGTGCCTCGGCCACGGAGCCGGCCGCGCCGTCCAAGATTTCATCCGTCAACTGTTGTCCTCCACCCCACTGCTGGAAAAGCCGCCGGGCCCGTTCCTTAACGGCCAATTCGTCCTCGCCACAGACGAGGACCACGGGAGCGTCCGCAGGCGCGACAGAAGACATGGGATGGCGGAGAGAAAGGCGGGCGAGGTCGAGGCTTTAGTCGGGCTCGTCTTGTTCGTTGATCCGCTGCAGGTGCTCGCTCATGTCCTCCATTTGATCGAAGAGGCTTTGCGTGACGTACATGGGGGCTTTGAGGGCGACGGCCAGGGCCAGACAATCGCTGGGCCGGGCGTCCACTTCCACGAGTTTTCGCCCGAGTTCATTCTCTTGTTGCAGGATCAGGCGGGCGTAAAAGGTTTGGTGCTTGAGCTCTGTGATCACGATGCGTTCCACTTGAATGCCGAAGCCCTTGAAGATGCTCAGCATCAGGTGATGGGTCAGGGGTCGCTCCGGAACCCGTTGGTGGATGAAGTCACTGATGGTTTTGCCCATCCAGGGGTCCACATTGATGATAAACACCTTCTCCTCGTTGCCGATGAAGAGAGCGCACCCGCTTTGGTTGGGCCAAAGGCCGCGGATTTGCACTGGTACGACCCCGTGCTTCATGGCCTCAACGTAGGCCGTTTGGCCCGGAAAAACAAGCCCTGCCCATGGCTTCTGCGGTCTTGGGCTTGCTGCCTGGTTCGGAGCCTCCTTCGTCTGTGGGAAGGCCTGCAGCAAAAGGCCTTGCCGGCACAAAAGCGGTCGGCGCAGGGCCTTTCACGGGGGTGAGACTGGGCCACCGTTCCATTGCCCTGCTGCACAAGCCCGGGTGAGAATCAGGTGCAGCCCGGCCAGCGGAGGCTTGTAAGCCCGGCTCTTTTGAGCTACCGCAAGACCTGTGAGTTCAACCCACCCACGGAAGAATGGCCTCGAGCGCCGCAGGTTTCTTCGGTACACCGGTCTTCTCATTGTCGGTTTGGCGTTTGGCCGATTGCGAGCCGTGGCCGGGCCGTTCACCCGGGAGGATTTCGAGAACCTGGTACCGGCGGACAAGAAACTGGATCCGGCTTGGGTAAAGTCGTTGCTCGAGCGTGGCAGCCGCACGGTTTATCGGTGGCCGGAATCGCGGCTCATTGGCCTGCCCATTGGCGGCCTCTGCGCGGGGCAGCTTTATCTCGGCGGTGACGGCAGGCTCTGGCACTGGGACATCTTCAACCAGCACATTGGCACCGGTGCCGAGCACTACGCCAAACCGATGGAACCGCGCTCGCCGCTGGAGCAGGGCTTTGCGCTGCGGGTCGTTGCCGGCGGCCTGGCCCAGGTGCGCGCGCTGGACCACACTGGCTGGCGCGACGTGACCTTCAACGGGGAATACCCGTTGGGCTTTGTCGAATACCGCGACCCGGACGCGCCGGTGAGCGTGTCGCTGGAAGCGTTCTCGCCGTTCATCCCGCTGAACGTGCTCGATTCGTCGCTGCCTGCCACGGTCATGCGGTTCACGGTCAAGAACACCAGCGCCCAACCGGTCGAGGTTGAACTGGCCGGCTGGCTGGAAAACGCCGTGTGCCTGCACAGCGGTCAGAGTCGCGACGTGCTGCGGCGGAACCGGCTCGTGCGCCGAGCTGGTCTGCTGGCGCTGGAATGCAGCGCCGAGCCGATGCCCGAAGACCAGGTCAGCCCGAAACGACCCGACATCCTGTTCGATGATTTCGAGCGCTCGACTTACGACTCTTGGACCGGTGAAGGCAAGGCCTTCGGCACCGGACCGATCGAGATGGACAAGATGCCCGATTACCAGGGCAAAGTGGGCGGCCAGGGCCGGCGCGTGGTCAACTCGCACGCCACTGCCCCCGGCCATGATGTGGCGGCCAAAGACGCCGCCACCGGCACCTTGACCAGCCGCCCGTTCACCATCGAACGCAATTACATCACCTTCCTCATTGGCGGCGGCGCCCATCAGGGCCGGACCTGCGTGAATCTATTGGTGGACGGCCAAGTGGTGCTTTCGGCCACCGGCCGCAACGACAATCGCATGGCGCCGCACACCTGGGACGTGCGCCGTTGGGCAGGCCGGACCGCCCAAATTCAGGTCGTGGACCGCGAGACCGGCAGTTGGGGCAACATCGGCCTGGACCACATCGTGTTCACCGACCAGCCGCGGCGCGACCTTGGCCCGCTGGCGGAAGAGTCGGACTTCGGCACCATGACGCTGGCGTTGTGGAAGGCCTCGCCCGAAGACCTGGCGGCGGTCGCCCTGCCCGATCCGCGCGTGCCCGCCGGCATTTTTTCGCAAAACGCAGCCGACCGCAGCCCGACCGCCACGCGGCCCTTTGGCCAGAAACTTCTGGGCGCGCTCACACGCAAATGGTCGCTGGCCCCCGGCGCATCGGGCGAGGCGGTGTTCTTCATCACCTGGCACTTCCCGAACCTGCGCATGGACCGGTTGCCGCCGGGCCGGCATTACGCCACGCGGTTTGCCTCGGCGCTGGCCGTGGCCGAGCACCTGGCGCAGCGTTATCCGGAGCTGCGCGAGCTGACGCATCGCTGGCACGACACCTGGTATGACTCGACTCTGCCTTACTGGTTTCTGGACCGCACCTTCCTGAACACTTCGATCCTGGCCACCTCGACCTGCCACCGGTTCGCCAACGGCCGGTTCTGGGGCTGGGAAGGCGTGGGCTGTTGCCACGGCACCTGCGGTCATGTCTGGCAATACGCCCAGGCGGTGGCCCGGCTGTTCCCTGAGCTGAAACGCGACACGCGCGAGCGCGTGGACTTCGGTTTGGCGCTGCAAAAGGACGGCGCCATCCATTTCCGCGCCGAGTTCAATGACATCCCTGCCGTGGACGGCCAGGCCGGCACGATCCTGCGCGCCTTGCGCGAGCATCAGATGAGCACGGACGATTCGTGGCTGAAAAGGAACTGGCCCGCCATCCGGCGTGCCACCGAATGGCTCATCGCCAAGGACGGGGACGGCGACGGGCTGATCGAAGGCAACCAGCACAACACGCTCGATACCGACTGGTTCGGCCCGGTGGCCTGGCTGAGCGGGATGTATCTGGCCGCTCTGCGGGCCGCCGAGGAAATGGCGCGGGTGGTGGGGGACGACGCCTTCGCGCGCCGTTGCCGTGAGATTTTCGAGCGCGGCCAGCGCAAGCTCGTGGCCGAGCTGTTCGACGGCGAATACTTCATCAACAAACCCGATCCGCGGCACCTGGACGCCATCAACTCCGGCACCGGTTGTCATATTGACCAGGTTCTGGGCCAGAGCTGGGCCTGGCAGGTGGGCCTGGGCCGGGTGTTGCCGGAGAAAGAGACTGTGTCGGCCCTCCGATCGCTTTGGCGCTACAACTTCACGCCGGACGTGGGGCCGTATCGGCAACGTTACAAGCCGGGCCGTTGGTATGCCATGCCGGGCGAAGGCGGCTTGTTGATGTGCACGTTTCCGCGCAAGGACTGGGATTACGCGCAAGCCAAAGGCAAAGGGCCCGAGTGGGCGGCGGGTTACTTCAACGAGTGCATGAACGGCTTCGAGTATCAGGTGGCCGGCCACATGATTGCCGAGGGGCTGGTGCAGGAAGGCCTGGCCGTCACGCGCATGGTTCACGACCGTTACCACGCGGCGCGCCGCAATCCCTGGAACGAAGTCGAGTGCGGTGATCATTACGCCCGCAGCATGGCCAGTTACGGCGTGTTCCTGGCCGCCTGCGGCTACGAATACGACGGCCCGCGCGGCCGACTGGGCTTTGCGCCGCGCCTGACGCCGGAGCACTTCAAGTGCGCTTTCACCACCGCCGAAGGCTGGGGCAGTTTCAGTCAACAGATCGGCCAGGGTGTCCTGCGCGCGCGGGTGGAACTGCGTTACGGCCGGCTGCGCCTCTCGACCCTGGCGCTGCGCCTGCCGGCCGGCATTTCGGGCCACACCGTCACCGCCACGGTGGCCGGAGAGGCCACGGCCGTGCGGGTGGAGCGGACGGGCGGGCGGCTGGAAGTGCAGTTCGCACCGGCCTGCCAACTGGAGGCCGGCCAGGCGCTTGAAGTCCGCGTGGCTGGAAAAGCAGGTGCTTGAGCGGCTGGCAGCTCCGTGCTTTGGCCCCGGGGAGAGCCCCTTAATCACCCCTGCGTTCCAGGCGCCGGAGGAACCGGCCGAGCCGGCGCATGGCTTCCTTCAGATTGTCCATGCTGGTGGCGTAGGCACAGCGTAGGAAGCCTTCGCCACTTTCGCCGAAGGCGGTGCCGGGGACTGCGGCGACTTTTTCCTCGTACAACAGGCGCAGGGCGAAGTCCTTGGAGGAGAGTCCGAACCGCGCGATTTGGGGAAAAGCGTAAAAGGCGCCCAAGGGCCGAGTGCAGGGCAGGCCCAAGTCGGCCAGGGCCGACGCGATGAAGTTGCGGCGGCGCCGGTATTCCTCGACCATTTCGCCTACATCCTGTTCGGGTCGGCTGAGTGCCTCCAGGGCGGCCTTTTGGCTGAGGGACGAGGCGCAAAGCATGGTGTACTGGTGGACCTTGAGCATGGCTTCGGTGAGTTCGGCCGGTGCGCAGGCATAGCCGAGGCGGAAGCCGGTCATGGCCCAGGCTTTGGAGAAGCCGTGGAGCAGGATGGTGCGGTCGCGCATGCCAGGGAGGCTGACGATGCTGGTATGGGGCTGGTCGTAGGTGAGTTCGGCGTAGATGTCGTCAGTGATGACCAGCAGGTCGCGTTCGCGGACGAAGGCGGCGATGTCTTCGAGGTCCTGTCGGTGCAGGACGGCTCCGGTAGGGTTGTTGGGGAAGTTGAGCAGCAAGACCTTGGTCCGGGGGCTGACGCGGCTTTCGAGCATGGCGCGGGTGAGCCGAAAGCCGTCTTCAGCCCGGGTGGCCACGGGCACGGGCACGCCGTGGGCGAAGAGGACCAGGGCCCGGTAGGAAACGTAGCAGGGCTCGTGGTAGAGGACTTCGTCGCCAGGGTTGAGCAGGGCGCGCAGGGCCAGGTCGAGGGCTTCGCTGACACCGACGGTGACGAGGATTTCGGTTTCCGGATTGTACTCGGCACCGAACTGGCGGGCCACATAACGGGAAAGGGCGCGGCGGAGTTCGAGGTAACCGAGGTTGCTGGTGTAATGGGTGGCCCCGCGTTCCAGGGCGAAGACCGTAGATTCGCGGACATGCCACGGCGTGTCGAAGTCGGGCTCACCGATGCTGAGACTGATGACGTCCCGCATCGTGCTGACGATGTCGAAGAAATCGCGGATGCCCGAGCGCGGGATGTCGCGCACCTGGTGGGCCAGCCGGTCACGGAGAGACAGCGAGGCGCTCATCGGGAGTCTCCGGGTGCATCAACACGCCCAGCCGTTTGTAGGTCTTGAGCATGAAATGGGTGGAGGTGGACAGGACTCCTTCCAAGGGGGCGAGTTTTTCGCTGACGAAGGCGGCCACTTCGCGCAGGTTCCGGCCCTCGACGAAGAGCAACAGGTCGTAGGCGCCGCTCATGAGGTAGGCGGAACGGACCTCGGGGAAACGGCTGATGCGCTCGGCGATGCGGTCAAAGCCGCCCTCGCGCTGAGGGGTGACCTTGACCTCGATGACGGCGGTGACCTTGTCCAGGTCAAGCTGGTCCTCGTTGAGGATGGCTTGGTAGCCGCGGATGATGCCGGCCCGTTCGTATTCGGTGATGCGGGCCTGGACCTCTTCGACGGAGAGGTTCAGCATCCGGGCGATGGTCTCGCGCGATTCCAGCGCGTTGTGGGCCAGGATCTTCAGCAGTTCGTCCATACGCGTGTCCTTGGAAACATTGGGCGGGAACGTAGCGGGCCGGGGCGGGAGCGTCGAGTAGGAAACCGCGCCGAGTGCAGCAGCGGGCCTTCAGGCTTGGCGCGGGCCGGGGCGGGTCTTCGGGCCGAGCGAGGGGGGGACAGGCGCGGTGGTCTGTGGGACGTGTCAGGAGCTTCAGGAGGATAGGCGTCCGCTGGGCGCAGAAGGGGGGCTCTACCCTTTGGGCGCCAGGGCTTCAGAGCTTAATGCCGTAGGCTTTGATCTTGTTGTAGAGGGTTTGGCGGCCAATGCCGAGGCGGCGGGCGGCTTCGAGTTTGTTGCCACCGGTTTGTTTGAGCATCTGGATGATGGCGTTCCGTTCGACGCCTTCCAGCAGGGTGAAATTGGTGTCCGGGGAGCCAGCGATTTCTTCGGGCGTGCGGGCGATGGACAGGTCGGCGGCGTCGATGAGCGGGCCGTCGCTGAGGAGGACGGCGCGTTGGATTTCGTTCTGGAGCTGTCGGACGTTGCCGGGCCAGTCGAAGTTCAGAAGCCGGTCGATGGCGGCGGGGGTGAAGCCGGTGACCACGCGGTTGGCCTGGGCGCTGAAGCGGCGCAGGAAAGCCTGGGCCAAGGGCAGGATGTCGTCGCGGCGCTCGCGCAGGGGGGGCAGGTAGATGGAGACGGTGCTGATGCGGTAGTAGAGGTCCTCGCGGAGTTTGCCTTCCTTGATGGCCTCCTCGGGTTTGCGGTTGGTGGCGGTGATGATGCGGCAGTTGGTTTTGTAGGTGGTTTTGCCGCCGATGGGCCGGACTTCCTGGTCCTGGAGCACGCGCAGCAGTTTGCTCTGGGTGTCCACGGGCATTTCGGAGATTTCGTCCAGGAAGAGGGTGCCGCCCTCGGCCTGCCGGAAGAGGCCCTCGCGGTCGGCGTATGCGCCGGTGTAGGCGCCCTTGACGGAGCCGAACAATTCGCTCTCGATCAGTTCGCGGGGCAGGGCGGCGCAGTTGACCTTGATGATGCGGTTTTTATTGCGTTTGCTGAGGCTGTGCAGGAGATCGGCGATGACCTCCTTGCCGGTGCCGCTTTCGCCGGTGATGAGGACGGTGACGTCGGTCGGGGCGATGCGTTCGACAGTGCGGATGACGGCCTGCATGGCGGCGCTCTTGAAGACGGGGGAATTGACGCCGCTGATGGTAGCAAGGGCTTCGCGCAGGGCGCTGGCTTCAGCGCGCTGGGCTTTGTGTTCGAGGGCGCACTGGAGATCGGCCATCAGCTTGCCCAGTTCGAAGGGTTTGCTGATGAAGGTGTAGGCGCCGAGGCGGCCGGCTTCGACAGCGACATCCAAGGTGCCGTGGCCGCTGAGGATGATGATTTCGGCCTCGGGCCAGCGGTGACGGATGACAGGCATGAGGGTCAGGCCGATGTCCTGGGGGGTGGCATCGGGAGTTTCGGGCAGTTTGTAATCCAGCAGGACGACGTCGGGGGCCTCGCCGTCCAGCTGGCTGCGCAGCCCGGCGGCGCTGTCGGTGGTCTGGACCGCGTAGTCGTTTTGGGACAGGAAGGAGCTGATGAGCTCCCGCATATCCGGGTCGTCATCCACCAGGAGGATTTTTGCCTTCATAGCATCCGGTTTCCATTGGCCGCGCAGGCTTGGACAAAGGCCGTGAAGAGGGCCCGGTGTGCCGGGTAACGGTCCTGCAGCCGCTCGGGATGGAACTGGACCGAAAGAAGAAACGGCAGGGCGTGGCGGTGCGCCCGTGCCAGTTCCAAGCCCTCGATCATGCCATCGGAGCTGGTGGCCGTTACCTGCAGCAGGCCGGCGACGCGGTCCACGGCCTGGTGATGGGTGCTGTTGACCCCGAGCACCTGCGTGCCGGTTATAGTGTGGAGCAGGGAACCGGGTGTCAACCGCACGTCATGGGCTACGTCGTTTTTGAGGTGGTTTTGGTAATGCGGAAGGGCGGAGGGGCGCTGGGTGGGGATGTCCAGCAACAGGGTTCCGCCCAGGGCCACGTTGAGCAGCTGGTGTCCCCTGCAGATGGCCAGCAGCGGTTTGCGTTGGCGGAAGACCTCCCGGATCACGAGCAGCTCGGTCCAATCCCGTCGCCCTGCGTCGGGGCCGAGTTTCAAGGTCTTTTGCAGCGTGGCGGGGACCCGGGAGCGATACAGGCGGGGGTGCACGTCGAAGCCGCCGGTCAACAGGACGCCGTCGCACCGGCCGACCAGTTCGACCAGGGTGGACTCCTGCTGCACCGGGGGCAGCGCCACAGGGAGCGCCCCGGCCTGCTCCAGTGCCCAGCCGTAGGCCCAAGAGAGACTGAGAGCTGAATCGCCGAACTCCACGCCTTCGGCGTCCGCATCCGCGGTCACGAGCACGAGGGGCTTGCGATTCATAGGCTGACCCTAGCAAAAGAGGCCGATTTTGGCCACTGGTTCGGCATTCGTCCGGCGGCGGTTCAGCGGTCTGGGAGGCGCCGGTGGGGCGGTGGATTCGGCGGGAACTTCCACCATGCCCAGAGCACCAGAAGAGTGAAACCCGTGTAGGCCAGGGCGAACACCCATAAGGGTGCCTCCCAAAACAGGACCCGGTGGACCCAGTACTGGATGAAGGTCCCGTTGTACCCAGCCTGCCCGGCCCGGTGTCGGAGCCAGGATTCCAAGGTCGTGAGAGGGCAAAGCCAGCCCAGCCAGGCCTGTAGAGTGACGATTCCCAGTGTGGCCAGGTGGGTCCAGCGAAAGGTTCGGTGTCGCGTCCAGGACCAACCGCGCCAGTGGCCGAGGCAGATGGCGATCCAGCCGCCGATGAGGAACAGAACCACGGCTGCGTGCACCAGCAATACGGCGTCTGCCAGCCATCGGTAGATCCTCGCGTCATCCATGGCAGGGGATTCACGGGTGGGGCGAGGAGGTAGGGCCGAATAGGTGCAGATGCGACGGGTGGTCCGCCCCGCTCATGGTTGGGTCGGCCGCGTCGGAGTGGAGCCGGCGGGCTCTGTTTCGGCGGCGGCAGGCAGGGTGAAGTAGAAGGTGGCGCCGTGGCCGGGCTGGCTTTCCACCCAGACGCGGCCGCCGTGGCGTTGGACGATGTGTTTGACGATGGCCAGCCCGAGCCCGGTGCCGCCCTGTTCGCGGGAGCGTGCCTTGTCCACGCGATAGAAGCGTTCGAAGACTCGCTCGCAGGCTTCGGGAGGCAGACCGGGTCCGTCGTCGGCTACGGCGACCTCGACAAATTCAGGGCTCAGGCTGCGGGCGCGGACGTGGACGTGGCCGCCGTGGCGGCCGTACTTGATGGCGTTGTCCAGGAGATTGGCCAGCACCTGTTCGAGGCGGAGGGGGTCGGCCCGGACCTGCAGGGGGGGCACTTCGGAATGCAACTGCACTTGTCGGGAGGCCGCACGGGGTTGGAAGTCCTGGAGGATTTTGCCGACAAAGTCCGGCAGGGAAACCGGTCGGAGCTGAAGGGCGACCTGACCGGACTCGAGTTGGGCGAGGGTCAGGAGGTCTTCGATGAGCAGTTCGAGTCGGTTGGCATTGCGGGCGATGGTTTGGAGGCAGCGTTGTTGCAGGGCGGGATCAGAGGCTGCGCCGGACAAGAGGGTTTCCACGTAGCCCTTGATGTGGGAGAGCGGTGTGCGCAGTTCGTGACTGACATTGGCGACGAATTCCTGGCGGACGCGCTGCAGTTGCTTGATTCGGGTGAGGTCACTGAAGACCAGGATGGTATGGAGACGGCGGCCGGCGGGGTCGAAGAGGGCGGCGGCGCTGATGCGCAACCAGCGTTCGGGTGGGCCGGCCCAGGCCAGTTCCCGGGTCAGGGCTGGGAGGTCGGGTTGCAGTTCGCGAGTGAGTTGGTCCAATTCATGCCAACGCAGGGTGGCCAGCAAGGTTTGACCCTCGGGAGCGGTGTGGGGCTGGAAGAGGGTCCGGAAAGCGGGGTTGGCCAGGAGGATACGGTTTTGTTCGTCCAACAGCAGGATGCCTTCGCCGAGGAGGTTGAGCACGGCTGTCAGGCGGGTTTGGGCTTCGTGGGCGAGCCTGGCGTGGGTGGTGGCCCAGCGCTGGAGGGCCTCTTGGTGGGCTTGCTGGAGTTGGCGGAACCGGTGGCGCCAGGCCAGGTGAACGGCCAGCCCGGCCAAAGCCAGCAGCAGACACAGCAAGGTGGCAAGCATGGAGCGAGCATGGCCCTCCCGGGTGGAAGGTTCAAGGGCTGAACCGGTAACCGACCCCGCGGACGGTCTCCAGATGGCGCGCGGCAGGGCCGAGTTTTTCGCGGAGGCGTCGCATGTGGGTGTCCACGGTGCGACTGTCCACGGTGGGGGCGTAGTCCCAGACGTCGCGCAGGAGTTGTTCGCGGGTTTGGACGCGGCCGCGCCGCTGGGCCAGGGTGGTTAGGAGCTTGAATTCGGTGGCGGTCAGGTGGACGACCTGCTGGCCCACGGTGACGCGGTGGGCAGGTATGTCGATGACGAAGTCTTCGAACTGGAGGATCTCGGCGGTTTCGCTGCTGGTTTTGCGCTCGAGGAGTTTTCGGACGCGCAGGACCAGTTCGCGCGGGCTGAAGGGTTTGGTGACGTAGTCATCGGCACCCAGTTCCAGTCCGAGGACACGGTCGACCTCGGTGGCCCGGGCGGTGAGCATGAGGATGGGAATGCCGGCGGTGGCCGGGTCGCGCCGGAGGCGCTTGCAGACTTCCAGTCCGTCGGTTTCCGGGAGCATGAGGTCGAGGACAATGAGCTGGGGCAGTTGACTGCGGGCCTTGCGGAGCGCGGTGGTGCCGTCCTCGGCGGTGAGGACGTCGAAACCGGCTTGGCGGAGGTGGAGACCGACGAGTTCGAGCGTTTCGGGCTCGTCGTCCACGACAAGGATGGCAGGTTTTGAGGTCATGGTCCTGCTTCAGCGGCGCCGGGGGTCGTCTTGGGCAGGTGCCGAATGTCGGTGGCCTCGCAGAGATAGACCACGTCTTCGGCGATGTTGGTGGCGTGGTCGGCAATGCGTTCGAGGCATTTGGCGGCGGTGAGGACCTCCAGACACTGCGGGATGCTCTCGGGATGGGACTGCATGCGGGCCAGGAGTTTTTCGCGGATGGCCTTGTGCGCGGCGTCCACGGACTGGTCGCGGGGGATGAGGGCTCGGGCTGCCTCGGAATCGCGTCGGACGAAGGCGTCCAGTGCGTTCTTGAGCATGGTCCGTGCCTCAAGGGCCAGCGGGGCGAGGTCAACGTCCAGTTGGACCGGGGGTTCGTGGGCCAGGGCGCGGGCGCGTTTGGCGATTTTGGCGGCCTCGTCGCCGATGCGTTCCAGGTTTTGGGAGATTTTCATGGCCATGGTGACCATGCGGAGGTCACGGGCCAGGGGGGCCTTGGCCAGCAGCCCGATGGCCCGTTCGTCCACTTCGACCTCCAGGCGATCCAGGTCCGAGTCGGCGTCCCGCACTTGGGTGGCCAGGGTCACGTCCCGATCCTGGAAGGCGCGCACGGCTCGGTGGACGGCCTGCTCGGCCAGGCTGCCCATGGTCAGCAGGCGTTCGTTCAATTCGCGCAGTTCGTGTTCCAAAGGTACTTCCATGACGACGCAGGGGCTTAACCGAATCGGCCGGTGACGTAGTCTTCGGTTTGTTTGTGTTTGGGGCAGGTGAAGATCTTTTGGGTGGGCCCGGTTTCGACAAGCCGGCCCAGGTAGAAGAAGGCGGTGAAATCGGAGATGCGGGCGGCCTGTTGCATGTTGTGGGTAACGATCACAATGGTGAATTCTCGTTTCAGTTCGAGGATGAGCTCCTCGATGCGCGCGGTGGCCACGGGGTCAAGGGCCGAGCAGGGTTCGTCCATGAGCAGAATTTCGGGTTGATTGGCGATGGCGCGGGCGATGCAAAGCCGTTGTTGCTGGCCTCCGGACAGACCCAACGCACTGGTGTGAAGGCGGTCCTTGACCTCGTCCCACAGGGCAGCGGCGCGGAGGCTGCGCTCGGCCACTTCCTCCAACAGGGCGCGCTGGCGTACGCCGGCCACGCGCAGGGGATAGACCACGTTTTCGAAGATGGACTTGGGGAAGGGATTGGATTTCTGGAAGACCATGCCGATGCGTTTGCGCAGCGCGATGACCTCCAGGTGCGGATCGAAAATGCTACGGCCACGGATCTTGATGTCGCCCCGGTGATGGATGCCCTCGATCAGGTCGTTCATTCGGTTGATGCTGCGCAGCAGTGTGGTTTTGCCACAGCCAGAGGGCCCGATCAGGGCGGTGACATGGCGTTCGGGGATCTGGAGATTGACGTCGAAGAGAACCTGCTGCGGGCCGTAGAAGAAATCGAAGTGCTCGATTTCAATCAAGCGTGGATCGGGACTGCCCGTCGATGCGGCAGCCGCCGTGTCCGCCGCGGAGTGCATCCGCACGGCAGGGGTGGCCGCGGGTCGGTCCGTGACCTGGGGCGGATCCTTGTCCATGGCATGTCGGTAGGGGGACAATGTCAACAGGTTCATGGCAAATTCAACCTAAAAGGCGGCGCTGGCGTACTTGCGCCGCAGATGATTGCGCAGGGTGATGGCGGTCAAATTCAGCACCACGACCAGGGCCAGCAGGAACAGCGTGGTAGCAAAGACCATGGGTTGGGCGGCGTCGCTGTCCGGGGATTGAAAGCCCAGGTCGTAAATGTGGAATCCCAGGTGCATGAATTTCTGGTCCAGATGGATGTAAGGGTAGGTGGTGTTGATGGGGAGTTCCGGGGCCAGTTTGACCACGCCCACCAGCATGAGTGGGGCTACCTCGCCAGCCCCGCGGGCCATGGCCAGGATCAGCCCCGTGAGCACGCCGGGGGCCGCAGCCGGCAAGACCACGCGTTGGATCGTCTGCCACTGAGAAGCGCCGCAGGCGAGGGACCCTTCGCGCGTGCTGCGGGGCACGGCGGCCAGGGCTTCCTCGGTAGCCACAATGACCACCGGAACGGTCATGAGCGCGAGCGTAAGGCTGGCCCACAACAGCCCGCCGGTGCCAAAGGTGGGCGTGGGCAGGCGCTCGGCAAAGAACCATCGGTCGATCTGACCTCCCATGAGATAGACGAAAAACCCCAGGCCGAACACGCCGAACACGATGGAAGGCACCCCGGCAAGGTTGTTGACGGCAATACGGACGGCCCGCGTCAGCCAGCCCTGCCGGGCGTACTCCCGCAGGTAAAGCGCAGCCACCACGCCCAGCGGGGTGACCGCCATGCTCATGAGCACGGTCATGACGAAAGTCCCGAAAATGGCCGGGAAAATCCCGCCCTCGGTATTGGCTTCGCGTGGCTCCTCGGACAGGAACTCCCACAGCCGCGCGCCAAAAACCTGGAGCCGGCCCGCCCAGCCCAGATCGTTGGGCGCATAGAACGACAGCAGGCGTCCAAGAGGAACGCGATGCTCTTCGCCGGTGGGCAGCCGACAGACCAAACGGTCCCGTTCCTGTGCGCTACGCAGCTCGCGGGCCCGAGCCGCCAGTCTTTCATAGTCGGCTTCCAGACGGGTGCGGAGGTTTTGAATGGCAGCCAGCTCCCTGGCGATGTCCTGACCTGCTTCCTGCCGTGCTTCCAAGGTGCGGAGCTGAACCTGCAGCTTTTCAAGCTGGCGGTTCAGTTCGCCGATCTCCTTTTTTTCCAAGCGACGGATTTCCCTGCGGCGTTGGTCCGCCTCCGCCAAGCGCTGGCGCAACGTGGGCAGGAAAGCCGGATGGGTGGCCGGCAGGGGTTCGGCGCCCGGGCTTTCCAGGGCCACAGGAAAGGCAAATAGCGGCCCGTACTCGGTACGCTCAAAGCGCAGCAGGCCGGAGGGCTGGCGCACCTGCTCGATCTCGGCCACATCCACGTACCGGAAGGCCAGCCCGTAAACGTCCTTATTGCCGAGGAACAGTTGCCACTCGCGCAGATCGGCCCCGGCCGCGGCCTTTTCGGGCGTGGGACTGCTTTTTTGCCTTTCATGCACTCGTTCCCCGGCTAGTACGCGCGAACCGCGGAACAGATGAGGGCTGTCGGCGCGCAGGGTGATTTCGACCACCCGCCGCGGCCAGAAGGCCTTCAGGCCCTGCACCAGCACCAGGCCCAACAGCCCCACGATCATGACCAGGCCCGCGGTCAGCCCCACCGCGGTAAACCAGACCCAGGGCTCCCCAGGGGCTCGGATGCCTTCATGCCATGGCAACGAGGGTTTCATGCGTCACAGGGTTTTGAACCGATCCCGCAGCCGTTGGCGCAGCACTTCTGCCACCGTGTTGATGAGGAAAGTGAATACAAACAGGAGCAACGCCCCAAGGAACAGGGCCCGGTAAAGTGTGCTATGATGGGGTGCCTCCGGCAGTTCGACCGCCAGGTTTGCCGACAGAGTCCGCATCCCCGAAAAGGGATTGAAACTCAGGATGGGCGTGTTCCCGGTGGCCATGACCACAATCATGGTTTCCCCCACGGCGCGTCCCAGGCCAACCATGAGGGCGGAGAAGATGCCGGCCGAGGCGGTGGGCACCACCACGTAGATGGCCGTTTGCCAACGGCTGGCGCCCAGGGCCAACGAGCCGCTGCGCAAGCTGGCGGGCACGTTGGACAGGGCATCCTCAGCCAAAGTGAAGATGATGGGAATCACCGCAAAGCCCATGACAAAGCCCACCACCACGGAGTTGCGTTGCTGAAAGTCGGCCCCCGTAAACGCCGGCCACCAGAGGCGAAAGTCCGCCACGGTCTGCCCGGTGGCAGGGTCCGTGACCACGAACAACCACCGTTCCAGCGCCGGCCCCCACATCCACCCGGCCACAGCAGCAGCGGCCAACACCGGCACCAAGGCCAGAAACTCGTAGCCCGGTCGGATCCGGGCCCGCCAGGCCACGGGCAGCCGGGACCAAACCGCCCCCATGGCCAGGGCTGCCAGCGGGACCAACAGCAGGATTAGCAGCACGGACGGCACACGCGTCTCGATCCGCGGTGCCAACCACAGCGCCCCGAGAAAGCCCAACACGACCGAGGGCAACGAAGCCATCACTTCCATGGTGGGCTTGACCAACCCACGGAATTCCGGCGGGGCGAACTGGGACACATACAACGCCCCCAACAGCGCCACCGGCACCGCAAACAGCAGGGCATAAAAGGTCCCTTTTAGCGTGCCCACAATCAGCGGCACCATGGACAGCTTCGGTTCAAAGGCGTCCGAGCCGCCTGTGGACTGCCACTCGTAGCGCGGTCGGTCCGCCCCTTCATACCAGACCTTGCCGAAGAAGGCCTGGAGACTGGCTTCCGGGTGCGGGTCGTCCAACCGGTACATATGCAGTCTGCCCTCCTGATCGAGGAGGGCCAGCCGATCGTATTTGCTGTTGAGGGAGGCCAGTTGGACCGGCGCGTCCAGCTCCGCCTGCCACCGGACCGATTCGGTCGTCGCATAGCAAAGGCGTACCTCCGGCCCGTGCCCAATCACGAAAGCCTTGTTCCGTTGGCTGGCACTGTAGAAGGTCGGCGGCCCTTGCAAGGACGGAAACTTCTTGGTCCACCCAAACAACCGCTCCGAAACGCCCTCCGGCCGATAGAGAGAGTACAATCGGACCAACCCCTCCGGGTTGCCCAGCACCAGCGTTACATCCCCGAGCAAAAAGTCCATGAACGCCACCTCTGCCCGGGCACAATCGGCGAACGGTCGGAACCGTTGCCGCAATTGGATGGAACGGCCTTCGCGTTGGAAATAATAAACGTCGCCCTCAGCCGTGGCCGCCAGGATACCATTGGCCATGCGGTTGACCCGCAGATGGGTCACCGAACCGGTCACCTGTCCACTCAAATCGAAGGTGGCTTCCAATCGGATCTGGCCGCCTCCCAACAATCCACGCGTCTGCGTCAGCAGCGCCGCGCGAATTTCCTGGTGCCCCTCCACCTCTTGGACGACCGCCAGCAGTTTGTCGGTGCCGCTGTCTCCGTAATCTACCCCGCGAATCGGGTGGCCCGGCTTGGCCAGGGCCGGCAACAGTTGCACCCGCACCTCGGGGCGCAACCGTCTCTGGCCCCGGTCGTGCTCGGCGGCAAAACGGATCTCCACCCGTTCCAGCCGACCATCGCCAGTACCGCAGAGGAGTTCCCCACGGTCCGGATGATGCCGCCAGGCCGTCAGCTCGACTGCGCCATCCGCAAACAGATCGCGCACGATCCTCTGTCCTGGGTCGGTCAGGTCGAAAAAGTGCAACCTTCCCTGGCGGTCCAACAGGAACGGCATCTGACCGTACTCGTCCAACCCCAGCATTACGTAGGCGGCCTGGGGTAACGCGACTTCCTGAAGAGGGGCCACCCGGGCCGTGCGAAACAGGGGCAGCACCTGCCAGAGAATGAACACAAAGATGCCCAGCACCACCGTGATAATGGCCACCCCGCCTACGGCGATGAACCGGTTCATGAACCGGTCCCACCAGAGGGTGCTGCGGGTAACCTCGTACCGCTGCACCGGCACTTCTGGCCTGGGCATTTGCGTCGTTGGGACGGGCACGGGCCTATTCGGCGCCTGCGGCAGAGCTGGATCTTCGGCAGGGCGCGTCAATCGATCAATTTCCTCAACTCCTCCTGAGCCAGGACGGCCGGCAGCGGGTAATAGCCATCCTTGACCACCACTTCCTGACCGGCCCGGGAAAGCACAAATCGGAGGAACTCAAGGGTCAGCCGATCCAACGGCCGGCCCGGAGGTTTGTTGACGTAAATGTAAAGGAAGCGGGCTAGCGGATAGTTGCCATTCAGGGCGTTCTCGAGGCTCGGCGAATGCGGCTGGCCGTCCGGCCCCACCAACGGCACGGCCCGCACGCCACTGGTAATGTAGCCGATGCCAGAGTAACCCACTCCAGCCAGGTCACTAGCCACACCTTGCACGACGGAGGACGACCCCGGTTGCTCCTTCACGGTAGGTTTGAAATCGCCGCCCAGCAGGGCATAGTCCTTGAAAAACCCGTAGGTACCCGAGGCACTGTTACGCCCGTAGAGGGAGACGGGCCGGCTGGCCCAGGCACCGGTCAGGCCCAGATCGCCCCAACGTTCGATGGGCGGACCCCCTCGTTTGCGGGTGCTGGAAAAGAGGCTGTCCACCTGTTCCATCGTGAGACTGGCAATGGGATTGTCCTTGTGCACGTAAATGGCCAGCGTATCGATCGCTACGCGAATCTCCGTTGGTTTGTAGCCGTACCTGCGCTCAAAGGCGTCCCGTTCGGTCCCTTTCATTTCACGGCTCATGGGACCGATCTGGGCAGTTCCTTCGATCAGCGCCGGAGGTGCCGTGGAAGAACCCTTGCCCTCGATCTGAATGCGCACATTGGGATAAACCGACTGGAAACCTTCCGCCCACAGCGTCATCAGGTTGTTCAACGTGTCGGACCCAATCGAGTTCAGGTTCCCCGAGACCCCGGGCACCCTCTGGTACTCCGGCAGGGCAGGATCGACCTGGACCGGAGCCGACATCAACCTGGCGACACCCGCCCCTAAGGAGCAGAGCAACGTGAGCCACTGCAGACACCCCCTCGTGCGAATCGCGCCAGGCCGGCGCAGCGCAACTTTCCCAGCCACCATCGCCCTCGTTTTACCGATGCTTATGACCATATTGCCTCTCTTCTGTGGTTGGCCTCAAGATCCCCGGTGCCACTGGCAGAGACCAGGCATCCAACACCCACTCCACCAGCCGTCTCGGATGCACCCGCATGGTGCAAGGACCTTGGCAAGGTCCCAGAGCAACCTCCGCTCCGTGGATCACGCCTTTTTTACGATTGTGTTACAGTTCTGTGACAAACACCTCCAAAACACCGCCAAGACCGCAAAAGCCCGATGGGCAACGGCCCACCGGAGCGCACCGACCCGGGTTCTTCAACGCCGCTCCAATGCCGGGCCTTCACAGCCGGGCAAACCCTGCCGCGGGCACCCGATTCCCACGCCCCAGCCCAGACTGCGTCCTTAGAGCCAGCCCCAACAAAAATGGTGGACCGGCTCTAGGCTGCCCCTGGGACCGGAGTGCATACATGCCAAACAGGGCCAAATTCGGGTAGTCCGTGCTGCAGAGAACCGAGCCAAGAAGCCACATTCCGGTCGGACCAGGTTTCCCGAATTCGACGCCCTATGCAAAAAAGAGGACGTTAGGTGGCAGGAACATTCAGAAGCTTGGGGGTTGACGGGCTCGGTACCGGCGTGCAATTTCGGCCCACCGGTTTATGCACAAGTCCATCTGCACATGGGGGGCGATTCTCGCTCTGGGTGTGACTTTCCCTGCCGCTGCGCACGATCGGGCCAGGACGCCCGTCCGGGTACCGGACCTGCCGGGGTTCGTGACATTGAAATGCGATTTCCACACGCACACGGTTTTTTCGGACGGCAAAGTCTGGCCGGACATCCGGGCCGAGGAAGCCTGGCGCGAAGGACTGGATGCCATCGCCATTACCGATCACATCGAGCATCAACCTCACAAGAACGACCTGCCCACGGCACACAATCGATCCTATGAGATTGCCCGCGGTCACGGCGAGGCGTTGCAGTTACTGGTGATCCCGGGGTCCGAGATTACCCGGTCCATGCCGCCGGGCCACCTGAATGCCATTTTCCTGCAGGACGCCCGGAAATTGGACGTGCCGGACTGGCGCGAAGCAGTGGCCGAGGCAAGGCGTCAGGGGGCCTTCATTTTTTACAACCATCCCGGTTGGCGCGGCCAACAACCGGATGGCCGGGCCCGATGGTATCCCGAACACGACGAACTGCTGGCCAAAGACCAGCTGCATGGGGTCGAGGTGGTCAATGAGCGCGAGTATTACCCCGAGGCCCACGCCTGGTGCCTGGAGAAGAATCTCACCATGCTCAGCAACTCGGACATTCACAACCCGATAGGGTTGGACTACGACCTGCACTTGGGCGACCGTCGCCCGCTGACCCTGGTGTTTGCGCGGGAACGGAGCCGGCAGGCGATTCGGGAGGCCTTGTTCGCGCGTCGGACCGTGGTTCTGGCTGGCGACCGGCTGGTGGGTCGCGAGGAACATGTACGGCCTCTGTTTGAGCGGTCCCTCCGGATCCTGACCCCGCAGGTGCGCATACGCGGTACCGGCCGCGCCTATGTGCAAATCCACAACGAATCCGACATCCCCTACCAGCTCCGAATCACGGGTAGCGACCCGGATCTGGCCTTCCCACAGGAACTCCGCTTGCCGGCCGGACGCGTGGCGTTGTTGGAGGTGCGCGGGCGCGGCAAAGACCGGGAGGGCCGCCGCATGGTGCAGGTGAGCTGTCAGGTCACCAATGTGCTGGTGCGACCGGACACTCCGTTGGCCGCCACCTTGGAATTCGAGGTAACCCTGTCGCCGCAGCCGTGAACCGCAGGCCTGGGGCCGATCTGCGGACCGCGCGGCATCGAGGACTGTCCATGCGTCTGTACGACGCCCACAACCACCTTCAGGACGATCGCTTTGGCGGCCGGCAGGCCGAGTTGCTGGAGGTCTGCCGGCAGGTGGGCGTGGTGCGGATGGTGGTCAATGGCTCCTGCGAACAAGACTGGCCGGCGGTGTTGGCCCTGGCGCGGGCCCATCCCGAAGTGCTGCCCAGTTTTGGGTATCATCCATGGTACGTCGGGGATCGGTCCTCTGCGTGGCAACAGCGTCTTCTGGAACATTTGGAAGCCCTGCCTTCGGCCGTGGGCGAGATCGGGTTGGACCGCTGGAAACCCGGCCTGTCGTACGAGGGACAAGAGGAAGTTTTCCTGGCCCAGTTGGAGTTGGCGGCGGAACGGAACCTGCCGGTCAGCATTCATTGCCTGCAGGCGTGGGGACGGTTGTATGAGCTGTTGCGGAGCCACCGCCGGCCGGCCTGTGGCTTTTTGTTGCACAGCTACGGAGGGCCCCGCGAGATGGTGCAACCGTTGGCGGAGCTGGGCGCCTATTTTTCGTTGCCGGGGTACTTTGCGCACGCCCGCAAAACGCGGCAACAGGAGGTGTTCCGTTACGTGCCGCTGGATCGCCTGTTGTTGGAGACGGACGCGCCGGATCAGTCGCTACCGCCGGAACGGCAACAGTTTGCCCTGGCGGAGGCCGCCGGGGACCGACCGATCAATCATCCGGCCAATTTGCGGGCGGTCTACGAGTTTGCGGCCGAATTGCGCGGCCTGTCGGTGGAGACGTTGGCGGCCCACGTGGAAGTCAATTTTCAGCGGCTTTTTGGCGCGCTTGCCCAAGGCAGCGGTTCGCCCGCGATGATCCGCACCACCACCGAGGCGGCCGCAAATCCGAACGCTCCCGTCACGTAACAAGCCGTGCCGAATCCGCTGCGACAGTCCAGGCGCAAATCTGCCTCCGGGGCCGGCTGAGCGCATACGGTGCCATCCGGCTGCGGAAAGACCGGGGGCTCTGGCGAATAGACGCACGGCACACCCATGCGTCGGCGTGGGCCCCGGGGGAACCCGTGTCGGGAGCGCAGCAGTTTCCGGGTGGCTTGCAGCAGCCGGTCATGCGTCACCTCTGCTAGGTCCGCAATCCGCACCTGGGTCGGATCGCGGCGGCCGCCGGCACCGCCGGAGCTGACCACGGGCAGGTTGCGTTCCCGGCAACCGGCAATCAGCAAGGCTTTCAGGCCAGGCCGGTCGATGGCATCCAAAACCACCGTGTACGGCACGGCCAAGATTTCGGGGGCAGTCCGGGCCGTGAACTGGGTTTGCCAAGGACGCACTTCCGCTTCGGGCTGGATCAACCGGATTCGCTCGGCCAGCAGTTCCACTTTGGGTTTTCCGAACTGGCCACTCAATGCGGGTAACTGGCGATTGACGTTGGTGATGCAGACCTCGTCAAAATCCACCAAGGTCAAGGCTCCGATACCGCTGCGGGCCAGGGCCTCTACCGCCCAGGAACCCACGCCCCCCACGCCGACCACACACACGTGGGCCTGGCGCAGGAGTTCCTGCGCCTTTGCCCCCAGCAGGCGACGGACACCACCAAATCTCGCTTCGTAATCCGCCGTCACAAGTCCGTTCCCATACGCAGAGGCGGCCGCGGGCTCAACCTCAAACCCGCCGGGGTCGACCCTGAACCTGCAGCCCACTCGCCGGTCCAAGGCTCCGGCCCCCCGGCTGTTTTCTTCCCGGTCATCCTTTTCGCCTCGCCCACACCAGGGCGCGGGATCGGTTTGGGACTCCTTTCTGGGGAGAAGCACTCGGAAGAAACGCCCCCGCCCCAGGATCGACATAAACTCACTGGAGCGGGCCTGCTACTTGCCGACCGCTTCCGAGATTGGCCCAAGGGCCTGCTTGCCCCATCTTGAGGGCCGTGACGAGTTCCTGGAACCGACGCGACTTTCTCCGGGCCCTGGCCGGACTGGCCGCTTGGGCCACCATTCCCGCGCACGCGAGCTCCGTCGAGGGCCGACTCGATCGGCGCAACGTAGTCCGACGACATGAACCCCGGGTCACCCGGTTCGACCCATTTTCCGCCCTGACTGTGGGCAACGGGCGCTTTGCCTTTACCGCCGATCTGACCGGCTTGCAGACCTTTGCCGACCTGTGCGAACGCGACTTTCCCCTTTGCACCACGGCGCACTGGGCCTGGCACACCACACCGCCGCCGCCAGGCGTGCGCCCGGAGGATTTCGTCTTTGAGGAATTCGAGGTCGACGGTCGCAAGGTCGGTTACGCCACCCGGGCCACCGGACAAGAAACGCTCTATCGCTGGCTCCGGGAAAACCCGCACCGACTGCATCTGGGCCAGTTGAGCGTTGCGCGGCCCGATGGCCAGCACCGGCCTTTTGCTCCGGAAGATTTGCGGCATTGCATGCAGCATCTCGACCTTTGGCACGGGAAACTGACCAGCCAATTCGAATGGGCCGGCCAACCGGTTGTGGTCCGGACCTGCTGCCATCCGGAGCTGGATGGGTTGGCGGTGGAGATCGAGTCCCCCAAGCTGGTGGACGGCGCGCTGGCCGTGGCGCTGCGTTTCCCCTATGGATCGCCTGCCGTTGCCATGGCCGATTGGACAGCGCCCGACCGACATACCACCGAGCTGGAAACGCGTCGCGCCCGCCTCCTGCGCTTGGTCCGCACCTTGGACCAGACCCGGTACCACGTCGTCTGGGCATGGGAAGACCGGGCCGAAGTCCGTCCCGTCGGACCGCATCTCTGGGTGCTTCAAGCCGCCGGCCCTGTCCTGCGCTTTCTGCTGGCCTTCAGCCCCGAACCTCTGCCGCGGCGACTACCTTCCGTGGCCGCCACCCAAACCGCCGCAGCCCGGCACTGGGCCCGGTTCTGGTCTACTGGAGGTGCGGTGGATTTCGAAGGCAGCACGGACCCGCGCGCCGAGGAACTGGAACGTCGGGTGGTCCTTTCCCAGTACAACACTGCGCTCCCTTGTGCTGGCCCCTTGCCACCAGCGGAGACCGGACTGCTTTTCAACAGTTGGTACGGCAAGTTTCATCTGGAAATGCACTGGTGGCACGTAGTGCATTTTGTGGCTTGGAATCGTTTCGAGCACTTCGCCCGCAGCTTAAACTATTATCACCGAATTCTGCCGGAGGCCCGGGCCCTGGCCCGGCGCCAAGGTTACTCTGGGGCACGCTGGCCCAAAATGGTCGGACCTGACGGCCGTGACAGTCCCTCGCCCGTAGGCCCCCTGTTGATCTGGCAACAGCCGCATCCCATCTACTACGCCGAACTTTGCTGGCGCCAACAGCCCCACCCGCGTACCTTGCAAGCCTAGCAGCCAATAGTGTTCGAAACGGCCGAGTTCATGGCCTCCTTCCCCCGCCGGGACCGTCTTACGGGTCGTTACATGCTGGGCCCGCCCCTCAAAACGGTCTCTGAAAACACTGATCCGCGTACGACGCGGAATCCGACCTTCGAGTTGGCCTATTGGCGCTGGGGACTCCAAACCGCTCAACACTGGCGGCGCCGACTCGGTCTCCCCCGGGAACCCCGCTGGCAGGCTGTTCTCCAAGGGCTGGCCCCTCTGCCCGTGGCAGAGGGATTGTACCTCATGCAGGAAGGGATGACCGACACCTACACGCGGTGGAACTGGGAGCATCCTGCTCTACTCGGTGCCTTGGGCATGCTCCCCGGGTACGGAGTCGATCCCTACATCATGCGCCGCAGCGTGCGCCGGGTCATGGAAACTTGGCAGTGGGAACGCTGCTGGGGCTGGGATTTCCCCATGACCGCCATGGCCGCCGCCCGATGCAACGAACCCGAACTGGCCGTAGAAGCCCTGCTCCTGCCAGTTACCAAAAACCGTTACCACCCCAACGGCCACAACTATCAGCGCCCCGGCCTGACGGCTTACCTGCCCGGCAACGGCGGCCTGCTGGCCGCCGTGGCCCTCATGGCCGCAGGCTGGACCGGTGCCCCACCCTTGGACGCACCCGGATTTCCCAAAAACGGGCGCTGGCGTGTCCGCTGCGAAAACATCCAGCCATGGCTCTGAAAGCCCGGCAGGGCGCCATCGGACCCACCGCCTTTGCACACTTCGTCCCGCCGTTGACCCTCTTCGGACCCAAACACCTCGTACGCCGCACTCGCAGCCGCAGCTTTCGCTTCGGCCGCCCACAAACCCTGTTCAGGAGACCGGCCCCACAGCCGTTCGACCTTGATCAATTGGCCCTCTTTTCTACCCGCCCCTGACAGGCGGGGCCCTCCTCAGAAACCTTTTGCATCCCCGGATTTCGAGCGGCCTGCACCCGCGCCTGCGTAGCCCCGGCAGGTGGCGCATCCGGCCGGCCAGCCGGGAATGCGGCCCTGCGTCAAGATCTGAGCGTCGGATCCGAAGCGCAGCCAGGGGCTTTCACCCACTCCAACACCCGCCCTTGGCCCGGATTTTCCATCCTTCAAAGCCGCCCCAAGACCCTCCAAAGTTGGTCCCTACCCGGAACTTGAGATTGCGCAAGGCTGTTGCTTGGCGTTAAAAGCGAGCCATTGGTTCACAGTATGGGCAAAGCCCTGGTCATTGCAGAAAAGCCGTCGGTGGCGGCAGACATCGCCCGCGCCCTCGGCGGTTGCAGGAAGGTGGGCGACCACTACGAGAATGATCGTTACATCATCTCGTCAGCGGTCGGTCACCTCCTGGAATTGACACCACCGGAAGGGGTCGAACCTGCCCGGGGCAAATGGAGTTTCCACCACCTGCCGGTGCTGCCCGACCATTTCGACCTCGAACCCATCGAGAAAAATGCCACCCGACTGAAGCAACTCGTCCGCCTCATTCACCGAAAGGACGTGGACGAGATCATCAACGCCTGCGACGCCGGTCGGGAGGGCGAACTGATCTTTCGCAACATCATCCGTTACTCTGGCACCCACAAACCCATCCGGCGGCTCTGGCTGCAGTCGATGACCCCGGCCGCCATTCGGGAAGGCTTCCAACATCTTCGGTCCGACGAGGAAATGCGGCCCTTGGCCGACGCCGCCATCAGCCGGGCCGAGGCCGACTGGCTGGTGGGCATTAACGGCACACGTGCCATGACCGCCTTCAACTCCAAGTCAGGCGGCTTCTTCAAGACCACTGTGGGCCGGGTCCAGACCCCCACGCTGGCCATCGTCGTGGAACGAGAAAACCGCATCCGGCGGTTTGTCCCGCGTCCCTACTGGGAAATCGTGGCCACTTTCGAATGCGCCGCTGGCACCTACACCGGCCGCTGGTTTGACGAACGATTCGTCAAACCCGAAGGCCGCGACGCCGATCCAGACCTGAAGGCCGAACGCCTCTGGGACCTGCACCGCGCCGAAGAAATCCGTGCCCGCTGTCTGGGCCAGCCCGGCACCGTCACCGAGGAAAGCAAACCCTCCACTCAACTGTCCCCGCTATTGTTCGACCTGACCAGCCTGCAACGCGAAGCCAATGCCAAGTTCGGTTTCAGTGCCAGCCGCACCCTCCAATTGGCCCAAGCCCTCTACGAACGTCACAAGGTCCTTACCTACCCCCGGACCGACTCCCGCGCCCTGCCGGAAGATTACCTTGAGACCGTCCGGACCACGCTGCGCACGCTGACCCAGACCGTCTACGGTCCCTACGCCTCCGAGATCCTGCAGCAGGGCTGGGTGCGCCCCAACAAACGCGTCTTCAACAACGCCAAGGTCTCCGACCACTTCGCCATCATCCCCACGCCCCAACCACCTGAAAACCTCAACGAGGCCGAGCAAAAACTTTACGACCTGGTCGCTCGCCGATTCCTCGCCGTCTTCTATCCGGCCGCCGAGTTCCTCGAAACCACCCGAATTACCCGCGTGGCCGGCGAACCCTTCAAAAGCGTCGGCCGCGTCCTCCTTAAACCCGGCTGGCTGGTCCTCCACGGCAAAGAAGCCGCCGACAGCGAGGAAGCCCCACAACTGCCCCCCGTCCAACCGAACGAAACCGTCCAAACCCGCGACCTCGAAATCAAGGCCAGCCAAACCAAACCGCCCCCACGCTTTACCGAGGCCACCCTGCTGAGCGCCATGGAAGGCGCCGGCAAACTCGTCGAAGACGATGAACTGCGCGAGGCCATGCGCGAGAAGGGTCTGGGCACCCCGGCCACCCGCGCCGCCATCATTGAAGGCCTGCTCGAAGAAAAATACCTCGTCCGCCAGGGCCGCGAACTGGTCCCCACCGCCAAAGCCTTCGCCCTCATGGAATTGCTCAACGGCCTGGGCATCTCCGAACTGACCAAACCGGAGCTGACCGGCGACTGGGAATACCAGCTCCGGCAGGTCCAGCGCCGCCAGAAAACCCGCGAGGAGTTCATGCAGGGCATCCGCGAAATGACTCGCCGCATCGTCGAACGGGCCAAACAGTACGAACTCGATACCATCCCCGGAGACTTCGGCGTCCTGCGCGTCCCCTGCCCCAAATGCGGCGGCGAAATCCACGAAAAATACAAGGCCTACCAGTGCACCCAGCCCGGCTGCGATTTCGCCATCCCCAAGATCCTGGGCGGTCGCATGTTCGAACTGGACGAGGTGGAAACCCTCCTGCGAGACAAGCAAATCGGGCCCCTCCAGGGCTTCCGTAGCAGGAACGGACGGCCCTTTAATGCCATCCTGCGCCTCAGCCCGGCTGGCCGTGTGGAGTTCGATTTTGGCCAAGCCAGCGCCCCTGACGCTCTCACCGACTCTGACACGGCCCTGCCGGACTTTTCCCAACAGGAGCCGCTGGGCCCCTGCCCCCGCTGCGGCGCCGCCGTCTACATCGCCCGCATGCATTACGTCTGCCAAAAGGCCGTCGGGCCCGAGAAATCCTGCAGCTTCCGTGTCGGTCGGATTATCCTCCAGCAACGCGTCGAGCCAGGGCAGATGCGCAAGATCCTCACCGAGGGTAAAAGCGACCTTTTGCCCGGCTTCGTTTCCAATCGCAACCATCGCAAGTTCCAAGCTTACCTGGTCTTGCGCGACGGCGATGTGAAGTTCGAGTTTGCCCCGCGCCCCTCGCGCGCCAACCAACGCGCCCGCCGAACCTCCGCCCCGCCCGCCGCTTCGGTGGACTTTTCGCAGCTCCCGCCGCTGGGGGCGTGTCCCAAGTGCAAAAAAGGCCGTGTGTTCGAAACCCCGGATGGCTACCGCTGCGAGCGTTCCGTAGCGGCCAAGCGCCCCTGCAGCTTCAGCATCGCCAAAACCATCCAAGGGCTACCCATCCCCGCCGATCAGGTCCGCAAACTTTTAACCGAGGGCCGCACCGACCACTTAAGCGGGTTCACCTCCAAGACAGGCCGGCCATCGGCCGCCTGCCTCGTCCTCGGGCCCCGTGGCAAAGTGGACTTGAAGTTCGCGGAAGACCCTGCCACCGAGACCAAACGCCCCGAGCCCAAACCCTGAGCGCTCCCTCTACGCCGGCCTCAACGCATGTGGCCCGCCTCTGCCAATCCCGACCCACCCAGCCCGCCTCCTTCAGAGCCCACGGTTTCCGTTCCACCCCCGGCCGCAGACCCCACCACAAAAGGCAGCAGCGTCCCACCCGTCCACGACCCTGACATCGAGGCATTCCTCCAACACCTGACCACCGAACGAGGCGCCTCACCCTACACCCGCCGCAACTATCATGCCGCCCTACAACACTTCTACCGCTGGTACCAGCAAACCCGCCAGCAACCGCCCCATTGGGCCAACCTCGAACGCGACGATTTCCGCGCCTTCCTCCGTCACTTGGGCCGACAAAACCTCGGCCGCCCTACAGTCCGTCTCTGGTTCAGCGCCCTGCGCAGTTTCTATCGGTTTCTCGTCCGCCGCGGCCGGGCCACCGGTTCACCCGTCCACGGCTTGGACCTGCCCAAACTGCCACGACGCCTGCCCCGACACCTCACGGTGGATCAATTGGTCCAACTCTTGGACGCCCCCCTCAAGGCCTTCGAAGCCGCCACTACCCGGTCTTCCAGCCGACGGGGCCGACCGCCGCTGCCCGTGGCCTTCTACCGCGACTATGCCATCCTGGAGACCATCTACTCCTGCGGCCTGCGCATCAGCGAACTGTGCGGTTTGCAGGTCGGAGACATCCACTGGCAGGAAGCTCTCGTCCGCGTCCGAGGCAAGGGCCGCAAAGAACGCCTCGTTCCCATCGGCCAACCCGCCTTGGAAGCCATCCGCGCCTACTGGAACCTCTTGCCCCACCCACCCGCGCCCGACCACCCCGTCTTCCAATCCCACTCCCCCAGGGCTGGCCGTCCCGCACGCCACCCCCGCGCCTCCACCCCCTCTCCCGCGCCCATCACCCCGGGCCTGCTCCAACGCCGACTCAAATCTTATCTTCTCTTGGCTGGTCTCGACCCCGCTATCACCCCCCACCAACTGCGCCACAGTTACGCCACCCACCTCCTGGAAGCTGGAGCCGACCTCCGCAGCGTCCAAGAACTCCTTGGCCACGCCCACCTCGTCACCACCCAGGTCTACACCCACATCACCACTGACCGCCTCAAACGCGTCTACGACCAGACTCATCCCCGGGCTTGAACGCCCCATCCACCGGCCCGCGTCCCAACAGGCCACGCACCCTGGCCGGGCCGCATTCCCAACCCCGAACAACCTACCCACAAACCCTCCTTTTGCCCCTTGCGCCATCCCGCACCCAATCCTATGGTGCGCCCCATGAAGGCGCGCAATTGGACATGCGCATCGATCGCACTGGCGTTGGCAGGGTCCATCCACGCCCAAGACCCAGCCTTGGAAGACCGACTCAGCCGCATCGAGGGCAACCTCCGCGACCTGCTAGCCGCCCAGGCCGAAACCCAAAAACGCATCGCCACCCTGGTCAGAGAACTGGACCAGCTCCGGGAACAGGTTCGCAACAGCAACGGCGACTGGGCCACTCAGGCCGACCTCAAACGACTGGGCAGCGCCATCGAGGAAGTGGACCGAAAACGCCGGGAAGATTACGAAAAAATTCACCGCGAAATCCGCGAGCTGGCCAAGATACTGGCCACTCCCCCAACCCCGGCTCGGCCGAGCCCCGCCCCGGCCCCCGAACGTGAGCCGCGCCGCAGGCCGTCCCCCACCCCCACCGAGGGCTCTGCTGCCACCCAGGAAACCGGCTACGAATACGTGGTCAAACCCGGCGACACCCTCTCCGCCATCATCCAAGCCTATCGTGAGCAGGGAATCAACGTCTCCATGGCCCAAGTGCTCAAGGCCAACCCAGGCCTCAACCCCAACCGACTTCAGGTCGGCCAAAAGATTTTCATCCCGGCCCCGCAGTAGATCCCTGCACCCTCTCCAGCCCATTCAGGGTCGATGTGCGTGCCTTGCCCACAGCAGGTTACGGCGCC